>Ga0315339_1000618_pt1 | contig 41543 bp, 38 predicted proteins | sample ASW17metaG_FD_204514 | JGI IMG/M metagenome (GOLD analysis project Ga0315339, IMG submission 204514) | Ammonia-oxidizing marine archaeal communities from Pacific Ocean, United States - ASW #17 | ecosystem: Environmental > Aquatic > Marine > Oceanic | place: USA: California | collected 2016-12-05 | reverse complement strand
AATACTGTTTTCTCGCCTGACCCTGAATCTATCTCGCATGCTCGCAAGGTAGTCGAAGCGTGGTCCGAGCTCCATGCTCAGAAACAAGGTGTGTTGGTTGTCAATGATCAACTGATTGAGGCACTTCATGTACGCGATGCCGAGCGATTGGTGGAATTAAGCGCGGCGATAGATGCCATGGATCAAGACTCACAGGCACGCTGAATTAAGATGGCCAGCACTCGCAGAGCGTTCCTGGGATACACCGCACTGGCCGGTGCCACAGTATTTGCGTCAGCTGCCGGCCTACGTGGTCTTCGCTACCCGAGCCTTCAGTTTGAACCAGCGACAGCATCCCAATTCGCCGAACACAGCGCCCTTGGTTTCCAACTCGATAGCCATGGCGCCGTATACCAACGCGAAGACGCACATCAACTGGTGTTTCGGGCCTATGTACCGGAACCAGTTGTGCGGGCAAGCGGCGAATTCGAACTCAAAATAGGCAACGTGCATCCCCAGGCCCGCCTGAACATCGAAGGCGACGGTAAGATCTCAGAAGAGCGCATCGATGGTTTGTTCAGGCACGTAACCGGCAACAGTGCAAACAGCACACTGACGCTGCGCTGGATTTTTCCCAGGCAGCAGAATTATCGTTTTACGGCCATTGGCGATACCGGCGGCGACCTAGAACTCGCCTGGATACTCAAGCGCTCACAACAACTGGGAGCTGACTTTGTTCTACACCTGGGCGATTACTACTACCAGCCGGTCGATCCAGAACGAACAACCATTCACCTGGAAGAATCACCATTGCCAGTCTTCTCAGCCATCGGCAATCATGATTTTCGCAACCCATTCGGCTTCAAACCGCAACATTTCATCCAGCAGGTCGGTCCAAGAAATAGCACTTTCACTCTCGGGAGCATTCAGTTCATCAACCTGGATACCTCAGTCGACCACCTACCCGTATCAGCAGGTAAGCGTGGTCAACTGCTACAACAGATCCAACCCTTGGCCTCCAACTCCAATTTGAGTGATTACGTGGTGTTTGCCCACCGTCCCATCACAGACCCGCGGCCAATCAATACCCGGCCGAGCGATCATAGCGTGGAAGGTCTTCAAGAAGACGACTGGTTATATCAACAGCTCGTCCAACGGGGCGTGAGGCACATCATCAACGGACACATTCATATCTCGACCGAATTCGACGATCGGCACATTCATACTTATATTTCCGGCCAAGGACTCGCTCACGCCGACATCATTGGCCGCCGCCCGCAGGCGCGAATACTTGTGGGAGACGTTGAGCCAAAAACACCGGTCGCCTACCAATGGACCGATCTCAATATGCCTTTTGAGGCTCACTGTAATGAGCGCCTGCACAAAATTTTGCGTGGCAACGATTATGCTGACCAACTTGAACCATTAAAAGCTGCCTGCATGGCGGCTGACAGCTGAAAATCGGCGAGGTCGCAACAAAAAGTCGATCTTTCCAGATCTATGTGCGTTGTATAAACACGGAGCTACCGCCGAGTTTGTCCGAATCATTACAATAGGCCGTTCCACGAACAACTTTATACATTTAACTCAGCATCATGTTCACCCGTCTTGACTCAGACCACAAGCATGTCTCGCGCCGCTCCAGCGTGTATGCCCGCAATGTCGTCGCTGCCTCACAACCGCTCGCAGCCCAGGCCGGCGTTCAGATACTGCGAAACGGCGGAAACGCAGTCGATGCCGCGATTGCAACCGCCATCACCCTCACCGTGGTTGAACCCACGATGAACGGCATTGGCAGTGATGCTTTCGTTATTGTCAGTGATAATCACGGCATCCATGGCTTTAATGGCAGTGGCCGATCCCCTGCAGCCTGGACACCCGAACGGTTCGCCGGCCACGACAACATGCCGGAACATGGCTGGGATACGGTCACAGTGCCTGGTGCAGTAGACACCTGGGTACAGCTCTCGGATCGCTTCGGGCAGCTGCCTTTTGAAAAACTTTTTGATTCGGCTATTAACTACGCCGCTCAAGGCTTTGCCGTTTCACCGGTGATTGCGGCGGGTTGGGCGCGAGCGGCAGAAGAATTTGGTTATCTTGAGGGCTTCAGGACTATTTTCATGCCCAACGGTCGTGCGCCCACTGCGGGTGAGGCCTTCCAAAGCGAGGCCATGGCAAACACCCTGGGCGAGATCGCCGACAGTCGAGGCGAAAGTTTTTACCGGGGCCGACTCGCCTCACGGATCGTGGCCGACGCCGCTCGCTTTGATGGTGCGCTCACCGAACAAGATCTTGCTGAGCACCAGGGGTTTTGGACCGATTGTATCCAGCAGGATTTCAAAGAGTTGACCGTGCACGAAATCCCACCCAATGGGCAGGGCATCGCCGCACTCATCGCACTGGGGATTCTTGAGCGTTTAAACATCGATGCCTACGCGACGGATTCTGCCGATAGTGTGCACTTGCAGATCGAAGCGATGAAAGCCGCATTCGCTGAAACACACTCTCACGTTTCAGATCCCGACACCATGCTAGTCACCGTAGACCAGCTACTGGATTCGGCAACGCTTCAACGTCACGCCGACGAGATTAGTCTGACTCACGCAGCGTCTCCTGTTGCTGGCGTAAAACCCGATCATGGCACTGTTTACCTTGCAACCGCTGATGGCGACGGCATGATGGTGTCCTGGATACAGTCGAACTACCACGGCTTTGGTTCGGGAATCGTTGTGCCCGATATCGGTGTCAGTCTGCAGAACCGGGGACGGGGCTTTTCGCTGCAGTCAGGCCACCCGAACGAAGTCGGCGGCGGCAAGCGGCCCTTTCACACCATCATCCCGGCTTTTGTTTCGCGCCGAGGTGCGCCTTTAATGGCATTCGGCGTGATGGGCGGGCATCATCAGCCCCAGGGGCATGCCCAGGTGATGATCAGGTTGTTTTGCCAGGGTGCTTCACCTCAGCAGGCCCTGGATGCGCCGCGCTGGCATGTCAACGAAGACTTTTCGGTGTGTCTCGAACCCGCGCTGGCACACCTGCGCGAGGAACTGACACAGCGGGGCCATATTCTTACAGAGGGCAAGATCGGTTCGTTCGGCGGCGGTCAGGTCATTCTGAGAGATGGCGATGGATATATTGCCGGTTCTGATCCCCGTAAGGATGGGCAAGCAGCCGGCTTCTAAACTCAACCTGCCAAACATTCGGCTCCTCATGAATTACGACGAACGACGCCAGCAATTGGCTGATACGCTGAAACAGCAGACTACTGGCACTGTTCGTCTCGATAAAACCACATCGAATGTTTTTCGGAATCGCCCTAACGCTCAATCAGAAAGTCTGCTGGATGTCAGCCAGTTCAATCACGTACTGAATGTCGATCCGCAGAACAACCTGATTGAAACAGAAGGGATGACCACCTATGAAGCGCTGGTTGACCAATCACTATCACACGGGGTAATGCCAGCCGTTGTCCCTCAACTAAAGTCGATTACGATCGGCGGTGCTGTCTCCGGCATCGGTATCGAGTCCTCATCTTTTCGCTACGGGCTGCCGCATGAAAGTATCGGGGAAATGGATGTCCTGCTGGGTAGCGGTGAAGTCGTGACCTGCACACCGGATAACGAACACCGCGACCTCTTCTACGGCCTGGCGAACTCGTACGGCACCCTGGGCTACATCCTTCGTCTGACCGTACTGGCAATACCGGTCAAGCCTTACATCCAGCTGACACACATACGGTTTGCAGATGCTGATGCGTTGTTCGATGCGGTCAGAACCTGGACCGAACGCGACATTGATTTTATCGATGGCACGGTATTCCAACCGGGAAAACATTACCTGACGATCGGTCGATTTGTCGACGATGCTCCCTATACCAGTGACTACACCTGGATGGACATTTACTACCAATCCATCCCAACACGCAGCGAGGACTATCTTACTGTTCGGGATTACCTGTGGCGCTGGGACACCGATTGGTTCTGGTGCTCGAAAAATCTCTACGTTCACAACCGACCAATGCGGCGCCTGCTCGGTCGTAAGCGGCTCAATTCGATCACCTACCAAAAAGTTATGCGATGGAATACCCGCTGGGGAATTACCCGGAGATTGGGCTACCTGTCTGGGCAACATCGCGAATCAGTGATCCAGGACATCGATGTACCCATCGATAGAGCGGCCGAGTTTCTGGATTTTTTCCATCGGGAAATCGGGATACGCCCAGTCTGGATCTGCCCGGTCGGACATTCCGTACGAGACGAGCAGTACCCGTTATTTCCCATGATCGCTGAATCCATGTATGTGAACTTCGGTTTTTGGGGCGGTGTCAAAACCAAAATGGAAATGCCGACCGGTCATTTCAACCGACTGATCGAACAGAAAGTCACCGAACTCGGCGGCATTAAATCTCTGTATTCGGATGCCTACTTTGATGAAGCCGAATTCTGGTCCATCTACGACGGTGACACCTATGCAGCCCTTAAAACCAAATACGATCCTGATGGCCGCTTGAAGAGCTTGTATCAAAAATGCGTGCTCAGACAATAGGCCTCTAACGCACAACAATTGCTTCCACAGACAATCTCCTCCACGATAAAATGCGGGCATAGTCGTCAGCGTCTTTTGTACGGCACTTTGGGTAACCCATAAATGGATGAAAAACTGATTCTTTACCTGCGGGACTATTGCGGCTACTGCGCGATGGTCCAGGACGTGATTTCAGAGCTTGCAGTGGATGTTGAAGAACGCAATATTTGGGAGGACGACACTTGGCAGAACGAACTCATTGCCGGCCAGGGCAGTGCCACGGTTCCCGTGTTGTGCCGCATGACTGCCACAGGCGAGACTCACTGGCTGCCTGAGTCAGACGCCATCATTCGATACTTCATACAAACTTACAATTAGGAGCTGAGCCTATGGACCGTGTCATCCTCGGCGCAAGCGGATTAAAAGTGTCACCCCTTGCTCTGGGAACCATGACGTTCGGTAATCCGATCAACGCAAATACATCCTTCGACCTTCTCGACCTCGCTGTCGAGCAGGGTATCAATTTTCTTGATACCGCGAACACTTACAACGCTGGCCTGACGGAGGAAATTATCGGGCAATGGCTCAAGGCACGGGGTCATCGAGAGCAACTGGTGATTGCCAGCAAGGTCCGCAACCCCGTTGGTGACGACCCCGACTCGGTCGGGTTGTCGCCAAGAGTCATCCTGCAGCAACTCGAGAATTCCCTTAAACGCCTCAACACCGACTATCTTGACATCTATTTTCTGCACCAGCCCGACGACGACACACCGATCGAAACGACCTGGCGCTGCCTCGATGCGATTGTGGCATCAGGCAGGGTACGTTGCCTGGGCCTTTCAAATTTTGCGGCCTGGCAATGTGCACAGACCGTACACCTCGCCAATCACCGCGGCTGGGCACCACCAACGGTCACCCAGGCGCTGTACAACGTAATTTCCCGGGCGGTTGAAACCGAGCTGCTGCCAATGGTGAATGCTTATGGTCTGGGCACCTGCATGTATAACCCGCTCGCTGGTGGTCTGCTCACCGGCAAACATGGCGTAGGCGAAGAAGCGAATCCACAAACCAGACTGGCCTACAACACCACTTATAGAACACGCTACTGGAACGACCGCCAACGCACAGCTGCGCACCAAATCTGCGAGATTGCCCGGGAGGCTGGCCGCAGTCCCGTTGAGCTGGCACTACGGTTCATGCTGGATCATCCCACGGTTGATGTCACCCTGATCGGCGCGACATCGATAGCGCAGCTGCAGGACAACCTTGCTGCTGTCCAAGCTGCCCCTTTGTCGAACGACGAACAACAGGCCTGTCAGTCGGCCTGGGAGGCACTGCAGGGCCCTGTTCCCCGCTACAACCGTGGCAGCGGTGGTGGTAGAACCTGATCCGCCGGAGTACTGACAATTTACCCCGAAAAGCTGGCTGCTATAGACCTTCCCTGTCTAGTAATAAGTGTATTAAGATAATCCCTAGAATCTTCGGATTTTACGAGGCTTTTAATAAATTGAACCCACTGGCCCCATGCGGGCGCTTATGATGTTCATGACCCTATAGTGAGGATAAGACAATGACCGACAGTGTGAAATTTATTCTGGATGAGAACGAGATACCCAAGTCCTGGTACAACATTGTCTCCGACCTGCCCGAACCACCTGCACCGGTGATCCATCCGGGTACGGGCCAACCTATCGGTCCCGATGACCTGGCACCGCTGTTCACGATGGCCGCCATCATGCAGGAGGTCAGTGCGGAGCGGCAGATCGATATCCCAGAACCCGTCCGCGACATCTACCGGCAGTGGCGTCCAAGTCCACTGCATCGCGCCTACCGGCTGGAAGCGGCACTCGATACGCCGGCGAGGATCTACTACAAATACGAAGGCGTGAGCCCAGCCGGCAGTCACAAACCCAACACTGCCGTTGCCCAGGCGTTTTACTGCCGCGAAGAAGGTGTTAAGCGAATTGCAACCGAGACCGGTGCTGGCCAGTGGGGATCTTCACTGGCGCTGGCGGGCTCTTTCTTCGGCCTTGAGATCGAGGTCTTCATGGTTCGCGTAAGTTTCGACCAAAAACCCTATCGGCGCGCGTTCATGGAGACATTCGGCGCCACCTGCCACCCCAGTCCCAGTAACTTAACTGAAGTGGGTAAAAAGGTCCTGGCTGAGAATCCTGACAGCAGCGGCAGCCTGGGTATCGCCATCAGTGAGGCTGTGGAGGTTGCGGCCCAGCGGGATGACACCAAGTATGCTCTCGGCAGCGTCCTGAACCACGTGCTGCTGCACCAAACTGTCGTTGGACAGGAGGCGATCCGTCAGATGGAACTGGCAGATGATTACCCGGACGTTGTTGTTGGCTGTACGGGCGGGGGCAGTAACTTTGCCGGCTTGTCGTTCCCGTTTATCGGGCGGAAGCTGCGCGGCGAGCAGGACGTGCGGGTGGTCGCGGTTGAACCCGCCAACTGTCCCAGTCTGACTAAAGGCAAGTACGCCTACGACTTTGGCGACACGGGCCAGATGACACCGCTGGTCAAGATGCACACCCTGGGATCATCGTTCGTCCCGCCGAGTTCTCATGCGGGCGGCCTGCGCTATCACGGCATGGCACCGCTGGTCAGCCAGCTCGTGGATCTGGGCCAAGTAGAACCGACAGCCTACTCGCAAACCGAATGCTTCGAGGCCGGTGTGACATTTGCCAAGGCAGAAGGCATTCTGCCAGCGCCTGAGGCTAACCATGCAGTCAAAGGAGCGCTGGTCGAGGCTATGCGGTGCAAGGAAGAAGGTGAGTCCCGGGCAATCCTGTTTAACCTTTGTGGTCACGGCTACTTCGACATGCAGGCTTATATGGATTACTCATCGGGTAAACTTGCCGACCACCCATACGACGAATCCGAGGTCGCCATGGCCCTGGCTGGTCTGCCGTCGGTCGCTTGACAGACCGTTGACCATGATGGCTTTCAACGGACTGACCGGCTTGCCCCGTTGCCCCTGCTGATTTAAACTATCCAAGGTACGAGATAACGCTACTCACTTGATTTTATTAAGGTTCTTTAACTCGTCATTCACATTTTCTGGAGACCTATAAATGGCATACCTGCTCGATGTACTGTTCCGCTACGCCCACATTGTCTTTGGTGTGGCCTGGATCGGCCTGCTGTACTACTTCAATTTTGTACAGACAGAATACGTCAAGGAAGCCGACGATGGCGCTAAAGCGGACGTCATGGCTAAACTTGCCCCTCGGGCACTGTGGTGGTTCCGCTGGGCGGCCCTGTTTACTTTCCTAACTGGTCTCATAATGCTGTGGTGGGTATCAAGCCAACAACGCTTCAATCTGGGTATCGCGCTCGGGGCATTTATGGGCACCCTAATGATGCTCAATGTGTGGGGAATCATCTGGCCAAACCAGAAAATCATGATTGGACTTACCGAAGGCGACAAGACGGTCGCCGGACCGAAGGCAGCCCTGGCTTCCCGGACCAATACACTGCTTTCGCTGCCAATGCTCTATTTCATGGTCGCGTCAATCCATGGACTTGCTGCGAGCGGAGGTGTGTGGGCCTCAGTGAGCACCACGGCACTGATCATTGGACTCGCTATCATTGTCGTGATAGAAGCGAACGCGATATGGGGCAAAATGCTGGGGCTGATTCAGTCAGTCCGCGGAGTGATCACGTCCAGCATCATTCTCACCATAATTATGGCGGGTATCGTGAACTACATGTAGCGATCAACAATGTTTTACTAAAAGAGGGCGCAGCAGCGCCCTCTTTTTTTGACTGCTGGTTAATAGTTTGAACAACAGCACGACAGATCTTATCGCCGTATACAGCTAATGAACCAGGCAAACCCCCGCAACAACCGATAAAGTTCCGGCAACTGATTCAACCGGATTGCACTGTCGCCATGGCTGAGAAATCGGGTGATACACAGGTAATTCGGTATACCCTGCGCCGACATCTGACTGGAGAGGCGGCGCGATTCCCCCGGCGGGATCACGCGGTCGCCTCGGCCATGCAACAAAAATACCGGTGTTTTGGAATTCACGAAATTCAAGTTGACCCGGTAACCGGACCAGTCATCACCAAATGCGCGGATGACTTTCTGAAGAAACCTCTGGCGCTGTCCGCAATCACTCAACAGCTGCCACAGCCTTTCCTGCTCTGCATCAGCCTCATCCAGCAATGACCGCAAATTCCAGCCCTCGTCTTCCTCGGCGTTGTTGCGGATACAGCGCTCCAGGTGCCAATGAAACGCATCATTTTCGGCTTCGACTTCACTGAAATAACTGCGGACCATTAACATCCGTCCATACGGGTCCGCACGCTTGGCATTAACCAGAAAGTCACTCACCCGTTCAACATCATAGTAACCCCCAATCAGACATAACGCTGAGATTCGAGGTCCCAGCGTCGCACTGTTGGCGGCACGCAGGGCAAAAACACCCGAAAACGACACGGCCATCAGTGCAAAATGGTGCGTAGGCACCAGATCCTTGTCGCCGGCTAACTGCTCCAGTGTGGACTGCACCTCACTCGGCTGGGCTCGTTCGATCCGCAGATTCCGAATATTGGGCAGTTCCGGCACCAGCACTTGCAAACCGGCGGCAGTCAGTGCGACAGCCAGTTGCCTGACCCTGGGGTCTTCACGGCCGAGTACGGACATGCCGTGAATAAACACCACGGTGCCCAGCACCAGCCCAGATGGCATGTACCGGTCGACCAGAATGTCTGCACACTGATGCTCAGATAGATTGTGTGGGTACGCTATCGGGCCCTGCTGAAAACGGCGTAATAATCGCGCAGTGGCGACCCAGCTGGCGGGTCCTGGTCGGGAGGGATAAGACAGCATGCCAAGTTGCGCCGGTTTTATCGCAACAGCAATGTTCGGCGTTGAAAATTACCGACCGATGCCGTCAGCGGGCGCATCACGATTAAAGATCTCGTCGTCTGATCCCGAGACTAGCGACCGCTGCATGATCACAGAATCTATCCATCGATCCAGCTTCCAGCCTACCTGTTCCAGTGTGCCCACGTGTCGAAATCCGGCATTCTCGTGCAGACGGATCGATGCGTTGTGTCTGGAATCACCGATGATAGCAATCATCTGCCGTTTGCCCAGATCCCGACACTGGTGGATCAACTCTGTCAGCAGGGCCCGCCCCAATCCCTGACGATGTTTATCGCGTACCACATAGACCGAATCCTCGACCGTGTGACTGTAAGCGGGCCGGCTACGATAAGAAGACGCATAAGCATACCCCACAACGTCACCGTCAAGTTCAGCAACCAAGTAAGGCAGGCCCGTATCTGTAATATGCCGCCAGCGGCTAGTCATCTCCTCCATATCCGGTGGCGTGATTTCAAACGTCGCTGTATGTTCCCGAACTTCGATCGCATAGATGGACTGAATCGAGGCAAAATCATCCATCTGTGCACTTCGAATCAGGAGCTTCGTCATGTCGCGGTGCAGCAATCAAGCAGTCAATGGCTAGCGTAGCTTAAAAAAATGGCCGGCAAACGCCGGCCACAGTGTCTCACATCCTCCCCTCGTGAATCTGCTTTGCGATTCAACCCAATAATGGTGCGATCACCAGTGAGACAATCGCCATCACATTGATCAGGATGTTCATAGACGGTCCAGAAGTGTCTTTAAAAGGATCACCGACAGTGTCGCCCACAACCACGGCTTTATGCACGTCCGAGCCTTTCCCGCCCAGATTGCCTTTCTCGACAAATTTCTTTGCATTGTCCCAAGCACCACCTGCATTGGCCATGGTCAGCGCCAACAGGACACAGCCCAGCAGCGCGCCGCCGAGCATACCCCCCAGCGCCGCTGGCCCGAGCAAAAACCCGACCACCGGTGGTGCACCCACAGCCAGCACACCGGGCGCAATCATCCGCTTCAGGGCTGCTGTGGTGGCAATTTCGATACACCGGTTGGAATCCGGTTGTGCGGTACCTTCCATCAGTCCTGGGATTTCTTTGAACTGCCGCCGGATCTCGCGAATCATGTCGAACGCTGCATCACCCACTGCCGTCATCGTCATACTGCTCACCAGGAACGGGAATATGCCGCCGAGAAACATACCGGCAAGCACGGTCGGGTCGCTAATATTCAGTGCGAAATCGGGTACGTGATAAGTGACGGTTTCGATATAGGCCGAGATAATGGCCAGCGCTGCCAGGGCAGCAGCACCGATTGCGAAACCCTTACCAATTGCCGCTGTTGTATTGCCGAGCTCATCCAGCTCGTCGGTGATCTCTCGGACCTCTTCGCCCAACCCTGCCATCTCAGCGATTCCGCCGGCGTTGTCCGCGACAGGGCCATAGGCGTCGATGGCCATGGTAATACCCACCGTCGCCAGCATACCCACCGCAGCAATGCCGACACCATAAAGGCCTGACAGCTCGCTCGAAATCAGAATAATGGCACACAACGCGAGCACGGGTATTGTCACCGACTGCATACCGATGGCCAAACCACTGATCATTACCGTGGCTGGACCGGTCTCACCTGAATTTGCGATCTTCTGTACGGGTTTACCGGCGGTATAGTATTCCGTGACTAAGCCGATCACGATTCCGCCGAGGGCGCCAACTACTACCGATAGCCAGATGTTGATGCTGATATCCCCGTAGTGGGTCACTGCAAGTGCAGCGAGAATAAAAATCACTGAGGCGCCGATAGTGCCCACTCTCAGCGCAGTATCTGGTGATTTGCCAGAGGAACTTTTGACCAGTTGTATGCCAATGAGCGAACAGACCAATCCGACCGAAGCCAGCGCCAGTGGCAGAAACATCAGCTTGTTTTGATCGCCAGCGGCCAACGCACTGATCACTTCGGGTGAAAGTGTTGCCGCAATTGCAATCGTCGCGATCATAGCGCCACAGTAAGACTCAAAAATGTCTGAGCCCATACCCGCCACATCACCGACGTTATCGCCAACATTATCAGCAATGACGCCTGGATTTCGAGGATCGTCTTCTGGTATTCCGGCTTCTATCTTACCAACGAGGTCAGCACCAACATCTGCACTCTTGGTGAAGATTCCACCACCGACCCTGGAAAACAGCGCGACTGAAGAAGCCCCCATGCCGAAACCATGGATCACGTGTGCGGTTTTGGGATCACCCCCAAAATAAAGATACAGAACGCCCAGACCCAACAGACCCATCGCCGCAACAGTAAGACCCATGATCGAGCCGCCGTAAAAGGCCACTGTCAAGGCAGCGGGAGCACCACTTTCAGCTGCAGCCGTTGTGGTGCGTACATTCGCCCGGGTGGCTGTAAACATACCAATGTATCCGGCCAGTGCAGAGCAAGCTGCACCAACGAGAAATGCCACCATCGAGCGCCAACCGAGATCTGAAATCAGAATCAGCACGGCGACCACTGCGACAAAAATAGCCAGATATGTGTATTCGCGGCGTATAAACACGAGCGCACCGTGGTGGATCATTTCTCCGATCTCGGTAACTTTGCCGGTACCAGGTGCGTATTGGAGCACCGCTCGATAAATACCAAACGCTGCAATTAGACCGATGAGTCCAAGCACAATGGGGATAAAGGCAACAGAGGACATTGCAACTCCTTTAAATTATTGGGGGGGAATCAACCCACTGACTGGGCGTATTGTGGGCGAAAGCACGGATTTTACCACGCAAGATGAGGAAATCTAGCGTGCACGCCTCTCGTGCCACTGCGAATTCGATCGCACAGCGATTATTTTTGCGTCAGCTGCCGCGCTTACGTCGCCGCGCCCGCGGATGGGCTCGGTCGTACACTTTTGCCAGATGCTGGAAATCCAGGTGGGTATACACCTGGGTGGTGGATATATCGGCGTGGCCGAGCAGTTCCTGGACAGCACGAATATCGCCACTCGACTCAAGTAGGTGGCTGGCAAATGAATGACGCAGCATATGGGGATGAACATTGCGCCCAAGGCCCTGTCTGCGTGCCCAGTACTGTACGCGGCCCTGAATAGCGCGCCCACTCAGACGACCACTACCGGCCTTCTTGCGTCGGCCCAACCCGATGAACACAGCTTGTTCCTCATCAGCTGCATAGCGAGCCCTGGACTCAATCCATGCCGCAATCGCTTCCAGGGCTTTTTGGCCGACGGGCACCACCCGGTCCTTAGAGCCCTTGCCGGTCACTCTGACCAGTCGCTCACTGCGGTTGATATCGGTGAGGTCCAAGCCTGTCAACTCAGACAGCCGGAGCCCAGATGAATAGAAAAGTTCGAGAATCGCCCGGTCACGACAGGCAATATCACCGCCCGACGTGTCGATCTCCAGCAACGATTCGAGCTCTGCAAAACTTAACGTGTTCGGCAGTACTTTTTTTTCAAGTTTGTGTGGCATCACACCGACAAAAGGATTGTTGGAAAGCTTCCGTTCTCTGTAAAGATGGTCTTTGGACACACGGCGTTCGTTCAACAGGTAGTAGTAGAACTGCCGTGCCGCCGACAGTACCCGTTGTATCGACCGACTGGACAACTCCGAGCGATGCAGGAACACCGGAAAAGCACGCGCCTGCACGAATGTTAATTGGCGAAAGTTATTCAGTCCCTGTTTTTCTACAAAAGCGGCCACCTTTGAAAGATCACGTCGGTAGGCATTGACCGTATGACCGGATAACCGCCGTTCGTATTGAAGGTGGTCGAGGAAAGCAGAAATAGGTTCTGATAATTCAGACATCAGCGCAGCCTGTGGCTGGATTAACGTCGGCAGAGAATTGTGTTAACAGTTTCGAGCATGGTTCACCTCACGTGACAGTGAGTTCAATTTCCCCACGGTATACAGTGGTCGTGGGGCCACGCAGCCAGAGACCGTCGCGACCGGACCAGCTGACCTCAACCCTACCCCCGGGCAACTCGACCTCAACGGTATCATCCACTAACCCCTGTTTGCGACATACGGCCGTGGCGGCACCGGCACCACTGCCACAAGCCCTTGTCTCGCCAACGCCACGCTCCCACACGCGCAGCTTCAGGTGCCGGCGATCACAGACCTGAACGAATCCCACATTGGCTTTCTGCGGAAAAGCTGGATGGCACTCGATTGCTGGACCAAGACGTTCGACGGGGGCACAGTTGATGTCATCGACCGACAGCACCGCGTGTGGATTACCGATGGATGCGATGTAGATCCTGACCTGTTCTTCGCCTATGCGAAGTAGGTAATCCTCTTCGCAGGTCGGCGAATCGAAGGGCACCGCGGCAGGCTCGAACACCGGCATCCCCATGTTGACCGCTACCTGTCCGCCGTCCTCGAGAACCAGTTCAAGCTGTGCGCTAGACGTCTGAACAACAATGTGACGTTTGTCCGTCCAGCCGTTTTCTGCCAGGTAACGGGCGAAACAGCGTGCCCCATTACCGCATTGACCCACTTCTGTGCCATCTGCATTGAAAATTCGCATGAAAAAATCAACCGAATCGTCGCCGGGTGAAGCAACGATGACCTGGTCACACCCGATTCCGACGTGACGGTCAGCCAGATGGCGGATGACATCAGGCTCTAGCAACAACGATGTGCTGAGGTTGTCCAGCATCACAAAATCGTTGCCGAGAGACTGCATCTTGGTGAATTCTGCCGTAGCCAAAATCTCTCCAGATTGGATCCTGCGAGCAGTCAGGTAACCCAATTATAGATGAGTAAGCATATCCAGCAGCGCAAGATCAGACCACTACTGTCTGTCTTTGAGTTCCGGACAGACATTGATCCAATCATAGCTGGTGTCGCCCACGGCCAGAAACCAAGGATTTAAGACACTCGGTTTATTGTATTGCAGCTCGTTCCCCGCACAATCCATCAGGCAACCCCCGGCCTCGTTCAGAATACAATGCGACGCACCAGTGTCCCATTCGGATGTTAGCCCCAGTCTGGGATAGACATCAGCGGCGCCTTCGGCGACCAGACACACCTTCAGGGCACTGCCCATGCTCACGGTTTCAACTTGCTGCCCGCTTTGTTCACGCAGCGAATTGCGGAACCGATCCACTTCCGCGCCAGAATGGGATCGACTGGCTACCATTCGGACCACACCATCTTGATAGGGTCTGATTGTGATCACCTCGGCGGCGGCGTCTTCTACCTGACGCCAAGCACCACCGCCGGTGACCGCAAAATGAGTCGTCCGCCTGACCGGCGTGTGAACCACGCCCAGAATAGGGAAACCGTTCTCAATCAGTCCGATGTTGACAGTGAATTCACCATTACGCCTGATGAACTCTTTTGTACCATCGAGCGGGTCTACAAGCCAGAACCGTGACCAGTCTGCACGCTGCTGGTAGCTGATTTCAGAAGATTCTTCTGACAGTACCGGCGTTCCAGGCAAAAGCGGAGCCAGCTGCTCACTGATCAAGTCATGTGCACGGTGGTCCGCCACAGTAACAGGTGAACCGTCTGCTTTCTCAATCACCTCGTAGGCCTGGTCATAAATTTCGAGGATCACCTGACCTGCTTGCGAGGCGACATCACATACTGCAGCCAATAACGAGTCACTGATCATTTTTCTGCCCGTACATAATCGTCAACAAGATAGGTCGCCAACAAACTGCGCGCATCGGTAAAATCGTCCCTGCTTCTCAACTGATCCAGTTGCTGGAGCGGCCAGCCCATAGTTTCGAGCGGCTCCGGTTCATCTCCTGTCAGTGGATCCGGATAAAGTCCCCGAGCCAGAAAAATCATGGTCCGGTAATTCGAATAAGCCGGTGTTAAACCAACCGCGGCCAACTCCACGATCTCGTGGGCTGTATAGCCGATCTCTTCCCGCATCTCCCGCAGGGCAGCATCGCGTGCGCTTTCGCCGGTATCTATCCGACCCCTTACGAATCCCAGCTCGTAACGTTCACAGCCAACCGCATACTCGCGGATCAGAAGCAAATGTTGTGGGTCCGGCATCGGAATCACAAGAACAGAACCACTGCCGTCGCCCATGAACCGTTCAAACTGGGCGTATTGTCCGTTACCGAACTTCAAATCGACCGACTCGATGTGGAACAGCCGAGTGCGGGCAATGGTGTTGACATCGAGAACCTCGGGCAAGTCGTTCATAAAAATTGATCCAGGGAGCAATCGTGGATGACAGGTTGCCTTCAGCTTAACGCACTCGGGCGCTTTGCGGAATTCAAGTCTAAGCGCGTATGGCTTATCACCGTTAGAATTGGCCGCATCTGTAACATCGGCTGGTCTCTCTACCAGACTGATCACACTGCTCTGACTAGACCTACAAACCGATGTTGAACTGGGCACATATAGATTCGGTACTTCTGGATCTCGACGGTACGCTGCTCGACCTGCACTATGACAACTATTTCTGGAACGAGTTTGTCCCTGCACGCTACGCCCGGAATCGTAACCTAAGCGTGACTGACGCCAAAACAAAGCTGTTGCCCCGCATGCTCGAGCTGCAGGGGACACTGGATTGGTACTGCGTCGATTTCTGGAGCCGAGAACTGAACCTGGATATCCTCGCACTAAAAACTGAACTCCGCCATCTGATCAAGTTGCGGCCCGGTGCCAGATCTTTCCTGTCCTATTTGCGGACCCAACCCCAGCGCGTGATTCTGGCAACTAACGCCCATTTGAAGTCCGTGGCGCTTAAGTTCCAGCAAACCGGACTGGCACCACTGTTTGACCGAGTAATCACATCCCATGAACTGGGGCATCCGAAGGAGGATCAGACTTTCTGGGAAAAATTTCATTTGCTGGAAGCATTTGATCCCAAACGCACACTGTTTATCGACGATAATCTAACGGTGCTTGAAGCTGCCGCTCGCTACGGCATCGGCCACTTGCTTTGGGTATCTCGGCCCGATCTGACACAACCTACGCGGACCCTGACGGGTGATTTCACCAGCCTTGCCCATTTTGACGATCTGCTGCCCTCAGACTGCCCCCGGGTAATGCGTTGAAAGCATCCACCGCCTCAATTAGTCTGGCATTTAAGCGCATGCTGGATGCTAAAAGGTATCTTCCGGACGAACATCAAGAGACAGCACTGGTGCACTTCGATCGTTTAGCGCACGAACTGGCCGTATCAGACTTCCTCAGCACCGACGGTCTACTTGCTCTTATCCAGCGCCGCCTTCGGTTTAAGGTCCGGAAAAGTCCCGCCGGCATATACCTGTGGGGCAGCGTAGGCCGTGGGAAAACGATGATAACGGATGTCTTTTTTGACGCTGTGCCGGTCAAGCGGAAAAGACGGGTCCATTTTCACCGATTCATGCTGGAACTCCATCAGCGTCTGAAACTGGCGCAGCGCCAGCGAGACCCTCTCATGCAGGTGAGCCGCGAAATTGGACAGGACGTCGCACTTCTGTGCTTGGATGAGTTTTTTGTCTCTGATATCGGTGATGCCATGGTGCTCAGCCAGTTGCTGCACGGCCTCGCAAACAACGGCGTCACGCTGGTATTCACATCTAATACCAAACCCGATCAGCTATACAAAGACGGATTTCAGCGCGACCGGTTTCTGCCGGCGATTGGTCTGATTGAAGAGCGCACTGTGGTTGTACACCTTGACGGCAACACCGATTATCGACTTGAACTACTCGACAGGTCAGACGTCTACCTGACTCCGGACGATGCTGCCGCACAGAGCCAAATGCAATCGCTGTTTACACACATGGTGTCGACGATACCGGCGACAGCGGGTTCCATCACTGTCAACGATCGGCGTATCCGTACTCGCACTCATGGCGAAGGCGTGATCTGGTTTGAATTCAGCGCATTGTGCGAAGGGCCACGGTCCAAAGCCGACTACGCAGAACTGTCACGTTCCTACCACACGATCCTCATTTCCGGAATTCCACAACTCAACGACAGCCAGGATGGTATTGTCCGGCGGTTTATCGAACTGATTGACGAACTCTACGACCGTCGGGTCAAGGTGATTGTGTCAGCCGACAGCTGTCCTGAAGACCTTTATAGCGGCAAACGGTTGTCTGCGCCTTTTAATCGAACCATCAGCCGTTTAAACGCATTCCAGAGCGGAGCATATCTCTCGCTGTCCCATAGACCCTAATTCATCTCTGACCGGACTCATCACCGTCGTTAGGTTCCGACAAGAGCTGCGCAATCCAGCGGTGAAACGCGTGAACACTGGGCTCGTACAGAGGCGAATACCGGCCAGCCCTGGCCAGTGACGACGACAGGCCCCGTTGCTGGGTCTCGATCACGGGAATATCTTCAGCCAAACCGGCTTCCATTCGACGCTCATAGGCACTCAGCTTAGTCGCAAAATCAGGTTGCTCGACTGAGGCCTGCGGGAAACAAACGGTCATATTGACCCGGGTTAACGCCGGCTCGAGCGGTATTGCCTCGAATATCCAGACGGCATCAATAGATGCCGCGAAGGTCAGATTAGGGTAAACCCAACTGTACCGGGTACCCGATAAGTTGCGTCCTGATAATCCCGGCAAGGGCGGCAAAGGCCCGATCCCGTCGTCCATCTTGCCCGTGCTGCTGACACCCCGGTGTTCCCCGAACTGGGTACTGAAATTCCCGGCAACCTTATCCAGGGCATCTGGCGATGCGTAATAGACTGAAAAAGTACGCGGATGAACCTTCTGTAGGTGGTAATACTCGTTGAATACCTCAAGGAAGATTTTCCAGTTACAGCGCACCTCAATCTCTCTGGTCGATGCGGTAATCAGATCGCCCAATCGCCAGGGGCGATGTATTGCCTCAAAATCACCTAGCCAGCTGTCAATCGGGGGTGCTGCGCCATCCACATTGACAAAGGCAAACCCAGCGCGAGACGCCGCCGGCACTGACACCAACCCATAATCAGCGTTACAAAAATCAACCGCAGCGTCCATCCGTGGGGCCGTCAGCAGCGCGCCGTCAAGGCCGTAAGTCCACGCATGGAACGGACAAACGATTCGTTCACAGCGCCCCCGGCCCGGCGGCAACAACTGCGTGCCTCGATGCCGGCAGGTGTTCGCAAAAGCCCGGAGCTGGGACGATGAATCCAGCAGCAGCACCAGCGGGGTACCGCCAACGTCGAGCGCGAGGTAATCACCCGGGACGACCAGATTGTCGAGGCGTCCGACACTGACCCAGCCGCCTCGAAATGCCTGATCCATCTCCCGCTCAAAGAGCGTCTCGTCAACGTAGCATACCGGTGGCAGGGATTCTGCCGCCTCGACCGGTCTTAACACCTTTTCGAAACTTGTCTTTTTCAACACCTGGCCCCCGGGGTAGAGCTTCACAATCAGCCACGGAACGGGTTATCTACACTCGAGCGCAGCGGAGCAAACCTCAGGTCAATTAGTGTATCCGTTGTCTGGATCAGTTATCAGTCAGTACAGATCCAGGGGATCTACATCGACCGACCAGCGGACGGTCCTTGCCCGTTTCAAGCGATCCAACTCCGCAAGCCAGACTTTCAGGAATCGGTGTAAGTGGCTATGGCCCCGTCCTGAGACCAGCAGTTGCGCCCTAAACCGACCCGCTCGCCGCTCCATGGGCGAGGGTACGGGATCCATCACCTGGATGTTGCCGGCCTGTTCAGCCTGGAGCCAGCACCTCGCCCGGGCCTGGGCGGCCTGTAGAAAGCTAAGGGGCGCCGCCTGTCGAGGGGATTCGGCCCGGAGCAGGACAAACCGCGCATAAGGCGGGTAACCCGCTGCCTTGCGCTCGGCGAGACAGGCAGTGGCAAAACCATCAAAGTCGTGAGCCTGAAGCCGGACATAAGCCGGATCATCTGGATAGAACGTCTGTACCAACACAGTGCCACGACGTGTCCCGCGCCCGGCGCGCCCGGCAACCTGGGTTAACTGCTGAAACAGACGCTCTGACGCCCGGAAATCAAAGCTGTAAAGCCCCCTATCGGTATTTAACGCGCACACTAGAGTGACTGCGGCGAAGTGATGCCCCTTGGACAACATCTGCGTGCCAACCACGATATCCGCCTCACGCTGGCGAATTGTCTCTAGTACCGCCTCAACCTGTCCGGGACCGGCCATACTGTCACTGTCCACCCGCACAACCCGGGCTTCCGGGAAACGCTCGATCAGGGCAGCTTCGACACGCTGGGTGCCCTCGCCGAGGTGATACAGACCCGGCTCGGCACAATTCGGGCATAGGGACGGTGCAGGCTGCGATGCACCACAGTGGTGGCAGCGCAGCACACCGCTACCGGCATGAAGCGTAAGACCCGCGTCACAACGCTGGCACTGCGCTCTCCACTGACATTTAAGACACAACACTACCGGTGCGAAACCACGACGATTAACATAAATAATGCTCTGTTCACCACGGTTTAGGCGCGTCTCGATCGCATCCAGGACCGCTGTGGAAAGACCGTTTTGGTGGGCTGTCCGTGCAATATCCACCAGCTTCACGTCGGGCATGACGGCACCGCCAACCCGCTGTGGCAATAACAACCGGCTATAACGTCCTTTACGGACGTTTTCCAGCGTTTCCAAGGACGGCGTCGCCGAACCCAGTACGACAGGGATTTTTTCAATTTGTGCCCGTTTAACGGCCACATCCCGCGCGTGGTAGCGAAATCCATCTTGCTGCTTAAACGATGGGTCATGCTCCTCGTCCACAATAATCAGGCCCGGGCGCAAACAGGGCGTAAAAACGGCCGAGCGGGTTCCCAAAACCACGTCGGCCAGCCCCTGCCGTGCAGCCCACCAGCCCCGGTGCCGGGTCTGCCCACCAAGACCCGAGTGCAAAACAACCAGCTTGCCGGCGAGGCCCTGGCTAAATCGCGCCACCAGCTGCGGCGTCAATGCGATTTCGGGTACCAGGACCAGAACCTGCGTGTTCCGAGCGATGGCTTCTCGCGCAATGTTTAAATAAACCTCGGTTTTACCCGAACCGGTGACGCCATGTAGAAGAAAAGCGGCATATTGCTCAAGATGGCTGACCACCTGAGTGCAGGATTCCGACTGCGCTGAGTTCAGCTGCTGTTCTGTCGTGTGATGGGCTTGCACCACTGTGGTGCTGTCATCAAGCGCGCTGCTCACCCAACCACGTGCTTCCAACCGTCGCAGTGCACTCAGTACGCTGGGATTGTGTGCCCGCAGTGCCGCTTCTGGTACACCTTTCAATTCAGCATCTGCCAGTACTGCCAGTACTTGCCGCTGAATGACAGCACGGTCAGACAGCATCGCCCTACTGCAGCCACCCTCGGATGTAATGTACCAGCGGCGTGGCAGAGTCGGCTGCAGATTGCCACCTCGACGCAGTGCAACTGGCAGCGCTGTGTGGAGTACTTCACCGACGGGGTGGTGATAGTAAGTTGCGGCCCAGTGCAACAGTTTGAACACCGATTCAGAAAACACCGGTTCAGCATCCAACACTTGCGTCACCGCCTTTAATTTGGAAATGGGTACCTCTGCACGTGCAACCTGATCACAGACTACACCGACGACAGTCCGTTTTTGTAACGGCACTTTGACTCGAACACCAGTTCGAACAGTGTCGACGTCTTTTGCTGGGGCGTAATCAAATACACGCCGCAGAGGTAACGGCAAGGCAATACGAAGCGCACCGCTGTATTTCATTGCAGCGTTAAACGTTTGTGTAATAACAAGATTGCATTAGTCGTTAAAGTTTCTGTCAACTCGCACCAACCCGAGATAAATAATTGACACACATATATGTTTCCCTGTTGTACACAATTGCTGTGGATAACTCTGTGCAAAAATACTCAGCCGTGTGGCAATTTGGCACACGATTAATGGTTAATTCTAAATTGATTAATAAATAAGCAGTTAATTCTTTATTCAAATTCAACACGTTAGCGGTATCCCGGCGTTGGCTCACACACTCGGTTGCCACAGACATCGAGCCCGCCGACGGGGCGGCTGGATGTGTATAAAGCGGTCTTCAAATTGTCAAACGTATACACAACCACACTCGAATCATCTTTTACGATCAATAATTTAGCTGTCGGACTTCGCAATACTTAACAGTTTATTCAAGCCGATGGCACTGACAAAACAACACATCAAGTGTAACGCGTACAACACGTTCCAGACACGCCTGTGAACACTGCGTGTTGAACGTTGTCAGTCCACTTCATAAAGCAGCATTGGCTATTTCAACACAAATAATTACGCCGGCCTTTTGAGCTTTATCATTCTGCCAAAATCAACATATTCACCAGCACCTAATCGCCCGACCGGGTGAATTCGATCCGCATGGATCTGTCTTCTGCCTTTAGAATCGTGGCCAACCACCTCGTCATCCAGATAAACCCCTCTGACACGCCCCAGGATCATCGAGGTGGTGTTGTCCCCGATGTTTTGGATCTTATAAAGCGTACAGACAAAAGCCACCTTCGCGTCTTTAAGGCGCGGTAGCCGTGAACCCGCCAAAGGGACTGTTGTCAGCCCTAGGTGATCAACCTCCGATTCGCCTGCAGACAGTGTTGCAGATGAGGCGTTCAGGTCTTCCAGCTGAGCCGCACTGGCGATGTGAACCAGAAAATCCCGGCGTTGCTCAATATTTTCACGGGTATCCTTTGGGCGCCCGCCTGGTTTAAGACCCGTAGAAATCATTACCAACGGTGGTTCGCTCGAAACGGCGTTGAAAAATGAATAGGGCGCAAGGTTAAGACTGCCATTCGCATTCTCACTGAGCACCCAGGCGATCGGGCGCGGAATAACGGTCTGGGTCAGGGTGATATAGATCTGCTGAGGATCCAGTTGGGTGATATCAACGTACATAATTCAATGCTCCGTGACTACGGCGGCCTTAAAACAGTGGACTAACGATCAGCAAGATCTCGTAGCAACGGCAAAATCGATTCCTGCAGTGCCTTGCGGTCAAGCGGACCGATGTGCTTGTGCCGAATAATACCTTCTGAATCAATGACAAAAGTTTCGGGCACACCGTAAACACCCCAGTCGATTCCCACCCTGCCACTGGCGTCCACCGGCACACTCACGTAGGGATTCCCCCATTGCTGCAGCCAGGCACGGGCATCCTGAGGGGAATCCTTGTAGTTGAGCCCAACAATTTCGGTCATTCCAGTCGCGGCGATCTCATTGAGAAGCGGGTGCTCAGCACGACACGAAACGCACCAGGAGGCCCAAATATTAAGCAGCCACACTTTCCCGTGCATATCGCTGACCGAAGTGTGTGCGGCCGCATCCAATAACTGGGGCAGATTAAACGTCGGTGCGGGCTTGCCCACCAGCGGTGAGGGCACCTCGCGCGGGTCAAGTTTGAGTCCGATTGCGAGAAAAATACCCACAATGACGAATATGGCCAGTGGCAACCCGAAGCGCCAGGCTCTAACCACCGCCGTAGACCCCCAGTTCCGCAGTCAGCGTCCTTATCCGACCGAGTATCTTGAGATCACCAAAGTCCTTGCCGCCTGCTACCAAATTGCAGTTATGACTCAGGCCATCGAGCACAAAGGTGGTCAGCAGTACACGCACCCCCCGACGCGAGACAATCATGTTGTCGTCCAGTAGCAACGGGGCTCTGTACGCCATTTGAACAGGCCTCAAGCGTGATTAACGCCTCAGTTTACGACCGACTCCGCAGCCCGATTGGACCTCTCGACCAGTTCACCTGCGGGCACATAACCCGGTATAACGGTCCCGTCCTCCAGCACAATGGTCGGCGTCCCACGAACCCCAACCAGTTCGGCGGCTTCCAGATGGCGGCCAATCTGGGTTTGACAGGTCTTGGTTTCAATGGCGATTCCCATTTTTGCGTCTGTCATCGCCTGCTGCCTATTATCTGCACAAAAGACGGAAACCAGGGTCTCACCCGACGAAGAGTTAAGCCCAGACCTCGGAAAACCCAGATAGCGCACTTTTACACCACCAGCGACCGTCTGGGCGATTTCTTGGTGCAGTTTGACACAGTACCCACAACTCGTATCGGTAAACACGGTGATTGTGCTTTTCACATCCTGAGGGGCAAAAACTACCATACCGGCTTCGTCCAGGTTTTCAATCACTTTGCGCCGACCCGCACGGCGGGCATCTTCTGTCAGGTTGAGGTTTTTGTCGATATCGATCAGATCCCCATACAGCAGATAACGCCCATCGGCCGACAGATAGACTACGCGCGTCCCAAAAATCGCCTGGTAGAAACCGGCAACCGGCGCCGGTTCGACCCGATCGGGTTCAGTATCGGGAATCAGGCTAGCGGCGACAATCAGTACCACAGGCGGTATGTCATCAGCCTCGGCGAAGGCGCAAAAACACATTGATAACACAAGCGTGTGTGTCAGAAATCGCATGAATTTTAGTTTAAGGAACAGCATAAGGATCATTAATGACGAAGTATAAAGTGCAATATTGTACTGAAAACCCTGGTGGATAGACCGCGCCAGTCAGCGACTGTCTCCCAAGAGCTTCTCAATGATGTAGCCGCCGGATTTTTCGTCGTGCTCAAGTTGCAGTAAGCCCCGGGATTCGGCTTCTTCCAGCAAGCTTCCAAAAGTCCTAAACCCATGATAGCGCTCACTGAACCCGGGTTGCCGGCGTTTTAGGGTCTGTTTTACATGTGAGCCCCATACTTTCCCGCCGTCACCACGTTCTTCGAACAGATCCTCCAGCGTCGATATCACCATGTCGACCGCCTCCTGCTGGCGCTTGTCACCCTCACTCATGGTTTTCTTCTTTTCACCGGTTCGGCTGCGGGTTTTCTTGCGGGCTGTTGTGGATACGTTGGGTCGTATCAGATCATCGTAGAAGATGAATTCATCACAGTTCGCCGTGAGCAGATCGGAGGTTGAGTTTTTGACTCCCAGTCCGACCACGTACTTGTTGTTTTCTCGCAACTTACTGACCAGCGGAGAAAAATCGGAATCTCCACTGATCACAACGAAAGCATCCACGTGGGATTTGGTATAACACAGATCTAGGGCGTCAACGACCATCCGGATATCCGCAGAGTTCTTACCAGACTGGTGAAGGTGCGGGATATCAATCAGCTCGAAGGCGGCCTCATGCATGGACGCCTTGTACTCGGCGTAACGGCTCCAGTCACAATAGGCTTTCTTGACCACAATGTTGCCTTTGAGCAACAGCCGCTCCAGCACGGGTTTGAACTCAAACCGCTTATGTTTTGTGTCACGTACACCGAGGGCAACATTCTCGAAATCACAGAAAATCGCCATGTTCTGGGTGTTGGGTTCTGTGCGCATAGTCAGATGATTCCCAATGGTCTCGGGGTTAAGGTTTAATCTACCCAGCGAGACCGGGTAAGAAGTGGTCGAGCGTTCAGTTTAACCGCGTCAACGGCCTCCGGCCAGCAAACACGTCCAGTCCGTTTATCGCATAATGAACGGATTTGCAGGACTGGTCTGTTGCGCAATCCAGACTGATTTAACCTGCATGTACTGCTTTATGGCTTCAAGCCCGCTTTCACGACCGATGCCGCTGCGTTTGTAGCCTCCAAAGGGCGAGGTGAAACTAACCGCCCGGTAGGTATTCACCCACACCGTACCCACTCGCAGTTTCTCCGACATACGGATCGCCCGGCCTATATCCTGTGTCCATACACCGGCCGCCAGACCGAAGTCGACATCATTACCAATCGAGATGGCGTCTTCTTCCGTATCGAACGGAATGACGGCCAGCAGGGGACCAAAAACCTCTTCCTGTGCAATGCGCATTTTATTGTTTACATCAGTAAAAATCGTCGGCTCGATAAACTGGCCTCCTTTTGCCGCCGGACCGGTGTAAGCCTGACCGCCCAACACACATTTGGCACCGTCTTGTTTCGCGATCTCGATATAGTCGAGTATTTTCTGGTACTGGGGGGGTGTAGTAACCGGGCCAACGTGTGTGTCGGTCGACATCGGATCGCCGATCTGCGCCGTTTTCGCGACCTCAATCAAGCGCTCCACAAACTGGTCGTGTATGGAACGCTGCAGCAGCAACCGGGAACCTGCAATACAGGTCTGGCCCGTCGCTGCAAAAATACCGGAGATGGCACCCATCACGGCCGACTCGATGTCGGCATCTTCAAATACAATATTGGGGGATTTCCCGCCCAATTCCAGCGTCACGTGCTTGAATGTCGATGCCGCTATCTTATTGATTTTCTGTCCCGTACGGTCCGACCCGGTAAATGCGATTTTGGCAACATCCGGATGGGCAACCAGTTCCGCACCCACATCCTGACCGAAACCACTCACCGTGTTGACGACCCCCGGGGGGATACCCGCTTCCTCGATCAGGTTCATGAACTCAAGGGTGGAAGCGGATGTGAACTCCGACGGTTTTATAACGGCCGTATTACCCGCAGCCAACGCAACTGAAAGCTTCCACGACAACAGCAGCAGCGGTGAATTCCAGGCCGTAATCATTGCCACGACACCCAGTGGTTCGTAACGCGTGAAGTTGAATATCCCGGCTTTGTCGGTCGGAATAACGGCGCCCTCCACTTTGTCAGCCAAACCACCGTAATACCGATACCACTGCGACATGTAGTGGGTCTGTGCTGACATCTCGGCGATCAGCTTACCGTTGTCTCTGACCTCGATCTCACCGAGGCGCTGGGCGTCGCGTTCAATGAGATCTGCCAGTTTATAGAGCAGTCGACCCCGCTCCGTAGGCTTTACATCAGCCCATCCCGATTCAAATGCATTATTTGCCGACGCCACCGCACGGTCGACATCTGCCGCGTTGCCTTTGGCGATCTTCGCCCATACGTCTCCGGTATAGGGGTTAACGGAATCGAACCAGTCCCCTGACGCGGGGTCTACCCACTGACCGCCGATGTAATGCTGATAACGCTCCACTGCACACCTCCTATGGGATTGAACACTCGAGAGTTTACCCAAGCGGACTGGCCCTGGGCCAGTAAAACGACTCAAGACACCTTGAGCTTCACCGTCTTGACGCGATACCGCAACCGACCCCGTTCAAGCAGATTGGCGAGCTCTGGCGTTGCCTGTAGATAGGCTCGCAGATCTGCGCTCTGAGCAGTAAACGGCAGCAGACCCACGATCACGTTTTCAATCGCAGGTGCTGTAAATTCAAACATGCTCAAAAAACGATCACCACGAGTCAATGCCCGAGAAAATCCCGACAAGACCAATTCGGCGCGATCTGCAAAATTGATACTCAAAACACCGTCGTCTGCCAAACATCGTTGAAGCTTACGCAGCCAGGCACTGTCGAATCGGACGCTACGCTCGGGCACACCATTGCCGCCACCAAACAGATCATCGATAACCAAATCAAATCCAGGGCCCCGGTAACGGGCCACATAATCTCCGGCATCGGCATGCAAAAGTTGTGCCATCTCTGGTGTAACGCCAAAGTGTTCCCGCGCCACGCGCAGGTGAATTGGATTGTTGTCCACGCCCACGATTTCGATCGGATCAAACAATCGCTTGAGCTGACGGATGACCGTCCCCGCGCCCGTCCCCAGCAGCAGTATTCGCCGCGGCGACCTGGCTGGACGAAACAGCGCCGGCAGCCAAAGCAGGTCCCAGACACTGCCGGTGAGGGGGCAGCGCTCGCTGTACTGGCTGTGCAGCACACCGTTGCTGTAGAACCGCAGACTTGACCCTGCTGCTCTGACCTCGTAGCGGGTGTCGTCTGTGGCATAAGTCCACACTATTGCCATACAGCACTCCCAGGACCTACGACCGGCGACAGCGCAGACTCCTTTTTATGATCGTGTCATCACACCAGTGTAACCTGCATCGGCCAAGGTCCGCCGTCAGCAGGCGACCTCTTCTCCGGCTCGTTGTTACGCCACGTCAAGCACCTAAGGCTCAAGCCAGTTGAGTTACACTCGCGGTGGAGACAGTGACCCAATTCAAAGATTCTGTATAAATCTTATTTCGCCCGCCCATGAACGACACGCTATTTTCATTATCTGGCCGCACGGCGATGGTAACAGGCGCTTCCAGTGGCCTGGGTCGAACGTTCGCATCAGTACTAGCAGCTGCCGGTGCCTCGGTCGTATTGACGGGGCGGCGCATGGAACTGCTGGAACAGGCATGCGTCGAGATCACCTCACAAGGTGGTGAGGCCCTGGCTGTCACCATGGACGTGACGGACGAAAACACGATCACGCAGGGCTTTGATGAAGCAGAGCGTAGTTGTGGGTGCATCGACATTCTGGTCAATAACTCGGGCATTGCCCACGGAGAGTCTGCACTTGAGATTGCATCAAGTGATTGGGACCGCGTGATTGATACCAATCTAAGAGGTGCCTGGCGAGTGGCCCGCGAATCAGGAAAGCGACTTATCAAGGCAGGAAAACCGGGCAGCATCATCAACATTGCCTCCATACTCGGTTTTCGTGTAATCAAGGGTGTTGCACCCTATGCCATCTCCAAAGCCGGCCTGGTTCAGATGACCCACTCTCTTGCCCTGGAGTGGTCACGCTATGCTATTCGGGTCAATGCCATTGCCCCTGGTTTCATCGATACCGATATGAACCGGGAATTCTTTAAAACAGACGCCGGTTTGAGCATGCAGAAACGTATCCCGATGCGAAGAGTGGGCGATCCCGATGAGCTCGCCGGTGCGTTGTTGCTGCTTGCCTCAGATGCATCCTCTTACATGACTGGCAGTGTTGTTACTGTTGACGGAGGGCACCTGCAATCAACTCTCTGAGCATCCACTGATGTAACTGGTTACCCGACTACAGGCTGCTACAAGCAGCGCGGAAAACCTAAACAGATCGAACTTACCTTACTGGAATCCAGTTGTCTGATCGGCGATTATAACGGCTCTTTAAGAGCCGCCTGTAGTGCCCTGAGATCCAGAAAGTATCGGCAAATCTCCACTTCACCACACAGCAATACCGGAACTTTATCGCCGTAAGTCTGGCCCCAGGCCGACCGCAGATCGACATCGCGATGCTCAATCTCGAATGAGTACGCCGCCTGCAGTTCGCGCAGTTGGTCCAGCATATCTTCACACAAATGACAATCTGCACGAACATAGATGACCAGTTTGGCCTTCATCCAAAATGCCTTGGCTGTGAACTTAAGTCCCGCAGTCTACGGCGAAATTGTCGGGCTAGTTTAAAAAACAGTCGGCAGCACCATGAACGTGCTTGAGTCATAAGACAACGCAACGTATTATTTGACCGCGAAGCCGCTGGCGCCCCGCCATTACCCACTTCAAAACTATTTTGTGCCATGAACTCAAACAGCCTCGATCCCACGTGGATTGGTAAAACTTTCGACGACTTTCTGTTCCGTCCTCAAAAAGGCATTACCGAAAGTCGCGCCACAATCTCACTGACATCGCAACTCACCGGTCAAGTGTCACTAGAACTGCCTATCGTATCGTCCAATATGGACAGCGTTACCGGTTTGGATATGGCCGAAACCATGGCGCTAGAAGGTGGGCTCGGCGTTATCCACCGGGGTCAGAGCATTGAAAAACAAGCGGCCCTGGTCAGTCGGGTTAAACGCAGCCACAGTGCAGTGATAGAGAACCCCTTGTGTCTGCCGATCACAGCAACGGTGGGTGAGGCCAAACTGTTTGCCCGTCGCCATAACATCAACGGGATACTGATCGAAACTGCTGAGGGCAGCGGTGTTCTCGCCGGTGTGCTGACTCGCCGGGACATCCCGTGGCAGCGTGATTTTGATGACAAACCAGTCGCCGAATTTATGACCACCTTCGACCATCTGACGACCGCACCGGCAGATGTCAGTACGGGAACCGCCGAACAGATTATGTTTGAGGGCCGCTTTGAACGGCTGCCACTGATTGATGGTGAACGCCGAATACAAGGCCTGATTACCCGAAAAGATGTTCGCTTCTTACGTGAGCGACCTTATGCCAGTAAAGATAGCAAGGCCCGGTTGCTCACTGCCGCAGCGATTGGCTGTGCCGGTGATTATTTGGAACGGGCGGATGAACTGCTCAAATCAGGCACCGATTGTTTTTTTGTCGACATCGCTCACGGCCATTCCATAGTGATGGAAACAGCTATAGACCACCTGAAATCACAATGCCCGGGGGTGCCGCTGGTGTGCGGTAATGTGGCCACCGCTGATGGCGCTCGTTTCGTGAGAGATATCGGCGCCGACGCGGTTAAGGTCGGTGTCGGTCCCGGCCGCGGCTGCCGCACCCGTTTAGAAACCGCGGCCGGTGTGCCGCAGCTGCAGGCCATCCGGGAGACCTGGTGTGCCGTAGGGGGTGAGATTCGTATCATGGCGGATGGTGGCGTAAAACATGACAAAGACATTTTTCTTGCACTGGCTTGTGGTGCCGATACGGTGATGCTCGGCAGTGCGCTTTCCGGAACGGACGAGGCACCCGGTCGGGTTATCGAGGATCCGGCGACACATACCAAGAAAAAGATTTATCGTGGAATGACCTCGCCGGAAGCGGTACTGGAATCCTTATACGACAGCGACGATACCGATACTGTTGATGCGGCACTTTATACACCTCCTGAGGGACAGGAGATTCAAGTGCCCTACAAGGGCAGTGTGATCGACATTCTGCAGCGCATTCGCGGCCACCTCAGGTCAGCCGTCAGTTATGCCGGCGAAGCCTCTCTGTCTGCCGCCCGCGACAAGACTCTGCCCGATCCACTCAAATTCATGGTGCCGCTGTCCGAATCATCCCGTAGAGAATCCTACGAGCGCTGACCTAACAATAGTGCTCGTCAACACCAGTCCAGCCCGCAAAGATTGACCGTGACAACTAGCCGCGACGCCTCAGCCTGGCATCTGGTGGGGCTGGTCGCTCCTGTGGCCATACTGTCGGGCAACCTGGCTGGCGGTGCCTGGACCTTGTCAGGGGTTGTTCTGATACTGCTGGTCTATCCCGTACTCGATGTTGTCAGCGGTACTGGTCGACCCGCATCGGTGACACATACAAGTAGGTCCCTGCTCGCAGGACTGCCCACTATCCACGTGATTATGCAGGGATGTGTGTTTGCTACGTTGATCTGGCGTGTACAACTGGACGGTTACGCCTGGACAACCTGGGTCGCTGCATTAAGCAGTGGACTCAACACGGGCATCAGCGCCATCGTTGTCGCCCACGAAATGGGCCACAGCCGCCCCCTGACCTTTCGTTGGTGGCTCGCAAGACTCAATCTCCTGACAGCGATGTACCTGCACTTCACACTGGAACACAATCGTCAACACCACCCGGCCGTAGCCACCCCAGGTGATCCCGCTTCCGCGCCCCGCGGTCGAACCCTCTGGTACCAGCTGGTTTGCAGTGTGCCGGCTCAGTTCATCGACGCCTGGCAACTGTCGGTGCGCAGTGGTCGGACCGGGCTGCGCAACACGGTACTCCAGGGCCTGGCGCTGCAGTGTCTGGTCATCTTTATCCTGTGGTCGGCGTTGTCGGGCTGGGTAGCACTGGCTGTCATGTTCCATGCAGGCGTTGCTGTTTTTCTACTGGAGTATGTCAACTATATACAGCACTACGGTCTGTCTCGGGATATCACCGAACGCATTGCACCACGGCATGCCTGGGAGTCGCAAACACGCTGGTCGCGCTGGACCTTGCTCGAACTGCCGCTCCACCCGGCCCATCATCTCAACCCATCGCTGCCGTTCTGGCAGCTCGACACGATCGGAGGTGCGCCAACTCTGCCGACCGGCTACTATGGTCTGTTCTGGCCCTGTCTGTTTCCGCCACTTTGGAAAAGATGGATTGACCCGAGAATACCCACTACCCGTTAAACTGATCCTGAACTATGAAGAACTACCTCTCAGAACGTCTCGCGCAGATCAAACCCTCTCCTACGATTGCCATATCGGACAAAGCCCGTGAACTGCGGGCAGCCGGAGAAGATGTTATTAGTCTGAGTCAGGGGGAACCAGACTTTGAAACCCCTGAACACATCAAAGCAGCAGCCATCCAGGCTATGCAGAACGGTCAGACCCGCTATACCGCTGTTGATGGTATCCCTGAACTCAAACAAGCCATTCGTGAAAAATTCAAACAAGACAATGGGCTGAGTTACGAACTCTCACAAATCTCGGTCAGCACTGGCGGGAAACAGGTGCTCTATAACGCGTTTATGGCAACCTTGAACGCCGGTGACGAGGTTATCATTCCAGCACCGTACTGGGTTTCGTACCCGGACATGGTTGTTCTGGCGCAAGGCCGTCCGGTTTTTGCCGCCTGCCTTGCGCAAAACAACTTCAAGCTCACTGCCGAAGCACTGGAAGCGGCCATCACCCCGGCGACATGCTGGTTGATACTGAACAGCCCCTCCAATCCGACCGGCAGCGTCTACACCCGGAGTGAACTTAAGGCCCTTGCGGAAGTGCTCCTGCGCCACCCCCAGATCCTGATCATGACTGATGACATCTACGAGCATCTGATTTATGGCGAGGCCGAATTTTCCACGCTGGCGCAAGTCGAACCGGAATTGATCTCGCGCACACTCACCTGCAATGGGATGTCCAAAGCCTACTGCATGACCGGCTGGCGAGTCGGCTTTGCCGGCGGCCCGGAACCATTGATCCGCGCAATGGCCAAACTGCAGTCTCAGTCCACCTCCAATCCGACCAGCATCTCGCAGTATGCAGCCGTCGCCGGGCTGACCGGCGGGCGGGCGTTTCTTAAAGACATGCTGATTGCCTACGAAGAACGCCGCAACACTATTGTGGGCTTGCTGAACGGGGTTGCGGGTATCACCTGTGCCACACCGGACGGTGCGTTTTATGTTTACCCTTCATGCCAAGGTCTTGTGGGCGCCATAGCCCCTGACGGTACTCGGCTTGAAAGCGACACCGATGTTTGCGCCTATCTGCTCGAAGCCGCCAAAGTTACCGTGGTGCCAGGGGAGGCCTTCGGCTCACCTGGCTACTTCCGGATCTCTTATGCACTGGGGATCGACCAGCTGGTTGAGGCATGTGATCGAATTCAGCTCGCCTGCGAGAAGCTCGAACATACCTGAACCTACTCGCCTAACGGTCGAGCGCACTGAGGCCGCTTACAAGATTAGGATAGTCGGGCACCACACCCAGATCTTCTTTCATGAGTGTATTGTCGATGCGTTTAGATTCTGCAAGGTAGGACCGCATCTCGGCACTCAACTGACGATCAGCAGCGTCCCGGGTAAGGGTCGGCGGCCGAGGCAGACCGTGCGCATCGGCAACCTGGAAGAAAAAATCTGCCATGGTGGTTGGATGCCCGTCGCTGACGTTATAAACCGGCGCCGGGTCGGCCTTACGGGCTGCCGCGAGACAGGCAGTGACCAGATCGTGGGCATGAATGCGGTTGCTCCAGGGTGAGAACTGCGGTGCCAACACCGGTGCGCCCGAATGCAGCCTAGCCAACGGTAGCTTGCCAGGCCCATAAATACCCGGCACGCGAAGTGCGACTACTGGAACACTGTGCCGTTCACCAAAGCTTTCGGCCAGTTGTTCGGCATGTACCCGGCGTTGCCCGCGGGGTGTTTGTGGGTTCAGCGGCCGGGCCTCGTTAACCCACTCACCTTGACAATCACCGTACACACCGGTGGTGCTGACCAGTACGATCCGACGGGGTAATGCACCGGGTTCAATTGCAGCCAGCGCTCGAGCCAGCCGCAGATCCTGGTCGCCATTGGGTGGTGGTGGTGCAAACCAGTACAACACTTGGCCGGTAAGCTGCAATGCCGGTACAGGCACATCCTGATCAAAATCAACCTGCCGGGACGCGATCCCGAGTTCGGCCAGTTGCGCTGCACTGTCCACCGTGCGGATCAATGCACAGACATCACCACCATCAGCAATTTCACGGCACGCCACCTGCCGACCGACATAACCGCAGCCACCGAACGTACTGTGCATGTCAGTGCATCCGGCCCACCGGCGCCACGTTGCTGTCAGCCGGTGCGGGTGAGGCGTGATGCAATATCATGCGCCAGCCATCACCGACACGTCGGTAGGCATTGGTGGCGAGCACTACCATCGTTTTGCCTCCATCGGACTCTTCAACACTGATGTTTTCGCGCACCAAGTGAATCGCATGTGAATCTCCGCTGAATACCCAGGAATCACTCAGTGTAAATCGCAGTTGAACTTCATGAGCAAAGATCGCCTGCCAACTCTGGCTAATCGCTGATTTGCCTTCGATGCGCTCACCGAATGGATGAATACATACGGCCTCGTGGTCATCCCAGATCAACATCATCCCCTCAAGATCGGACATTTGGAAAGCTGCGTAAAAAGCAGCCTCCGCTTCCTGTGCTGATCCAAATTCCATCTGTGTGCTCCCCACCTACTAAGTTATATCACAGGACTTTATCGTATCGCAGTCCACTTGGGCTCTGGTGCTACAATGAATTGCGTTACCATCTGGCGAAGGTGATGGTTTAATCGAGCAAACAGCGTAAGGGGCCCGTTATGGATGAAAAAAACCGGATTGAACTTGAAGCGGCGGCGTTTAGAGGGCTGGTCCAGCACCTCCAGAAACGAACGGACGTTCAGAATATCGACCTGATGAACCTGGCTGGTTTCTGCCGGAACTGCCTGTCCAAATGGTATCTCGCGGCTGCCGAATCACAGGACATCGAAATGGACTACGCCCAGGCGCGCGATCGGGTTTACGGCATGCCCTACGGCGACTGGAAGTCCAGCTATCAGACAACGGCCACGGATGAACAAAAGACCCGCTACGAAGAATCAAAGCCCCTGCACGCCGAGATCAGCGGACACACCTGAAAAGCAATCGATAGACTGACCGCGACTGACTGGCTCAAGTCAGATCGTTCTGGATTATTGAATACTCCCGTTTGAAGGGCACCCCGTCGGGGTCCGGTAGTGCATCGAGTTCCCGTGCATAACGGTGACCATGGTAGACAGCTGCTGCAATGGTCCCAGGTGCCATGCAATCGCCGACCCGGGTCAGACTGAACGGCAGTGTCTCCAGCTGGTCTTCATCGGTACCGGCCAGCGCGAAATAGAGTGCGTTTTCGGGCAGCCGGGCGGTCACCAGCACCAGTGCGGCACAAGGCAGCACCCGGCGGCGCGCGCTGGTGATGCAGCTGATGTCGACTGCATCAGCTGACACGCCAGCAAGCACCTGTTTACACACCAGGTCAACACCGTTTTCGATCAAACGCTGTTCAATGCGGTGTTGTTCCATGGTGTTCTGTGTCCAGTGCGACACTTCAGGGCCTGGCGTGACCAGCGTGACGGACTGCCCCGATTGTGCAATCAGTTCCGCGATCACACCACCCAGGTAGTAATGATCGTCGTCATAGATCACCACGGGCCCATGCTCGGGCCGCTGTCCGGCAAGAATATCGTCGGGAGTCAAGATCGCCGGATGATCATCCACGCCATCGACCGACCGCCAGGTGGCCCGTCCCACCCCGTCCCGGCGCCAATGCGCACCAGTCGCAAGAGCCACGTGATCAGCCCCAAAGTCACGGATACTGTCAGCGTCCATTTCACTGCCCGGATAAAAGCGAACGTTGGCCAGTCGCTGTAGTTGGTCCATTCGGTAGTCAGCCACCCGGCGATAACTGCTGAATCCGGGCAGTGTGGACTCCAAAACAGCCCGGCCGCCGCCTTCGCCGCAATCCGCCAGCGACACCTCGTATCCCCGTTGCCCCAGGGCAAGTGCCGCTTCCAGTCCGGCAGGCCCGGCACCGACCACCAGCACCCGATCTGAGTCACCCTTGCGGTTCATGGTCTCAGGATGCCAGCCGCGGCGCCATTCTTCCCCCATGGTGGGATTCTGCGTGCAGCGTATCGGGCTCTGCGTAAAGTCGCCCGAGACACAGATATTGCAGCCGATACACTCGCGAATGTCTTCCAGCCGGCCTTGCTCAATTTTATTCGGCAAAAAGGGATCGGCGATCGAGGGCCGGGCGGCGCCAATCATATCGAGTACACCGCGCTGGATCTGAGCCACCATGGCATCGGCCGAGGTAAAGCGGCCCACACCCACCACCGGTTTGGTGGTCAGTTTTTTCACGAACGACACGTACGGCTCCTGCGCACCCTCTTCACCAAAACGAGCCGTGACCGAATCATTGGCCCAGTCACTGACATTCACATCCCAAAGATCCGGCAACTCAGCCAGCATCTCAACGATTTCACGCCCTTCGGTATCGCTGCAGATGCCGTCGCTCCCCAGCAACTCATCCACCGCAAATCGAAATGCCACACCGCAGACATCACCGACCGCATCCCGGGTATCTTCCAGCAGTTCGCGGGTTAGGCGCACGCGATTTTCCAGAGACCCACCGTATTCGTCGGTGCGCTGGTTATACCGCCGGCTGATAAAATGCATCGGCAACGCCAGATCATGCCCCGCGTACACGTACACGATATCGAATCCGGCATCGCGTGCGCGCAGTGCGGCATTGCGGTGCCAACGGCGTACGTTCGCAATGTCGCGCCGGGTCATGGCACTGGCCTGCACAGGATCGTAACCCACCACTGGCATGTCTGATACCGCTAACACCGGCAGGCGGGAATAGCGGTTGGATACCACGTGACCGTTGTGCACCAGTTCAACGGCCGCCAGCGACCCATGCGCGTGTACCGCATCGACCATAATCGCGTGACGATGCTGGTCTTCGATATCCCACAAGCGGGCCTCATGATAGGGCAGCACATCGGAACTCGGGTGAATATCACATTCCTCGGTAGCCACCACGGCCCAACCGCCCTCCGCTTTGACACCCCTCATGGCGGCCACCGTGTTCGGCATACCATGCCCCATGCCATTACAGTGAGGCACCTGGTAAAACCGGTTACGCGCAGTGACCGGGCCGATCTGCACCGGCTCAAACAGAACGTCGTAACGGGGATCTCGGGGCATCTCTGTGTATCGAATCTGGAGGTATTGTGATCAAGGGTCGTCAGACGGTGCAGTAAAAAGATCACCCAACTGCGTACGACTGTCCGATGAGGTTTCTGCTACGCCAGCACTTGTACCAAAAAGCGTATTCAGTTCAGCTTGATGATCTACCGAGGGTACTTTCTCGCCTGGCTCAATAAATTCACGTCGCAGCTTGAACCAGTCACAGAAATTAGCTTTTTCACGCTCAGAGTGTGATTCGGCTCGTGGCTCGTCGCAATCTACGCGCAGCCGGGGATTGTAGTGCTGACACTGGCGGCAGCAGTGCAGTTGGGCTCGGCAGGGTCGGCACTCGGCATAGGTCGACAGCGGCAGTAGTTGGTCGGTGACCGTCGATTTACACTGCCAGCACAACCAGTTGGAACTCATCAGACGTTATTACTTTCTAGGTTGTTCAATATCTTGCAGTCGGTCTAGAACGTTGATGCCCACGCCTATCTTATCTGCCACTCATTTCTATTAAGAATGTGTCTAGGATGTGAAGGGCCAGACCTCATGTAAACTCCAACTATAAAAACTATTCGCGAAATAAATCTTTTTAAGACCCAAAGGTAATAACGAATACCTGACTTTGAAAATATTCTTGGCTTAGGTACCTCATACGCCCATAGAGCAAACGGATCAACCGGTCCCATTGTTGACATGTGAATCTGACGAATTAGGGTAAGTGTCTGATCGTCGACTTTTGGATCACGACTGACGGACTCAAAATGTAGTAGTCTAATGTGCGGAGAAACAAGACAGCGCATTTGTTTTTGTCGTGCTCTCAAGCAAAAATCAACATCTTGAAAGCTGTTTGGAAAAGCAACAGAAAAACCGCCAAAGTCTTCATAAATTTGCTTTTTACAGCAAAAAAATGCACCTGTAATTGCTGTTGTTTCATGGTCCGCAATATAACGGTGCATCGCATCGCCCACACTAGCAGCCGAACGGTCTGGTACGTAGTGGACTGCCGAATTTCGGCCCACATTGTCCCCACAAGACTGAACTGTGCGGTCATTATTCAACAACATGCCCCCCACACAGGCAACATCCTCTTCTTCGAGCAAAGAAACAACATTGGAAGTCCATCCTTTATTTTCAAAAGCTGTGTCGTCATTCAGAAACACAATAATGTCACCTGATACATGCTTCGCACCCAGATTACACTTCCTCGAAAAGTTAAACCCAGGCTCATCGCACAATGCAAAGCCCGATAAGTCAAAATGCGAAATCAACGAATCCCCAGCAGCTAAATCATCTTCATGATTCAACACCAGAATAACTTCTAGTTCAGGTAGATTTGAGGCTAGTTTTTCGTCGTAACGGGTTGACTCTCGAATTGATAAAAGACAATGTTCCAGTACTTTTATGGTGTCGGTTCCAACCACGATGGTAGAACCAAGTTTGCACGGAATCACAATGGAAACCTTTGGCATCGTCAATGGAATAATTCGGCTGACAAACGTCCCGGTAGCCTGTGGTTGTTCCCCTGGCGCAGGCTCAAGCATATAGGGCCTCACATCGGCAACCAATCCTCGACGTTCAAAATGATCTTCCAGTGCACGGCGCGAAGCGTCAATACTGAGATTACTAATTCGACCATCCTCCACCGATAAAGTGGTTGTATCTCGCCGCCACAGATAGGCAGTCGCGTGGGTATGATGAGGTTTTGTTTGTTCACTCATCCGTAATGCTAGATCGTGATCTTGGCTTCCTTCAAACCCTTCTCGATATCCTCCAACAGACTCGAACAATGTATTTGGAATCAGCTGCAGGTGGTTGATGTACATCACGGAACGCAATAGCTGAGGGCTATATTCCGGTTTATACATTGCTTCAATTGGAATCCCTTTGTAATTGATCTGCATCTCGTCGGAATAGCCCCAAATTCCGCCATAATAAATCTGAGTGGCCCACATCGTTCTAAACCCCGACGGCACGACCATATCATCGTGATCAACCGGGGCGTATAGGTTTCCGGTCGCTACTGCCGCGGCTTTATTAAGACTGTAAGACACACCGCTATTCTCTGAGTTTGTGACAATTTTGAGGTTATCAAGACCACCCGCCTCACAACGATTAAGAAAATCTATCGTTTCTGTGCGATTCGACCCATCGTTTACGACAACGACCTCGTGCTGTTCGCCGGCAGCCTTCAGTACGCTGTTAATACATAGACGCAGCACCGCAGCATCGGTATCGTAGACAGGAATCAGAAATGAGGTGTGCATTACTCGATTAGATTGGGTTTGATAATTAACATCGCTCTGTTCAGTCAGGAACCCCCCGGGTTTTTGTTTGACCTCTTAGAGTCCTCGACAATCCTCTAAGGGGTGCAGTTATCTTCCAACTCATCGAACTCCGGAGCGCCTCAATCTCTTCCGCCATATTAGTACCTACCGATTGCAGTTGCTCAATCTGGACCTGCAGGGCCTTTATCTCCTCCAGTCGTTCCGCCCCAACAGACTGGAGGTTGTGTATTTCAGTTATTAGGCAAGCGAGTTTACCCCCAAATTTCTGGAAATCTCTTGCCTCGTTGATTACGGAGTGCATGCTCTGAATGGGAAGAGACTCATCAGGGTGCCAATCAAGGAATTCGTCTCTCAATCGCCCCGTGATCTGCGCCTGAATATCAGCTTCCAGGGCGATGTAACGTGTGACGTCCGAAGCAGTAATCTTAAACCCACTTTCAGCAAAAACGGCTTCAATAAATGCTTGGCGCGTATAGGTTTGGCTATTGGCCGGAACACCGAATCGTGTGATCGCAGCCATCAACAGCAGCAACGCTCGAAGTACACAGTGGCCAAATTCCACATCCGTAGTCAAACGCCACTCATTGTCAATGATCACCGGCGTATCGACATCCTCCAGGATAATATTTTGTGGAATCACGTCCAGATATTTACCAGGTAACCGATCCGTAATACTCGTGATAGCTCGATTGTCACCTTCTCCACGGCAAAGTGTCTCGAGAACACCCGCATAGCGGCGCACAAATCCACCAGCGGCCTCGGTGGACCACCCGTCGCGCCCCATCAGGTCGATAAATTCTTGAGAGAGCACCCGCCCCCGGGTATAACGAACGTTCTGCGGACAGTCAAAACGAACCAATTCAGAATCGACATAATCCGAACTGCTCTCCTGACACAACCGCTGATACGACACTGTGACCCCATTTACTGCTTCACCGGAGAAACAAGCCTCACGACAGTATTGCGGTGCACGATCAGCGCTGTAGTGCCAGGCAAGTACTTGAGGTTCGGTTAAAGCCGACGGCGAATGCGTGCCCACTATCAGAAATGAATTGGCGAGATCAAGCCCGAGCTTATTCCGGATAATTTCAGGCCACACCCTCTCGGGTGCAAAACTAAGCAGTGCTGGTAGTTGGGGATCCCGTCGCACACTCTGCCAGGCAAACGCACCGGCATCAAATCCATCACTGCAAAAGCCTGCCTCGGTCACGATAGAGACCGGCAGCTTGTAGTCCGGAAACGGCACCATAAACGACGTTGCATTCAGACCCGCAGTGCTTAGCAAGTGCACCAGATCCTGACGGCCGTAGGTGCGTGGCTGCGTTTTTTCGTATCGGCCTTCCAGGCCGTACATGGGCCGCCCGATATGATCTTCTGGCGCTCCCGCAAAATATTTAAGACCCAACTGGTTCTCAATGGCGAGGATCACAACCCCGTCGGGCTTGAGCATAGAAGCCGCCTTGCTGAGCATGACTTGTGCCGGATCATCGGCGTCATCGTCTAGGGCTGCGTACTCCAGCACCCCGATCAGCGTGACCACATCAAATTGTTGTGGTGGCTCAAACTTTGAGAGTTTTTCTGCAACGACCGTCACATTGTCCAGATCGCGTGTGCGCAAGCGGGCGATACGCGCCCGACGCAAACTTCCTTCCAAGGCCAGTACTGAAGCACCGCATTCACCAAGGTAACGACTGAGCGCACCGCAGCCCGCACCGATCTCGAGCACGTCGTGCTTTGAGGTAATCTCAAACGGACGCAAGAGGTTGGCACGCAGTCCCGATAGATGATAGGTGGTCGGCCAGTCTACACAGTGCTGACGGAGTTCTAGCGACAGCGAAGAGATATCAGATGCGGTGTCAATGATGCGCTGAAGCCTTTGCTCGGTTTCCTCCCCGTCACTGTAGTCAATACTTTGAAAGTCAGGCTGTGACCAGACACCGGTCACACTGTCTAAGTGGTAATTCGACTGCATTAAGGTGTGTTTGAGGCTCGAAGGCAATCTGAATAACTCTGTTTAGGATAATTCACTTTTCGCGTTTGGCAAATTCAATGTGGTGGTCCCTGTAACAACGGCACCCGGGTAAGTTCCCACCCGACTATTGTAAGCGCACAGAAGACCGGGTACTTAATCGCCCGATGGTAAAACTATCGCCCATAACACTGACTCGACATCTCTAGTGTCAACGCGACGAATCCAGACGCCCTTCCCGATCTCGAAACCCATCGACAATGCCCCGACACATCATTTTGAGATTTTCTACCCTGTCGCCAGCAAACAGCGCAAACATCACAAACATCATCAGCAAGCGAAGAATATCGGTCTGTTTCCACCGTATCGTGGGATAAGACCGGCGATACAACAGCACGCTGTTGCGGTAGATATAGTAATAACGGAACGGCTTGTGTATGGGCAGGTAACGCCAGCGGCCGAGCCAGACTCTGAAAGTCCGCTCACCCAAACTGTGCCGCATCACCGCATCACAGACACCGTAAGACCGCCAGCCCCGGTGATGGGCACGTAGAAACCATTCGGTATCGACATGATCAATAAAAAGTCCTTCATCCATGGCGCCGATCTCACGCAGCGCGCTGGCGGAAAACAGTGCACCCGATGAGATCAGCACATCCGCCGGAATCACCTGTCGGATACCGCCTCCTGCGCAGAAACACTTCTTGAAGCGAAATCGGCGGAACTGAACGAAAAACGATGGATGGCTGTTCTGCGTACCCACATATCGGGCACCCACTGCCGCAACACGCGAATCCGAGGCGCTTGATGACGCCAGCGTTTCAGCCAGTACGCTGACCATATCCGCCTCCGGCAGCGTGTCCTGATCCAGAATCAGTACCGACCCGGCCCCTCCTTCTAGGGCCTTCCCAATACCCAAATTATGCGCATAGCCCAAACCTCGGTTTTCGCCGAGACTGAACCAGTGGGTCTTCGGAAATTCCTCGACCAGCGCCCGGATTGAATCAGCTGCAGATGAGCCGTTGTCCACCACAATAAGCTGTTTGACCTGCGGCACGGTACGTCTCAGTTGATCGCGAAGTACGGACAAGT
>Ga0315339_1000617_pt1 | contig 41655 bp, 45 predicted proteins | sample ASW17metaG_FD_204514 | JGI IMG/M metagenome (GOLD analysis project Ga0315339, IMG submission 204514) | Ammonia-oxidizing marine archaeal communities from Pacific Ocean, United States - ASW #17 | ecosystem: Environmental > Aquatic > Marine > Oceanic | place: USA: California | collected 2016-12-05 | reverse complement strand
CTCCAGCAGCAACCAGACCTGAGATTACATAAGGTAATCCAGCAATTTCCGGTGTAGCTAACACAACGGCTTTACCACCCATGAAAAACTCGTTTAATTCAAGAGTTCCATTTCCGTTAAAGTCGCTAACGAACATTAATTTAGCTTCATTCCAGTTTTGATACCAGTCTAATGCCTGAACCTCAGCTATTGATTTACCAATAATTCCAGTTGGAAGTGTTGGATCCATCAATGATAGTTTTGACAATGTAGCTAACATCGGCGCAGATGAGTATAACAAGAAGATGAAAAGTAGCGACCATGCTACAGATCTTCTAGCTGTTTTTACACTTGGAGTAGTAAAGTATCTCATCATAACGTGAGGCAAAGAAGCTGTTCCTGCCATCATACAAACAGCTAGAGAAATGAATCCCCAGTTTGTTCCGTTAACTGATGAGTGTGCTTTAGTTATTCCAGCTAAGCCTTTTGGTACTGTAGCTAAATCAGCCGCAGAGTTTTTAATAGTTCCTAAACCAAATTGACTTTCCAGTTCAGCAATTCTAGCTACTTCATCTGCCAACATTAAATGTGGGAAAATTCCAGCACCCATTTTGTTACTGATCCAGAATACAGGTAGCAAATATGCTACGATCAACACAATGTATTGTGCAACCTGAGTCCAGGTAACCGCTCTCATTCCACCAAGCATAGAACAAATTAATATACTTGCTAGGCCAACATACACAGCTATTTCAAAAGGAATATCTAGAGCTACTGAAGCAATAGTTCCTGTTGCGTTAATCTGCGCAGTCACATAAGTGAATGAAGCTACTGTTAAAACTAATACAGCAGATAGTCTTGCTACGTTACCGCCATACCTTGTACCAATAAAATCTGGAACTGTGTAACAGCCAAATTTTCTTAAGTAAGGTGCTAATAAAGAAGCCACTAGTACGTACCCACCAGTCCATCCAACTAGAAGTGCCATATATCCATAGCCCTTGAAGTAAATACCACCTGCCATTGCAACGAATGATGCACCAGACATCCAGTCTGCTGCAGTAGCCATTCCATTAAATACAGTTGGGACTTGTCTTCCTGCTACGTAGTAAGCGTCAAGTTGAAGTGTACGTGATAAATAACCAATTATAGCATAAATACTAACAGTAAAAGCGACAAAAGCAATTCCTATGGCTTTTGCTGACATACCTGCTTGTTCAGCTATTGCCATTAAGATTATAAATACAAGAAAACCTCCAGTATATATTCCATAAACTTTTGGCAGATTGTCTATAAATTTACCTTTAATCATTAGCTATCCTCTCTTTCAGTGTAACCAAATTCTTCATCTATTTTCTCTTGTCTACCTGCAAACCAGAAAATCAATATTACAAATGCTAATAATGATCCCTGACAAGTCATATAATATGACAGAGGATATCCAAAAGGTCTGAAGCTAGATGCTTCCATTTCGGTTCCAAAGAAGAAGATGCCAATCGAGAAAAAAAACCAAATTGCTAGTGTAATAAAAAGCAATCCTCTTGTTTTTTCCCAGTGTTGTGATTGTTTTGACATTTTTAATCTCCCTATAGGTTAAAAAAAGGAACCATGCACTAAAATGAGATAGATTGATACCCCAAAAAATACTCCTAATAAAGCCACTTTTGTATTATAAATCAACTTTAACTAGATAAATGACTTTAAAATACAGATTTAATATAAAGGATATAAAACTTGAAGATTTTAAAGTTTATTTATTTTCTTTACTTAAAGCAGTTATCCCCAAAAAAAAAATTAAGAATATAAGTGATCTTAAATTTTTTATTCAAAAAAAATCAGCATGGATATCACAAGTTACTTTGTTTAATTATTTAAAAACACGAATGGGATTAAAATATGTAACAATGTTTGATGATGAAATATTTTTATCATCAATCAATAAAGCTAAATGGAATATTTATTCAGTAGCACTTCAGGATCTTACTTTTTATAGTTTATCATATTTAAAAGTTTTTTATGGCTATGATGAAATCAATAAAGCCAACGAAATATATGAAGAAATTTTAAAAAAAGAAATTGAAAATGGAATTCCTGAAGAAGTAGTTATTAAAGGAAAAAAAATTTTTAATGAAAGATTAGAAAAAATAGATTGGCAAACACGATATAAATCTTGGCCATTTAACGAAAGTGCTTTAGCTTTATATGAATGGGCTCCTATAGCTGATGAATTAAAAATTCTTGATAGAAAAATAGTTTTAAATTCTATGATTTTAAAATGGGATAATATTACGGATGAGTTTAAAAAATTAATAAAAGTTTAAATATTTTTTCTATTATCAACTAAACTTTGAACAACACTTGGATCGGCTAAAGTAGAGGTATCACCTAATTGACCATGTTCGTTAGCCGCAATCTTTCTTAAAATTCTCCTCATAATTTTTCCAGATCTTGTTTTTGGAAGTCCAGGAGAGAAGTGAATTATATCAGGAGTTGCGATTACACCTATTTGTTTTCTGACCCACAGTTTTAAATCTCTTTCGAGGTCACCATTAGGTTTTTCATCTAAATTTAAGGTAACATAGCAATATAATCCATTTCCCTTAATATCATGAGGATAACCAACTACAGCTGCTTCCGCTACTTTTGGATGAGCAACAAAAGCGCTTTCTATTTCTGCTGTACCTAAGTTGTGGCCTGATACAATAATTACATCGTCAACTCGTCCTGTAATCCAATAGTAACCATCTTTATCTCTTTTAGCTCCGTCACCTGTAAAATATTTTCCGTCAAATTGAGAGAAGTACGTATCTATAAATCTTTGATGGTCACCATAAACAGTTCTCATTTGTCCAGGCCAAGATTGTGAAATACATAATCGTCCTTCGCCAGCTCCCTTAATTTCTTTTCCATCTTTATTAAAAATAACTGGTTTAATTCCATAGAAAGGTTTTGTGGCTGAGCCTGGCTTTAGGTTTATAGCGCCCGTTTGTGGACTTATTAAAATTCCACCAGTTTCTGTCTGCCACCAGGTATCAACAATTGGACATTGAGAATTTCCCACAGTTTTGTAATACCACATCCAAGCCTCAGGATTTATTGGTTCACCTACGGTTCCTAGCAATTTTAAAGATTTTCTTGAGGTTTTTTTAATAGGTTTATCACCCTCTCTCATTAAAGCTCTAATAGCTGTTGGAGCTGTATAAAAAATATTAACTTTATATTTATCAATAATTTGCCACCATCTTGAACTATCAGGGTAAGTAGGAATTCCCTCAAACATAATTGTTGTAGCTCCATTAGCAAGAGGACCATAAATTATATAACTATGACCTGTTACCCATCCTATGTCGGCGGTGCACCAGTAAATATCCTTAGGTTTATAATTAAAAATATATTGGTGAGTCATTGAAGCATAGACCATATATCCACCTGTAGTGTGTAAAACTCCTTTTGGTTTGCCCGTAGAGCCTGAGGTATAAAGAATAAACAAAGGATCTTCTGCATTCATTTCTTCAGGCTCAGACTTATTAGAAACATCTTTAATTAAATCATCATACCAAACGTCTCTTCCATTAACCCAGCCTATATCATTTCCAGTTCTTTTAACTACGATACATTTTTTAACATCAGGACATTTTAATAAAGCTTCATCAGTGATTTTTTTTAAAGGAATAGTTTTTCCACCTCTTACTCCTTCATCTGCTGTAATAATATATTCAGATTCACAGTCATTTACTCTTCCAGAAATTGAGTCTGCAGAAAACCCACCAAAAATAATTGAATGGACAGCACCAATTCTCGCACATGCTAACATTGTAATTGCTAGTTCAGGGATCATAGTTAAATAAATTGTAACTCGATCACCTTTTTTAATACCTAAGTTTTTTAAACCATTTGCAGCTTTTGAAACTTCTTTATGTAATTGTTTATATGATATTTTTTTTGTGTCTTTAGGATCATCACCAACCCAAATAATTGCTGTTTTATCTTTTTTATCTTTAAGATGTCTATCTATACAATTAGCTGAAGCATTTAATGTTCCATCTTCATACCATTTAATTCTTACATCTGTTTTGCTATATTTAACATTTTTAATTTTTTTATAAGACTTAATCCAGGTTATTCTTTTTCCTTCTTTTTTCCAAAATTCATTATTATTTTTAATAGAGTCGGAGTATTTTTTTTGATATTTAGCTTTATTTACTAAAGCACTTCTTGCCCATTCTGGTTTAGTTTTAAAAATTAACTCCTTTTGAAGATTATTTTTTTTAATAATACTTTTTTTTTTAGAATTTATTTTTTTTACCTTGGATTTTCTTGAAACTCTTCTTTTTGTTTTAGTTTTTTTTTGCATGAAATTATTTTTAAATATTACTCATCTTATTTATAATTTTCCAGCTTTTATAATCTATAGGCATAACTGATAATCTGCTTTGTTTAATGAGTGATAAGTGGCTTAGTGACTTATTTTTTTTAATATCATCAAGTGTTACAGATTTTATTTTTTCTTTAAACCTAACCTGGACAGCTACAAATCTTCCATCTTTGTCAGTTTTGTCCAAAAAGGCCTCCTTGATTACCTCAACTATACCAACAATTTTTTTTCCAATATTTGAATGGTAAAAAAAACAAAGGTCTCCTTTTTTCATATTTCTTAAGTTTTTGGCAGCTTGATAATTTCTTACCCCATCCCATGGTGCACCTTTGGCCCCAGCCATTTCTTGTTGATCAATTGACCAGACATCAGGTTCAGACTTCATTAACCAGTACTTCATCTAATTGTTTTTTTTAATTAAATTTTTAACTATTCTTAGATAATTATTGCAATAAATTTTCATATCATCGTTATTTTTCTGCTGCGCATTTTTGTAGTAATTTTTACCTTTATTTTTATACTTGCAATTATTGAGTAAAATTTTAGAGAGCTGTTTATAGTTATTTGGATCAAAATAATCAGCGTTCTCAGGTTTTTGCTCTTTGTGAATATTAATATTGGATAGAATAATTTTTTTACCCATGCTGTTTGCTTGCTCAACAGTGCTACTTCTTCCTTCAAACTTAGATGGATTTATAACGGCTGTAGAATGATAAATTAAAGACAAAACATTCTTAAAGGGAACAACTCCTAAATATTTATAGTTATTTTCTAAGTTATTTTCAGATATAAAATTTTTTATTTTTAAAAAATGGTTAGGATTTCTATAATCAGTTGATAGCCCCGATGAAAGAACTAATATTTTTTTTAAATTACTTTTTTCCTTGATATATTTTATTGCCTTTAGAATGATAAAATGATTTTTATGAACCCAGTATTGATTTGGCACATAAAAAAAAGGCATGTTGAATTTATATTTTTTTTTAATAATGGATAAATTAATTATCTCTTTTTTAGTAGGAATTTGAAAAATAAATTTACTAATAACAGAATTATTATACGCGGCATTTGAGATCTTTTTTAAATCTTTTTTTGCATCATTGCTGATAAGGAGTATTTTTGAAGAAAAATAAGCACACAAAAAAGTATTTAGATTTCTCATGATTCTTTTTCGTACTGAAAAATTTTCTTTGAAATATAGATGTTGAAAATCTGCAATAAAAGACAAACTTTTTGCAACACTTTTCTTCCCAAAAATTATATTGTTACTAAAAACATTTATATGAGAGACTAAATTTATTTTTTCTTTTAAAAAAAAGCTTTCATAATTTGAAGACCTACCAAAAAAAATTACAGACAGTTTATTATGTAATTTATCAAATAGAGATTGGTTGTGGAACAAATTAGTTTTAATTAAATCAAATTTTTTTAGGTCATTAATTGCCTCCCTAGATAAATCTTTATTGACAATCAATACGGGCTGTATTTTCTTTTTTAAATGCTTATTAATTCCATATATGAGATGTTTAATGACGTAAATTCCACCAAGCCATTTGAAATGATTATAATTGATTAAAAAACCTATTTTTATCATAATGTTTATTTTACCTAATAATCACTCAACTAAAAAATTAGTTTTTAAAGATATTTTAAGATTAGAACCCTCTATAGTTATTTTTCCATCATTTAAATTTTTTTGGTTTTCCATCAATTCATTATATCTTCTTAACACGGGTAATATTTTATTATTTTTCATTCTCAAACATCCTCTGGCTGACCATGGAGAAATATGGCTTTTGCTTATATTGGTGGGTATTGTTCTTACATCTATTCTACCATTCATAAGTTTTTTTGGTCCTCCAGAAATCTTTAAAAATGATAGTTTTACTGGTTCAGATTTATTATTTATTTTAAATAAATCATATTGTCTATGAACCAAAACACATGCTAAAAGTCTTACAGTCATATCAACTTTTTGAAGATGTGTTTTAGTATTTCCTAAAATTTTATTTAATCTTCCAATATAATAGTCTCTAGTGTTATGATCAATTTTTTCGAACCATCCTAATTTTTCTATTTTTTTGTAACTTTCTAATTTTTCTGAATTATCAATTCCTAATTTTTCAGATTCTAACCAGTATTTACTTAAACAATCATAATTTTTTTTAAGTTGAGCTGTAAATTCTTCAAAATTATAATTTACTAAAATTAAATCCTGTGTACTAATTATTCTAATAATTTTACTCATTCTTAAAATTTTAACTAATTTTTCTAATTCACCAATGTAGGAATCAAAAATATTTTCGAGATAATCGCCCTCAATAAATTTTCCTTCAAAATTTTCTACGAATAAATAAATTTGTAAACCAGGTGTATAGACAGACCTTATCCTGTTGTTTAATAACATTAATGTTTGAAAAGACAAAACCTCACTTAAATCAATATGATCCTCTTCTTTACCGTTAAAAAATTTTTTTGGTCCCCAAGTTAAAATCGTGTCTATAGGCATATTTGCTTGAACATAGAAATTTATTATATTATAAAATAATTTTCTTTGTTCTTCATCAGGTTCAGGACCAATTCTTGTTTTTAAACTTCCAACCAATATATCTATAATATTATTAATCACTAAATCTTTTGATGAATTTGTATTATTATTTTTTTGGAGGTTAGAGTTTTTTGTATTAAATATTTTAAAATAACTAGATAAATTTTCATTAACCTTTGATATTGTGGTAGGGATAAAATTTTGAGTGTAATAAGATATCTTTATCTCATCGTTTTCAACATGATTTTTAACATAATTAAAATTCTGCTTTAAATGTTCAGCACTACTTGTTCCTGTTAAAATTATTGCATTTTTATTAATTTCTAGAACCTCAGAAAAAATTTCTTGTAGGCCTTTTTTTGTATCTCTTTTTGCTAGATCTCCTTTTCTGTAAATAGAGTTAATAATAATTCCTATATTTAAATATTCCAACTGTCTTATTGTTTTAGGATTTTTTAAAATTATATTTGCATTAATTTGAAGAACATCAATTTCTTTTAATAAAAACTTATTTTTAATTAAAAATTTTAAGTTTTCTTCACTTGAAATTGATAGGCCTAATTTTTTTATTCCAAATTTTTTTTCTTCTTTAATTTTTTTTAAATAATGAATTATTTCATTATTTTCATTAAGAATTGATTTTAAAAGTTTAGGTTTAACACTTGGGTTTGTGTGGATATAATATAAGTCTATTTTTGTTAAAAGTTTAGCGCTATTTTCTAAAGATTGTTCTAAATTTTTTAGTGAGTAATCTTGAACTGCAAAATCATCTGATTTAAATTTTAAACCCCATTTAGTACAAATATAAATCTTTTTAATTTTGTCTTGATTGTTTTTAATATAATTTCCTATTCTTAATTCACTTTCACCATATTGAGCAGAAGTGTCGATAATGAGTTTGTTATTTTCTGAGGCTCGTGTTTCTATTAGAGCATTATTTATTAATTCATTAATTTTTTTATCGGTAGGTTTTTGGTAGTTATTTGAGCCCACCATGTTTACACCGGCAAATGAGGCTGTACCCAATCCCATGGGATAAAAAGTTGCTTCGCCTAATTTTCTTAAGTAGTTTTCAATCATCAATATAATTTTACTCCAGCTCCTTTTAAAAAAGCTGCATCAGCATCTAACGACCACCTAGGTTTAGCAGGGTGATCTAATTCACTAAATTGTTTAAGTTTGTATTTTTCTAAACCAACCATAGCAATCATTGCTGCATTATCTCCACATAAATTTATAGGTGGAAAAATAGCCTTAAAATTTTTTTCATCACAAAGCTTTGTTAAAACTTCTCTAATTCTTTTATTTGCTGCAACACCACCAGCAACCACAAAGGTATTAGTTTTATCTCCATTAATATTTTTAAATTCTTTAAGTGCAACTTTACTTTTTTTATAAAGTATTTCTTCAATCGTTTTTTGAAAAGAAGCAGCAAGATCATATTTTTCTTGATCAGTTTTTATTTGTTTCACAATTCTAAGTACTGCAGTTTTTAATCCTGCAAATGATAAATTGCATCCACCTTTATGAAAGATTGGTTTTGGTAATTCATATTTATTAGGGTCACCTTTTTTGGCATACTCTTCTATTTGTGGACCACCAGGAAATTCTATACCAAGCATTTTTGCAGTTTTGTCAAATGCTTCACCAAGGGCATCGTCAATTGTTGTTCCTAATCTTTTATATTCTCCCAATCCTTTAACACTTAAAAATTGAGTATGTCCTCCTGAAATTAAAAGTAAAAGATATGGATAATTTAATTCAGAATTTAGTTTTGGGCTCAGTGCGTGACCTTCTAAGTGATTTACTGCAATAAAGGGTTTCTTTAGAGAAAACGCCATTGCTTTTCCAAAACTCAAACCAACTGATAAACAAACGATAAGACCAGGACCTGCTGTAGCTGCAACTGCATCTACATCTTTTAGTGTAACACTACTTTCTTCAATTGCCTTTTTTGTAATTAAATCAATTTTTTCTATATGAGATCTTGCAGCAAGTTCAGGAACTACACCACCAAACTCTTTATGAATATCAACCTGACTTGAAATAATACTGGATAAAATTGTTGGAACACCTTGTTCATTTTCAGTAATTATAGATGCGGCTGTTTCATCACAACTTGATTCAATTCCTAAAATTATAGGTTTTTTGCTCATAGAATTAGTTTTTATTAATAATACAATTTCATTATAAGTTATGAATTGTAAAGTAACTAAATGAAAAACAAAATTATTATTGGATCTAGAGGAAGCAAACTAGCTCTAATTTATGCGGAAAGAGCCAGAACAGAGCTACTAAGAAATTCACAAATAGAAAGTATTGAGATAAAAAGCATTACAACTACTGGTGACACTATGACAGATGTAAGAGTATCTGAGCATGGTGGCAAGGGAGCATTTTGTAAAGCAATAGAGCAAGAATTGTTGAATAAAAATATAGATATAGCAGTCCACGCATTAAAGGACATGCCAACAGATGAAACAAAAGGGCTGTTAACCAATTGTTTTTTAGAAAGAAACAATCCAAGAGAAATTTTAATTAGCAATGATAATAAAAATATTAAAGACCTTAAACTTAATGCTGTTATTGGAACCTCATCTTTTCGAAGAGAGTTTCAGCTAAAAAATATAAGAGAAGATCTTAATTGCAAATTGATAAGAGGAAATGTTGATACAAGAATCAAAAAATTAAATGAAAATTTATATGATGCAATAATTTTATCTTATGCGGGCGTTAAATCATTAGGCTTAGAAGAAAAGATTTCTCAAACTTTTGCAACTTCAGAAATAATTCCTAGTGCCGGACAAGGCGTTATTGCCTTACAGTGCAGAAAAAATGATCAAGAATTAATAAAGATATTAAATAAAGTTAATCACAAACCAACACACAATTGTACTAAAGCTGAAAGAAATGTTTTGAAGGTCTTAGAAGGAGATTGTGAAACAGCTGTTGGAGCATTTGCAAAAATTGATAAAAATAAGATAGATCTTGTGGTAGAACTTTTTTCATTTGATGGTAAGCAAAGATTTTATCTTAAATTATCAAAAGATTTAAAATTAGCCTCAGAGCTTGGAAAAGAAGTAGGTGAAATACTTAAAAAACAATCTAATAACTCATATAAAAAATAGTATGCATATTTTATTAACCAGACCATTAGAAGACAGTAATGAAATAATGTTGAAATTTAAATCACTAGGTAATGATGTTTCTCATTTACCATTAATAAGTATTAAAGGATTAAAATATGAGTCTTTAAATTATTCTGATTTTAAAGGTATTATTTTTACAAGTTCCAATGCAATTAAATTTTTAGACATTAAAGATATTGATAAAAAGATAGTTTGTTTTTGTGTTGGCAGCGCAACTGAAAAAAAAGCTAGAAGCTTTGGTTTTCAAAATGTTTTTGCAGCCGATGGTAATGTGGACAATTTAAAAGAACTAATTTTATTGAATTTTAATTCTTCAGATGGAAAATTGCTTTATGTAAGTGGTGAAATTGTTTCTAGCAACCTAGATCATCAACTAATTTCTGAAGGTTATAATATAAAAAGAATAATTAATTATAGAGCAAATCCAATAGAAAAGTATGATCAGAATTTTATAGAAAAACTTAAACTAAAAATGCCAGATATTGTTTATGTTTATTCACAAAATAGTGCGATTAATTTTTTAAAAGTTATTAAAGATTATCAGCTAGAAGCCTTGTGGATGGAGACGAATTTAATGTGTATAGGAGAAAAAACCTCATCAATTCTGAATGAAATTAAGTGGAAAAAAATTTTTCTTTTTAATTCTGGAGAAGAAGAATTTTTACTGTATAAAATTTAGTTATGGAGTTATTTAACAATTTTAGTGACCTGTTTCTCTCTGTTTGGTCTAAAGGAATCCATGGAGTTGATATATTTCAAATATTAATTGGAATTGGAATTTTTTTAATATTTTTAATATTTAGAGGAATAATTAGTAAGGTGATCATTAAAAGATTAAAGGCCATTGCCAAAAGAACTACGAATAAACTGGATGATACTTTTGTTCATGCGATGGAAGGTCCAGCAAGGTTCCTGCCAATTGTTTTAGGATTTTTTATTGCAAGTTATTATATGTCTTTTGGGGATGATGGTAGAGTTGTAGTTGATACAATCAATAGAACTTTAATTACTATTTTTATTTTTTGGGTAATTCATCAAATCGTTGAGCCCATTTCTTATATTTTAAGTGGTTTAGACAAAATGTTAACTAGAGAATTAATTGGTTGGATTATTAAATCTTTAAAAATTTTAATTTTTATTTTAGGATTGGCAGCCGTTCTTGAACTTTGGGGAATAAAAATTGGACCAATTATTGCTGGACTTGGTTTATTTGGTGTGGCGGTTGCATTGGGTGCGCAAGATTTATTTAAAAATTTGATTTCAGGAATTTTAGTTTTAGTTGAAAAGAGATTTAAAATTGGCGACTGGATTTTAGTTGAGGGAATTATTGAAGGCATAGTTGAAAAAATTGGTTTTAGATCAACAACTATTAGAAAGTTTGACAGATCATTAGCAATAATCCCAAATTTTCAATTTGCAGAAAATGCAGTTGTGAATGTTAGCGAAACATCTAACTGGTTGATTAGTTGGATCATTACTCTTCAATACGACACAACTATAGATCAATTAAAAACTATAAGAAATGAAATAGAAAATTATATTAACAAAAGTGAAGATTATAATACTAGCCTTGGTGTAGCAGTTAGAGTTGATAAATTTTCTGATAGTTCGATAGATATGTATGTTCGTTGTTTTACAAAAACTGATAGTTGGAATGAATGGCTTTCCGTAAAAGAAAGACTTGCAATTGAAATAAAACAAATTGTAGAAAAAAATAAAGCTTCATTTGCTTTTCCAAGTCAATCAATTTATATCGAGAAAAAATGATAGCTATTTTTTATTTGGTTCTTCAAATATTAAAACTTTATTCTTATGTGGTAATTGCTAATGTTTTAGTGAGTTGGCTTGTTGCTTTTAATGTTTTAAATACTCAAAATAGATTTGTTTATTCCATTTTAGAAATGACTTATCGATTAACCGATCCAATACTAAATAAAATAAGAAGTTTTTTACCGAATTTAGGATCACTAGATATCTCACCTGTAATATTACTTTTATTGATTTGGTTTATAGAAATGTGTATGAAGCTGTACATAGCGCCAATGATTTTTTAAAGAGATTTTATGATTTTAATAGATGGAAAAAAAATAGCTGCAGAACTTAGAGAAGAATTAAAACAAGAAGTTTTAGAATTAAAAGCCAAACACAATAAAGTTCCAGGACTTACTGTAATTTTAATTGGAGATATGGCACCTAGTCAAATTTATGTGCGTAATAAAGAAAAATCAGCAAATGAAGTAGGTTTAAAGTCTGAGATAATTAAATACCCAGAAACAGTAGAAGAAAAAACGATATTAGATAAAATTGAAGAATTAAATAAAGATGATACGGTCTCAGGAATTCTAGTTCAATTACCATTACCAAAACATATTGATAAGCAAAAAGTAATTGAAACAATCGTACCTTCAAAAGATGTTGATGGATTTCACCCAATGAATGTTGGAAATCTTTCAGCAGGTTATGAAAGTTCAGTGCCTTGCACTCCTTTAGGATGTTACTTGTTGATTAAAAAAATTGAACCAAACTTAAGCGGAAAAAAAGCAGTCATGGTTGGTAGATCAAACTTGAATGGTAAACCAATGGCACAGTTACTTTTAAAAGAAAATTGTACAGTAACAATTACTCATTCAAGAACTAAAGATTTAAAAGCAGAATGTTTAGAAGCAGATATTATTGTTGCAGCAGTTGGTATTCCAGAACTTGTAAAAGGTGACTGGGTAAAAAAAGATGCAATCGTAATTGATGTTGGTATCAATAAGACAGACAAAGGAATAGTGGGAGATGTTGCATTTGATGAGGTATCTAAGGTAGCAAAAGCATTAACACCTGTTCCGGGTGGTGTAGGCCCAATGACTATAGCCTGCTTATTAAAAAATACTATTGAGTGTTTTAAAAGATCTCGATAAAATATATTCATACCTAGATATGAAAAAATTGATAATTTTATTGTTGTTAGTTCCGACTTTAGCTATGTCTGCAACGTTTAAAATTGACGGGGGTATTAGTTTAAAAATCAGCTCTAAAGATGGGTTTAAGCTGAAGCCTGTTGATTAAGATAGTTTAGATCTACCACCATCAACTGCAATTATTTGACCTGTAACCCAAGAACTTTCTTCAGTAATTAAAAATTTTGCAAGGGCTGCTGAATCTTTTCCTTCTCCTAATCTTTTAAGAGGGTGAGCTTTAGCAATTCCTTCAGCAATTGTAGTATTCTTTAGCATTGGTTTAGCAATTTTAGATTTTGTTAAACTTGGAGCTATACAGTTTACTCTAATGTTTGGAGCAAATTCTGCGGCTAGTGTTACCGTTAATCCTTCAACAGCCGCTTTTGCAGATGCAATGATTGTGTGATTAGTAAAACCTCTTTGAGCAGCAATAGTTGAGAATAAGACAACTGAACCGTTATTTTTTTTTAAACTTTCTTGATACCCCTTTATGGTTTCAACTGCTGAATAAAGGTTTAATTTCATGCATTTATTTAAGTCTTCTTCAGTTACCATTCTTAATGGTTTTAAATCAATTGAACCTACACAATAAGCAATACCTTTAATGTCATTAATATCTTTTTTTACTTTTTCTATAAATTTATCTTCTAAAACATCAGCCACAGTATAAGAGCAGCCCAATTTCTCTCCTATTGCTTTAACTTCACTTTCATTTCTAGCAACAAGATGAATATCATTACCTGAATTTTTTAATTGTTCTGCCAAGCTAGAACCAACAGAACCTGTCGCACCAAAAATAAGATATTTTTCTGACATATATTTTTATTTAGTTATATTTAACTATGAAATTGTTTTTTATACTTAGCAATCAAATATTTCCATTAAAATATGTAGACCGCTTCAAAAAGGATCACCTATTTTATATGGCAGAGGATATATAATTATTTTTTATTTACTTAGTTACTTTTAACGTTTGTGTTAAGTATTGGAATGCTTGAAATATTTATTCAAACTTTCTTCTTATATTTTATTGTTATTGATCCATTAGGAACAACGCCTTTATTCTTAATTGTAACCCAACACATGGAAACTAAGGAAAAGATTAGAACAGCTTTAAGTGCAACAACAATTGCAACTATTATATTATTATTTTTTGCCTTTCTGGGAAGCTCTTTGCTAAGTTATTTAAATATATCTTTTCCTGCCTTTACAATTGCAGGGGGAGTTATTTTATTTTTAATTTCTATGGAAATGTTGTTTGATAAGCGACAACAAAGAAAAGAAAATGATCTTGATTATAACTCAGAAAGAGTAAGTGTATTTCCTCTAGCAACACCACTATTAGCAGGACCAGCTGGTATTACTTCGGTAATTGTTAGTGTATCTGATATTGGTAATAATTTTACTAATCAAATTGTAGGAATGTTTTCTTTAATTATAGTTTTATTTATAACTTTTATTATTTTCTTTATAGCTTCAAAATCGTCTAGAATTATAAATAAAAAAATAATTAGTGTTATCTCAAGAGTTATCGCAATTATTCTAGCTGGATTAAGTGTTCAATATATTTTAGATGGAATAAAGTTTTTTTTAGCGTAGTTTTTTTTTGTGAAAATTAATAAATCTTTCAATATTAGATTTATTAAATGATTTATTTTCTTCAAAAGAAACTTTTTGTATTGAATAGGCGTTACTTTTAGTCTGTCTAGAGATGATCACAATATTGCCTTTATACAATTTAAGCTTAACAGAACCATTTACTTTATTTTTTTTTAAATCAACTATTTTTTGAAGCTTTAATCTTGCTTTTGAATACCAATATCCATTGTATATGAGTTCTGCATATTTTGGCATTATCTCGTCTTTTTTGTGCATTGTTTCTTTATCTAGCGTAACAGACTCAATTGCTCTATGAGCAGACATTAATAAAGTTCCACCTGGTGTTTCATAAACACCTCTTGATTTAATTCCAATAAATCTATTTTCAACCAGATCAACTCTGCCAATTCCATTTTTACCAGCTAGGATATTTAGTTTTTGTAAAAGATTTCCTGGGGATAATTTTTTATCATTAATAGTTATTGGATCTCCATTCTTAAAACCTATAGTTACAAAAGTATTTTTGTTTGGAGCTTTTTCAGGTGAAACCGTTCTTTGAAAAATAAATTCAGGAACTGCATTTTTAGGATTTTCCAAAACCTTACCCTCAGTAGACGTGTGAAATAAATTATCGTCTACAGAAAAAGGAGGTGCTCCTTTTTTATCTTGAGGAATAGGAATATCATTTTTTTTTGCATATTTAATTAAATCTGATCTCGAATTTAATTTCCATATTCTCCAGGGTGCAATTATTTTTATTTTTGGCCCAAAGTAATGATAACTCAATTCAAATCTTACTTGGTCATTTCCTTTTCCAGTTGACCCGTGGGAAACTGCATGAGCACCATATTTTTTTGCAGCAGCAATTTGTCTTTTGGCAATTAACGGTCTTGCAATCGAAGTTCCCAATAAATAAACACCCTCATAAATAGCATGACCCCTAAGCATTGGAAAGACATAATCTTTTACAAAAGTATCTTTTAAATTTTCAACAATAATATTTTTAACACCTAATCTTTTTGCATTTTTTATAATTTTTTTTCTATCAATTTCTTGACCAACATCTGCTGTGTAGCAAATAACTTCTGCATCATAATTTTCTTGAAGCCATTTTAAAATAATAGAAGTGTCTAACCCGCCAGAATAGGCGAGTACAATTTTCTTCTTGGGTTTCATTTATTTAGCTGCAGTTTGCCTTAGTAGCATTATATGCTTTAGTAAATCCTAATAATGAATAATGATCAATCGTTTGTGATCCTTTTTGATTATAACCTGTAACCATAATTCTAGATCCTTTTTTCATGATTTTAATCATTTTTTTTTCAAGTTTATTGTCTGCTATCCAAGCAAATTCTTCTTGGGTAATATCAAATTTATATTTATACCTTCCAGATTTAGCTGTAATAGAATTTTTATTATTAAACTCATAGCCAGCAGTAATGCTTATTTCATTAGTAATTTTTTCACCTGGTCTAAAGCTAATAAATAATCTTGCATCTCTAGGATTAGCCTTTGGAGACTGAAGAACAGGTTTAGATTGAGCGAAACAAACTTTTCCAGTTTCGCTATTTATTATATATGTTTCCCAGTCTTTATGGTTGCCCATTTTTTTTATTTCTTCACCGTTAACTTGGCTAATAAAAGTAGTTATAAAAATTATAAATATAAAGTTTTTAATTATGGACATGGATTTGGGTATATATTTTGTACTTCATTTATTTCTTTAATAATTTCTTGTGTTAAATTTATGTTTATACTTTCTATATTAGTTTTCAACTGCTCCATAGTCGTAGCACCAATAATAACAGATGTCACAAAAGGTTGAATTTCTAAAAATTTTAAAGACATTTGAGCTAAATCAAGGTTATATTTTTTAGCAATTTCATAGTATTTGTCTACTGCTTTATTTGTGTTTGGTTTGTCGTATCTAGTCCAAAAGTCACTATCACGTTCTATTCTTGAATTTTTTGGCATTTGATTATTTCTATATTTTCCAGACAAGTACCCACTTGCTAATGGCGAGTAAGCCAAAAGGCCAATTTGATCTCTAATAGATATTTCTGCAAGACCAACCTCATATGTTCTATTTAATAAATTATATGGGTTTTGTACTGACATCATTCGAGGAAGCTTTTTTTCTTTTGATATCTCTAAAAATTTAGAAACTCCCCAAGGTGTTTCATTTGACAGTCCAATTTTTCTTATTTTTCCAGCATCTATAAATTTTTGTAAGTACCCAAGAACATCTCCAAATTTATTCCAATCACCGTTATCTTTATGTTCATATCCCAACCTCCCAAACATGTTAGTATTTCTTTCGGGCCAGTGTAATTGATATAAATCTATGTAATCTGTTTGTAATCTTTTTAAGCTATCATTTATAGCTTGTGTCATTTTTTCTATTCCATAATTATTTCCACCACCTCTTAAATAAGCTTTCATGGGTCCAGCAACTTTTGAAGCTAATATAACTTTGTCTCTCTTTTTTGATTTTTTAAACCAATTTCCAATTATAATTTCGGTGTAACCGTATGTTTCTTCTTTTGGAGGTACAGAATAAAGCTCTGCTGTATCCCAAAAATTTATACCTTGATCTAAAGCATAGTCCATCTGCTCAAAGCCTTCGTCTTGGGTATTCTGTTCGCCCCAAGTCATTGTTCCAAGACAAATTGTGCTAACATCAAGGTCAGTATTTCCTAACTTTTTATAGTTCATTGAATATTAAATGTTTTTTAAGGTTTGTAAGACATCTTGTATAAATAGTAAAAGGCTATTATATATAAGTTATGGAATTCAATAAACAAAACATATTAAACAAAGTAAGGGAAGCTCAACAATCGACAGTAGTAATGGATGAAGGCTTAAGGGCCTATATGCTTAAGGTTTATAACTACATGTCTTCTGGAATTTTATTAACTGGGTTAATATCTTTAATATTTTTTAAACTATCTGTGGTTACAGATGCTAATGGTTCAATAGTAGCTTTAACTAGCATTGGGAATACTATTTTTCTTTCGGGTTTTAAATGGATTATAATGCTTGCTCCTTTAGGGGTAGTTTTTTATATGAGTGCAAGAATTAATAAAATGAGTGGAGCAGCAGCTCAAACTACTTTTTGGATATTTGCCTCATTAATGGGATTATCTTTATCATCTATCTTCTTAGTTTATACTGGAGCCAGTATCACAAGAGTTTTCTTTATTACTTCAATTACATTTGGCGCTATGAGTTTGTATGGATATACAACCAAAAGAGATCTTACTAAGCTTGGCTCATTCTTAATGATGGGTCTAATAGGAATTATTATAGCATCGGTAGTTAATATGTTTATGAAATCTTCAATGATGGATTTTGTAATTTCCATTTTAGGAGTTTTAATTTTTGTTGGTTTAACTGCTTATGATACACAAAAAATTAAGAACATGTATGTATCAAGTGATACGGGTGAATTAATGGGTAAAAAAGCTGTTATGGGAGCTTTAACTCTTTACCTAGACTTTATAAATTTATTTATAATGTTGTTAAGACTATTTGGTCAAAGACGATAGTTTTTTTATTTCCTAAGTTTTTTCCAATTTGTATTTTTAAGTAAAATTTCTAGATCAAAAGAGTTTTTTAAAATTTTACTATTAGAATCTGTAATTAAATATTTCAAATTTTTACTACTAGGTTTAAAATTTTTACAAATTTTATATAAAGCATTTTCTGTGGCATTTTTAAAAACACTAAAATCAACTTGTCTGCTAGAAATGTTTAAGCCATAATCTTTCCACGATCCTTCTGAAACCATTTTAGCATATAAATCTAGAATAATTTTAAGTTCATTTTTTTCAAAAAATTGTTTTTCTTCTATTTGGTTGTAGCGATTATCAATAACTAGCTTTAAATTTTTATTCATCAATTTTGTGTTTGTTGATTAAAGAAATTTGAAAACCAGTAAAGATGAATGTTATTGGTAACATACCCCAAACTTTAAAGTTCACCCAAAACTCTTCCGTTTGTGTTCTCCAAACACATTCATTTAAAATTGCCAAACCAAAGAAAAAATACATCCATCTTTTATTTAATAGATCCCACCCTATATTAGATAAAGAAATTGATTTTCCCATTATTTTTTTAAGTACAGGTTCTTTTGTAAAATATTTTCCAAAAAATAAAGCAAGGCCAAATAAAATATTTATTATTGTAGGTTTTATGTATAAAAAAACTGGATTATTAAAATAAATTGTTAGGCCTCCAAAAAAAGTAATTAATATTCCTCCAATTAAAGGAACCAGTGGAATTTTTTTTTCTAGGAACCAAATTACTGCTAATGCAACTAAAGTAGCAATTATAAATGGTGGAATAGCAATCTTTAAATCTTTATTATTGTTGTAGTAATAAAAAAAAAATATTGCTAAAGGCCCAAAATCTGTGACAAATTTAATAAATGATTTATTCACGTCAAAGATATTAACATATACACAAATCATTTATATTTTTTTTATTGATTTTTTTTTTTAAATCTCCATATATTAGGTATGGCAATTCAAAAAGCTAAATTTTCAATCGGTAATATAGTTAAGCATAAACACTTTGATTTTAGAGGAGTGATCTATGACGTTGATTTTGAATTTAATAATTCTGAAGAATGGTATCAATCAATACCAAAAAATGTTCGTCCTAGAAAAGATCAACCTTTTTATCATTTGCTAGCTGAAAATGAGGAAATTACATATGAAGCTTATGTTTCCGAGCAGAACTTGCTTATGGATGATTCAGAAGAACCTATTAAGCACCCATTGATTGAAGAAATATTTTCAGGAAGAAAAGGTACTAGCTATTTTAAGCTATCTAATTAATAGGATCATTTTTTTAACACAATTACTTCAAATCTTGGACATATATACTTGTTAATTTTAATTATATTTTGGTCAAGAGTGTTGATTAGTGTTTCCCATAAATCATTATCTCCCTCCCCACTCTTGATCAGAATTGCTTTCCATAATAAAAATTAAATTATCTATTTTTTGATATATACAATTTATAAATGTTTAAATCTTTTGAACCTAATAAAATTTTTGCAATTACGTCTAAAGCTCCAAAATACGTTTTATTTTTATTTATAGTTGTTTTGACCATTGGTTTGACAGAAGCATTAATTTTATCTCCAGAAGATTATAAACAAAGTCATGCTGTGAGAATTATGTATGTTCATGTTCCGTCAGCATGGATATCACTTGGTATATTTTCTTTTTTAGCTTTATTTTCGGTTGGTAGTTTTATTTTTAAGAATAAAAATTTTTCTTTAATTGCAAAAAGCTTAGCACCATCAGGTTTTGTTTTTAATATTATTGCATTAGTAACGGGGGCCATCTGGGGTAAACCAACCTGGGGAACTTGGTGGGCATGGGATGCTAGAATAACTTCTATGCTAATTTTAGCATTATTTTATGCTCTGTACTTATTAGCATGGAGAATTTACGGAGATAAAGAACAGGTAATTAAAATTACTTCTATAATTGCAATTTTAGGAGCAGTTAATGTTCCAATAACTAAATTTTCTGTTGATTGGTGGAATACCTTACATCAGAGCGCTTCAGTGAATGTCTTATCTAATACTTCAATTCATATATCAATGTTGATCCCTTTAGGTATAATGACTGCGGCATTTACTCTTTTTTCACTGCTTATTTTTTTAATGAAATATAATACGGAACTGATAAAGGTTAAAAACAAAGGATTAGATAGATTATGATAAATGAATTAATTTTAATGAATGGATATGGATCTTATGTTTGGTCTGCGTTTTCTTTTACACTGATAAGTTTTGCATCTTTGTATTTTGTAACTATGTTGCAACTTTCAAAAGAACAAACTAGATTTGCATCTAAATTTGGCTCTCTTAATGAAGAGAAAGCAAGAGCTGCAAAATTACAAAATATTAATAGAGAGATATTATCAAATACATCGAAAATTTAACTTATAAACCATGTATGGTAAAAAGGTTAAATTACGGTTTTTGTTTTTAACTTTAATATTAGTTTCAGTAATTTTATCAGTCTTTTTAATTTTACAGTCATTAAAAGAAAATGTTATTTATTTTCAATCACCCTCAGAAATTAAAATTTTAGTTGAAATCGATAAAAAAAAAATAAGAGTTGGTGGCATGGTAAAAGACCAATCAATAACTATCAATGCAAATGAAGTTAATTTTATTATTACAGATTTTAAAAATGAAATTAATGTTACTTATTCAGGGGCAGTACCAAATTTATTTGCAGAAGGCAAAGGGGTAGTTGCAGAAGGTTTTTTAAAAGACAGAAATTATTTTTTAGCAACTAAAATTTTGGCAAAACATGACGAAAATTATATGCCACCAGAAGTTAAGGAAGCTATAGGAGATAAATAAATTGTTGGCTAATCAAATAGGTTATTATTCATTAATTTTAGGATTAGTGCTTTCATTTATACTTAGCGCTGTTTCGATCAAGGATTTTTATAACAACAATCAAGGAATTAATCAGAAAGTATTATCTTTATCTTTTTTACAATTTTTTTTTGTAATTATTAGTTTTTTAAGTTTAATTTTATCTTTTATAAATTCAGATTTTAGCAATGAAACGGTATTTAATAATTCCCATACAACAAAACCATTATTCTATAAAATTTCTGGAACATGGGGTAATCATGAGGGAAGTTTATTATTATGGCTGTTAGTATTAACTTTATTTATTTTTTTATTTCTAATTAAATCTAATGAACAACCAAAAAAATATAGAATTTTAACTTTATTATTTCAGCAAGTAATTATCATTGGGTTTTTTTTATTTTTACTAAAAACTTCGAATCCATTTAATTATTTATTTCCAATTCCAAAAGAAGGTCTTGGACTCAATCCTATTCTGCAAGACCCAGCATTAGCAATACATCCACCAATTTTGTATTTGGGTTATGTTGGATCTTCAATAATATTTTCAGCCTCTCTGTCCGCTGTAACACAAAACTATGTTTCAAAAGAATGGGCGAAACATATAAAAAAATGGATTCTTATTTCTTGGATTTTCTTAACTCTTGGAATCATGCTTGGATCAATTTGGGCCTATTATGAACTGGGTTGGGGTGGGTTTTGGTTTTGGGATCCTGTCGAAAATGTTTCTTTAATGCCGTGGTTAACATTAACCGCATTATTACATTGTGTTGTAGTGTTAGAAAGAAGAATAGCACTCACTTCCTGGATAATAATACTTTCTATTGCAACATTTATGCTCAGTATGTGTGGAACATTTTTAGTTAGATCTGGAATTCTTAATTCTGTACATACTTTTGCAAATGACCCAGAGAGAGGTATATTTATATTAATTTTTTTATTTGTTTTAATTTTTTTATCTCTAGGAATATTTTTTTTATTTCATAAAGAAAATAATAAAAATTTAGATAAAATATTCTGGCTAAGTAAAGAAGCCTCTATTTTAATTAATAATTGGTTTCTGATGTATTTTTTATCTGTCATTTTAATTGGTACAACTTACCCAATTTTTTTAGATGTAATATCTGCACAAAAAATTTCTGTAGGACCTCCTTTTTATCATAAGTTAATTGTTCCTTTTTTGATTCCATTTTTAGTGTTTATGTCTCTTGGACCAAAATTAGATTGGATAAAATCGAAAGTAGAAAATAAATTTTCTCTTATTATTTTTTTTATAATTTCAATTTTTTTATCATTTTTTATTTTGAGAAAATTAACTCCTGGCGTATTATTTAATACTGTTTTAATTTCTCCTGCTTTTTATTTATTTTTTATAACAACAAAAGATCTGTTTATTAAAAAATTTAAAAATCTTTCTCAATCAATTGCACATTTTAGTTTTAGTATGTTGTTATTAAGTATTTTATTTAACAGTATTCTTTCTTTAGAAATTATAACTAATATAAAAGTTGGTGAAAAATATAATTTTGATAAAGGGCAAATTTTTTTTCAAAAACTTGAAAAAAATAAAAACTCTAATTACAACTCAGTTATTGGTCATTTTAAAATCAATAACAATAAAGGAAAAATTATTTATTTAAAACCTGAGTTGCGAATTTATAATCAACCTGTAACTATTACTAGTGAAGCAGATATAAAAACAACATTACTAGCTGACACTTTTTTGGTTATGAATCTAGTAAAAGGTAAGGAATATTTTAATATCAGGTATCAAGTAAAACCATTTATGATTTGGATTTGGATTTCAGTTTTATTATTAAGCTTAGGTGGATTAATGAGTTTACTTAAAAAAAAATATGAAAAATAAAATTTTTTTATTTATCATTATTTTATTTTTTATTTTTTGCTTTATTATTTTTTATAAAGGATTGAATAATTCAAATATTTATACACCAAACATAAATAATAAAAAAGATTTACCAATTTTTATTTCTAAGGATTTTTATTTAGAAACTGAAGTTAATTCAGAAAAAATATTTCTTGATAATAATTTTTATATTCTGAATATTTGGGCATCTTGGTGTGTACCTTGTAGGAAAGAGCACCCAATATTAATGGAATTAAGTAGAAATAAATCAATTAAATTAATTGGCTTAAATTATAGAGATAATTTAAATAATGCTAAAAAATTTATTGATGAATTAGGAAATCCTTATTCTCAAATTTTAATTGATGAAGAGGGAACTTTAGCTGTTGAATTTGGAGCTTATGGTGTTCCTGAAACATTTATCATTGATAAAAATAAAAAAATTATAAAAAAATTTATAGGTCCCCTTAACCAAAAACTATTAAAAGAAATTAAATTATTTTTAAAATGAAAATTATAAAATTATTTTTAATCATATTCATATTAATTAATTTTTCTCAATCCAAGTCTGATATAAAATCTGAAGAATTAAAAAATAAAATTTTAAAAAATATTCGTTGCTTAATTTGCCAAGGACAATCTGTTTATGACTCCGAGTCCGATTTTGCCTTTAGTATAAAATTAATAGTAGAAAAAAAAATTTATGATGGTTTGTCTGAGAAGCAAATATATGAATTTTTAAGAGAAAAATATGGAGAGTGGATATTATATGATCCTGTATTGAGCAAAAATACTTATATTTTATGGTTATTACCATTGTTGTTATTTTTGTTTGGGGGTGCCATAGTATATATGAATTTGATAATTAAAAAAAAATAAACATAATATTAAGTTTATTTACAAAATATATGAACAACTTTAATTTATTAAACAAAATTTTCTTAGTTATTTTTTTAGTTTTATTGGCATCACCTAATAATGCAGAAGAAAATAAAACTAATAAAAATACAGAGTATAACTTTTATATAGGAAATTTTGATTTTAGTGATCATAAGCAAAGTGCAATATTATTTGGGTTTCAGCATCAAAATGAACAATTAGAAAGAAAAACTTTTCTTGGAGATATGTCGCCAATAACTGGCGGGTTTGTGACTGAAAATTCAGCAGCATATGTTTACACTGGAGTAGAGTGGAATTACGATATGGGCAGTAAAATGACATTTACTCCTAGTTTTGCACCTGGACTTTACAGTCAAGGAGATGGAAAAGATTTAGGTCATATTTTAGAATTTAAAACCGAAATACAAGCGTCTTATAATTTTTCAGAAAATAATAGTTTTGGAATGTCTTATAATCACGTATCTAATGCAAGTTTAGGAAGTAAAAACCCAGGTGCAAATAGTTACGAATTTAACTTTCTAAAAAAATTTTAATATAAATCATGAATCTAAAAAATTGTCACAATTTTAGTGACTTTAGAAAATTAGCTAAAAAAAAACTACCATCACCAATTTTTCATTACATAGATGGCGGCGCTGATGATGAAGTAACATTAAGAAGAAATACAGAATCTTTTAATGATTGTGATTTAATTCCTAATGTGCTTGCTAGCGTGGGTAAACCAGATTTATCAACAACTATTTTTGGAAAAAAAATTGATATGCCAATTTTTCTTTCACCAACTGCAATGCAAAGACTTTATCATCATGATGGAGATAAAGCTTCATCTAGGGCAGCAGAAAAATTTGGAACTTTTTATAGTATGTCCACAATGGCAAATAATACTATTGAAGAAATAGCAAATATCTCTAGTGGACCTAAATTATTCCAACTTTATGTACACAAAGATCAATCTATTACAGATGATTTAATTGATAGATGTAGAATATCTAAGTTTGATGGAATGTGTTTAACTGTAGATACTCTTGTTGCTGGAAATAGAGAGAAAGATCGTAGAACAGGATTTACAACTCCTCCTAAACTTACACCTCAAAGCCTAATGAGTTTTGTAATGCATCCTTCTTGGGTATTTAATTATTTAACACACGGTAAATTTAAATTAGCTAATGTCGCAAATAAAACAAATAAGGGAACCGATATTTCAAAGTCTGTTATTGAATATATCAATGAACAGTATGATCCTGCAATGAATTGGAAAGATGCAGAATATTGTGTAAAAAAATGGAATGGGCCTTTTGCATTAAAGGGAGTGATGTCAGTTGAGGATGCAAAAAGAGCTATAGATATTGGTTGTACGGCAATAATGGTTTCAAATCATGGTGGTAGACAACTAGATGGTTCGAGATCTCCATTTGATCAAGTAAAAGAAATCTCAGATGCAGTGGGTGATAAATTAGAAATTATTTTAGATGGTGGAGTTAGAAGAGGAACACACGTATTGAAGGCGTTAGCCGCAGGGGCAAAGGCATGTAGTTTTGGCAAGATGTTTTTGTTTGCTTTGGGAGCTGGAGGGCAACCGGGCGTTGAACGTTTATTGCAAAACATGCATGATGAAATTAATAGAAATATGGTATTGATGGGCTGTAAGAATTTAAAAGAATTAAATAGTTCAAAATTAAATTATAGAAAATAGAAGGAAATAAATTTAAATGAAATTGGCTAAAAACTTAGAAAGGCTAGGGACAGAAAAAGCTTTTTCAATTTTAGCTGAAGCTAAAAAATTAGAAGCTCAAGGAAAGCCAATGATTCATTTAGGTTTGGGCCAGCCTGATTTTAAAACACCTCAACATATAGTCGATGCAGCAAAGAAAGCATTAGATGATGGTCATCATGGATATGTTTTATCAAATGGGATTTTAGAATGCAGACAAGCTGTGACTAGAAAAATTAAAAAACTCTATAATAAAGATATTGATCCAGAGAGGGTATTAATAATGCCAGGTGGAAAACCAACAATGTATTACGCTATACAATGTTTTGGTGAGCCAGGTGCTGAGATTATTCATCCAACACCAGCATTTCCAATTTATGAGTCTATGATTAATTATACAGGATCAACGGCAGTTTCTTATGATTTGACAGAAGATAAAGATTTAAAATTTAACCCAGAAAAAATTTTATCTCTAATCACAAACAAAACTAGACTACTAATACTTATTAATCCAAACAATCCAACAGGAAGTTTTGTTGAAAAATCTGCAATAGATGTATTAGCAGAAGAACTTAAAAAACATCCTCATGTAGCAATTCTTAGTGATGAAATTTATAGTAGGCAAATCTATGATGGAAAAGAAATGCCAACATTCTTTAACTACCCTGATCTTCAAAATAGATTAATAGTTTTAGATGGTTGGAGTAAAGCTTACGCTATGACTGGTTGGAGAATGGGCTGGAGCGTATGGCCAGAAGAATTAATACCTCATGTAAATAAATTAATTATTAATAGTGTTTCATGTGTAAATGCTCCATCACAGTTTGCAGGAATTGCAGCGCTAGATGGGTCAGACAATCCAATCCACGCAATGATGCTGAAGTTTGATCAAAGAAGAAAATTGATTTATGAAGGGCTAAATACTTTACCAGGTATAGAATGTAGTCTGCCAGGAGGTGCTTTTTATGCATTTCCTAAAGTTATTGGAACAGGGATGAATGGTACAGAATTTGCTAAAAAATGTATGCATGAAGCAGGAGTAGCAATAGTACCTGGAACAGCTTTTGGTAAAACGTGTCAAGATTACGTGAGATTTAGCTATGCAGCATCACAAGATAATATATCTAACGCATTGGAAAATATTAAAAAAATGCTAGGTTAAGACTAATGTCAAAATTAGTTTTACCAAAAATAGATAAGAAAACTTTAGATAAAAAAGAATACATTTTTAAAGCACTTGCTAAACTAATAAATCCTGAAAATATTTTAAGTCATGCTGATGAGATTAAACCATATGAAACAGACGCATTAGCAGTTTATAAACAAGCTCCATTAGCAGTAGTAATGCCAGAAAATACTCAAGAGGTGAGTAATATTTTAAAATTTTGTCATGAAGAAAATGTAAAAGTTGTTCCTAGAGGAGCAGGAACTGGTCTTTCAGGAGGAGCACTACCTTTACAAGATGCAATTTTAGTAAGCCTTGGAAAATTTAATAAAATTTTAGAAATTGATTTTGAAAACAAATGTGTAGTTACTCAGCCAGGAGTAACTAATTTAGCAATTACACATGCAGTTCAACACAAGAGTTTTTATTATGCTCCAGATCCCTCAAGTCAACTTGCATGTTCTATAGGAGGTAATGTCGCTGAAAATTCTGGTGGTGTTCACTCTTTAAAATATGGAACAACAACCAATAATATTCTGGGTGTTGAGATGGTAATGATGGATGGAACTATTTGCAGAATTGGTGGAAAAACTCTTGATCAAGAAGGATACGATTTAATGGGACTGATTTGTGGTTCCGAAGGATTACTAGGTGTGATCACCGAAGTTACAGCTAAAATTCTAAAAAAACCACAAGTTGTTAAAGCAGCACTAATAGGCTTTCCAACTATTGAAGAAGGTGGAAATGCAGCATCAGAAATAATCTCGAATGGAATCATCCCGGCAGGAATGGAAATAATGGATAAAGCTTTAATTGAAGCAACAGATAATTTTAGTAAAGCAGGCTATCCTAGAGATGCAGAGCTTTTATTGATTGTTGAATTAGATGGAACAGAATCCGAAGTTAATGAATTATTAAAACAAGTTAGTGATATTTGTAAAAAGAATAACTGCTCAAGTTTAAAACTTAGTAAAAATGAAAAAGAAAGATTATCATTTTGGACTGGAAGAAAAGCTGCATTTCCAGCATGTGGAGCTATGGCCCCAGATTATTATTGTATGGACGGCTCTATACCAAGAGGTAAACTAGCTGAAGCTTTATTGGAGATAAAAAGATTATCTAAGAAATATGATTTACTTGTAGCTAATTGTTTTCATGCAGGTGACGGAAATTTACATCCTTTAATTATGTTTGATGGAAATGATAAAGAACAATTAAGAAAAACAGAAGAGTTTGGAGCGGAAATTCTTAAAGCATGTGTGAAATTAGGTGGTGTTATAACTGGTGAGCATGGTGTGGGAATTGAAAAAAGAGAGTTAATGTGTGAAATGTTTAATGATAATGATATTCAACAACAGTTAGATATTAAATTATCATTAGACGAAAAAAATTTATTAAATCCTGGAAAAGTTTATCCAATACTGAGAAAATGTGCAGAGGAAGGAAGGGTTCATGTCCATAGAGGTGAAGAAAAATTCCCAGATCTTCCCAGATTCTAATAACACTTACTACCCTGAAGACGAACTAGAAGTTTCAAGTTTAGTTAAGGAATTGTATAAAAAAAATATACCAACAGAATTAATAGGAACAGGTTCCAAGAGCTTTATTGGCAACAAGGTTCAATCAGCAAACAAGTTATCACTTTCTAAATTGTCAGGAGTAATAGAATATTTACCAGAAGAACTTTACATTAGAGTTAAGGCAAACACGCCGTTGGAACTTATTGAGAAAGAACTAGAAAAAAATAATCAAGAATTAGCTTTTGAGCCTATGGATTTTGGATTTATTGAAAATGGAAAGTCAAATAAAGGAACTATAGCAGGCTATTTATCATGTAATTTTGCAGGCTCTAGAAGGTTTAAAGCTGGCAGTGTAAGAGATCATATTTTAGGTTTTAGAGGAGTGAATGGCAAAGGGGATGTAATTAAATCAGGTGGTACAGTTGTTAAAAATGTAACTGGCTACGATCTATCAAAACTTGTTGCAGGATCTTTTGGAACACTTGTAGCATTGACCGAGGTTACTTTAAAAGTTTTACCAAAAAAAAGGTTATCCAATGCAATTATAATTTACACAGAAGACAAGAGATTAGTCAATGAACTATTTGACAAAATAGCTAGTTCTAGTAGTGAAATTTCAGGAGCTGTTTATGTTCCAGAGGAACCACAAGACGAAAGTTACAAACAAAATAAAGAGATAGTTTTTAAATTTAATGATCTTGACTCTAAAGTTTCATTTTTAGCACTAAGAGTAGAAGGTGATAAAGTATCAATTGATGAAAGAGTCAAAGCTTTAACAAAAGAGTTAGATCTTAATAAATTAAATACTTCTAAATTAGATATTCATCAATCAGTGCCTTTTTGGAGAAAAATAAATAATCTTGAAATTTTTGAACAAACAAAAAATAATTTATTGAGAGCAGTTATACCACCATCTAGAGGAAATGAATTAATGCAAAAACTGGGAAATAAATATAAATATTACATCGATTGGTGTGGATCTTTATATTGGATAGAGGTTAGCTCAAAAAAAAATATGAGAATTGTAGAAATTAAAGAACTAGTCAAAGAGATAGGTGGTTATTTAACAATTATTAAAACATCACCAGAGTACGATTATGGAGAAGCTGTATTTACAGTAGATGATACAAGATTATTAATATCAGAAAAAATTAAGAAAAGCTTTGACCCCAAAAGAGTTTTTAATCCAGGCAAAATGTATAGAGGAATTTAATGCAAACAAACTTTACTGAAAAACAACTTGAAAATAAAGATAACCAATCAACAGAAAAAATATTTAAAAAATGTGTTCATTGTGGAATGTGCAACGCAACATGTCCAACATATCAATTACTCGGGGATGAATTGGATGGTCCTAGAGGTAGAATTTATTTAATTCAAGATATGTTAGAAAATGAAAAAAAACCAACACCTAAAGTAGTAAAACACATAGATAGATGTTTATCCTGTTATAGTTGCATGACGACATGTCCAGCTGGTGTTAATTATATGCATGTAATTGATCACGGCAAAAAGTATATTGAAAAAAATTTTGAAAGACCTTTTTTTGATAGAATAATTAGAAACTTTTTATCAGTTGTTCTTCCAAATACCAGGTACTTTAGACTTGCAAGTTTAATGGTTAAATTAGCTAAACCTTTTCAATTTTTAATGCCATCAAAGATAAAAGATATGATGAAATTAATGCCAATTACTTTTCCAAAAAAAAATTTAAAACAAAGAGAATTTTATTCAGTTAGCAATCAAAAAAAGATAGCTAGAGTTGCACTTTTAACTGGATGTGTTCAAAAAGAAATTTCACCACAAATAAATGAATCAACAATTAGACTTTTAAATAGACATGGTGTTGAAGTAATTGTACCTAAAAAAATAAGATGCTGTGGATCTTTAAATCATCATTTAGGTAAAGAGGATAATGCTCACCAAGATTTTCGAAACAATATTAACACTTGGTATGAGGAACATCGAAAAGATAATTTAGATGCAATTTTATCCAATACATCCGGGTGTGGAACTACAATAAAAGATTATGGTTTTATATTCAAAAACGATAAAGAAATGAAAAAGAAAGCTAAAGTTATATCTGATTTAACAAAAGATGTTTCAGAATATTTAAGTGAAAGTTTAAAATTGAATTTTAAAACAAAAGATAAGAAATATAAAATTGCTTATCATTCAGCTTGTTCAATGCAGCATGGGCAAAAAGTACACGATCAGCCTATGGCACTATTAAATAAAACAAATAATCAAATTATGGAAATTCCCGAAGGGCATATTTGTTGTGGATCAGCTGGGACATACAATATTTTACAAACAAAAATAGCAAAGCAATTATTGAAAAAAAAAGTCGATAATATTGAAAGTATAAAACCAGATTTTATTTTAACAGGAAATATAGGATGTATTACACAGATATCTAACGGAACAAAAACACCAATTTTACATACTATTGAAGTATTAGATTGGTATACTGGTGGACCAAAACCAAAAATATTATAAAAGAATTAACTATGAAAAAAATTATAATTACGAGAAGACTTATAAAGGAATCTGAAGAAAAGGCTTTAAAAATTTTTGATGCAAAATTTAATAACAATGATGAATTATATTCTCAATCAAAACTTATTGAATTAAGTGAAGGACATGATGCAATTTTAACGTCTTTAACAGACAAGATGAATGAAGAGACAATTAATAAATTGCCAACTAGTGTTAAAGTTATTTCGAATTTTGCAGTTGGTTTTGGAAATATCGATTTGGAAGCAGCAAAGAAAAGAGGAATTGTAGTAACTAATACACCAGAAGTTTTGTCAGATGCCACTGCTGAAATTGGAATTTTATTAATATTAGGTGCTTGCAGAAGAGTTCCAGAAGGAATTCAAAGTGCAAAAGAAAGTAATTGGAAATGGTCTGCCGATTATCTTATAGGAAAACAGTTAACAGGAACAAGACTTGGAATTTTAGGAATGGGAAGAATAGGACAAAAAATTGCAAAAATAGCTAAAGCCTTAGGAATGGTTATTCATTATCACAATCGATCAAAACTAAATGAAGAAAAAGAACAGGGTGCTATTTATCATGATAATCTTAAAAGTCTTTTTTCAGTTTCTGATGTATTATCAATTTGTTGCCCCGCAACAAAAGAAACAGAAAATCTAATTAATAAAGAAACGTTGGAGTATTTTCCAACAGGAGCTGTTATTACCAATGTAGCTAGAGGAGATATTGTTAATGACGAAGCTTTAATTGATGCATTAAATAGAAGAAAAATTTATGCTGCAGGATTAGATGTATACAAAGGTGAACCTAATTTAAATCCTGGTTACCTAAAAATAAAAAGTGTTTTTATTTTACCTCACCTTGGAAGTGCTACTAAGCATACAAGAATAGCTATGGCCAATTTAGCAATAGATAATATTGATGAGTTTTTCAAAACAGGAAATTGTAAAAATAAAGTCAATTAATTTTACAGTAAAATTTTTCGTATTAAATTAGTTATTCAAATATATATAGTAAATTATAGATTTTTAATTTTAATACTACCGGAGATTGTAATTAATAATTGTTAGAGTTGTTTTCTTTATAGACTCGAGCTTCTTAATAACATTAAATCTTAAAAAACTAATAGAGGAGAAACATATGATTAAATATAAAAAATCATTGAAGGTACCTAAAACACCTTCAAGACGTAAGTTCTTCAAAGCAGCAGCAGCAACAGGAGCAGCAGCAGCAACAGCTGTAGCAATGCCAAATGTAGCTTTTGGTGCGCCATTAACATTAAAGATGCAAGCAGCTTGGCCTTCAGGTGCAAATATTTTTTTTGAAATGGCACAAGATTATTGCAACATGGTAGATGCAATGTCTGGAGGAACTTTAAAAATCGATCTTCAACCAGTTGGAGCGATTGTTAAAACTTCAGAAGTTGGGCAAGCAGTAAGTTCAGGCGTAGTAGATATGGGTCACTGGGTGACTGCATACTGGTACGGTAAAAACGCTGCAGCTTCACTTTTTGGAACTGGTCCTTCATACGGTATGTCATCTCAAGAAGTTATGGGATGGATGGAGTATGGTGGAGGAAGAGCTTTATATGAAGAGGCAGTAGCATCAGTTGGATTCGATTATGTTGGATTCTTTCATATGCCTATGCCAGCTCAACCTTTTGGTTGGTTTAAAAAGAACGTAACTAAAGTATCAGATGTTAAAGGAATGAAGTATAGAACAGTTGGTCTAGCGACTAATGTTTTAACTGCTATGGGAATGGTCGTAAGACAATTACCAGGTGGAGAAATTCAACCAGCAATGAAAACAGGTTTGATCGATGCTGCTGAATTTAATAACCCAACATCTGACTCACAGTTTGGTATGCAAGATGTATCTAAACACTATCACTTAGGTAGTTTTCACCAATCTCAAGAAATGTTTGAGATTCCAGTGAATAAGAAAAGATACAACAGCATGTCACCTGCTCATCAAGCTATCATAAAAAATGCTGCTTATGCTGCAAATACAGATAACTACTTTAAAGCATTAGTTAGATATTCTGCTGACTTAGCTAAATTGATGAATGAGCATAAGGTTAATGTTTACCAAACATCTGATGAAATCTTAGCCGCACAATTAAAAGGTTGGGATAAAATTGTTGGTGATTTTTCTGCGAAGGATCCGTTCTTCAAGAAAATCATCGATTCTCAAAAAGCATACGCTAAGAGAGTAATGAAGTACTTGTTGATGAATCAACCTAATTACAAACTAGCTTATGAAAATGAGTTTGGTCCAATCGGAAAAGTTAAAATCTAATTAACTTTCAATAAATTTAAAAGAAGGGGGTGTAAAAGCCCCCTTTTTTTTATTAACAATTAAGGTATTCAATAAGATTATGATGAGAGCTTACATTAAATTTGCAGATATACTTAGCACTTCAATGGGGAAAGCATTTTCGTGGTGTATCGTAATTTTAATGGGAGGAACTGTTTATGAAGTAATAATGGCTTATGCATTTAACAAGCCAACATTATGGAACTTTGATTTTAGTATGCAGATGTATGGTGCCATACTAATGATGTCAGGAGCATATTGTTTGGCAACTGAGTCTCATGTTAGAGGTGATGTTATTTACAGATTATTTAAACAGAGAACACAAGCATGGATAGACTTGATACTTTATTTTCTTTTCTTTTTTCCAGGGGTAGTGGCTTTAGCATTTTATGGATATGAATATGCAGCATTAGCTTGGAAGATAAAAGAAACAAGCTGGAGTAGTCCAGCACAAATCCAAATTTACATGGTAAAAAGCATGATACCTGCTGCAGGTGTTTTATTAATTATTCAAGGAATTAGCGAAGTATTTAGATCAATTATTTGTATACAAATTGGCCACTGGCCAGCAAGAATGGTTGTTGCGGAAGAAACAGAAAAAATTTTAATGAGAACAGCGCAAGACGAGGATCAACAAGATGTTATTTAGTCTAACAAATCCAGAAGTAGCCATCTTCATGATGGGCATATTTTTATTTGCAGTGTTATTAGGGTTTCCAATTGCATTTACATTAATGGCAATGGGAATAGGTTTTGGTTATTACGCTTATTATGATCCAGCGTTAATGGAGCATATATTTGACAATAGAATATTTTCATTATTTGTTCAAAACACTTACACTGTTATGGATAACAACGTTCTCACCGCCGTACCCCTCTTTTTATTTATGGGATATTTAGTTGAAAGAGCTGGTATTGTAGCAAAATTATTTTTTGCAATAAGATTAGCAGCGCATAGATTGCCTGCGTCAATGGCAGTGGCTGCATTAATAACGTGTACTTTATTTTCTACAGCAACCGGAATTATTGGTGCTGTTGTAACTTTAATGGGATTACTTGCGTGGCCAGCCATGGTTAAAGCAGGATATGATAAAAAATTTGCATCAGGTATAATTTGTGCAGGGGGATGTTTGGGAATTTTAATACCACCAAGCATCATGTTAATTGTTTATTCAGTGATTGCACAACTATCACCTTTAAGATTATTTGCTGCAGCAATTTTTCCAGGATTATTACTTGCTGGTTTGTATATAACTTATGCAATAATTAGAGCTTGGATAGATCCATCAATTGCACCAAGACCAAAAGCAGAAGATATTCCACCAAGGGCAGAAATTTTAAAAGAAGTACTAGTTTCTTTCGTACCACTTTTTGGATTAATTATGTTAGTGCTTGGAACAATTTTAGCAGGGATAGCAACACCGGCGGAAGCCGCAGCAGCAGGAGCCTTTGGAGCAATAATTTTATCTTGGTTTTATAAAACTCTTAAATGGCAAAGTTTTAAAGAATCTGTTTTTCTAACAGCCAAAACTACAGCTATGATTATGTGGTTATTTATTGGTTCTTGGACTTTTTCATCAGTATTTTCATATTTAGGTGGTCACGAAGTATTTGAACATTTTTTTAAATCTATAGAGATAACCACTTGGCAATTTTTAATAATTACACAAATAATAATTTTTCTTTTAGGGTGGCCATTAGAGTGGACTGAAATTTTAATTATATTTGTTCCAATATTTTTACCACTGCTTGAAACTTTTGGTGTTAATCCTTACTTCTTTGCAATGCTAATTGCTTTAAATTTACAAACCTCTTTTTTAACACCTCCCATGGCCATGTCCGCCTATTATTTAAAAGGCGTTCAGTCTAAAAATGTTGAATTGATGGAGATATTTGCTGGAATTATGCCATTTTTGGCCATCGTAATTTTTGCAATGTTTCTTATGTATATGTTTCCTGGTATTGCTCTATGGCTACCAGAAGCATTATTTGCAAACTAGGTAATTTAAAATGACAGATATATTTTTACTTACAACTAACGAATTAGTCTCTCAAATGAGAGAAGGCCAAATTTCGTCAGTTGAAGTTTGTACTCAGTATATTGAAAGAATTAAAAAATTTGAAAAAAATGTTAAAGCTTGGGCACATTTTAATAAAAAAGAGCTTCTAGAAAAAGCAGCTGAAGCAGATGAATATAGAAAATCTGGAAAACCATTAGGATCATTACATGGTTTGCCGGTTGCAGTTAAAGATATTATTGGAACCTTGGATATGCCGACTGAATGTGGAACTGTTATAAGAAAAAAAATGACTGGTGCGCAGGATGCCGAGGTAGTTAATTTGCTTAAAATTGCAGGTGCTATTGTTATGGGCAAAACAGAAACTACAGAACTTGCTTATTTTCATCCTGGAAAAACTACAAATCCACATGATTATTCTAGAACACCAGGTGGGTCTTCAAGTGGATCTGCAGCAGCAGTAGCAGCGCATATGGCACCTTTATCAATTGGATCACAAACTAATGGTTCAGTTATAAGGCCAGCATCATACTGCGGTGTAGTAGGGTATAAACCATCTTATGGATTAATTTCTCGAAGTGGAGTTTTAAAACAATCAGATAAACTTGACCACATAGGTATTTTTGGAAAAACGGTTGAAGATATTGCTTTATTAGCCAAAACTTTAATTAAAAAAGATTTATATGATGCTTCTACAATTCATTATTCAGCGGATGAAATGCTAGATATTTGTAAGAAAGGCCCAATTTTTGAGCCAAAATTTATTTTTTATAAAACTAAAAACTGGAAAAAAATAGACAAAGAGTCGCAAAAATCTTTTGAATTTTTAATTAAGACATTTAAAAAGAATATAGAGGTATTTGATACACCTTCATACTTTGATGATATTCCAAAATATCATAAAATAATTCATGAAACAGATATGGCTAATAATTTTCAAACTTATTATAAAAAATCTAAGAAAAAACTTTCAAAAGAAATGATAAGCGCAATTGAAAGAGGACTAAAGTATTCAGCTAAAGAATATGCGGAAGCAATTGATTTTATGAAACGAAGCTATGAATCTTATAAAGAAGTTTTTGAAGATTATCATGGCGTATTAACACCCGCTTCAACGGGTGTGGCACCTAAGGGATTAAAGAGCACAGGTAGTCCAGAATTTTGCACTGTTTGGACTTATATGGGTCTTCCATCAATTTCATTACCTTTACTTACTGGAGCAAATAATTTACCCTTAGGAGTTCAATTAATTGGTGACAAACTAGATGATTTAAGATTTTTAAGTGTAGCTAATTGGTTAGAGAAAAATTGTAAAAATTATGATGAGTAAAATAACAACTGTATTAGGGTGTTCACTGGCAATAGCTTTTTTAATAGGTTTAGCAACAACTCTAACAAGATCAATGATGATAGGTTTTTATGATGTTTTGCCAGTGTATATTTTAATGGCTGTAGCAATTTATATGATGATCTACGAAGCTTTCTTCGATAAAAAATAAATTTTGGATCAAAAATTTGACGGATTATTTGTGAAGATACTTTTAATTATCTTTATTATCTATCTTTCAATTTTAGTAATATTATATTTTTTTCAAAGAAGCTTATTATATCATCCTTCTGAAAATAATTATTTTAGAGATAATTTAACAGTCTCAATAGATAAAATAAAAATCATAACTAAAGATAATATTGAACTTTTAGGCTGGTATCACAAAAAAGATTCTCAAAATTATAAAACTATTCTTTTTTTGCATGGTAATGCAGGATCATTAGAGAATAGAATTCATAAAATAAATCATTTTGAAAATATGGATATAAATTTTCTTATTATTGCCTGGAGAGGCTTTAGTGGAAATAAAGGAAAGCCGACCGAAAAAGGTCTTTATGATGATGCGAGAAGTGCCGTCCGGTGGTTAGAAAAAGAAGGTGTTATGAAGAAGGACATCATTATTTATGGTGAGTCTTTAGGAACTGCTGTGGCAACAGAAATTGTACAAAATAATAATTTTGCTGGATTAATTTTAGAATCTCCCTTTACATCTATGATTGATGCAGCAAAAAATAAATATCCTTTTTTCCCAATAAGGTTTTTGCTTAAGGATAAATATGAGAGTGTTAAAAAAATTAAAAATATAAAAAGTCCGATATTAATCATGCACGGTGAAGTTGATAAAATTGTTCCATTTTGGATGGGAGAAAAAATGTATGATATTGCTAATAAACCAAAGTATTCTTATTTTACAAAATATGACAATCATATGATGGAATATGATGAAAACCTTTTAATTGCACTTAAAGAATTTATAAACAGCTTAAATTAAGTCACAATTCAAACAAATAAAATTCAATTTTTTTTTATAAAATTTTTTAATGTTAAAAAATTTTTTATTAATTATTTTTAGTATAATTCTATTTTCTAGCTCAGGTAATGCAGACAGATTAAACGAAATGTTTTTTATTGGAAAAATGGATTCTCATAATAAAGATTTTACACTTTTTTTTAAAACTAGAGAAAAAGCAATTTTAGCACGAGGTGAAAATTATAATTATGTGACTGACTATCCTCAAGATCTATATATTTATGACAATAAATCAAAAAAATCTTTTCCTTTAATATCATATGAATGGTTTCCATCACGTGCAAAAAACTTTCTTAATGAATATAACTTTCCTGTTTTCCCAGAAGATTTTGCATATTACCTTTTAAAAGATAACAATACATTGGTCATGATTAGTGCTGTTAAAAGTTTTAATAAGAATTTTAAATTTGATATTGCTAATAAAAAATTAAATTTATATCCGTCGGATGGAAAGTTTGATTTTATAATTTCCTCTATAGCTAAAAATTGTGGTTATTCAGATTTGGAAGAAAATTATAAATGTACTTACTATAAGCCTTTAATATCTAATAATTTAATTAATTAGTTTTTATAAAAGCATCAGCAAATTTTTCTGCACTAAAAATCTGCAAATCATCTTCTTTTTCTCCCAGACCCAAAGCAATTATTGGGAGTTTGTATCTTTTAGCTAAAGCTAATAAAATACCTCCTTTGGCTGTTCCATCTAGTTTCGCCATTATTAGACCAGTGATAGGAATAATTTTATTAAACTCCTCTACTTGGTTGATAACATTTTGACCTGATGTGGCATCAAGAACTAAAATCACGTCATGAGGAGCTTCGGAATCAATTTTTTTAGTTACATTTGCAATTTTTTTATATTCTTCCATTAAATTTTTTTTATTTTGAAGTCTACCTGCAGTATCAATTAATACATGATTAAAGTTATTTTTTAGTGCCTCTTCTATAGCTCTGTAGGCAACAGATGCAGGATCCGACCCCTGAGTAGATTTTGTAATCTCAACGTCTATTTTTTTAGCCCAACTTTCTAACTGCTCTATGGCTGCAGCCCTGAAAGTATCACAGGCTGAAAACATAACTTTGCTTCCATTAGATTTTAAGATTTTTCCTATTTTCCCAATAGTTGTTGTTTTTCCAACTCCATTAACACCCGAAATAAGAACTACATTTAGCTTATCCTTTTTGTTAAAAAAAATTTCTTTTTCTAAAGGCCTCATTAAAGACAATATATAATTCTTTAGAATTATATTTATTTCATTCATAATGTCTTTTTTTGGGTCAATTTTTTCTTGGGCAATAATACTTTTTATTTCAGAGGACGCTGTTATTCCAACATCAGATTGTATTAGGTATTCTTCAATTTGACCTAATATTTTATCATCTATTTCTTTTTTTATAATTATGTCTCTTAGACCTGAGGTAAAAGTAGATGCGCTTTTTTTAAATCCAAATTTAAATTTATCAAAAATTCCCATTATAATTTAATCTCAATATCCTGAATATTTGAAACAGGTCCTTTCATATAGATGCTATTTTTTTTATCTATAAAAATTGAAAGTTTCCCCAATGCAAATTCTATATCTGTTTTTGATTCTATCAATCCATTAATTTTAGCAGCAAATGCAGTAGCACAAGCCGCTGTTCCACAAGCTTTAGTTAGTCCAGCTCCTCGTTCCCAGACTTTTACTTTTATTAAGTTTTTATTAACAACTTTAGCTAAAGTTACATTGCATTTTTCAGGGAAAAATTCATGATTTTCTATTTCAGGACCAATTTTTTTCAAATCGAAACTTTCAATATCATTTGCAAAAAAAACTATATGTGGGTTGCCTACATTGATTGCAGTTCCACCAATATGTTCGTTGTTATTTTTGTCTACAAATAGAATATTAAGATTTTTTGTATCTAATTTTTTACTTAAAGGAATTTGATCCCAATTAATTTTTGGTACTCCAATTTCTGTTTCTACTAAATTATTACCTAAAATATTTGATTTTAATAAACCTGAAGAGGTCCAAACAGTTATTTCTTTTTTATTGCTCTCTTTTGACAATAAGGCAGCAACACATCTTGTGCCATTTCCACAAGCTCCTGAAACGCTTCCATCTGAATTATAAAATTCTAAACCAGCATCTATTTTTCTATTTTTTTTAATTAAAATTAGTTGATCACAACCTATATAGTTTCGATCACATATTTTAATTATTTGATCTTTGCTTAGGTTTATATTCACTTCTCTTTGATCAATGATCACAAAATCATTACCCAAACCATCCATTTTAAAAGCTTTAATATCCATATATAGATATTTAACTTATTTATTGACTTTTTGAACCTCTATTATAGTTTGTTCCCGTTTCCACAAAAACGTTAAATTTGTGGTGTCTTTGGAAACAAAGAGATCGACACTAGTCAGCGAGGCTTCGCCCACTAGTGCGATTACTGCTGTGTGTAATACTTATGTTTGAAAATTTGACAAATAAATTTGAAGAAATCTTTTCTTCTTTAAAAAAATCTCCCTCACTTGATGAAAAGCAAGTTGACGAAGGTTTGAGAGGTATCCGTCAGGCTCTTTTAGAAGCCGATGTATCTTTAAATGTTGCTAAAGAATTTATTGCTAAAGTTAAACCAAAAGCTCTAGGACAAGAAATCGTTAGATCGACTTCTCCAGGAGATATGGTGGTAAAAATTGTTTATGATGAGCTGGTTAACCTACTAGGAGAAAGTAATTCTGAAATAAATCTAAATGCAGTTCCCCCAGTATCAATGATGTTAGTTGGACTACAAGGAGCAGGTAAAACAACTACTACAGCCAAATTAGCAAAATACTTGGAAAAAAAAAAAAAAAAAAAAATTATGATGGTTAGTCTTGACGTTTATAGACCAGCCGCACAAGAACAATTAAGATTACTAGGTGAACAAAACAATATTCTAACTCTTCCAGTAATTGAAGGGCAATTGCCAACAGATATTTGCAGAAGAGCCGTAAGTGCAGCAAACCTTAATGGTGCTGAAATTATATTATTTGATACAGCTGGGAGAACTCAGATTGACCTTCAAATGATGAGTGAAATAAAACAAATCGAAAACATAATAAATCCAACTGAAACATTTTTAGTTGCAGATTCTTTAACAGGACAAGTTGCAGCAGAAGTTGCTAAAGAGTTTAAAAATACAGTCAATCTAACAGGTATTATTTTAACAAGAGCCGATGGTGATGCGAGAGGTGGAGCAGCGGTTAGCATGAAATATGTTTCGCAAGTCCCGATTAAATTTTTAGGAATAGGTGAAAAAATAGACAATATTGAAGTTTTTCATCCTGATAGAATAGCAAATAGAATTCTTGGTATGGGAGACATAGTATCTCTTGTAGAAAAAGCAGCAGAAGATCTTGGTGAAGAAAATATAAAAAAGGCAGAAGAGAATTTAAAAAAAGGACAATTTTCTATGCAGGATTATTTAACTCAGTTAAGACAAATGAAAAAAATGGGAGGCATTGAGGGAATCATGTCTTTTATGCCAGGAGTATCAAAAGTAAAATCTCAAATGGATGCTGCTGGAGTAGATGAAAAAATTATAACTCAAAATGAAGCAATAATTTTATCTATGACAACAAAAGAAAGAGAGAACCCAAGGATAATAGATGGTTCTAGAAAAAAAAGAATTGCTAATGGCTCTGGAACAGATGCGGCCACTATCAATAAATTGCTAAAGCAATTTAAAATGATGTCTGAAATGATGAAGAAGATGTCAAAAGGAAACCTGAAGGGTATGTCTGATAAAGGAATGCCTCCAGAGCTTTTAAATCAACTTAAATAAAAAAGGAGAATAAATGTTAAAATTAAGATTATCAAGAGGTGGAACGAAAAAGAGACCGGTATACAAAGTGGTGGTAGCAGATAGTCGTTTTGCTAGAGACGGAAGATTTATTGAAAAAGTAGGATACTTTAATCCTCTTTTACCAAAAGACAAAAAAGAAAGAATTGGATTGGAAGCTGAAAGAATTAAGTACTGGTTAGGACAAGGTGCTCAACCAACAACTAGAGTTGCAAGAATTTTAGGTGAAAATGAATTAATATCAATGCCTAAAAATGGTAATAATCCAAATAAAGCCATTCCTAAAAAAGAAAGAAAAAAAGAAGCAGAAGCAACGCCTAAAGCAGAAGCAACGCCTAAAACAGAAGCAACGCCTAAAACAGAAGCAACGCCTAAAGCAGAAGCAACGCCTAAAACAGAAGCAACGCCTAAAACAGAAGCAACGCCTAAAACAGAAGCAGCGCCTAAAACAGAAGCAG
>Ga0315339_1000616_pt1 | contig 41717 bp, 36 predicted proteins | sample ASW17metaG_FD_204514 | JGI IMG/M metagenome (GOLD analysis project Ga0315339, IMG submission 204514) | Ammonia-oxidizing marine archaeal communities from Pacific Ocean, United States - ASW #17 | ecosystem: Environmental > Aquatic > Marine > Oceanic | place: USA: California | collected 2016-12-05 | reverse complement strand
ATCGCGCTTGGCGCGCATGACTTTCAGAAACTCCATGGCGTCATATTCTTTTTCGCCGCGATGCTTGCGCACCGCATTCACCGCCGTTTTGAAAAACGTCGCGCTGCCAACACCAGGAATTTCGACCGGATATTGGAAAGCCAGAAAGACACCCTCACAGGCACGAATTTCGGGTTTCATGGCGAGCAAATCCTGGTCCTTATAGGTCACGCTGCCGGATGTCACCTCATAGCCATCGCGCCCCGCGAGCACATAGGAGAGCGTGCTCTTACCGGAGCCGTTCGGCCCCATAATGGCATGCACTTCGCCGGCGCCAATCGAGAGGTCGAGCCCTTTTATGATTTCCTTGCCCGCGACCGACACGCAGAGACCATTGATTTCCAGCATATGTATTTCCCGTTTCCCGCCGGCCTTAGCCAACGCTTCCTTCTAAACTGATAGCCACTAATTTCTGAGCCTCGACGGCGAATTCCATCGGCAGTTCCTGCAATACCTCGCGGCAAAATCCATTCACGATTAAAGCAACGGCCTCTTCTTCATTGATGCCGCGCTGGCGACAATAGAACAGCTGCTCTTCACTTATTTTAGAAGTTGTCGCTTCATGCTCAAGCTGTGCTGAAGCATTGCGGGTTTCCACATAAGGTACCGTATGGGCGCCGCATTGCTCGCCGATCAGCAGTGAATCACATTGGGTGTGGTTACGCGCGTTGTCCGCTTTGCCCTGGACACGCACCAGACCGCGATAGGTTTGCTCAGCTCGTCCGGCGGAGATGCCCTTCGAGACGATGCGACTTTTGGTGTTTTTGCCGATATGGATCATCTTGGTACCGGTATCGGCCTGCTGGCGATTATTGGTAATGGCGATCGAATAAAATTCACCAATCGAGCCATCGCCCTGCAGAATGCAGCTTGGATACTTCCAGGTAATCGCTGAGCCGGTTTCTACCTGGGTCCAGGAGATTTTTGAATTCTTGCCACGACAAGCGCCACGCTTGGTGACAAAATTGAAAATTCCACCTTTGCCGTTCTTATCGCCCGGATACCAGTTTTGCACCGTTGAGTATTTAATCTCCGCATCGTCGAAGGTGATCAATTCGACTACAGCGGCGTGCAGTTGGTTTTCGTCACGCATGGGCGCTGTGCAGCCTTCAAGATAGCTAACATAAGAGCCTTCATCGGCGATGATCAGGGTGCGCTCGAACTGCCCAGTATTGGCGGCATTGATACGGAAATAAGTGCTTAGCTCCATCGGGCAGCGCACACCCTTTGGGATATAGACGAAAGAACCGTCGGTAAACACAGCCGAGTTGAGAGTGGCAAAATAATTATCGGCATAGGGCACCACGGTGCCAAGATACTTTTGTACCAATTCCGGATGCTCTTTGACAGCTTCCGAGAGCGAGCAAAAGATAATGCCCAGTTCCATCAGCTTGGATTTAAAAGTGGTTGCCACGGAGACACTATCGAATACTGCATCCACCGCTACGCCGGCGAGCATTTCCTGTTCCAGCAATGGAATACCAAGCTTTTTATAGGTATCAAGCAATTCCGGGTCGATTTCATCGAGGCTCTTTGGACGGTCTTCGTCCCGTATCGGAGCTGAATAATAGCTTGATGCCTGGTAATCGATTTCCGGATAGGTCAGGTGTGCCCAATCGGGTGTTTCATCGGCCATTTCCAACCAACGGCGATAGGCGCGCAAGCGCCACTCAAGCAACCATTCCGGCTCCTCTTTTTTAGCCGAGATAAAGCGGACGATGTCCTCACTTAGTCCTGGTGGAGCAGAATCGGACTCAATATCGGTAACAAAACCGTATTTGTAGCGCTCCTCGGCGAGCGCCTCCACTGTCTGAGCTGTTTCCGTGCTGGATACCATTTATTGCGTCTCTAACTGGTAAGGTTTCTTGGGGTTAAAGATGCAGTAGCCGCATCCTCTAATTTTTTAGTCTTATCGGGCCCGCCCGAGAATGAATCGGCAATATCGGCCAAAGTCACCTCCTCAAGAGCCACACGAATGGCATTGCTTACTTTTTGCCAAGGGCCGCGCACCACACAAAAGCCTTCAAGTTCGCAAACACCCTCTGAGTTGTCATCAAGACAGTCCGCCAAGGCAATCGGGCCATCTACGGCGACGACCAAATCCGCAACCGAAATTTTGTTCGGTTGACGCGCAAGGCCATAGCCCCCGGACGCACCTCTACGAGACAAGAGAACTCCACCCTTTACTAGTAATTTCAAGAGCTTACTGGCGCTTGGTAGCGGGACACCAGTGCGCTCGGAAACACATGTCGCACTATAAACGGCGGCCGGGTCACGCGCCATAAAGCTGAGCGCGACCACGCCGTAATCTGCCATTCTACTGATTCTAATCATTATATGATCTTATATAGGACTGAATTCGTCCCCTTTAAATAGGCGAATTGCCGCAGCTGTCAATCACTGACTCGCCCAGCATTCATTTTTTATTAGGCTGCGCGCTTAAGCACCAGCCCTACGGCCGTTTTTTTTTGCAATAGAGATTCAGGGAATTGAGCAACTGGATATCGAACTGCCCCTCACTTTTATTGCTAGAATTGCGAAATTCTGACCAAGTTCGATAGCATTTTCAGAGGAGTATTTTTTTTCATCCCACTCCCAATGGGCATCATTACGGTGCAGAGACTTGTAGCGATTGCGGTTAAAAATATTGCCGCTGTGAACATAAGAGAGTGCTCCCTTGGCAATTAAACTACTAGAGCTTGATACCACCACAAATATTTGGTCCGCCCTCTAATTAGTAGGGAAGGATCAGTAATGCTGGAAGCCATACTTTGTGCGCTCGATGAAAGGGCTGCTAAGGAGGCCTGATTCTATAGACTGTCTAAGATATGCTGCGTGTCGTGATTAAGATTCGTAAATTGGAGACACATGTTATGGCTGAAAATAAAGAATTTGTCGGAACGCGCGAAGAATTAACCGCGCGCGCGCGGGCGCTCGTTCCGGCAATTCGTGCCCGTGTTGACGAAACAGAAAAACTACGCCATCTGCCGCAAAAGACGGTCGATGAATTGCGAGTTGCCGGGCTGCACCGGGTTCTGCAACCTGCAGCCTATGGTGGCGCCGAGGCTCATTTTGGTGGCTTAGTCGATGTGGTCAGCACCATCGCCGGAGCGTGCGGATCAACCGGTTGGGTATTGGCTCAGGATATCATCCATAACTTTATGCTAGGCCAATTTTCCTCTGAAGCGCAGGAAGAAGTGTGGGGCGCCCGCCCGAACGCCTTTGTCTGCGGTGTATTAATCCCGGGTTGTGGCAAGGCCGAGCCAGTCGATGGCGGTTGGCACCTGAGTGGGCGTTGGCCCTTTGCCAGTGGAATTAAGAGCGCAGAATGGTGCATTCTTTCGGCTTTCGAGCAAAATGAAGGCCATGAGGCGCGCATGTTTGCAGTGCCGTGCGAGGCGCTTAGCGTGCTCGATACCTGGCACACCATGGGGCTTAACGGAACCGGCAGTAATGATGTAGAGGTGAGCGATCTGTTCGTGCCGGCTTACCGTAGCCTCAGTGTTGAAGAAACTAAATATGGCGATGCGCCAGGCACCCTGGTGAACAGCAATCCACTTTATCGTCTTGGCACCTTCGCCATGTTTTCAGTGGTGCAATCAACCACTTCTTACGGCCATGCACGCGGCACGTTTGATAGTTTCGTCGCAGAAACATGTGAGCGTATGGCACGCCTGTCTGGCAAAGGCGTGGCCAATTACGGGACGACACAAGTCAAGGTTGCTGAGGCAGCTGTTATGCTTGATGCGGCTCATGAATTACTACATGCATGTTGCAATGAGGCGATGGAAGTTGCTGCCGTTGGTGGTGTGATGGGGATGGGTGATAAAAGTCGAATGCGCGGCAACGCGACGTTTGCCGGAAATCTTGCGGGGCGTTCGGTCGATCTTTTATTTTCACTCGCCGGCGGCGCCGGTCTCTATGATAGCCATCATATATCCCGAGCACTTCGAGATATGAAATCCATGCAAGCGCACATCACCCAAAATTGGGATGTGAACGGCTCTAATTACGGTCGCGTATTGCTCGGATTATCTAACCCCGACACCACGATTTAGCCCACCAATTACGCCTGATTGGCAAGGCCCGTTGGCAGATTATTTTAGTTCTACAATCGCTTCGATTTCGACCGGCATTTGAAACGGCAGGGAGCCCATGCCTACTGCCGAGCGGGCGCAGCAGCCGGCATCACCGAATATTTTGACCATCAGGTCGCTGAAACCATTGATCACGTGCGGCTGTTGTTGAAAATCCGGCTCGGCATTTACCATGCCCAAAACTTTGACAAAGCGATGCACCTTGTCGAGGTCACCAATTTCGTTTTTAAGCGTCGTTAACATATTTAGGCCGACCATTTGGGCTGCTTCATAAGCTTGATCGAGCGATACTTCGCTAGGCACTTTTCCTTTGCGGTACCTTCCCTCTCCATCGACTGGCCCATGGCCTGAGAGATAGACCAATTTTCCGTATGTCACGGCGCCAATATAGTTGCCCGCCGGGGAAGGCGGTGGCGGTAATATGAGTCCAAAAGATTTTATTTTTTCTTCTATTTTCATAGCTAACCTATTCCTCGAGGTTAATTTCTTTTGTATAGCCCTTGTTGCGTGAGACGCCAGCACAGCGTGTCAAAGCGGTCCTGGCCATAGAAGGGTTCACCTGCGAAAACCATCAGCGGCACGCCCCAATGGCCGGCTTCACGCTGCGCTTCTTGATTACGCTCAATTTGGCGGTCAAGTTTTTCGGCATCGCTTTCGGCTCGGGCGTCAAGAGCTGGAAAATCCAGCCCAGCAGCACAGCACGCGTCTGCAAGATGAGCGTCTTCATGCCAATTATCCGTGCTTCCATCCCACATGAGCGGCATCACCGCAGACACATAATCTAATCCCAGACCGATATCAGCCGCAGCCTGCGCCACCCGAGTGACGCGACGGATATAGGGTTGCTCCGCGGCGATATCGCCGCTTTCTAAATCCTGCACAACAGGATCCGGCTTAGGGCGTCGATAGGGTATATTCAATGTTTCGGCCAAGCGGATTGAGTCCTGCAAATGATAGGGACGGTAGAGTGGGTCGATGCGGCGAAAAAATTCAGGGTTGCGGACAGCGATTGGGTAAACCGGGCGAATATCCACCGCCACATTAAAGTCGCCTACCAAAACCGCCAGTCGATCGGTCAGCAAATAACAATATGGACTGCGAAAGGAGTAGAAGATTTCAACAATCTGAGACATGTTGCGGGCCCGTAATGGCACTAACTTCTAAGCAAACTATGACCGGTCTTGGCCAAGCGAATAGTCGTCGTGGTACTCGATAGTTTATCCAGCGGCGCCCAGCCCTGCGCTTCGCATTTCGTTAGTGTATTCCAAAGCATTGTTTCATCCTTTGCGCCCATGGCGACGAACTCGGTGGACATGATTGGCATTTAAAGCAGTTTGCGTGGCTGTGTTGATTGGGACATTTATCCCTATAGGGCAATACATTGGCGCTAGCGATGTAAGCATAATCTATATTTACAAGATAGTCCGCCATGGTAAATATGGCTTTGTATTTATCAAGGCCTAAACGCCACTTTAGTTATTATGTATTTGCCTACCAAAAAGGAACGAAAATGACTCTAAACTATTGGACAGTTTATTTATCTGGTGAAATTCATACTGGTTGGCGCGAGGAAATTATTTCTGGGGCAAAAAGCGCAAGTCTCGATGTAAAGTTTCTTTCGCCTGTAACCGATCATGGTTCCAGCGATGATTGTGGCGCCGCAATTCTGGGCAAGGAAGAGAAAAGCTTTTGGCACGATAATAAGGGCGCAAAAGTAAATGCAATTCGTACTCGCACCTTAATCGATCGTAGTGATGTGGTGGTGGTGCGTTTTGGTGACAAATACCGCCAATGGAATGCCGCTTTTGATGCCGGCTATGCGGCGGCCATGGGCAAATCAATTATTACTATCCATGACCCTTCCCTGGGCCACGCCTTGAAAGAGGTTGATGGTGCGGCCATGGCTGTGGCCGAGACGCCGAATCAAGTTGTGCGCATTTTGAATTACACCATAAACGGCCGCTTGGCGGGCTGAGCGTATTAGGTGGGTTCGGTATCAGAGCGACGCCAGCCACCTACATAGGCCTGCCAATGATTGAAGATACGCCCAGCGTTTCTCCGAAGAGTGGACGGCGCTTAGTATGGTTAAGGGCACAGTTTATTTTGACGCCGTTATTAACGCGGTCACGGGCCAATATTTTGTTTCAATTAATTCACGCTCGCTCGCTAACTCTTACGCAATAAGCGGCCATCCTGTGTGAGTTAGAAAATTAGATAGCAGGTTAGCACTTAGCGCGGATCTCCTACTCCTGGAGCGTGACGAGCCCGCGATAGAGATTGAGCGCCTCTGGATTGGCCAATGCTTCCTGGTTCTTCACCTCGCGCCCGTGAATAATTGCGCGCACTGCAAGCTCCGTAATTTTTCCAGAACGGGTGCGCGGGATATCAATCACTTGAATTATCTTGGCCGGCACGTGGCGCGGCGTGCATTCGGCGCGTATATGGCTGCAGATGCGCTGAATGAGCGCCTCACCAAGTGTGAGGCCGTCGCGCAAGCGGACAAACAGCACCACTCGCACATCGCTTTCCCAGTCCTGGCCGACGCAGATTGCTTCTTCGACCTCGGGGAATTGCTCTACCTGGCGGTAAATTTCTGCTGTGCCAATGCGCACACCACCCGGATTCAGTACTGCATCCGATCGACCATAGATGACCAGACCATTATGTTCGGTCAGCGCAACATAATCACCATGGTGCCAAATACCTGGAAAATGCTTGAAATAGGCCGCGCGGTATTTGCTTCCATCCGCGTCGTTCCAAAACGAAATTGGCATGGAGGGAAAAGCAGCGGTGCATACCAGCTCACCTTTTTCACCGCGTACTCCCTTCCCGTTATCGTCATACACTTCGACCCGCATGCCAAGGCCGCGCGCCTGCAATTCGCCCGGCCAAACGGCGCCTAGCGGATTACCGAGAGCAAAACAGGAAATAATATCCGTACCGCCTGAAATCGAGGCTAGATGCAGGTCCTTTTTGACCTTGGCATAGACATATTTAAAGCTTTCCGGCGCCAAGGGTGAGCCCGTCGAGGTCATGGTGCGTAAATTCGTGAGGTCATGGCTTTCCATCGGCGTAATGCCGGCCTTATTGGCCGCATCGATGAACTTGGCCGAGGTGCCAAAAAGGGTCATCGACTCGGCTTCGGCAAAGTCAAACAGAACGTTGCCATTGGGCTGAAAGGGCGCTCCATCATAAAGCAGAAGCGTTGCCTTTGAGGCCAGGGCCGTAACCAGCCAATTCCACATCATCCAGCCACATGTGGTAAAGTAAAAAACACGATCATTTTCTTTAATATCAGTATGTAAAATATGTTCTTTAACATGTTGAATTAAAGTTCCCCCAGCACCGTGAACAATGCATTTAGGCACCCCCGTAGTGCCGGAAGAGAACATGATGAACAGGGGATGGTTGAATGGCATATGCACGTAGTCAATCTCACCGCCTGGCTGGTCAGCAATGACATCGGCGTAATGCTCAGCATTTCCTAGGCCTTCGAGGCTGACGCGCTCCCGGGTATAGGGCACAACAATGATGGTCTCGACGCTTGGCAATTGCGCTAACACTTCGCGCAGCTTGCCCAGGCAATCGATCTCCTTTCCACCATAGTAATAGCCTTCAACGGCGACCAGCACCTTGGCTTCGATTTGTCCAAAACGGTCGAGTACACCTTGTGCGCCAAAATCAGGGGAGCAGGAAGACCACACAGCGCCGAGGCTTATAGCCGCCAGCATGGCGATGATCGTCTCCGGCATGTTTGGTAGATAACCAGCAACCCGATCACCTTGGCCAACGCCACGCGCCTTCAACCCTTGGGCAAAGCGCGAAACTTGATCGTGCAATTCGGCATGGCTCAGGCGCCGGCGCACATTCTCCTCACCCCAAAACACCATCGCATCGCCGCCATCACGCCGGCGCAGTAGGTTTTCGGCATAATTCAGGCGAGCATCAGGAAACCACACCGCGCCTGGCATTTTGTCGCCATCCACCAGCACCCGCTCGCCCCGAGTTTCGCTGACAATGCCGGCGAAATCCCAAATGGAGACCCAAAATTTTTCCGGCTCTCGGATCGACCACTCATAGAGTGCTTCAAACGAATCGCCAAGAGGCTCCTGTTCAAATCTCCACTGCTCGGTGACTTTAGCTATAAAAGGGGTCAAATTTGCTAGTTTTTGTTGTTCTTTACTGGGGCGCCAAAGTGGCTTATTCACAAATTTTCTCCTGCCGGCTGATTTCTGTCGGATGTGTCCTGATGATTGACAGGAATTGCTACATTTTCCAGGTACAGTCTGGAATGTCATAAATAAGTTGCTCCGTCAAAAAATGAATTGAACGCGGCAGGAAAAGTCAAAAAAGCTCGGGGGCCCCGCGTCTCCATTAAGTTGCCTAGCTAATTCCGTGTGTATATCGTGAACTGAACTGAGCAACCTTGTTCAGCTAGAATGAATGTCTTGGTCCGCGTGAAGCCGGCCTGCTGGATAGCGTATCTCAGGGGTCCAGCGATGTTTAGATGCCTAGCCGCATCTACGAACGGCGCCAGCGAATAGGTGAGATAAATCAGATGCAACAAAAAAATTATAACATCAGCGTTCACAAACTCGCGGAAATGCGTGCGGACGGAGCCGCGCACACAGTGCTCGATATCCGAGAATCGGAGGAATTGGCTGTCTGCGCCATCAGCGACAGCGTCATGATTCCCATGCAGCAGGTTCCTGACAAACTGGGAACGTTGCCGCGCGAGCATCCGCTGATCGTTGTTTGCCATCACGGGATGCGCAGCGCCATGGTAACGGACTTTCTTCGCAATAACGGTTTTGACGATTCCTGGAACTTAGCCGGTGGAATCAACGCTTGGTCCCACGATATAGAACCGGATATGCCGCGCTATTAAGGAAGAGTGATATGGATGAGATGGCAGCACCGCTTAAAGCCAGAAGATTTGCCCAAGCCCCCGACTCCTTAACTGCGCTGCATCAGATGTCTCTACGAGATCGCCAGCGCGGCAATATTTTAGGAGCCGGCACTCCTTTTTCGTCTACCCTGGCGCTTCGGTACGGCTGACGGAGTAGCTAAATTATATGTTGGAAACGGAAACTGAGAGCAAAGCGGAAGAGAGATTAAAATGACTGAATCCAAGAATAATCCTGCGCACGGCACAGAGGCTTACCAGGATAACCGGCTCGACTCCGTGCTGCTTGCAATCATGGCCAACCGCATGGATGCAATCTGCCGCGAGATGACCAACACCGTACTATTCTCTGCGCGTTCGGCGGTGATCGGCATTGCGCGCGATTTTTCCTGCGCGATTATTACATCGGATGACGAGGTTCTGGCGGTCGGCGAGGCTTTACCGATTCATGTGTTTGGCATGCATCTACAAACCGCGTCGATGGCAAAATATCATCCGGGTTTTCGCGAGGGTGATGCCTTTCTCGATAACGATCCCTATGTCGGCAATAGCCACCCCGCTGATCACACGTTTCTCATCCCAGTATTTTTTGAGGGTGAGCATTTCTTTACCGCGGCGGTCAAGGCGCATCAAGCCGATTGCGGCAACAGCCAGCCTACGACCTATTTCGCAGCCGCAAAAGATGTCTATCACGAAGGAGCTTTGATTTTTCCCTGCGTGCAGGTGCAAAACGATTATGAGAATAACGAGGATATCATCCGCATGTGTCGCCGGCGCATCCGCGTGCCCGATCAATGGTATGGCGATTATCTTGCAGCGATGGGCGCGGCTCGTATCGGCGAGCGACGGTTGAAGGAGTTTATCGACAAATACGGCAAAGCTGTGGTGCGCAAATTCGTCGCGGATTGGTTCGATTATTCCGAGCGACGGACGGCTGACGCGATCCGCGCTCTGCCGAGCGGTACCATCTCTGCCACCGGCGTGCATGATCCGATCATGCCCTTTCTGCCGGACGGCATTCATATCAAGGTCGCTATCGATATCGACAACACTGACGGCCGAATCGAGGTGGATTTGCGCGACAATCCGGATTCTGTCGATGCCGGGCTGAATCTGACCGAGGCAACCGCCACAATGTCAGCGGCGCAAGCGGTATTCTGCTGTCTCGATTCCGATATTCCGCACAATTCTGGCAGCTTCCGGCGATTAGATATTTTGCTGCGCGAAAACTGCGTCACCGGGATTCCGCGCTTCCCGCATAGCTGCTCGGTCGCCACCACTAATATGACCGATACCATTATCAATACTATTCAGGCCGGCTTCGCACAGCTCGGCGACGGCTATGGATTCAGCCAGGGCAATATGTGCAATGGCGCTGGCACCGGCGTTTGTTCTGGCAAGGACTGGCGCCACGACGGCGCACCCTATGTAAATCAAATGTTCATGTCAGCCGGCGGCATGCCCGCCTCGGCGCGCAATGACGGCATGCACGGTATGGTCAATCCGGTAAGCGCCGGATTAGTCTACCGCGACAGCATTGAAGTCAACGAACAGCGCTTTCCATTTCAGGTACAGAGCGTGCGAGCGCTAGAAGATTCATGCGGCTCTGGGCGGCGGCGTGGCGGCCCGGCTTCGGAAGTGATCATGGGGCCACGCAACGAGCCCATGCTAGTGATAAATATAGCCAACGGCCTAGAAAATGTACCACAGGGCGTGCTCGGCGGCTCGGCGGCTCAGCCCGGCCTGCAGATGAGGATTGCAGCAGACGGCAGCGAAGAGATTTATTCCACTGACGCCTATTGCCATCTCGCCCCGGGCGACCGATTACGCGCAGTCGATAATGGCGGTGGCGGCTATGGCGACCCCCTAACGCGCGAGGTCGAACGTGTTCTTAGCGATGTGCAGGAGCGCTATGTCTCGCGCGACCAGGCTGCGATAGTCTACGGCGTAGTCATCACCGGGTCCCCAGCACGCGACGATCTTGCCGTCGACAGCAGCGCTACCGCCAAACTCCGACAATCCCGCCTTGCAACACCGGTTGTGTCCATACTTGACAATATCCCCTGATAGACGCTGTTGGAGTTATTGGAACCAGTCTCCAAAGTTCCTGACTGCGGCGCTTTTAGCTTGCCAACTGCCGCTACTGGGCTAAGACAGCGGACCGGTTTTATTAAAGATATCGCGGCAGCTGCGGTGTCGATCCTGATTGAAGTGATTGTAGACTGAGGCGTGAACGGAGGCGAACTTCTTCTGGGTCTTGATCTCCCTGAAACTTAACATAGACCCTTCCCGTAGCCGGAACAGCTGGTTAATTTTTCCGTTCTGCCGACCCGAAACACCTACGATACTCATCACCGCGCAGTACTATCAGAGATGATCCGTAGCTATAGGCCAGGAACGGCCATGGCCGCAGCGCCTCGGAGCGCTAAACTCCTGCGGTTTTAAAACATTTATTAATTGTATCAGGTCTTGCAAAGCAGCTAGAAACTGACATCGACCAACAAACTAAAACACCTGAGGGAGACTATACTTCATGTCCGACGTGCCTATGTTGTTCCAGCCATTTCAGATCCGAGACCTTACTCTACGCAATCGTACCGTTGTATCACCCATGTGTCAGTACTCTGCTGTAGACGGCGTGATGAATGACTGGCACCACGTTCACCTTACCTCTTTCGCCCGCGGTGGCTTTGGCATGGTTATTTTTGAGGCGACAGGAGTTGAGGCGCGTGGACGAATTACCCACGGTTGTACTGGGTTGTGGAATGACGAACAGTTGGAGGCCATGAAGTCCATTGTTTTGTCCGTCAAGGCTGGGGGGGCGGCGGCCTGCCTGCAAATCGCTCATGCCGGGCGCAAGGCTTCGTGCCAGCGACCCTGGGAGGGTGATGCAGCGCTAACTGAGGCAGAATTTTCCAAAGGCGAACTTGCTTGGGAGGCCGTAGCGCCAAGCCCGATCCCGTTTGCCGAAGGCTGGTTGATGCCGCGCGAACTCAGTATTAGCGAAATCTCCGATACCATCGACAGCTGGGTTGCGGCAACCAAACGCGCAGAAGCTGCGGGCTTTGATGCATTAGAGATCCACAGCGCACATGGCTACCTGAGCCATAGCTTCCTGTCTCCAATTTCCAACAAGCGAGCAGACAAATACGGAGGCAGCCGGGAAAACCGCATACGCTTTACGCTGGAGTTGGCCGAAGCTGTGCGCGCCGCATGGCCAGACAACAAGCCGCTGTTTATTCGCCTCTCGACGGTTGATGCAAAAGAGGGAGGGTGGGAGATAGAGGATTCCATCGCGCTCTCCAAGGAACTCAAACTACGCGGCGTAGACATGGTGGATTGCTCATCCGGCGCTATAGCCGAAGCCGGAAAAAACACCATGCCATCTCCAACACCTGGCTATCAGGTAGAATTCGCCGCGAAAATCCGCGCTGGCGCCAGCATTCCGACCCAGGCCGTTGGCCTTATTCGGGGGGCATCCCAGGCCGAGACTATTTTGCGGTCAGGTCAGGCAGATTTAATAGCGCTTGCCCGCGAAGCTTTGCGCAACCCGTTCTGGCCTGTGCATGCGGCTGAGGAATTGGGGTGCGATCCTGATTATATAATTTGGCCCCATCAATATGGCCATTGGCTTGCCAGTCGGGCACGCGGAATTTTCGCGGCCCGTCCTGGTGAGCTGGAGGACTAACACTCAATCTCATTCTGCTTATCTCGCGGTTGCCACACCGTAACTTCGAAGACTCACTTAGGTTGTCTTCTGTTACCTTATTTTGCGCGGCGGGCAATTTTGAAGCGAGAGGCGTGGGAAATGAACTAGTTCGGCAGGATAGTCGCCGATGCGGCCCTAAACAGTATCGTAACACTGTTAGCGTCGTTTGCCGTGCTGGCAGTAATCAGGCTAAACCGAACCAATCCCTACCTTTTAGAGCTCAGCCGTAGTCTCGGCAGTACCTTGCCTAAGTGCATGGCAGCGATCACGTCTGCTATAACCGGCGGGCCGATAGTTGGCCAGCGCGATGATTGCGGTTTGTTGGTTAGTGAGGAAATGTTGTTTGACCATCAAGCGTGGAGAACGGACACTACGTCTGCTTGGTTACCTCGTATTCACTTGGGTGCAGGGCCACGCTTTCCTGAATACATCTAGCATACCAGAGAGTGTTTCGTTTGCCGGAGTGTTTTTGGAAGGTGACCACAGCGCTTCCGGGTTCGCCAAAAAAAATTGTGGCAATAGATAATTATGATGAAAGAATTCTTAATTATTTTTGTAGTTAATATTCGATCCATCACAGCGTTTCGGGGTTAACCACGAAGCTAGGGTCTAGATTTCCATCTATGCCGTCAAGGGCGTTTTGAGCACAGCGGTTGGCGGAACGGCGGAAGCATTCTCGGGTAAGGCCACCGATATGCGGAGTAAAGGTGGCGTTGCCCTGTGCGAGAAGCCCGTCCGAAACAACGGGTGGCTCTTGCTCAAACACATCAATGCCCGCGGCATAGATATGGCCTGATGCGAGCGCTGCACTGAGTGCGGAGCCATCCACCACTGGGCCGCGCGAAGTGTTGACCAATAGCGCGCCCGGCTTCATTTGTTCCAGGGCGGCAGCGTTGATCAAATGGTGAGTTTCATCGTTGAGGGGCACATGCAGGGTGATAATATCGGCTTCTGCTAGAGCGTCAGCAAAATCGGCTGATGGCGTGAAGCCTGCATTGATGATGTTACTTTGCGCAATATAGGGATCGCACACATATACATCCATGCCAAAGGCCTGACAGCGCGGCGCCACTAACTTGCCGATGCGGCCAAAACCGATGACTAAAAGATTTTTTTCATAAAGCTCGATAGTGCGAGCTTGTTCGCGCGCCTGCCACCACTCCCCTGCCCGAACTGACTTATCATAACCGATGCCCTGTTTGGCAGATGCGAGCATAAGATAAAGCGCCAGTTCGGCAACGGTGATCGAATTAGCATCTCCTATGGTGGCGACTGGAATGCCAGCAGCGCTAGCAGCAACCATATCTATATTGTCATAGCCGACGCCATGGCGCGCAATGACCTTGAGGTTGCGCGCAGCGTTTATATTTTCCGCACCGAGCGGCAAATATCGAATTATAATGGCGTCCGCATCCACCAATTCGGCGCTAAGGCGTGCTGTTTCGTCGCGCGTAATAGTGATAATTTGCATATCGGCGCGGCTGTTTAGAATCTCTAGCACCGCTGGATCGACCGCGTCGTGGATAATAATTTTGGGCATTTAGGAGACCTGAATGTTCGATTTCGATTGTCGTGGCACGGGTTTCTCGGCCATTCTGTACGAAATGCCACCATGCGGGCAATGACATCAATAAAAGGGGGAAGTGTTTCCATGACAAAGCATTCAAACTCTGCTGAAGCGCGCGACCTAGCCTATCACCTTCATTCCTTTACCCACCTCGACAGTTTAGCCGAGGACGGGCCGTTGGTGCTGGAGAGCGGCGATGGCATTTATGTCACCGATAATCATGGCAATCGCTATATCGAGGGAATTTCCGGCCTGTGGAATATCGTCGTCGGCTTCAACGAGGGTCGCATTGCTGAGGCGGCCTTCAAACAGATGCAAAAGTTGCCCGCCTATCACACTTTTTTTGGCCGCACTGCATCGCCGGTGGTTGATCTAGCTGAACGACTGATCGAATTAGCGCCGGTTGCCATAAAACGAGTCTATTTCGTTAATTCAGGCTCTGAGGCCAATGACACCGCGATCAAGATGTTGTGGATGCTTAATACGGGCGCCGGCAGGCCAGAAAAACGCAAAATTATCTCGCGTAAGAGCGCCTATCACGGCACCACGGTGGCGTCGTGCAGCCTCAACGGCAAACCCTATATCAATTGCTTTGGCCTGCCGCTCCCCGAAGTTCTCTACACCGACTGTCCGCATTATTGGCGCGACGGCAAGCTCGGCGAGAGCGAAGAGAATTATGCCCAGCGTTTGGCCGATAACCTTGAAGCCCTCATTCAGGAAGAAGGCGCTGAGACCATCGCCGGCTTTATTGCCGAGCCGGTCATGGGCGCAGGCGGCGCATTGGTGCCTCCGCAAGGCTATTTCAAGAAAATCGAAGCAGTACTGCGTCGCCATGACATTGCGTTCATTGCTGATGAGGTGGTTTGCGGGTTTGGCCGCACAGGCAGCATGTGGGGCTCGCAAACCTATAATTTTAGTCCTGATATAATATGCACCTCAAAATGCCTGACGGCAGGATATTTCCCTATGGGCGCGGTGTTAATGTCCCCCGAGATCGATGCAAAACTGATGCATGCCGCCGAAGCGCTCGGTGAATTTCCACATGGATTTACTACGGCTGGGCATCCGGTAGGTGCGGCGATCGCGCTAAAAGTTCTAGAGCTAATCAGCGAGCCGGGCGGTATGTTTGATAATCTTTGTCAAGTAGCGCCGCACTTTCAGGCCGGTTTACAGAAATTTTCCGATCACCCATTGGTCGGTGAGGCACGTGGCGTCGGCCTAATTGGTGCACTTGAAATTGTTGCCGACAAAGCCAGCAAAACACCCTTCGCCGAAGAGAATTTGATTGGCGAGAAGGTAGTGCGTGCTGCGCAGAAGAACGGATTAATCCTGCGGCCGATAGGTGAATCGGTAATCTTCGCGCCGCCCTTCATCATCAACGAGGCTGAAATTGATGATATGTTTGAGCGCACTAGACGAGTGCTTGATGAAATTGAACAAACCGTGCAAAAAGACAATTTACGCGCCGCTGCGTTAACAGCCACCGCCGCTGCTGAATAAATAATCCGCATAGACAAGGAGTGAAGAAATGCCAATAGGAGCCAATTTACCTAGTGTTGCCCGTGTTCTGGAGCTCGCCGATTCATTCGGCATCGATATGAATGAGGACGACGCGACGCTCTATCGCGGTTTTATGCAGGGAATGATCAATTCCTCGCGCCGAATTGATGCGATGACTGAGGACAAACCTGAAGTTAAATATCCGCGCACAACCGGCCACCGCCCTGCGCCGGAAGATAATCCCTATAATGCCTGGTATTGGCGCTCGGATATCAAAGGCTCAGGCAAGGGGATATTGAAGGGCCTAAAGGTTGGCGTTAAAGATGCTGTTTGCATTGCCGGCCTACCGATGATGAATGGTAGCCGCCTCTTTGAGGGTTATGTGCCCGATGTAGATGCTACCATTGTTACCCGAATTTTGGATGCCGGCGGTACTATTATAGGCAAAACCAATTGCGAGGATATGTCGTTTTCTGGCGCCAGCCACACCAACGCGCTTGGCCCAATTCACAACCCACATAAACCGACCCATTCTGTCGGCGGATCATCCGGCGGTAGTGCTGCGGCCATAGTCGCCGGCGATTGTGAATTAACTACCGGCGGCGACCAGGGCGGCTCGATCCGTATTCCAGCTTCGTGGACCGGCGTGGTAGGCCATAAACCAACCTACGGCCTGGTGCCCTATACCGGTGGCATGATGATCGAGATGACGATGGACCATGTCGGGCCCATGGCCGATAACGTCGAAAATTGCGCCCGCCTACTCAGTGCCATGGCTGGACCCGACCCGCTCGACCCGCGCCAGCGCGGCGTGATCCCTAAGAATTATGTAAAGGATTACACTGCGGCCATCGGCAAAGGCTGCAAGGGTCTCAAGATTGGCGTGCTTGAAGAAGGCTTCGGTTTCCCTGACCCGTGGGGGGATACCGGATTGCCGGGTAGCGAAAAGGTCGTCGATAAAAAAGTGCGCGACGCCATTACGCGTCTGAAGAAGAAAGGTGCGAGCGTTACCAAAGTATCCAATCCTCGTCATGAGGATGCCTTCCACCTGTGGAATATTATAATTCTCGAAGGCTCGACCGATTTTATGCTTAAGGGCAATGGCATCGGCACCAACTGGGCCGGGTTTTATAATACTCAGCTATTGGATAATGTGGCCAAGTCAGCGCGCTCACGCATCAACGACCTTTCTGTCGTCGCTAAGCTAGTACTGTTGGGCGGTGAATATATGCAAAATGATTATTACGGTCGCTATTATGCCAAAGCGCAAAATATACGCGGCCAAATTAACCGCTCCTACGATGAGCTTCTCGAGCATTATGACGTGCTGATAACGCCCTCAACCCCGATGCGAGCAACCCAAATCCCCGACAATGATGCCCCCACAGAAGAGCGCATAGGTCTCGCCCTCAGCATGATCCATAACACAGCCTGCTTTGACGTGACCGGCCACCCGGCGATCAGCGTCCCCTGCGGTATGAGCGACGGCCTTCCGATCGGCCTACAAGTCATCGGCAAACATTTCGACGATTTGACCGTATTGCAGGTCGCCGATGCCGTGGAGAAATGCGGCGATTGGAAAAACATGTAGCGCCAGTAAACTGACTCTACTGGACGCTACAATTACCAAAAGCGGATTCACCCTCCGGAACGAATAATGCGTTCCGGCAAGGGCGACCGCCTGCCCGGGTTAATACGAGGAGCCAAGAGTGCGGATGCGCTCGCCCGGCGCTTGAGGGCCAATTAAAAAAACACCTAGCACAAACAATCATCCGGCAAGCACTCAATAGCCGTGAAATCGCGGTGGGCGATCCATTCCGGGCGATTGAATTGGCGGATGTGATTGTCCACGTGGCAGGCGCTGATATAGACGATGGTGCGGCTGAACGGGCTCATGTTACCCGGTGAGCCATGCACCAGATTGCTGTGAAACATCAGCACCGAGCCGGCCTTCCCCAAGGGCGCCACCATGCCCTTCTCATTGGCCAGGGCGGCAACGGTTTTTTGGTCCAGAGTCCAAAGTGGATAGGAAGTCGTCGCGGTATCGTGTCCGGCGCCGAGCACGCCATCTTTATGGCTGCCGGGGATAAACATCAGCGGGCCGTTAAAGGTAGTGACATCTTCAAGAAAGAGCGCGATGTTGAGAGCGCGCGGTTCAGGCATGCCATCATCGCGCTGCCAGGTGCCGTAATCCTGATGCCACTGCCAGACATCGCCATCAAAGGCCGCTTTGGCGTTGACCTTGAATTGATGTAAATAAACCGGCCCATCAAGAATTTTCTGCACCGGTTTGATTAGTCTCGGGTGACGGCCAAGCCGGCGAAAGGGATCGGAATAGGTTTGTGCGGCAAAAGCAGAGCGCGGTGTTTCACCATCTTTCTCGCGTACCACTTCGTCGCGCCGAAGCGAAAAGATGCGCGGCACGTCGTCCATCAATATGGCGACTTCCTCGGCTGAAAATAAATTCTCCAGCATGAGCCAGCCGTCGCGTTCGAATTGATTTAGTTGGGATGGGATGAGTTTCATGATCTTTCTTTTTGTTTATTTCTTCAAATGCCGGGCGCGGACATCCGCCCGCTTGGCTGCCTCGTATTAACTCGGGCGCATTCTTTGTTTAGACCCTGCCGGGCTCGCGCATCCGCGCGCTTGGCTGGGTGCCCTTGCCGGAATGGATAGTAATTCCGGTGACAGTATACTTAATTATATGGCCTTCGCGTTCTAAACCATCGCCAGAGCATAAATTTCGTGCAGATAGCCTTCGAGGTAGAGGCCGGTACAACCGATCGGCGTCCAGGCGGGTCCCCTGCCCGTTGGCCAAATTTCCTCGCCTACTTTCATCACCGCTTCCCAGGCGCGCGGATCTTTGTGGAACGAGGTGATTTCGACGACATCGTCGAGGCTGGCGCCGTGTTTTTCAAGCACGCCCCTGATCTGGCTGAAGCAATAGCGCGCCTGCCCTGCCGGATCGCCGAGAGCAATAATATTTTGCGCACCGTCTGAGGCGACCTGGCCGGAGATGCCGATCAAGCGACCCTTCTTCTTTTTCGCGGCCCCCGCGATGCGCTCTTTGTACCAGTGCACGCTGGGGATATTTCTCGCGACGCGCGGACCATCGCTAAAGTCGACGATAGCGCGATAGGCGCCAACCATGCCGACCTTATACATGCCAGTCATAGCAATGGCGGTATAGGAGGTTACTTGATCAACCCGCAGGTCGGCCACGACCTCGTTGCACCAGGCATCGACGGCGGCATCCATGCCGCGCGCATCCTGGTTGAAGCAGATCATATCGACCACATCATCGAGCCCGGCGCCGCCCGCCTTCAGAGTATCGCACAGACGATCGTAACAGACCCGCGCCTGGGCATAATGATCGCCGGGCGAGATCACATTGCCGGCCGCGTCCGCTGCCACGATGCCGGAGGTAAAGAGATAATCACCTTTGGCGCAGGCAGCCGACATGGGCAGCTTCTTTATCCAGGCCATGGATTTAGGCGTCACGCATTTCTTTTTACCCTTACCTAGATGGGCGATCGCGCGAATGCTGACGAGAAATTCAGGCGCGAATGTGCCCTGCATGCCGAGCGCCGTCCAAGCGGGACAATCTTTTTTGAACACCTCGCGGCCAATATCAAATACATCATCCATATCGCGCACATCCTTGTGGAACGACATGACATCGATAATATCATCCATGCTGCCGCCAGCCTCTTTGACCAATGCCTTGATCTGTGAAAAAGCGGCGCGCGCCTGTGCCTTGACGTTGCCAAGCGCCAACGGCTTGCCGCTGGCATCGGCACTGACCTGGCCGGAGATAAACAGTAGATCACCGGCTCGCACTGAAGCTGACATGGGCAGCTTAGCCGCCCAGCGCTGGCTGTTCGGCGTGAAATAATTTTTATTTTCTTTTGTCATGCTTCACCTTACTTAAAGAGACTATCGCATTTCAAGGAACCTTAACGTACCGTTTGCGCTCATATTTGGAGAGAGAAAACTCAATGAGCCAACCAAAAACCCTAAGGAGCGCATAAGTGTTCACGCATCACACCGCCGAACTCAGTGACGTTCGTCTCCATTATGTGACGGCGGGAAGCGGCGCACGCGCACTCGTTTTGTTGCATGGCTGGCCGCAAACTTGGTGGGAGTGGCGCCGTATCATGCCGGCCCTAGCAGAACATTTTACCGTCATAGCGCCGGACATGCGCGGCCTCGGTGATTCGTCCTGTCCGCCGGGTGGCTATGACAAAGCAACGGTCGCGGATGATATCTGGCGACTGATGTCAGATGTTCTCGGCTATGAGCGTTTTTATCTGGCCGGTCATGACTGGGGCGGGCCGACCGCCTATGCGCTCGCGCATGCTCATATGGACGCAGTAATAAAACTGGCGATCATCGATGTGGTGGTGCCTTTCGGTAGCGCTGATGACCTCACCTGGGGCGGCAAGCGCTGGCACCATGTATTTCACTGGGTGCAGGATTTACCGGAGGCGCTCGTTACCGGCCGCGAGCGGCTGTACCTCTCCTGGTTCTATAACAATCTTGCCTATAACCCGGCTGCCATCAAGCCAGAGGACATTGATGAATATACCCGGGCTTACGCCCAGCCCGGCGTCTTACGCGCCGGCTTCGAATATTATCGCGCCACGCCAGACGATATCGCCGCCAACAATGAAAATAGAAAGACGCCGCTCACCATGCCGGTGCTAGCGCTTGGCGGCAGCGGCGGCAAAGGGCGCGGCATGCAAGTGATAGAAAATTTGCGAGAACTCGCAAGTGATGTCGAAGGCGGCACCATTGACCAGTGCGGTCATTTTGTGCCTGAAGAGCAACCCGAAATATTGTCTCAAAGGTTGATAAAATTTTTCAACGCAAAGAAGTAAGAAATATTTTAGAAGTATTAATGGCTATCCGGCTGGCAATGTTTTGGGGAAATCGTTGAGAAATATCATCGTTGTTTTGATAGAAAAGAATGCGGCCAATGGTGCCCTCGACATGCTATATTCCGACAATATTATTGCTCTCCTCTAAATGTATCACGACAAAATCTGGGAACTGCTGCGCGCACTTCAATGACGACTGATTACATTATTATCTTGGCAATCGTCGCAGCTCTTTCGGTGATCCAATCAATTTTCGGTATGGGGGTGCTGATTTTTGGCACGCCAACACTATTGCTCCTCGGCTATGATTTTATCACCGCGATCGGAATCCTTGTGCCTGCTTCTTTCACCATTTCATTGTTGCAGGTCGCCACTGCCGGGCGAAGTCGGGTAAGCGTATCGCGCAATCTTTATTGGATGTGCCTGCCGGGTATCGGGATCGGATTATGGATTATTCAGGGCGGCACTTTGGGGTCGTGGCTCAATTACCTAATCGGCGCGACATTGTTGACTTCAGCATGCCTCAGGTTTTGGGGCGGACCACAAATATGGTTATCGAGTGCTCTCAAGAAACACTCAATTATCTATCACCTGTTGATGGGCCTCATACACGGTCTGACTAACCTTGGCGGCGCGTTGCTGGCTGTTCTCGCTACAAGCCTGCATCTGGAGAAAAACGCCATCCGCTATACAGTTGCACACTATTATATGGCCTTCGGCGCCATCCAAATTCTGCTGATAGCGTTTCTGTTCGGCGAAGCGGAGGCGTTGCTTTATAATTCTCCGATGGCCGGAGTAGCAGCGGCAATCTATCTCCTAGTAGGCAATCGCCTGTTCATGAAAACTGCAAATCCAGTCTATCAACACGGCCTCACCCTGTTCACCTTGACCTATGGAATTGCTGTGCTGTTCACAAGCTAAATTAGTGGAGGGCGGCCCAACCGGAAATTCCGGGCAAATTAATGGCGGTTTGCCTACTGTTTTTGAGCCTGTATGCGCTTGCTCTGAGGAACGGTGCGTCCTTCCCCCCTCTTTAAGCCTTAGGGATAGTTAACCGTGGCCCAGAAATTTATAGAGATTGCCTTGCCTCCATCCATCTAAGCAGGATAAACGCGTTATGACATCCGCGCTGGCGCGGAGAAATTGGCCTGCGGCGAGATGTCAGGCGAACGACTGTGCTAAATTGAGGCGGAGCTTATTTTAACGCACGACGGCTTCTATTAGGCGACCCTCAATGCGGAGGGTTGCAGCGCTATACGGAGTGAGAGACCGAGCAGTTAGCGATGCCTATACAAAATAAGATTTCTGAATCGTAGGCTGTGGCGAGCATTTAAATGCAGCTGGGCGGAGCCGTATTTATGGACTCCGCCCGATTGAATAAAACTCTAAGCCGCTTTATCGTTGTTATTCGAGCGCGTTGTTTTTCTGTTACCTTTGCCATGCGAGTGCTTTCCGCCGGCTTTGGCATGCGCCGGCTTGCCGCCATTTACGGATATGCGCTTGGTGTGCTGCGGATTACGGCGCTGTTGATTGTTGTTAGGACGTCGCTTGCGGTTCTGTCCTCGCTTTGCCGGAGGTGCTGCATTGGCGATATCGGCGGCGTGAAACGGATGATCTTCGAGAACCGGCACACACTGGCGGATGATCCTTTCAATATTACGCAAATAAGCGCGCTCTTCATGGTCACAGAACGACAGCGCGATACCGCCGGCGCCAGCGCGTGCCGTCCGGCCGATACGATGCACATAGCTCTCAGGCTCATTCGGCAGGTCGAAATTAATGACGTGGGTCACGTCCTCTACATCGATGCCGCGCGCCGCAATATCCGTCGCCACCAGGGCGCGAATACGGCCTGAGCGGAAACTCTTGAGAGCCCGTTGGCGATTGTTTTGCGTTTTATTGCCGTGAATGGCATCCGCGCGAACTCCCGCTTGTTGCAGATGGCGAACAACGCGATCTGCGCCATGCTTGGTGCGGGTAAACACTAACACCCGAGCGATGTCTTGATCTTTCAACAATTCGCTGAGCAAGGAGCGCTTTTTGTCTTTGGCAACGAACAGAACATGCTGTTCAACTTTTTCAACTGTGGTCGATGTCGGTGCCACTTCAACCCGTGTGGGGTTATTCAGCAAACTATCAGCCAGACCCTCAATGGATTTCGGCATGGTAGCCGAGAACATCAGGGTTTGGCGTTTGTTGGGCAATGCCGCCGTAATCTTCTTAACGTCTGGGATGAAGCCCATATCGAGCATACGATCAGCCTCATCAAGAATGAAGGTCTCAACCGAATCAAGGCGCAAATGGCGCTGGTTCATCAGATCGAGCAAGCGCCCCGGGGTTGCCACCAGCACATGAACGCCTTGGCTCAGCGTGCTGATTTGCGGGCGAATGGAAGCGCCGCCGAATACTGCAGTGGAGCGCAGCCGCAAATGTTGGCCATAGCAGCGTACACTGTCACTAATTTGGGCGGCCAGTTCACGCGTTGGCGCCAAAATCAGTGCGCGCGGCTGACGGCTCTTAGGCTTGCTGGTGTCTAATGAGAGACGGTGCAGCAGCGGCAGCGTGAAAGCTGCGGTCTTACCGGTGCCGGTCTGGGCGACGCCGAGGAGGTCACGTCCCCCTATGAGCGCCGGAATGGAGTTAAGTTGGATTGGTGTAGGGGTGGTGTAACCTTCGTCCGTGATAGCACGAAGAATGGGTTGGGCCAGTCCAAGGCCCGCAAAGTCAGTCATGTATTATTGTTCTTTCTAGAATAAACGTCGCAACTCGCAAGCCGGCGCAGTGCGCAGGCGCGTGCAAGCACGATGCAAGCATGTTTCGACGCGGCGCGGCGCGGTGAATCCGTGCAGCAAACCCGTCTAACGAAACGCCTACAATATGTCGGAGAAAACTTGGCCGGCTGATGAGTTTTTTACAGTATCACTGAAAAACCTCAGGGCCGACGAGAGATCGAAATTCGACCTTCAAAGGAGTGTCGCTGGCGCACTTCTGCTCTTATGTAATCGCAAAGTCAAGAAAATTTCTAAATTTGGTACGCCATAACAAAAGCTGGTATCCTCTACCAAATAGAGCTATATACTAGTACGCGTGGACTTTAGTTTACCGGTACTAAATAACATGGTAAACAATTTACTTTGTTTATTATGATTTTGTGTGTACGGTATGTCGACGTTACTACGTCGTTGTTGCTCTTGAGATTACCCGTTTCGGCGGTTAGCCAGGTTACTTCCTCGACATTGTGAACGTTAATTATGGAACACTGCGCTGGGTGGGGTTCCGCCAAAAAATTGTCGTGAAAGGAAAAACATCATGGCTACAGGTACTGTCAAATGGTTCAACCCAACTAAGGGTTTCGGTTTTATCGAGCCGGAAGATGGCTCGAAGGACGCTTTTGTTCATATTAGCGCAGTAGAGCGCTCCGGCCTGCCGGGCCTCAGCGAGGGACAACGCGTCTCGTTTGAGCTGGTTTCTGGTCGTGACGGCAAGATGGCTGCAGAAAACCTCGCCATTGTCGATTAATTGAAGTTTGATGTGGAAATGGGGCGGTCTTTGACCGCCCCATTATTCATTCAAGATACTAATTGCCGGTCATGAATGAAGAGCTCGATCAAGTCGGCTCTGGCTATTTAGCGATTCGATTTATCCAACAAGACCATCACGCATGCCGTGAATTTTATAACGAGTGACGGGAACGCAGTTTGCCTCGCAAGCCAAACTATAAATTTGAGCGCCTTGAGCGTGAGCGAGCAAAGGCCGCAAAAAAGGCCGCGAGAGCGCAGGCGCGCGCCGATAAGAAAGTTATTCCGCCTGGAGGTGGAGCTGAAAAGAGCGTATCTGACGACACAGTTGAGAACGTAGAAAATATAGAAATTCCGGATGCAACAGATGAAGAAACTGCCAAGACTTAAGCAGGCCTTCCCTAAGGCTCTTGAACCTGCCCTCTTTAATCTATTTAGAGATTAATTAGTTCTCGCGCGCTTAGGCTGCCGTGTAGCCACCATCGATAACCAATTCGGCACCGGTGGAAAACGCGGCTTCGTCAGATACCAGATAAAGAACACCATTGGCGACATCAACGGGCTCACCGACATGGCCTATAGGGTGTAGCTTTCCGAATTCAGCCTTTCCAGTAGCAACATCTCCATACATGCGAATCGCTGTATCCTCCATCATCGGCGTATGGATGAAGGCCGGGTGGATCGAATTGATGCGAATGCCATCTTTGGCGCATTCAAGCGCTGCGCATTTTGTGAACAGACGCACGGCAGCTTTGCTTGCCGCATAAGCCGATATCATCGGCGTACCGGTAATACCGAGCACTGATGAGAGATTGACTATTGTTCCGCCACCACTGCGACGCATCAACGGTATGGCATGCTTGGTGCCAAGGAACACTCCATCCACATTCACCGCCATAATCTTGCGCCACTCCGTAAGCTTGGTGTCCTCAATGCGTCCAGACATAGTGATGCCGGCATTATTGACCAGAATGTCGAGCCGGCCATAATAATGATCTAGTGCCTTATAGGCGCTCTGCCAAGCCGCTTCCTCAGCAACATCAAGCGGCAAATAGATGGCTTCCCCTTGAGCTGCGATGATTTCAGCGACAACCGCCTGGCCGGCCGTTGTATTTCGCCCGCTGACGACAACGCGTGCCCCCTCCTCTGCCAGGCGCAACGCGACTGCCCGCCCAATGCCGGCGTTGGCGCCCGTTACAAACGCCACTTTACCCTCGATTCTGCCCATATTCCTCGCATCCCCTATCACTCTAATGGGGACATTCTAGCAGCTTGTAGCATAAACATTGAATCCACATTTCGGGTCTCGGCCTCGAGATTCAGGTGCCTCACCAAAGCGGTTCTTTAGCTGCGCGTAAACATACTATCCCAAAAGTATAAAAACCGATTTTAGGACATTAAGTGCAGTTCTCAATTTTTTGAGTTCATTGAGCAGCCGGACGATCAATCGGCGCGCGAACTGATTGACCGCGTGCCCATGAAAACTCAAGAGATCACCGACGCCGAGGCAGGATCCATATTCATTGCGCAAAAATTTGGGAAGCAGGGTTGGCTAATAGCTAATTTAATACAGAATGGTACAATTAAGCTGAGAAAGGCGGATTTTCGTATTCCAATCGTGCCGGCGTCGATCGCCGGCTATGTAGATCAAGTGGCAGACTGCTAGCACGTTTCGCTTTCCCCGGTTTCGGCGAGATGGAGCGTTGTCGTTCCGACAGTCAACGGGAAACCCTTAGCTGCAGCCTCATCACTGCGGTCGATGCGCAACAGGGCCAAAGCCTTATCGCCAAACCCAGAGCAAATCTCGCCTGCTTCCTTACCGTTTACCATAATAGGCGTGCCAACCGGCGGTAAAGCACCATCAAGGGTGACGCGCTTCAATTGGCGTCGCACCAGGCCCCGGTATTTAGTTCGCGCAGTCAATTCCTGACCAACATAGCAACCTTTACTGAAGTCCACGCCGTGCAGTGCTTCAAAACCAAACTCCATCAAAGTCGATTTCCCGACCGTCATATCGTGGCTACCGTCGGGGACACCGGCTGCTATCCGGCACTGCTCGTAGTCTTCTATACTCGCCACCGCAAAACCACGCTCAGCCAAAGCCGCCAGGTCCTGTGAGCGCGGCAATAGCGCGCGTAAACCCGGCATGGCGGGTCTTGGATCGCGGTATATCAAGCCGTCACCATTCAAAGGTGCTGTGGCGCCGGGCATATTAGTTAGCTCAAAGGCTTCTGCTGCGCCCGCGCCAAGCAATGCCATGACGCGCCAATCCTCAGTCGCATCGAATAATTCGATATTAGCGCGCAGGCGATACGTGATCAGGCGCTGCGCCAAATCCACCAAGCGCTCCAAAGCACAATCTATTAGGTAGGAATCACCGTGGCGCGAGATCATAAAGTCGTGCAGAAACTTGCCCTGAGGGGTCAGCAGCGCCGCGTAAATCGTGTGCTCGCTATCGACCAGACTGACATCGTTGGATACCAAGCTTTGTAAGAATTCCAGCGCGTCCTCCCCGGTTACGGCGAGCACGCCGCGCTTTTCTAATTCTATGGAACGAAGGCCTATCATGATGTCCAAATTATAATTAATAACTTCTATTCCCAATCATATTACTGCGTTATTCAACCTTATAGCCACGATTTTCAAACACCTTATGGTTATATTTTTTAAACACCTTAGAGCTATGTTTATCAAACAATGAATTTGGTCTTAATTACGAGCTTGGCAAGGCGTGATATTGCGCGGTGCTTGGCAAGCCGTAGGTGGATAGCTATAAGGCCGGACTATGCTGGTTACATTAATTGATGATTCGATACCTTTTAACGGCTTAACGCCTGCAAGCCAGCCGCTGGGCGGCGCCGAGAAGGCGTTCGCCAGTTTGCCGGCAGCTTTGGCACGAGCTGGCCATACGGTGCGCGTTATTAACCGCACGCCGCACTCCATGGGCATCGAGAATGTCAGCTGGGTGCATTGGGAGGGCCGCCGCCCGCCGATCACCGAAGTGCTGATTGCCTTTCGCAAACCCCGCCTGCTCGAATTTGTACGTGCCACAACCGCCCGTATCCTTTGGCTCACCGGCCCGGCTGAATATCTCGACCGACCGCAGGTCAAGGATATGCTGGATCGCACTGAAGCGCGTTTGATTTTTCTAGGCCGCACCCACCAGGATTCCTATACCGGCACCGGACATGCTAGCTTGCGCAATATTTCACCCGGTGTGCGCCAGGAATATCGCGACGCCGGTGATATGCAGCCATCGGAAACACCTACCGCCATCGTTACAACCCATCCCAAACATGGACTCGATTGGCTACTCGATGTCTGGACCTCACGCATTCGCCCGGCTGTACCCAATGCCGAGCTGCATATTTATTCGGCGAGTTTTAAGAGCGCTGATGGCGGCAATACCCTGCCGGACGATCTTAATACGATTTATCAAAAAGCGTTAGCCGCAGAAAAAGACGGCATAGTGTTCAAATCACCGGCTGGCGATCGCACCATGGTAGAAGATTATCGCCGAGCACGGGTGCATCTCTATCCCGGCTCGGAGCGGGAGATGTATTGCTCCACCTTAGCCGAGACACAGGCCGTTGGCGTGCCGGCGGTAGCGCGTCCCATGGGCGCCGTTAAAGAACGGGTGATCGGCGATAAATCGGCTTACCTGACTGATGTGGAAAGTGATTTTTCTGATCATGCGATACGCATGTTGAGCGACGACGAGGAATTTAATTCCGTCAGCATCGTGGCGCGTCGCCACGGCCGTTCGCGAGGTTGGGATTCAACGGCAAGCGAGTTTGAAACCGTCTTTCGATGAAGGTCCTATTCATTACCTCGACGCGCATTGGCGACGCGGTACTGTCCACTGCGCTCCTCTCCCACCTTAGCCAAAAATACCCAGAAGCAAAATTCACAGTCGCCTGCGGTCCACTTGCCGCACCGCTTTTTGTTGATATTCCCAATGTCGAAAAAGTGTTAGCCGTCAAGAAACGTCGCGCTAGCCTTCATTGGCTCGATTTATGGCGCGCCTGTTGTAAGACTTCCTGGCATTTGATCGTCGATCTACGTGCATCTGCTATCTCCTACTGCCTGATGACTCGCCACCGTATGGTATGGCGTGCCGGCAATAGTGATGTGCATCGCGTCGTGTCATTAGCCGAGCTTGCCGGGTTGAGCACCCCGCCCGCGCCGCGTCTCTGCATAGCAGAAAAGCATCACACGGCGGCAAAAAAACTTCTGCCAGCCAACAGACCGTTACTAGCGCTTGGCCCAACCGCCAATTGGCCCGGCAAACAATGGCAAGGCAAGCGCTTCGCTGAACTGGCGTTGCGTTTAACCGCCACAGATGGCATTTTACCCGGAGCCCACATCATTTTATTAGGCGCCGCCTCCGAGCATGAGGATGCAAATCCAACGATTAACTCTCTGCCAGCGGATCGACTGGTGGATCTGGTAGGCAAACTAGATCTTCTCACCGCCGCCGCACTTTTGTCGAATTGCGATCTTTATATTGGCAATGATTCAGGCTTGATGCATATCGCCGCCGCCTCTGGAGCACCGACACTGGGCCTGTTCGGCCCGAGCAAGGAAGCGCATTATGCACCCTGGGGAAATCGTACCGCTGTGGCGCGTACGGCTCTCGCTTATGACGCATTGGTTAGTGGCCCCGGTTATAATCACCGGACGACGGGGAGTCTGATGGATAGCTTGACGGTAGAGATGGCGGAAGCTGCAGCGCGCAAGCTCTGGGCAAGAATATCGGATATTCCGACATGAGTGCGCGGAGCGCCAAGCTATCGGTTGCGCTCTGCATCCATAATGAGGCGGCGCAATTGACCAAATGTCTCGAGAGCTTGTCGTTCGCCGATGAGATTGTCATCGTGCTCGACCGATGTAGCGACGGCTCAAAAGAGATTGCCGAGAAGTTCGATGCCCAGATTGTGGAAGGCGCGTGGCCACTCGAAGGGCCTCGCCGCCATGCTGGCATTGCACTATGCAGCGGCGACTGGATTTTAGAGGTCGATGCTGATGAACGTGCCTCAGAGGCATTGGGCCGGGAAATTCGCTACGCTATCAAGGATGCGGAGCCGGGTTATTTTCTTGTACCGTTCGATAATTATATAGGCACGGTCCGGGTGCGTCATGGCTGGGGTGGCTCGTGGGGCGTGATGGCGGCACCGCGTTTGTTTACGCCTGGCGCCAAGAAATGGGGCGATGCGCGCATTCACCCGCCGTTAGTGCTCAGCGGCCCAAAACGCTGGCTAAAAACTCCGATGACGCATTATATAGACCGTGACTTCGCCGACATGATGGACCGCCTGCAACGCTATACCGATGCCCGCGCCGAAGATCTCCGCGCGAGTGATAAAAAGCTGCCGCCGATGATTTGGACACTCAGGCGTTGCGTGTCGCGCTTTCTCAAATGCTACTTTGCCCGCAGGGGATATCGCGAAGGACGTTGGGGCTTTGCTATTGCCTTGATGGCGGCGCTCTATCCTCTGCTCTCTCACCTCAAAGCGGAACTCGATAGAGACAAAACACCCAGGTCGCGCGATGAATAGGCCGGATGGCGCATCTGACCTCCGCTTGCTGCAGGCCATTGGAGGCGGTCAGCATGGTGGCGCCGAGGCTTTTTTTGTACGCCTTGCTATTGCCCTTCACCGCATCGGTGTGGAGCAAAAAATACTCGTGCGGCGTGACCGGCCTTGGATCGCTGATCTTCGTGCTGGTGGCTTAAAGCCAATTGAACTGCCCTTTGGCGGTTGGTCAGATATCTACACCCGTAGTTCGTTCGGGTGCGAAATATCAACCTTTAAGCCGCATGTGGTCCTCACCTGGATGAATCGCGCCAGTCATCTTTGCCCCGATTCAGTCGCTGATCACAGCTTCACCCATGCCGGTCGCCTTGGCGGTTATTACGATCTCAAATATTACCGCTCCTGCGATCATTTGATTGGCAACACCGCAGACCTGAAGCGCTATATCAAGGGACAAGGCTGGCCTCCGATGCGTAGCCATTACATCGCCAATTTCGTGTCCGCCGATCCGGCGCCAGCACTATCGCGGGCCGAATTCGACACGCCGGATGATGTGCCGCTCATTCTCGCTCTTGGCCGCCTGCACACCAACAAGGCGTTTGATCTGCTGTTGAAGGCGCTGGTCGATCTTCCCCGAGCCTTTATATGGATCGCCGGGGAAGGCCCGCTCAAAAAGGAATTGAAAATCCAAGCGCACAAACTAGGCGTCGACGCCCGCCTGCGCTTTCTCGGCTGGCGCGACGATGTCGCGGCATTGCTAGCGGCTGCAGATATATTTGTCTGCCCGTCCCGAATCGAGCCGTTTGGAAACGTCGTGATCGAAGCTTGGGCGCATGAAACTCCGGTGGTTGCCGCTGCCGCTGCCGGACCGCAAAGCCTAATCACCCCGGGCGAGACCGGGCTGTTGGTGCCGCTTGAAGATGCGCCAGCGCTAGCATCCTCGATCAACACATTGATCGATAACCCGTCTTTGGCCGCACGCCTCGCAGAGGCTGGCCGCGCGGCGTATCAGGAGCAGTTTACCGAAGCAGCTATTGTAGAACGTTATCTAGAGTTTTTTCAACAGGTGCGAAGCTAATGTGCGGTATTGCGGGCTTCATGGCGCTTGAGGGTGCCTCTGCGGACGAAGCAGCCGTCGCGCGTATGATCGATGCCCTCGCCCACCGAGGACCTGATGGCGATGGTTCGTATAGTTCAAAGAATGTGGCTTTCGCCCACAACCGGCTGTCGATCATTGACCTCAACACCGGGGATCAACCGTTCGACGACAAGAACGCCGCGGCGTTGATCGTCAATGGTGAGATTTATAATTATGTTGAACTACGCGCTAACCACCCCAAACTGAAATTCACAACCCAGTCCGATTGCGAAACGCCTCTTCGCCTCTACCCTGAAAAGGGCGTGGATGTGGCAGCGGAACTGCGCGGCATGTATGCATTTGCTCTGCATGACCGACGTGACAACAGTCTGCTGCTGGCCCGCGACCCGTTTGGCATCAAGCCACTTTATTATGCCGAGGCTGAGACCGGCCTAGCATTTGCCTCCGAGCCACAAGCATTGATCCGGGGTGGCTTCGCAAAAGCCGGTGATTTATCGGAACGAAGCTTACGTGAACTGCTGAGTCTGCAATTCACCACTGGGCGGGAAACAGTCTACCAGGGCATCAAACGCTTGCTGCCAGGTGAGACGATCCGGGTAATCGCCGGGCGAATTGTTGAACGGCGTAGCATTTCAGCGATCACCACCTCGCATGCGCCGCAATTCAACAATGAAGATGCTGCCCTGGATGCTCTCGACAAGGCGTTGATGAATAGCGTGATGGTGCATCAACGCGCCGATGTTCCATACGGCATGTTCCTCTCCGGCGGTATCGATAGTTCCGCTCTGCTCGCAGCCATGGTGCGTTTGAACGAGCGACCGGTACGCACATTTACCGCTGGCTTTTCCGAAGGTGCACTAAATGATGAGCGCGAACATGCGCGTATTGTTGCTGAAGCTGCGGGTACGGAACATATCGAAGTTGAATTCAGTGAGCAGGATTTTTTTTCACTTCTACCTCGCGTTGCCGCAGCGCTGGATGATCCCGTTGCTGATTACGCCACCCTGCCAACCTACAAGCTCGGGCAAAAATCCGCAGAAGAAGGCTTGAAAGTAGTGCTATGCGGCGAAGGCGGCGATGAACTTTTCGCCGGCTATGGTCGCTACCGCTCTGCCACGCGACCGTGGTGGCGGGGCGGAGCAAAAGCCATGCGGGCGCGTTCGGTGTTGGAACGACTCGACTTGTTGCGCAAGCCCCCTCATGGCTGGCGTGATGGTATCGCCGCCGCTGAACATTTGGCGCGCCGCACGGATTGGTCGGCGCTTCAGCAAGTTCAGGCCGTCGATTGTGCTGAGTGGTTGCCGAATGACTTGCTCATCAAACTGGATCGCTGCCTAATGGCCCATGGCGTTGAAGGGCGAACACCCCTGCTCGACCCCGCCGTCGCCGATATCGCCTTTGCCCTGCCGGATAATTTCAAAGTGCGCTGCCGTACCGGTAAATGGCTGCTGAGAAAATGGCTTGATGAAAAGCTGCCGGCGGCGCGCGCATTCGAGCCCAAGCGCGGATTTACCGTACCGGTAGGAATCTGGATCAATCGCCATGGAGCCAAGCTTGGCCCTCTGGTGGCGGCGCAGCCCGGTATCAGAGAGTTATGTCCGCCGGATAGGGTGCGCGGTATTTTTATGAAGGCCGGCAAACATCAAAATTTTGCCGCCTGGATTCTGCTATTCTACGCTCTCTGGCACCACATCCATATTCTCGGTCACGCCCATGAAGGTGATGTGTTTGAATGTTTAGCAGCCTAGACAGGCCTTAACAGCGATTCTGATTACATTTATTTTGTCGCTACCCTTACCGCAGTTCCTATCAAAAGCCGGGGAGCTCAGCGATTCAACCAGCGCCTACCTTACTTCTTAAGGCAACGATGCAATCCACTGGCTTCCTTTGAATGAACCAGCGCTGGTCTCGGCCGAAGAAGAAAGCAAGTTGATCTTTCTTACGCTCTTCGATGACGCCTGCCATTGGTTTCAAGTGTTTGCAAAATTCACCCTTAAAGGTATTGTTGTTATAGCCATTCTGGATCAGGCGGAGCAGTTTTTAGCACTGTTTATACTCACGCCCCGCCGACCGCACAGCCCGCTCAAACGGTTTATCTTTTAGAACGACACGGCGTTTCAATTGGTTTTACAATTAAACATTTGATGCATTGTCTCCAAACTTGTCATCGTCAGAACCCTGCTGTTTAGCGGTGGATCGGCTTGGGTGTATTTTGATGATGCCTTGGCTGCCAATCACCGCTAACCCTCTCGCAAACTATCGGAATAACTCGTCCCCCGTAGAAGAATTAGGCGGCCTTTGTTTCATTGGTTTATATCCTGGTAGTTTTGGTAATAAAGGACGCCTATTTAGTACCAACTTCATAATTTTTTAGGAAAATATAGAAATGGCGCGTCCAAATGTTCCCATCGAAGTTGAGCCAGACACTGGTATTTGGTCAACTGACGGGCTACCAATGATTTATTTGCCCAGGCATTTTTTTGTAAACAACCACCTTGCTGTTGAGGACGCATTAGGCGAGAAGGTCTATGGACAACAACTCTATACCGCGGGCTATAAATCTGCATGGGAATGGTGCGCGAGCGAATCCGTGACCCATCACATCACAGGTCTTGAGGTCTTCTATCATTATATGAATCGCATTTCTCAGCGCGGCTGGGGTCAATTCACCGTGATGTCACTTGACGCTAACAACGGCTCTAGTGACATCCGTCTAGAGCATTCAATCTTTGTTGAACATTGCGGGTCTGACGCTGGCCGTAATCTTTGTTATATGTATTCAGGCTGGTTCGCCGGGTCATTGGAATGGGTAGGCCAGACGACAGACCGATGTTATTCTCTAAACTCACAAGAAGCACTTTGTGCTTCTAATGGTGCCAAACATTGCTTATTTAAGGTACGACCCATTTAATGCGATAAGAGTACTATCGGACTAAATCTGAATTGATCTCCAAAGTTACTGGAAATCTTAACAACTGCAAAACTTTTAAATTAGACTGCTCACCTGCCTTTTCAGAATGGTATCACATTACGACTTAAGACTCGAATCTTGCAGAAATACAGGATCTGGTTCACATCATTCTGATACAAACTTCAGATTAGTTGTTTTGATTAATTCCAAAATTGGTCTAAGTTAGCCCTATCAGTAAGACAAAAATTTAAGGTAATAATATTTATTTATTAATTATTTTATATAGTAATTATAGTTATATTTGATTGGAATAGCCATGACATACACGGATAAAACACTCTGCTATTTGACGGCAACTGAAGCTATAAATTTGTTTAAGAAAAGAACTATATCTCCATTAGAACTAATTAACGCACTGATATCTCGTACTGAAGAAATAAACCCAACTCTTAATGCTATTACATATAAATTTTTCGACAGGGCGGTCGAAGAAGCAAAAAAAGCAGAAGTGAGCTACGGAAAGAGAGACCATAATGTGTTGCGACCCTTGGAGGGGATTCCTATAGCTATCAAGGATTTTCATCCAGTAAAGGATGAGATTACTACTTTTGGTTCCCATATTTTCGATAATTTTCGTCCCTCATACACAGCACCTACCGTCGATAGACTATTAAAATCTGGTGCAATAATGCATTTTCGTTCTACTACCCCAGAATTTGCTTATTCTGGTCAGTGTCATAGTCCACGCTGGGGCATTACACGTAACCCGTGGAATACTGACTTTTCTCCCGGAGGTTCTTCAGGAGGGGCAGGAGCTGCTGTAGCTTCGGGCATGACAACTATAGCCGATGGTACTGATGGTGGTGGCTCAATTCGAATACCTGCATCGGTGTGTGGGATCGTTGGTTTTAAACCGCCTTTCGGACGAAATCCCCTAGATCGCGATCATCCCGGAGAATCTATTCTTAAATACGGGCCATTAACACGAAGCGTATCGGATGCTGCTTTAATGCAGAATATTATGTCTGGACCGCATATCGAGGATAGGTACACTTTAAATAATAAACTTGATATTCCTATATCGTTTGAAAGTATCAAAGGTTTTAAAGTAGCCTTCTCCATGGATCTTGGTTACTTTCCAATAGATTCAGAAGTTCGTAAAAATACTTTGGATTCTTTGGATGTCCTTAAGGAATTAGGGTGCGAAGTAACAGAAGTTGAACTCAATTGGAACTGGGAGAATTTAAATTACTGGCTAATTCATTGGGAAAGTCTATTTGCTACAGTAGCCAGTAAATATTTAAATGAATATCGTTTCCATATGGATCCTATAGTTGTAAAATTGCTGGAACGTGGATTAAATCATAGCGCGACAGACCTGTATAAGGTTAATATTCATAGGGGAGATATGCACACAAAGCTTTCTTCTATTATGAAAGATTATGACTGTCTTGTTTGCCCAACGACAGCGTTACCTTCAGTCCCCGTTGATCATGACCAGTCTAGCGACAATTTTTTTATAGAGGGTCAACGTGTCGATGCTACCTACGGCTGGTTTCTAACGAATCCATTCAACCTAATGAGCCAATCTCCAGTCATTTCAGTTCCAAGCGGATTTTCATCTTCAGGAGTTCCGACTGGAATTCAGATTATTGGGCGTAACTATGATGATATTAATGTTTTCAGAGTTGCCACAGCGTATGAAACAGCCCGTCCATGGAATAATGTGCATCCTAGAATATAGAAAATATATAAAATTAAGTTAAGTAATAATTTATAATTTTATTTTAATTATTTTTACATAAGTATTATGGATTATTATATTTTTTTACATAATTAACTTATAGACATTATATAATTTTATGATGGCTCTAGTTTTTCCTGCGATTATTAAAGATTCAAAAACTAAATCAGGCCGCCGAGTGGTGATGATGGGTCGGCATATTGTTTTTTCGCCATTCTCCCTGCTAGGTAGGCCATTCTTCCAGCCTCAACGGCCAGGCGCATGGCGTGTGCCATGGCGATCGGGTCTTTGGCTTCAGCAATGGCGGTATTCATCAATACACCGTCACAGCCAAGTTCCATGGCTATTGCCGCGTCTGAAGCCGTGCCAACTCCCGCATCAACCAGTACCGGCACTGAGCTGTTTTCAATAATGATGCGAATTTGTACAGGGTTTTGAACACCAAGGCCGGAACCAATAGGCGCCGCCAGGGGCATAATGGCGACACAGCCCAAATCCTCCAGCTTTTTGGCCATGATCGGGTCATCGCTGCAATAAACCATCACATCAAACCCCTCTTTAACCAATAATTCGGCAGCACTTAGAGTTTCGAGCATATTTGGGTAGAGCGTCTTTTGATCGCCCAGAACCTCCAGTTTAACCAGTTTCCAACCGCCGGCCTCTCGCGCCAAGCGCAGCGTGCGTACAGCATCGTCTGCGGTATAGCACCCGGCTGTATTAGGCAGATAGGTATATTTCTTGGGATCGAGATAATCCACCAACATAGGCTCATCCGGATTGCTCACATTGACGCGGCGCACAGCCACAGTAACGATTTCAGCGCCTGAGGATTCCGCCGCGCGGGCGGTTTCCAGGAAGTCGCGGTATTTTCCGGTTCCGATAATGAGGCGGGAGTTAAATTTGCGTCCCGCAACTGACCAGCCTTGACCTTCAAAATCAAGCGCTGGCATGGCTTTGGCATTACCTCCGCCAATAAAATGAACGATCTCCAGACGGTCGCCGTCTTCCACCGACGTGCCGCCGTAAGCGCCCTTTGGCACGATTTCAAGATTACGCTCCACAGCGATTTTGCGAGGATCAAAGCCAAGCACGAGCAACATCGAATTGACAGTCAGCGGGCCGTCAAAATATCGCGCCTCGCCGTTAATTTGAACTTCCATTTTACCAATTATACCCTTCCACGGGCACCAGGTCACCCCGCCGCCATATTGCAAACTAATCTGAACTAGAGTATGGCCACCAAAATCTGCATTTCAACCGTTTGAGTATTTGTAATAAAAAATTTCTCTGCAAACCTCGCCGCAGATTAGACGCGAGCAAAGTGATAGCGACAAAATTTGTCCTATAACTGAATCTCTCTTAATGCTAATTCGTTTGAATTGATTTAGGATATACGTTCGATGAAACACAAAATACTGATATTGAATGGTCCTAACCTCAATATGTTGGGAGCGCGTGAGCCTGAAATTTATGGCCGCGATACTCTTAAGAGTATAGGCATAGCTTGCCAGCAAAAAGGCCAAACGCTTGGCTTGTCGGTAGATTTTCGCCAATCCAACGAAGAAGGTGTGTTGGTCACCTGGATTCAGACGGCAGCAGCGGATTTTTCCGGTATTGTCTTGAATGCGGCGGCATACAGCCATACATCAATATCAATTTTTGACGCCCTAAGAGTGGCTGATTTGCCGGTTATCGAGGTTCATCTGTCTAATGTCTACCGGCGAGAACCCTTTCGCAGCCACTCATACGTTTCCCAGGTAGCGCTTGGTGTAATTTGTGGACTGGGCAGCCAGGGCTATCTGTTGGCACTCGACGCGCTGGCCAAAATACTTGATGAGGAATAAAAAATGGCGGCGAAATTGCCGGTAGAAAAGCGGCAGGAAGCGTCGCGCAGAGCCGATTTCGATCTGATTCGCGAGTTGGCGGCGCTTTTGGTGGAAACCGGCCTGAGCGAGATTGAAATCGGCGAAGGGCCGAGTCGCATTCGTGTGGCGCGCAAACTGATGGGCAGCACCATTACGGCAGTACCCGCGGCCGCGCCCGTTGCGGAAACACTTGCTGCGGACGCAAACGATGTACATATGACGGGCACTGTCGATGCAAACCACCCGGGTGCGGTGATTTCACCGCTTGTCGGCGTGGTTTATCACGCACCGGAGCCAGGCGCGGATGAATTCGTTAAGGTGGGTGATTCAGTAAGCAAGGGTGACACCCTGTTCATCGTCGAAGCGATGAAGACCATGAACCCCATTCGCGCACCACACAGCGGACAAATCTCCCGGATATTGGTCGAAAACGGCGCGCCCGTGGAATATGGCGAAGTCCTGCTGGTGCTCGAGTAGCTGGTCGGGTGGCATAATTTCGGCAGGATTGAATAATGTTTGACAAAGTTCTTATAGCCAATCGCGGCGAGATAGCGGTGCGCATCCACCGAGCCTGCCAGGAATTAGGCATTAAGACCGTTTCCGTACACTCCACGGCAGATGCCGATGCCATGCATGCGCGACTCTCGAATGAATCGGTATGTATCGGCCCTGCGGCAGTGCGTGAGAGCTATCTCAATATCCCCTCTATTATCGCAGCGGCGGAAATCACCAACGCAGATGCCATTCACCCCGGGTATGGCTTTTTATCGGAAAATGCCAATTTTGCTAGCATCGTCGAGGAGCATGGCTTCACCTTCATCGGGCCCACTTCCGAGCACATCAGTATGATGGGCGATAAGGTCAAGGCTAAGGAAACCATGCAAAGGCTCGGTGTGCCGGTAGTACCGGGCTCACCTGGCGCTTTGATCAATATCGCTGATTTCCATGCCGTAGCGGAAGAAATTGGCTATCCAGTGCTGGTCAAGGCTGTTTCCGGCGGCGGTGGGCGGGGCATGAAACGCGTCTATACACCCGAGGAAATGGCTGAATCTGTTGCAATGGCTCGGGCTGAAGCAAAATCTGCTTTTGGTGATGGCTCGCTCTATCTGGAAAAGCTCATAGATGCGCCGCGCCATGTCGAGGTTCAGGTGTTGGCCGATCAATATGGTGCTGCTGTGCATTTAGGCGAGCGCGACTGCTCCTTACAGCGGCGCCACCAGAAAATGCTGGAAGAAGCACCCTCCTCGGCCCTGAATGCTGCTGAACGCGAGAAAATCGGCGCTGTTGTGGTAGATGCGGTTGTTGAAATTGGCTATCGCGGCGTCGGAACCATGGAATTTCTCTATCAAGAGGGCGAATTCTATTTCATTGAAATGAACACCCGTATCCAGGTCGAGCACCCAGTAACGGAAATGATCACCGGCATTGATCTGGTGCGAGAGCAAATTCGTGTCTCTGCCGGCGCACCGCTCGGTTACGGCCAGAAAGATATCAAATTCAACGGGCATGCCATCGAATGCAGAATAAATGCAGAGGATCCGGTGACTTTCCGTCCCTCGCCAGGCCTGATCACCGGGTATCATCCGCCCGGCGGTCTCGGTGTGCGGGTCGATTCAGCGCTTTATCAGGATTATACCGTGCCGCCCTATTATGATAGCCTGCTGGCCAAGGTAATTGTGCATGGCTCGAATCGCAATGAGTGCTTGATGCGCCTGCGCCGAGCGCTTGAAGAATATGTCATCACTGGAGTTGAGACGACCATTCCGTTTCATCTCAAGCTGATCAGCAACGCGGATTTCGCCAACGGCGTTTATGATATCCATTGGTTGGAGTTATTTATCGCGGATGACTGAGCATCGAAACATGAGATGAGGCAGTGATGGAACTGTCGGCGGAACTGATTCTTAAGGCTTATGCCAGCGGCGTCTTTCCCATGGCAGAAAGCAAGGACGACCCCTCAGTATTTTGGGTCGATCCGGATGTGCGCGGTGTTTTGCCACTCGATGAATTTCACCTACCGCGACGATTGGCGCGCACGGTGCGTTCCGGAAAGTTCCAGGTCAGCGTTAATCAGGCTTTTGAAACCGTCATTCGCAAATGTGCCGAGCGCACTACAGAGCGCGAACAATCCTGGATCAATGATTCGATTGTCGAGGTTTACGGGGATCTCCATCACCAGGGCAATGCCCATAGTGTTGAGTGCTGGAGCGGCAGTAATCTGGTTGGCGGACTCTATGGCGTGTCGTTGGGCGCTGCATTTTTCGGTGAAAGCATGTTCAGCCGGGCGACGGATGCGAGCAAGGTTTCCCTAGTACATTTGGTCGAACGGCTGCGCGCGGGCGGCTACACGTTGCTGGATACTCAGTTCGTCACCAAACATTTGATCGGATTCGGCGCGATTGAACTGCCGCGCGGCACATATTTAGGCCAATTAAGAGATGCATTGGAGCGCGAAGCGACGTTTTATCCGTTCGATCCGAAATTTTCCTGCGAATTAATGCAATCGAGCACCCATATATCGTAAACTGGGTGCTCCAAGGCCGAAAGTCCGGGAGTTGAGGCAAACATCCAGCCGCTAAACAGTAACTCAACCGGCTCATCTCGCCGTTTTTCTCGAATTTCCAAGAATGCTGTACTTTCCGGCGGCTCATCCGGCGGCTTTTTATGGCAGGCCTGAACAGTCACTTCCAGTGTGCCGAAAGTAACAGCAACGCCAATCTCGACTGGTATTTCGGATATACGGGCAGTTACTTTGTCGAGACCCTGCAGCACCGCGACCGTGCGTGCTTCCGTATGCGCCACCGCCGGCAAAAAAACAGTAATGAATGCCAATACCAAGGCGCCCAACAATATCTGGGTGACACCTCTCGCCATAAGTATTTTTCCTATCCCACTTAAAATGAAGCCGTTTTAGTGATTCTATTGGCAGCAGTATTGCCAAAACAAACAAGCCTTGGCTAATTGTCCTTTGATGGCTCTATATAGGTAATTGAGGCTTCTTGTCAGCCCATGGATGAGCTTCCTCGAACGCTGCAGCGGCGCGAAAAATATCCACTTCTGAATTGATCCGCCCAACCATCTGTAGGCCGACCGGTAGACCGGACTTTGTAAAGCCCGCAGGTACTGAGGCCGCTGGCTGGCCGGTGGCGTTGAAGGGATAAGTAAAATAGACCCAGGAAACAGCGTTACGATCTTCCCACCCCGGAGGAACGTTCAGACCCACATCAAATGCGGCAACCGGCAATACTGGCGACAACAGCAGATCATACTTTTCAAAAAATTCTCGCACCGTCTCGCGGAATTCATAACGGGAAAACAGCAGCTTAAAATAATCCTCAATCGAGCTATCCAGCGCACGGGATAACAATGTGACCACGGCAGGGTCCAATTGATCAGCCGAATCGTTGAGGATATCCTTCAATTTAGTTCCAACACCACCATAGAACTCCGCCGTCCATAAATCGAGCGGCTCCGCACCGATCGGTGCATCCACCAGTTCAACGGTACAACCCATCTGTTCAAAAGAACGCGCCGCAGTTTCGCAAATCTGTACAATTTCCGGATCACTGCGCGCATAGCCGAAGGTCGGGCTCCAGGCAATTCGCATGCCCTTGATTGATTGACCGCAGGCGCCGAGATAATCTGGCACGGGCGCGGCAACGGCAAACGGGTCGCGCCGGTCATGGCCGGAGATTGTACCAAGCAACAATGCGGCATCACGCACGGTACGGGTTAACGGACCGACATGCGCTAAGGTTGGCGTTGCCGGCACCGGAAACAGCGGTACGCGCGCGAATTGCGCTTTTATGCCGAACAACCCGCACAAGGATGACGGAATACGAATTGAACCACCACCATCGGTGCCGAGAGCAAAAGGGGTAAGCCCGGCGGCAACACTGGCGCCGGCGCCAGCACTCGAGCCACCCGGCGTTTTATCCAAATTCCAGGGGTTTCGTGTAATTCCGGTTAACGGGCTGTCGCCCGTTCCTTTACAACCGAACTCGCTAGTGGTGGTTTTACCGATAATGGCGGCGCCGGCCGCCCTTGCCCGCGCCACCGAAGGCGCATCAACCGAGCCTATATTTTTGGCAAAAGGCTTTGAGCCAAAGGTCCAGGGGACATTGGCCATAGAGATGAGGTCTTTGACCGAAATTGGCAAGCCATGCAGGCTACCTAAATCATCGCCGTTGAAGACCGCTTGTTCTGCTCTTTTTGCCGCCGCTAACGCGACTTCTGGCGTGCGCGTGACGAAACAATTGAGTGCCGGCTCCAATGCTTCCTGGCGTGTCAGCGTGTCCTCAACTAGCTCGACCGGAGATATTTCTTTCTCCCTGATCATGCGCGCGAG
>Ga0315339_1000615_pt1 | contig 41723 bp, 44 predicted proteins | sample ASW17metaG_FD_204514 | JGI IMG/M metagenome (GOLD analysis project Ga0315339, IMG submission 204514) | Ammonia-oxidizing marine archaeal communities from Pacific Ocean, United States - ASW #17 | ecosystem: Environmental > Aquatic > Marine > Oceanic | place: USA: California | collected 2016-12-05 | reverse complement strand
CTTTTATATTAAGTATCAGGTTTTTTATGGTTGCAGCCTTGCTTATTCCTTTTTTTATAACAACAAATCAAGTTGTATTTTTACCTGAATTAAATTTTAGAAATATTTTAATTATTCTTGTACCTGGCCTCTTAGCAGTTCTTGGTATATTTCTATATTTTAATGCTTTGGCAGACTCGACAGCTTCTAAGATTGTACCATTAACTGCAGTTTATCCTCTTTTTACTTGTTTCTATGCATATATCTTTTTAAAAGAAGATTTTTCAATAGAAAAGATAATAGGGACTATTTTGATAGTAGCTGGAGTATTTATTCTTAATTATAAAGACTATTTTCAAAATTAGATTAAGGAAAAGATAATTTACATACACTCTGCACGATTAGATTGTTTTTAGGATTAAACCTACTTTCCTAATTATATAATTATAGTGATTATCTATTTTTTTAACAGTTTTGCCATTTCTAGAGCGAAATAAGTAATTATGGCAGTAGCACCAGCTCGTTTTATTGATTCAAGAGATTCACACATAACGCTATCGTTGTCTATGTAGCCTTTTTGAGCCGCAGCTTTGATCATAGAGTATTCACCGCTCACTTGATATGCAACAATTGGAAGGACAGATGTTTCAGATGCAGTTTTTATTACATCAAGATAAAAGGAAGCAGGTTTTACAACTAATAGGTCAGCACCTTCAGCTTCATCTAGTAAAATCTCTTTAACGGCTTCTCTATAGTTCTTAGGATTTATTTGGTAAGATTTCTTGTCGCCACTCCTAGGTTTTGAATTTAAGGCTTCCCTGAAAGGCCCATAAAGTGATGAGGCGAATTTGGCTGCATAAGACATAATGGCAGTATTGTAAAAACCCTTTCTGTCCAAAGCCTCTCTTATTTTTGCTACACGACCATCCATCATATCTGAAGGAGCAACTATATCAGCTCCAAATTCTGCATGGATACAAGCTTGCCTACATAGTATCTCTACGGTTTCATCATTCAATATTTCTCCATTTTTAAGAAGACCATCATGTCCATCTGAGTTGTAGGGGTCAAGCGCAACATCAGTTATGACAAGAATTTCAGGAAATTTTTTCTTAATAGTTGATATTGCTCTCGGTATTAAGCCCTTCTTGTTGAGAGCCTCCTTACCTAGAGGGTCCTTTAGCTTTTCATTTATAGCAGGAAATATTATTATAGCGTTAATCCCCAGTTTGATTGCAGAACTAATATCTTTCAGTTGATTATCTAATGTTTTTCTAAATATGTTGGGCATTGAGTCAATTTTCTGAGACTTACTTTTCCCATCTATTAAGAAGATAGGCATTATAAGGTCATTAACAGACAAATTTGTCTCTTCAACAAGATTCCTAATATTTTGGTTTTGTCTTAGTCTCCTACCTCTTATAAACATAGGATTCTATTATATTATTTTTTAATTCCTTTTTAAAGTTAAATTTAACTTCACTTACTTAATAAAAGGAGATATCATAAAGATTTATGAGTGAAAAGAAGCTTATAATTTTTGACTTTGATGGAGTTATATATAACTCTGAGCCTCTCCATTTTAAATCATTCAATTTTGCACTTGAACCAACAGGTTTGACAATAACTAAAGAAGTTTATTATGAATCTTACTGTTCTTATGATGATGAAGGGTTTTTTAAGAATTTTTTAAAAGATAACGATATTACTTTTGATTCAGATTTAATTCTAAAATTAATCAAAGAAAAGCATTTTTTCTTTGATAAAAACTATGATTCAGAAACATCAATATTTCCTGGATCAATTGAATTAATTAAAAAACTATCAAAACGTTATATTTTAGGAATCGGATCTGGAGCTAGAAGAGAGGAGATTGTAAGAGTTTTAAAGAAAGAGGATTTGTTGTCTTCTTTTGAAGAAATTGTTTCTTCAGATGATACAAGTCATCCGAAGCCTAATCCAGAGACTTATATTCTATTACTAGAGAGAGTAAATGAAACATATCAGATTAGGCCTGACGAATGTGTTGTTATTGAGGATACAACTAAGGGTGTTGAAGCTGCAAAAACTGCTGGGATGAGGTGTTTTGCTATTACTAATTCTGTAGGATCAGAACTTCTTAATAATGCAGACTTAACAATATCTGATTATTCTGAGATTACTGATAAATCTATTAACGAAATTTAGAGCTAGCTTTTTACTATTAGTGAATTTAAAACTATGTTTGCTGATTGATAGAATTCCTTAAGTATAAGTTTTTCTTTTGTTGTATGAAACTCCCTCATGCCCGTTCCTAAATTTACAGTATTGATACCATTTTGAACAAAGAAATTCGCATCTGCTCCTCCGCCTGTCTCAACTAGATCAACTTTATAATTAAAATCTTTACATGTACTTAGAATGCTTTTTATTATAAAAATATTTTTAGGTATATTTATTGAGTTATATATACGGTTAACTTTAATACTTGCATTAAAATTTTTATTTATTTTTTTATATTTTTTGTTTGCAGCTGTAAGAGTTTTTTTAATTTTGCTTAATTCTGATTTAATTTTTCTTTCATTATGACTTCTTATTTCACACATAATTTCTGTTTGACCTGGTACAATATTCACCGCTGAGCCGCCATTAATTCTTCCAATATTTATAGTAGTATTTTTGTTTATTCTTCCTGTTTTCATTTTAGTTATAATTTCTGCCGAAATCGCAATAGAACTTAAACCATGTTCAGGGTTGATTCCTGAGTGAGCCTCAATACCTTTAATTGTTATATTAAAATAATCAGAGCTAGGGCCTTTGAATACTAATCTTTCAGGGCTGGTGCTATCAAGAACAATACCTTCCTTTGCCTTAAGAAGCTTATAGTCTAAGTATCTCGCTCCTAGCAGTCCTATTTCTTCGCAAGTTGTTATAGCAATCTCAATATTACAGTGCTTCAATTTACTTTTTTTTAATACTTCTAGTGTCTCAAGTATTATAGCAAGCCCACTTTTATCATCAGCCCCTAATATGGTTCTTCCATCACTAGTAATATAATTTTTTTTAATAATAGGCTTAATACTCTTGCCATTTGTCACAGTGTCCATATGAGAAGAAAGTAAGATTGTTGGATACTTCTTATTTTTTCCCAGCGTAGCGATTATATTTCCATGATTAGATTTTGTTAATTCCTTAGAGCTATCAATCTTATAGCTTATCCCTAGCTTCTTTAATTTATTTTTAATATAAATTGCTACATCAATCTCGTTTTTTGACTCACTGTCTATTCTAACTAAATCAGTAAATGTTTTAACAAGTCTTGCTTGATTTATCATCGCTAAGAATTTCTACCTTTATTTTTCAAATTTAGCGAAGTTTCTAGGAGCATCTCAGAAAGAGTAGGATGTGGATGAATAGTTCTTATTATAGAATCAATTTTTAATTTATTCTGCATAACAAGTGTAATTTCAGAAATCATTTCAGAGCAACCTTTTCCAATAATATGAGCACCAAGTATTAAGTCTTCTTTATCTATTAGTATTTTACAAAACCCAGACAGATTATCATCAGCAAGGGATTTCCCATTAGCTTTGAAAGGAAATTTTGCAACTCTATAGGCTATTTTTTTTTCTTGTGCGTACTCTTCTGTTATTCCAACGTACGAAATTTCAGGTTGGCAGTATATGCATGCTGGGACTATGTATTCACTATCGATAGAATCGCTATTTAAAATTTTATTTATAACTCTAAAGCCCTCCTCAGAAGCTTTATGAGCCAACATTGAACCTCCAATGACATCTCCAACAGCAAAAATATTTTTAATATTTGTACTATAGTCTTTATCTACCAAAATAAAACCAAAGCTATCAGTGTTAACTCCAGAAGCATCTAGATTCAAATTTGTAGTATTTGGTATTCTTCCTGTCGATAGTAGAAGTAAGTTTGACTCTATTATAAGAGCTTCTTCGGAATTACTAAGATGTATGACAATATTGTCTTCCACTTCTTCTGTCATAGTGACTTGAGTAGATTCATATATTTTAATACCTTTTTTAAAGTAACTTTTTTTAAGCTCTTCAATAATTTCTCTGTCCACAAAGTTTAATATTGAGTTGCTACTTTCGACTATTGTTACATCTACACCAAAACTATTATAAAGATAAGCAAATTCAATTCCAATATAACCTCCGCCTAGTATACAGATACTATTCGGTAGATTATTAGAATCTAAGACAAAATCGCTATCAACAATCTTTTCTCCATTGGGAGTTAAGTTTTCCGGGAAAAAGGGTCTGGACCCTGTTGATATAACTATGTTTTCAGAAGAGATTTGAATTTCTTCATTTTTAGTTTTTATCTTTAAATTATTTCTATCTATAAATGATGCTTCACCATAGTATATTGAGATGTCTTTTTTTGATAGCAGGCTTGTGAGACCACTCTTTAGTCTTTTAGTGTTTTTTTTACTATTTTTAATTATCAAATCATAATCGAAAGCTAAATTCTCAAAAGAGAAACCTCTTTTTGTAGCCTTATTCCTTAGTAGGTCAGCAATCTCTGCTGATTTAAGAAGCGATTTTGATGGTATGCATCCATTGTTTAAGCATGTACCACCAAGTGAATTTTTCTCTATTAGGGCAGTCTTAAGACCATGACTTGAGGCCTCGATTGCTGCTACATATCCTCCAGGACCACCACCAATAATAGCTATATCATAAGTTAACATATCAATAGTAAATCTATCATATTTTACTTATTTCTTTAAATTTATTTACAAAAGTGGGTATCATATAATTTTATGGAGATGCAAATAAGATCAGAAACTCCTAGAGCAAAAAAAGGTTGGGGTATGGGCTCAACAATGATGGCCGGAGGGTCCAAAATTAGAGGTGTTCAGATCTTAATAACTGAATTTAGAGATATAGATGAAAAGAATGTTTTAATAATGCATAAACTCAGCTCTGTTTTTATGTCTATGATTAAGAATGATGATGATATAGAATTAAAAGAAGAAGAATTTGGTATTAGAATAACTAAGTCAGTAAGTCAGGAAAATTATAATAATGACATTTGGGATCAATGGGTCCTTTTTTCTAGAAAAATATATGATAATATTTCCAAGATTCTTAAAGGAAAATGATTGAGCCAAGATTACAACGAAACATTAAACCTTCCTAAAACAAATTTTCAGATGAGGGGAAACTTGCCTCTTAAAGAGCCTGAAATATTAAAATTTTGGAAATCTCAAAATATCTACTCAATAATGCAGTCAAAGTCAGACGACGTGTTTGTTTTACATGACGGACCACCATTTGCTAATGGAAATATTCACATTGGGCACTGCTTTAATAAGATATTGAAAGATATGATATTAAAATATAATTCATCTATCGGTAGAGGTATTAATTATATTCCTGGTTGGGATTGCCATGGCTTGCCCATTGAGCATCAAGTTCTAAAAAAAATAAAAACCAAAAATATTACCAAAATAGAAATAAGAAATAATTGTAGAGACTTTGCAATGAAATTTGTAGATAGTCAAAAAGAAGAGTTTAAGCGTTTAGGTATCGTTGGTGATTGGGAGAATTCCTACTTAACCATGAATCAAGACTTTGAGGCAAACCAAATTAAAGTCTTCTCTGAAATGTTCTTTAGTGGTTTTATTTATAGAGGCTTAAAGCCTGTTAATTGGAGTCCAAGCTCTAGAACTGCTTTAGCTGAGGCAGAATTGGAATATCCGGAAAACCATGTATCTAAAAGCGTTTATGTTAAATGTCCGATTGCCCAAGAGTCAGTTTCTAGTCTTAATCTTAAAATTAATGGGCCTGTCTTTCTTTTGATTTGGACAACTACTCCTTGGACCATTCCTGCTAATAAAGCTATATCTATAAATAAAGATTTTGAGTATGGAATTTTCCAGGATGGTTCAGATTTTCTAATAATAGAACTAAGTTTATCTGAAAATATTCAGATTAAATTGAATAGGGAGCTAGTTCTCAAATCGAAAACTCTAGGTGTTAATCTTATTGGTGTTAATTATATCTCGCCAATTTCTGAGGATATATCTCCTGTTCTTTTGGCTGATTACGTTACACGCGAAACTGGCACAGGTCTTGTGCATACAGCTCCAGGCCATGGAACAGATGATTACGTAACAGGAATGAAGAACAATCTCGAAGTATTCTCTCCTGTTGATTCAGCAGGCAGATTCACCGATGAAGTATCAGAGACATTAACCGGATTAAATGTTTTGACTGAAGGGAACGATAAGGTGATTCAGATTTTAGATGAGAAAGGCTTTCTTTTATTGGGAGAAGATTATGAGCATAAATATCCCTATGATTGGAGAACTGGAAAACCGACTATATTCAGGTCAACTTTTCAATGGTTTGCTTCTGTAGATAAGTTTAGAGACAAATCTTTAGAAGAAATCTCAAAGGTCCAATGGTACCCAGCATCGATTGTTAATAGAATTACAAACATGGTTAAGGAAAGATCTGATTGGTGTATTTCACGTCAAAGGTCCTGGGGATTGCCAATACCGGTTTTCTACTATCTCGAGACAGGAGAAGTTTTTATCAATCAAGAAGTAGTAGACAACATAATTTCTATATTTAGGAATGAAGGATCATCAGCTTGGTGGAAATACAGTATTAAAGAATTACTACCTGATAAATTCAAGGCTGAGTCTGAGAAACTTATAAAAGGTGAGGATACTCTTGATGTTTGGTTTGACTCCGGGACTTCGTGGAAGACAGTTCTAGATGAATCAAAGTCTTACCCTGCAGATTTGTATTTAGAGGGAAATGATCAACATAGGGGTTGGTTCCAGAGCAGTCTATTAACATCTGTAGCTACGAGAGGTATTGCACCTTATAAGGAAGTTCTAACTCATGGCTTCGTGGTCGACAATAAAGGTCAAAAGATGTCTAAATCTAAAGGAAACGTTATAGATCCACAAAAGATTATAAATGAAAGTGGAGCTGACATCTTAAGATTGTGGGTTGCTAGTGAGGACTATACTTCGGAGATTCGTATTTCCGCTAATATTTTAGTCGGCATAAAAGATAAATATAAAAAAATCAGAAATACATTTAAATTTCTAATGGGTAATATTAGTGATTTTGAAGATGATAGAATCGTTCCTTTTGAGCACTTGGAGGAAATTGACAAGTGGATACTTATTAAGTTTTCTAGAGTAAAGAAAAAGTTTTTAAATTTATCTAATCAATATTCTTTCCATCAGGCTTTAAACTTACTACTTTTCTTTTGCTCTAAGGAACTAAGCTCAATATATTTGGATTCTCAAAAAGATGTTCTTTACACTTTTTCTAAGTCCTCGAATGAGAGACTTTCTTCTCAATCAGCAGTTTCAATAATTTTTAGAGAGTTAGCGATTATGCTCTCTCCAATAATATCCTTTACTAGTGAAGAAGCTTGGTCCGAGAGGTACGGGAACAGTGAGAGTATATTTAGCAATCAAGTCTCTGATCAATATTTTATCGATGATGCCTTAGAAGAAAAATGGGAGAAACTCTTGAGTGTTCGAGAACCTATCTTGAAGGAAATTGAATTAATGAGAGAAGATAAAATTCTTGGGTCTTCCTTAGAGGCTAGAATTGTTTTAACTGTCAATATTAATGACTATTCGTTCTTTATTGAGAATGTTCAACTTCTCAAGAAAACTCTTATTGCCTCAGAGATTGATATTTTAGAATCTGAAAAAGAAGGGATTAAGGTAAATGTCGAAAAAACTTTATATAAAAAATGTGATCGTTGTTGGATGCACTTTGATGAAGAAAATTTTAGTAAAAAGGAACTTGGGCTTTGTATAAAGTGCACTGAACAATTAAGTGTCAATGGATAGGTTAGTTATAATAATATGGTGAGTAATATTAGAGAAAAGAGGCGACATGTTGTAGTAGTAGGTGCGGGGTTTGGTGGACTTTACGCAGTAAATGAATTAGTTGATACAGATGTAGATGTAACACTTATTGATAGAAGAAATTTCCATCTATTTCAACCTTTACTATATCAGGTTGCAACCGGTACAATATCTGCAACTGATGTAAGTGCTCCTATACGATCTATTTTTGGAAAAAAAGAAAACGTGACCATAAGACTAGATTCAGCAACAGGAATTGATGTTAGAAGTGGGCATATTAATACAAGAAGTCATACAAGAATAAAATATGATGATTTGATTATTTCAACAGGGGTTAGCCATCATTATTTTGGACATTATGAATGGCAAAAGAATGCTCCTGGTCTAAAGACTATTGAAGACGCTCTCGAAATGAGGAGGAAAATATTTACCGCATTTGAATTAGCAGAAAATGAAACTGATCCCGCTAGAAGAAAGCAGCTCTTAACATTTGTTATTGTAGGTGGTGGTCCAACGGGCGTTGAGCTTGCAGGAGCACTTGCAGACTTGGCATTCAGAACATTCGAAAAGCAATTTCATAATATAAATACAAAGGAAGAGTGTTCAATATACATAATAGAAGGACTGCCTAATGTCTTGCCTTCTTTTAAAGAAACCTTATCAGAAATAACTAGGACATATTTAACTGAAATGGGAGTTCAAGTCCTAACTAGCTCTGTTGTAACAGATATTCAAAATGATACTGTCTTTTATAAAACTGGCGATGAGAATAAAAAGATTGAGGCAAAGACTATACTCTGGGGTGCAGGTGTTATGGCTTCTGTTATGGGTAAGATTATTTCTGATGCAACAGGTGCAGAGTTGGACAAGGTAGGGCGAGTTATTGTAAACAAAGACTTCACAGTTGCTGACCATGATAATATTTTTGTCATTGGAGACTTGGCGAGATTTAAAGAAGGGAATGATTACCTTCCTGGTGTAGCGACTGTTGCTATGCAGTCTGGGCAATTTGTAGCAAAGCTGATAAAGAAACGTGAATCCGGCAGTACTAACTATCAGAAAGAATTTAAATATAAAAACAAAGGAAACTTGGCCGTTATAGGAAGAAATAAAGCTGTTGCAGACTTAGGTTTTATGACTTCAAAAGGTTTTATTGCTTGGCTCCTTTGGATTTTCATTCATATACTCTATTTAATTGGGTTTGGTAGCAAAGTGTCAGTTATTACCAAATGGGCACTTAGTTACTTTAATCAAGACAAAGGGAACAGGCTTATATTCACAAAGTAAGTCTTTTTTTTTGTTTTTCTAGAAAAAAGTGTAGAATAAGAAAAAATGAAAACCACTTTATCCTTTCTTTTATTGTTATTATTCTTGATTTATATTTCCCCATTCTTCAGTTTGTATAAGATTGCCGTTAGCATTCAAAATCAAGATAAACAAACTTTAAATATTTATATGGATTGGAATGATTTACAGCAGTCACTAAAGTCTGATGTAAAACTCTTTTTAAAAAATAGAGAAAAATTAAGAGAAAAAGATCTGGATAATCCGGTAGAGGGAATCCTGGAAGATGTTAAGAAATTTGGTGGATTACTCTTTGGAGACAAGGCTATCTCTATAGCCGTTAAGAAAGTAGTTACACCAGAAGGAATTTTTAAATTGTACAAAATTGCTAATAAGACTAGTAATTCGAATAATAATTCTACTCTCAAGAAGGGAGCTGATTCGGAATTATCTAAAAGTTATGTTTTTACTGCAAAAGGATATACGTTAACTAGCTATAATTTCATTTCTCTCAGCAATCTAGAGGCAAATGTTGAAACAAGTAATGCTGATATTTATTTTAAAATGAGATTTATATTCCCACGTTGGATACTGTATACAGTAAAATCAGAAAAGTTGACTGATGAAATTGCAAGAAAGGTTGAAGATAAGATTGATCTATTAAAAAATCTTAGTAGAAAAATCAATCCATTGAAGTGATAAGTTTATGAAAAAAGTTCAAAAAAATGTCTATGGTGAGGAAATTTTACTTTGTAGTGATAACCCCATTACTGGGTTCTTTAGGGATGGTTGCTGTAACACAGATTCTACAGATTTTGGCGAACATTTAATTTGTACTGTTGTTACAGATGAATTTCTTTCATTTTCAAAAGAAAGAGGTAATGATCTTTCAACCCCGGTACCAGAATTTAATTTCCCAGGTCTTAAAAGTGGTGACAGGTGGTGTCTTTGCGCTGAACGTTGGAAAGAGGCTTACGATAATAATTGTGCACCAAAAATTTTTTTACTATCAACAAATTCTGAAATATTAAAAAAAATACCATTAGAAATTTTAAAACCTTATGCGATAGATTTGGATTAGGAATGCATAAAAAACTTTCTATATTGATGTTGATTTCTTTCTTATTAGCAATCCTATCTGCTAATTTTTTCCCGGATATTACTGTTAAAACTAAGTTTTTAGGAAAATATTTTATTCAACTACTAAAAGCGTTTGTTCCATTCTTAATTTTCGGAACCATTACTTATTCCATAGCTTCCTTTAATGCAGTTAGTTCTTTAAAAAAAATCGTACCTTTAACAATGTTCTTGTATATATTTTCAACTTTAATTGCTGTTAGTTTTGCTCTACTTATAGGATCAAGAATTAACTTTACTGCTTCTAACCAATATATTCCCGAAAGTTATCAACTAGCTGAGAAATCAATAGATATAGGATCCTCATTGTCTGTTTTGTCCATAGACTTTACTAACTTTTTTAGTTTAATCTTAGCTGCAAACCCTTTCGCCATAATGATTTTATCTGTTTTACTTGGTGTACTTTTTCGCTTAACTTCTAGGTTCGGAACGAAAGGGATACTTTTTTTAGGTTTTCTTAATACTCAGGTTATTAATATTACGAACTATATAATGCTTCTTGCACCTTTAGCAGTCTTCTCTCTATTCGCTAATCTGCTAATAGAACTTGAGGGCGAAACAATTTATTCTCTTTTTCGTTTTGTATCTTGCTCTGTTCTTCTTTTTATCCTCTATGTTTTGCTATTTTATGGTTCAATGCTGAAATATTTTGGTGGAATTTCACCTTTTATTTTTTTTACTAAGATTAAGGATGCTCTTCTTTTTGCTTTCTTCTCGTCAAGTAGTGCAGCAACAATGCCTTTGACCTTAAAGACTGCAGAAAATAATCTTGGTATTAGGAAAGAAGTAGCTTCTTTTGTTGTTCCAATTGGTGTTACTGTCAACATGGATGGATCAGCAATATATTTAGGCTTAGCTGCCATCTTTGTTGGTCAAATATTAGGTATTAATTTTACTTTTAATGAATATATTATTATTTGCCTAACAGCTACGATAGGAAGTATAGGTGCAGCTGGAGTTCCCTCGGTAGCGTTAGTAATGATGACAATTGTTTTTTCATCGGTTGGTATTCCACTTGAAGCTATAGCTATTATCGCAGGTGTTGATAGATTGTTAGACATGTTCAGGACAGCTGTTAATGTCGCTGGTGATTTAACAATCGCAAAGATTGTTAACAATACAGTTAAAAATTAATTTTTTTATCTTTTTAGTAGGTAAAATGGATTTTCTTAGTTAATATTAAAAATAATGTTTAGATTAATTAAACTTATAGTTGAATTCTTAAATAATCTTGATCGTAGAAATGGTTCTAATGGATCTAGTGGAACAGTAACTCTAGACCCATCCGATAAAAGTAAAATTAAAAAATTGTTTTTTATAGTTCCCATCTTTTTTGGTGTCTTGGCAATTTTGTCTAGTATTTACACTATAGACCCTGGAGAGATTGGTGTCGTCCAAAGATTTGGGAAATTTTCTTCATACTCAGATCCGGGCTTGCATTTAAAAATCCCTTTTGTTGATAGGTTAACCAAAGTTAATGTTGAAAAAGTTAGAAGGATAGAGATTGGATTTAGGTCTGAAAGAGCAAGAGTAAATGTGTTGCAAGAATCTCTGATGATTACCAAAGATGAGAATATTGTTAGTGCTCAGGCAATTATACAGTGGAAGATTAAAGATCCGGGAAACTATTTGTTTAAAGTTAAAAATCCAATTTTAACAATTAAGAACTCAGCAGAAATAGCTCTTAGAAGCACTGTTGGTACTACTTTTATAGATGATGCGTTAACATCAGGAAGAGACAGGATTCAGATTCAAACTAAAGAGTTCCTTCAGTTGTTGCTTAATTCTTATAATTCAGGTGTTCAAATAACTGATGTTAAACTTCAAATAGTCGATCCTCCTGACGAAGTTAAGGATGCTTTTAATGAAGTTGTTAGAGCAAAAGAAGATAAAGAAAGATTAATAAATGAAGCAAAAGGTTTTTATGAAGATGTTATTCCAAAAGCTCGTGGTGAAGCAGAAAAAATGATTAGAGAGGCAGAGGGTTACAGGGAAAGAAGGATATCAACTGCACAAGGAGATGCTTCAAGATTTAATCAAATATATTCAGAATATAGAAAAGATAAAGATGTTACAAGATCAAGAATATATCTTGAAAAATTATCAGAAATTTTACAGAAACCTAAAAAAGTTATAGGTACAGATGCTTCAGGTGGTGCATTAAACTTACTTCAATTAGGAGATATTTTTAAGGATTAATTTATGAAAAAAAAGCTAATACCTATTTTAATTTTAGTAGTCTTTCTAATCCCATCATTCGTATATACGATAGATGAGACAGAGCAGGCAATAATTACTGAGTTAGGTGAATTTAAGAGGTCAGTTAGGACTCCAGGTATACATTTTAAAAAACCATTTATTGAAAAAATCACTAGGTTTGAAAAAAGGATGCTCTCAACTGATGCACCTCCAGGACAATATCTAACACTAGACAAAAAAAGATTGGTAGTAGATTTTCTAGCTAGATGGAGAATTAATGATCCTATTGTTTTCTTCAAGTCTGTTAATAACTTATTTAGTGCTAATACTAGAATTGAGGATATTGTTTATTCTGAATTAAGAGAGGAGATGGCAACTCATAATATCAATGAAGTAATAGCTGAAAATAGAGAATTAATAATGGACAAAGTTAAAGAAGGAAGTAGCGAAAAGCTATCAGAATATGGAATTCAACTCGTTGATGTACGTATAAAGAGAGCTGATTTGCCTGTGGAAGTTCAACAAAGTGTTTATGATAGAATGGTTGCAGAAAGACAGAGAATTTCTAAAAGATATAGATCTGAAGGTGAAGAAGAGTCTGCCAAAATAAGAGCCGAGACTAATAAAAATAGAGAAATTATTATTGCTAAAGCTTATGCAAAAAGTGAGAAAATAAAAGGTGAGGGCGATAAAAAAGCTACTGAGATTTATTCGCTTTCTTACAGTAAGGACCCAGAATTCTATGAGTTTATGAAGAAGCTTGAATCTTATGAGCAAATTATTGATGAAAAAACGATAATCTTCTTACCTATGAATTCAAGCCTATTTGATTTGATACAAAAGAGAAGATAAAGCTTGGATACCTTTAGTCATGCATTTTGGGGTAAAGCTTTATTCGGTTACAGGGGTTCTAAATTTTCTCCTTTCTTGTTCGGTGCTGCACCTGATCTTTTTTCATTTATCCCTTACACTCTTTTCAAGCTTTTTGGTTCTACCAATGCAAAGCTCTTTGGAAAGCCTGTAATTGAAGAAATGCCAAGTTGGGTGTTTAATTTATACGATTTAGGACATAGTTTTGTAACTTTTCTAATTGTTTTATCGGTTCTAATAATACTAAAGAAGAAAGTGTTAGCTTTTGCCTCTCTATCATGGGCTTTTCATATCCTACTAGATTTTCCATTTCATACTAAGGAATTTTTTCCAACAAAAATCTTTTGGCCAATCAATGATTTTACTTATGATGGGGTTTCTTGGGCTAACCCTCAAGTATGGTTTATGAATCTATTTTTTTTATTAATATTTTTTTTCTGGAGATTTAAAGATAAAGTTAAATCAAAGCGCTAGCTTTATTCTCTTAAACAGCTCGTATGTTACTTTAACGTCCTGGACGCAATAGACCATCATTTCCTCGCTATAAGTGTCCCAGGGACCACTATAGTCTCCTTTTTGATTACCGAGCCTATGTCCCCATGCTTTAAGTGAATGCCTTCCTCTTAATTCTAATGGAATCCTCTCTTCTTTATTGTCATCTTCAATTATTTTAGGCCATATCTTTCTAGCGTATTCTAGGGTATCAAATATTTCACCTTTAGGATTAAAGTTATATATTTTTTTTATTCCTGGTATATCAAATTTTCTTATGTTGTGTCCTATTAAAAGCTCTGCTTTCTCAAGATATTCTATTCCAGATTGTATGTTATCTCTAAATTCTAATACTTCATTTGTATCAACATTCAAAGTAGCAAAGCAATGAACTAAAGTCATGCTCGGAAGAAATCCATCTGTTTCAATATCAAAAACTATTTTCATATTATGTGAATATTGAAATTAGGACACCAGCTGCTACAGCAGACCCAATAACTCCTGAAACATTTGGACCCATCGCATGCATTAGTAGTATGTTAGATGAGTCTTCCTGGGTACCAACTTTACTTACCACTCTTGCTGCCATTGGCACAGCTGAAACTCCAGCAGCACCTATCAGAGGGTTTATAGGGTCTTTGCTAAGCTTATTAAGTAGTTTTCCCATCAATACACCGGTAGCTGTTCCTACAGAGAAGGCTACAAGACCAATGACTATAATTCCTAACGTTTCAGGTACAAGAAACTTTTCAGCTGCTAGCTTTGATCCAACAGCAAGTCCAAGGAAAATAGTTACAATATTTATTAAAGAATTTTGCATTGTATCAGAAAGCCTATCTACTACTCCAGATTCTTTTAGGAAGTTACCAAAACATAATGCTCCTACTAGCGGTGTCGCATCAGGTAGTACTAGAATGCAAAGTATAAGTAATGTAATAGGGAAGAAAATCTTTTCTAGTTTGTGGACTTTTCTTAATTGTATCATCTTAATTTTTCTTTCCTTTTCCGTTGTTAAAGCTCTCATAATTGGAGGTTGAATAATTGGTACTAGTGCCATATATGAATAAGCAGCTACAGCTATTGCACCCAACAACTCAGGAGCTAATCTAGAAGCGATGAATATTGCAGTTGGACCATCAGCACCACCTATAATACTAATTGCCGCAGAATCTTGTAACGAAAAATCTATTATGCTTGTAGTTTGAGTTAAGACTACTGCTCCTACAAGTGATCCAAAAATTCCAAATTGAGCTGCCGCTCCTAGTAGAGCTGTCTTAGGATTTGCTATTAATGGGCCAAAATCTGTCATTGCACCTACACCCATAAATATAATAATTGGAAAAAGTCCGTTCTGTACACCTAAGGAATAAAGTATTCCTAGGAAACCATTTGGACCAGCGATCTCAGCAATTGGTATATTAGCCAATAACCCTCCAAATCCAATTGGCAGTAGTAGTAATGGCTCAAAGTTTTTAGATATAGCTAAGTAAAACAGTAGAATACAGATTAAAATCATAATTATTCTACCAAAACTTTGAGAGAATTTTGACATAGGCTCTATTTTCTCAGGCCCAAGTCTTCCTTCTACTGGGTTAAATAGTGCCTGTATCCCGGTTGATTTATAGAAACTTTTGAATAGTTCCTTGATATTTTTTGATTTATATTCTTTCTGTTCAACCTTAGTGTTTGTAATATCAGCTGCATATGATTCGTTTAAAATACCAATAAATAGAAAAATAACTAGAATAGGGATAATTATTTGTTTAAAAATAAGAACTTTATGAGACATTTATTATTACGTCTCCTTCTTCAACATTCTCACCTTGATTAACTTGTATCTCAATTACAGATCCACTTACACCGGCTTTGACCTCAATTTCCATTTTCATCGATTCTAGAACCATGACTGTTTGATCTGGAGTAACCTTGTCTCCTGGAGAACAGAGTATCTTAAACACAACACCATTTACTGGAGCAAGAACGTTCTCGGTATTACTTTCAGATTCTCCTGCATTATCTTTTGCTTTCTTTATTCCGGATACCTGCACCTTTCCTAAAGTTGAAACAGTCTCTGCATCAGCTCCTGCAGCTACTTGAACATTGTATGACTCACCATCAAGAAGTATTGTATAAGTGGAGACTTTGTCTTCCTTAGGAGTGTTTTCCTCGTTACCGTATTGGTTTTCGTCATCATTTTTTCGAACATTAACTTTCGTTTTACCTTCAAGAAATTCTATTCCTTTTTCAGCACAAGCTGCAGCAATAAAAGTATTTTCTTCCGTCTCTTCTAATCCTTTTTCTTTCAATATGCTATTCCAATAAGACAGACTTTTTCTTTCGTCTCTATCTGCTATATCAAGAGGATTCTCAGTTGTAGGCTCAAGTTTTAGTTGTTCTGATGCCAACTTTACAATGTCGGGGTCAGGACTTGTCGGAGTTTTACCAAAATAACCTAGAACCATTCTGCCATAACCATCAGCAATCTTTTCCCATTTTCCAAACATTACATTGCTGAATGCTTGTTGCCAGTAAAATTGAGATACTGGAGTAACAGAAGTTCCATAGCCACCTTTTTGTACAACTTCGCTCATAGCGGCAATAACCTCAGGATATTTGTGAAGAATGTTATTATCTCTCATCATTTGAGTATTTGCTGTAAGTGCTCCACCTGGCATTGGTGAAAAAGGAATTAAAGGAGAAACTCTTTTGGCTTCTCTTGGAACATAGTAATCTTTTAGCAACGAAGCAAGACATTCTTTAACTTTCATTAACTTGGATGACTCTAGGTCGCTTAGGTTGTATTCCGTATTCTTAGTTGCATGTAGCATAGTCAAGATATCAGGTTGACTAGTTCCGCCTGATACAGGCGCAATTGCTGTATCTATACCATCAACTCCTGCTTCAAGAGCAGCCAAATAGCAAGAAACACTAATACCAGCACTTTCATGTGTATGAAATCTAATATGCGTATCTTTAGGAAGAATTTTCCTGGCCATTTTTATAGTGTCATATACTTTTTTTGGATGTGCGGTTCCACTAGCATCCTTAAAGCATAAAGAGCTAAATTCTATTCCTGAATCAAGGATATCTCTAAGTATCTTTTCATAGAATTGTGCGTTGTGAGCACCGATGCAACCAGGAGGAAGATCCATTATAGTTATAACTACTTCATGTTTTAGATTGTATTTATTTATGCATTGAGCGCTGTATTCTAGGTTTGAAACATCATTAAGTGCATCAAAGTTTCTTATAGTTGTAGTCCCATGCTTCTTGAAGAGTTTGGCATGCAAGTCAACTATATCTCTACTGCCTGTATCAAGCGCCACAGTATTTATCCCTCTTGATAAAGTCTGTAAATTTGCATCTGGACCAGCAATCTCCCTGAATTTATCCATCATATCGAATGCATTTTCATTTAAGTAAAAGAAAAGACTTTGGAACCTTGCTCCGCCTCCAAATTCAAAATGAGTTATTCCTGCTTTTTTAGCTTCCTCTACAGCAGGCAAGAAGTCTTCCATTAATACTCTTCCACCAAAAACAGACTGAAATCCGTCTCTGAAAGTTGTATCCATTATGTCTATATATTTTTTACTCATACAATTAGATGTTCACATGCAATTTGTTGGCAAATAAATCAATTTTTTGAATTTTTTTGTATATGGTGTTTTACTGCTGCAGAAATAATAGCAACTTTTTTAGCATCTGTTACTTCGTTCCCATTAGTAATAGAGGAAGTAGAGCTATCATTCTTTGAAGCTATAAAGTAATTTATAAGTTTTCCTTGCGCCTTGAGTACTAAGACCATTATGACTAGAAATGCAAAAACTACTGACATTCCAATTATCATAAAATTAACAGATTCACCAATCACTGTGAAACACTCCTTATCATCATTTTTTTATCCTTTCTTATTTTAGTAAATAAAAAGAGTAAAAACAATCAAAAAGATTATTTTTTTAAAATATTGTATTGACAATTGTAAATTATCGTGGCATCTTATGGGCTTCATGAGTGATAAAGATATGAAAAATCAGGCTTTAGCTTTGTTAATGAAAGAGATACGTAAGTTGGACTATTTTAAGTGTATAACCAGCTCTAAAGCTTTAAATCTAGCATTTCACGTTGTAAGCGAAAGGATTGGATCATCTGTAGACTTCGTTAAAGAAAATGCTGAAATGGATCAATCTCTTAAAACTTTAATTGCAAAACATTAACCTTATTCAATAGACTTAGAAACTACAAAAACAGCTAAAATCTCAACAATCAAAAAAACTATGATGGAATTTAAATCTATTCCAACCTCAGAGTTAGTAAAAAGCCTACCAATTGTCACAGCTGGATTAGCAAAACAGGTTGATGATGTGAAAAGAATAGCTGATAAAATATATGAAGCCACTAGGATAGGGATACTTGAAGGGGAAAATTTTTCACCATGAATTATAACTATTAGCAGACCCAAAGTTGCAATAAATTCTCCAAGCAATATATTTGTTCCAGATCTGTCAACTTCGGAGATTGCGATTGGACCTTCACCAAACATAAAATGGACACAAATTACAGCAGAAATTCCACCTAATATCTGCATTATTGAATATAAAGCAAAGTCTTTTGTATTCAGATTCCCTCTAATTAGCATCATTAAGGAAACTGCTGGATTAAAGTGCGCACCAGAAACTTTCATAAATAACGTTATGTTGCAAAAAAGAATCGAGCTCGCTGCTAGAGCGATAGCCAGTAAAGTTAGATAGGATGGTGTATCCATACTCTCCATCATAAATGCTGTTCCTACTATTGAGAGGAGTAGTAAAAATGTTCCATAAAATTCAGCTACATATCTATTCATAGAGATTAATCTAACAGATAAAATAAATTTATTAAGTATTATTTTATTCTATGAAGAATAATGAACTTAAAATAATTTTTCTGTCCGATATGCACCTCACTCACCAGGAGGATTTCTTGGGAATTGATACTTTTGCTTCTTTTGATTCAACAGTTACTCATATTCAAGAAAACCACAATGATGCAGACTATGTTGTTCTGGGTGGCGATTTCATTCAGGATCAAAAGAAAGAATCTTTTCAATTCTTTCATACTCAAATTCGAAGATTAAAACCTTCTTTGCTGTTCGCTAGGGGAAATCATGATATTTCAGATAAGTTCTACTCAAGTCTAGGGTCTGAATCTGATTTTTTTATATCAACAAAGTATTGGGAGATTGTAATGTTAGAAACTTATAGCAAGGGTAATATCTTTGGTGAAGTAGGGATTAAAGAATTGAAGAAGCTAGTAGACTATTCCTTTCTTAATAAAGATAAGTTCTTTTTTATTTACATGCACCACAACTTGTTTATGACACGATCACCATGGTTAGATATCCATATAACTAAAAATAGAGAAGATGTTTTATCAGTATTAAAAAAAATAAAAAATCTCCGACTTGTAATAAACGGTCACATACATCAAGAAACAAAGCATATATACGAAGGAATAGAGTTTTACTCTTCTCCTTCAACTAGTGCACAGTTCACTTCTGGAGAAAAAGAATTTAAATTAGATAAAGAAAAACCTGGCTATTTGATAATAAAACTCAGAAAGGAAGGTTTAATTGAAGTAAAATGCCAAAGAATAATTGGAAATTTTGGAACTCCTGACAAAAAACCTAAATCTTACTAAATTATTTGTATGATGAACAAGAAATTATAAAAGTCATCACTAAAATTAAAAATGGAAAATATCTCATACATGAATTATATACTCTTAGTGATATAAAAAGCAATTGTTGATATAATTCTTAACATATTCATGAAAATCTATTTAGTACTTAGTTTCTTATTTTTATACTTACTATTAATTATCTTCTTCTATTTCTATCAGAGGTCATTTTTGTATTATCCAAATGAAGACAACTATCTAACATCAGAAATAATAAATAGTGAGAATTCGATAGTTTCCGTGAAAACTATAGATGGCCTAACCTTGAAGTCTTATCTCTATATGAATAAAAGTAATACGCAGACAATCTTATTTCTTCATGGAAATGCTGGAACTCTCAATAGCCGAATATATAAGTTAAATAAATTTAAAGAATTAGGTTTTAACTACCTAGCTTTATCTTGGAGAGGTTTTAGTGGGAACAAGGGAACTCCTAGCGAGGAAGGTTTAATCAAAGATGCTCTAGCAGGTTTGGATTACTTAAATGCTCTGGACATAGAAGATCTTCAAATTATCGTATATGGAGAATCCTTAGGGACGGGGGTAGGGATTAGTGTTGCAGGAACAAGAAAAATTCGGGGATTGATACTTGAATCACCGTATACATCAATTGCAGAACTAGGAAAGATTAAGTTTCCATTTTTACCTATTAATTTAATATTGAAGGATAAGTATGATTCACTTAAGAATAGTAGAAAAATAAAATGTCCAGTTTTAGTGATGCATGGATTTGAGGATAAAGTAGTTCCCTTTTATATGGGCGAAAAAATTTATGATTTAATAGAAACCGAAAAACTATCTTTTTTTACCGAAGATGACCATATGATGAGATTCAATCGTAAAATGGAAAATTCTATAAAGAATTTTTCCAACCTTCTGGATTAGACATGCTTTAAGCCTTTACGCAAGTACTTATAGCCTGTATATAGTGTGATTATTGCAGATAACCATAGTAAAAATAAGCCAATATCTTTACCGTATCCAAAAAGAAATAGATTGCCTGGTTCGCCAGAAAGTAAGACAGAAAGAGAGAACATTTGGATAAATGTTTTTGCTTTAGACAAGCTGGAGACCGGCAAGGACAACTGAAGAGAAGCAAGAAATTCTCTTAAACCTGAAACAAGTATTTCTCTACCAATAATAATTAATGCAGCCAAAAGAGTAGTGTCTTTTATTGTCTCATTATGAATCAGAAGCATTAGGGCTACTGCAACAATTATTTTATCCGCAATAGGGTCCAACAGGGCACCAAGTCTTGACTCTTCGTTTAGGCTTCTTGCAAGTTTACCATCTAAATAATCAGTAAAAGCAGCAAGTGTAAAAAGAGAACAACTTAGCCATCTTCCTGTTTCTCCAGGAATAAAAAAAACAAAAACAAAAAAAGGAATAATTAAAATTCTGAAATAAGTTAAAGATATAGGGATTTTTGAGACCATACTAAATATCCAATATTATAAATATAATACCTATTATTATTATTAGAGTTGATATGTATTTTTCTCGCATAAGAGATAAAATTTTTTTTAAAAACTCCATATTTTATAATAACATTTAGTTTAAAAAAAAAGAATCAACTTATTTAGAAAAAAAATCTAAGAATCTTAATATAAAGCTGTGGATTTCCTTATAGTACAAAGCAGCTGGAATAGTAAAAAAAATAAAAAATAGAGTTGTCCATATTGGCCTCATCAATAAATCATACATCTAAACTAATCTTATTTATATGTTATCTTCAACTTAATTGCCTTTATTACTTGTTACTTTGATATTTTTTTATATAATAAGTACAAAGTCGTGGTTAAATAAAATCGACATGGAGCTTTTATGTTAAAAAATTTCTCATTATTATTCTTTCTTCTTTTTCTACCTTTTTTTTCTGCAAATTCATCTGTTGATGATCCTATAGTATTAGATAAGTCATATATGAAAGTTGGCTATGGCCTTGTTCATTTGCCTGATAATAACAATGTCCCTTCCGGCTCAGGTGCTGGAGCTGTTGACAATACCTTTCCTAAAGCTGTTTACGACTTTGAATATGAATCTGGGTCTTCATTCTCAGTAGCTGCTGGTAATAGATTCCGTGACTTTGCGTTTGAACTTTCTATAGACCAGATTGTAGCTGATTTGGACTCTGTTTCTTCTGGGACTGGAACTAAGACTACTGCTGGAGATATTAGCTTAAGAATTATTATGATTAATGCACTTTATTATCCTGATTTCATGAAGTTCGGTAACGCCAACATATATCTTGGAGCCGGAGTTGGTATAGCTGAAAAGGTTGACCTTGATGAGTCATCTATTACAGGATCTAGAGCAGATACGGCCAACAGCTTTAAATCTTCAACTGACTTATTTAACCCTACATACCAATTTATACTTGGCGTTGAATATAGTTTAAATAGCTTTCTATCTATTTATTTAGAGGCTAAGGATACTACGATTAAATCAGTACACCTTGGCAGAGGATCAAGTAAAGAAACCTATGGAACGATGGAGATGAATCCAATGAGTACTGTTTTAGGACTTAAGTTTACTTTTTAAAAAAATTTAACAGTTATTTGATTGTTATTGTACCGTTCATAACACCCCAGTGACCAAGAAAACTGCACCAAAAAACATAATCCTCACCTTTAGAGAATTTATTTGTATCTAAAGTTAACGTTGTTGTTTCATTAGGACCTAAAAATTTAGTTTTATACATAACTTTATTGTCTTTTGGAAGATATCCATTTTTAATACCATGAGATGGATTAACTATGCCAGTTAGATAATCTGCATCTGTTGATTTTGAAATTACAATATTGTGTCCAGCTAGCTCAACAGCAAGAGTTCCTGTATTTTTAAGGTTAATTTTAAACTCCTTGCAAGTTGAATCAATTGTTATGTTGTCAGCGCTGAATTGCATCATACCGTTTCCTTCTATGTCAATCTCACATTCCCCGGCTATTGAAATAGATGAAATTGTAAAACAAAACAAAAGTAAATAAATTAAATTTTTCATTGAAATCTCCTTTTCTTGTAGAATTTTTACACATTTATTCTACCGGATATGCTATTTTTTACTACTATGTCAAAGTTTTTATGTATTATTTTATAAAAAACCTTGACAAAATAATCAAAATATAACATAGTATAAGAATCGGAGGGTTATTATGAAAAGACAAAAGCAAAATTCAAAAGAAGAATATTTGGCTAAGTACGATAAATCCATGGGGCCTATGGCTTCTCTAGGGACGGGTTTAGTCCCTTATACAATTTTAATAGTTTCATTTATTGCTATTTTGTACATAGCTCTATAGTTCTATTTTGTAATATAATAGTGTAAATGACTGTTTTAGAAAAGAATTTATTTGTTTTTACAGATCTAGATGGAACGCTACTTAGTTTTAGGAAACAAGAATTTAAGTCTATAAAACCTTTTATTAGTAATTTAAATTCAAGGGGTGTCCATTTAATACCTAACTCTAGTAAATGTTTCAGTGAGATATTACCTTTAATGGTTGAACTTGAGTTAAGAACTCCCTTTATTACTGAAAATGGAGCCGCTATATTCATACCAAATGATTATTTAGAAAAGAAACCTATTGAAGCTAAAGAATTCCGGAACTATTGGGTTATTAAACTTGGTACAGAAAAAGAAATAATAAATAATAAAATTAAGCATTCAAACTTTAAAGAGTTTTCAAAATATAGTCTTTTTTTAAAAAATATGACTCAACTTCAACAGTCCTACTACACTGGAATCAAGCTAGGTTCTTTAAAAGAAGGCCTTCTAAAGGAATACGGAGAACCTTTTATTTGGATGGGAAACAAAGAAAAATTAGAAGAATTTAAACACATCCTGAACGAGGAAGGACTTAGTATAACAACTGGAGCAAGACTTCTTCACTTGACTGGTTTAAATTCTAAGGGTGATGCTATGAGCAAACTTCTTGAGGAGTTAAAACTCCAGGGTATGGAAGATATAGCTACAATAGCTTGCGGCGATAGCCCTAATGATATTTCTATGCTTGAATTAGCAGACTATGCTGTAGTAATAAGGCTTCCGGATAAAAAGAATATGGTACTAAGTAGAAGAAGTAATATATCTAATTCAAAAAAAATTGCTCCTGAAGGATGGCAAGAGGCACTTGAAGAAATAGATTTAATAAAAAATATTCTTAAATGAGCACCTAGAACCTCATATTAATATAAAACTTATAACTCTTAAGCAAATTCAAGTTCTATTTGCTTGCACCATTCAGCAACTCTATCTTCTGTTAGCTCTGGTTCATTATCATTATCAATCCCTAGACCGACGAAGTTGTTATCTTTTTGTGCTAAAGAGAAATCAAAGCTATAACTATCAACAGGCCAAAGACCAATTGTAGTACCACCTTTATTAGTAATTTTTTCTTCTAATGTACCAAGAGCGTCTAAGAAAGTTCCTGAGTAAACATGTTGATCTCCACATCCAAAATAAGCCACACGTTTATTAGTGAAATCAATATTCTCTAGTTCATCGAATTTAGTTCTCCAATCTTCCTGAAGTAAGCCGATGTCCCACGTTGGACATCCAATGATAATATTTTCATAATCATTTATTTTATCCAATGGCTCTTTGTATATATCGAATAGCTCGACATCACAATTTGCCATGTTAGTTTGAATTAAAGTAGCAACTTCCTCAGTTGCAGCACTTGTTGTTCCATAAAAAAGACCAATTTTCATTTTGCACCTCGTAAATAAACTTATTGTGGACACCTAAGGTCCACATATAAAATATACCTAAATCTATTAAAAAACAAGTGTGAAAATTAATAATTTTTTTTTCAATTTTATTCTAAAAGGTATGATATTAATATGAAATTTATATATGTTATTTTTTTTGCTCTACTATATTTTATTATATTTCATGGAGAATCATGGATTGAAAGCATCAAGTAAGATTAAACCTTTATGGTGTCCAATTTGATAGTTATAGGAAATTCCCTTTCTAGGGTTAAAAGTAAAATTTTTTTTAATTTTTCTACTTCTTTTTTCCTTTTATCTATTTTTCTTCTCTTTTCTTTAAATATTTCAAAAGCTTATTCACATGATAGCGATGGAAAAATGATTGAAGCAGTACCTCCTTTTCCTAAAATTGAATTTGAGATTAAAGACAACAGCCCTTTAATTTATACATTAACTTTTAAGTTTCAAAACTTTAATTTAGCTCCTGTTGAAGGTGACTTAAAACAATTATTAAATTCTGGTCACATACTTTTGTCAATTAATAACGATAAAAAGATTATCATCAATAAAAGTAGCTACGAACTATCAAAGAATCTTTTGAAAATTGGAAAGAATGAATTATTTGTAATGCTGCTGAACTCTGATCACTATTTGTACACTAAGATGGGAGCCATAATTTACAAAGCTAAGATTTTATATAAAGAGTAATGCCTATATATATAGAATTAGGGTAATTATAGAAATTGAAATAATCCAAAAAAGTATAAAGTACTTAAGTTTCCCTTTTGCGCTATCTCTTTCTTCTAATGTTCTAGCTTTAATGCCTTGAGCTATAAAAACAATATTTCCTGCTAATTGAACGCATACTGTATTTATAATAAGTAGCATTAGGGCGCCAGTTGCTAGTTTATATTGACCATTTGCAATAAGTATTGAGAAAGAAGCTGCAGGTGGAAGCAGGGCTACGGATACCATAACTCCAACTAAAGCTGCAGAGACACCTGTTGTCATTGATAATGCTGCTGCGGCTCCAGAAGCTAAGGCTAGTACTATATCTCCGATTCCAATACTAGTTCTATCAAGAATTGCCTTACTTAGATAATTTAGCTCAGATATTGATGATATTACAAAACCAAAGAAGATAGATATTAATATTCCAACAATGATGGAATTAAGAGATTTAAGAATAAGCTTCCTGTTACCTATTGACGCCGCAAAAGATAAGGCAATATTGGGTCCGAGAAGTGGAGCTATAACCATTGCTCCAACAACCACAGCTATATTGTCTTCTGAAAGTCCGATTGTGACTACTATCGTAGACAGGACAACCATTAATAGAAAATTTAAATTTAGGTCTACTCCTTTTGCAACTTTTTCGTACAGCTCTTCTCTAGTAGTCCTTGGATCAACTTTTTTGTCCTCTTTTAAGCCTTCTTGAAGACGTGGTATTGTTGCATCAACTGGTAATACAAGAATTTTAGCATTTTTATCGGATTCAAATAATTTTTGCAAACTATCCAGTACTGATTGTCGAGAGTCATCAGTTACAACCATGGTGAAGACTTGTCTTCCATCTTCAAGCTCAGATGACCACCAGTAGTCTACAACTCCTTGCTTTTCAGCTATTGTAATAAGAGTTCTTTTATACTTCGATTCTGAAATGATTTCACAAATTCTCATCTTCTTACTTTATCATGAAACACCATCTTTAATTGAAATTATGAATAAGATGATTTTACTTTTCTTTATAGGACTCATCTAATCTTATAACATTTCACTCTTGGCTTGGTCCAAGAACATAAATACCATCTATCTCAAGGACTTTATTGGCAGGACTACAGAGCGAAGCATTATTCCATAATTCTTTATCTGAAAATACATAAATTGAATCATTTTCAAAATTACAGTTAAGAATAGAATTTTTCAGTGTCTTTCTGACTTTAAGTAGAGTGCTCTTTTTTACTCTAGCAAGATAGCCCCCATTTACAGATAAACCATTACTAACTGCAAACAAATTGACCTTTGAAGTGTAATGAGTAGGAAGCAAGTCTGGATAGATAAATTTAACTTTATCATATCTTAGTGCAAGCTCGTTCCATGCTGGATCCTTTAATAGTTGTTTCCATGTAGGCCCACTGTAGCTTAGTTTTACTGACTTAATAGATCTAGTTTTACTGTACATTTCAAAAGAATCAATGAAAGCAACGATTAAAAGAATACTTAGGATGATTGTACAGGTTTTCTTGTTAAAAAGTCGTGTAAAAGAATAGAAAGATATAAAACTAATTATATATAGAACGGGCCAGAAAAATCTTCCAGAAGATCTGAAAGTTGCAAAAAAATTTTTAATAAAGGAAGGAAGAGGGTAGGTAATTAAAAGTGTTTCGTTAAAAATAACTTTGTTCGTTAAAGCGAACATAAGAAGTAAGAAGCTGATTGTTAATATTGGGATATATTTTTTTCTTGAGAAGCTTAAAGTGCCTTTCTTAAAGTTTAAAATCGAAAGAATCAACAAGGAAATAACGGGTATTCCTATGAAATTAAATCCTTCGTAGTCACCTGAGCCTATAATCGACGTCGTGTCTTTAAGGTCAGGCATTAATTTAGAGAATCTATAAATTTCATAATTGTTTTCACTAACAAAAGATACTGAAGAGTCAAAAATAGAGTTTAAATTCATTCTGAAGTGACCGTAGCCTTGATAAAAATGGTAAGTGTCTTTGTTAGTCTCTACTCCAAGAAGCATGAATAAAGATATAATTAGAACAATAGTTATTCCCAAGAATTTAAATAAATCACTAATACGCAATTCTTTTTTTAAGATTCTTTGAACTAAATCTGCAACAAATATAGGTAATATCATAGCAAACAAATAAGCTTGAGTTAGAAGAGAAACTACTAACAAGGTTAGCCAAAAAGAGTACTTAAACTTTGTTTTTAAGTAGAAATATATCGAAGCTATTATTATCCAGTGCGCAAATAAGCCCGGGTGGTTCAATAGCAAATTAAATACCAATACAGGTGTTAGTAATATTATAGAGATTAGTAAGAACTTCATTCTTTTTGAGTCTATGAACATGTCAAGAATCTTTAAGGTAAAAAAAGCTTGAAGATATATACAAATAAGGTGCCACAAGCCAAAAAATTGGAATGGGAAACCAAGATAGTTAGTAAAGAATTTGAGAAACATAGACATTACAGGTACGGAACCACTGTATATTAGAGATATATTTAAGTCTTCACCGTATGGATAATTGTCTAGAAGTGGATACTGAATTATGTTCGTCCACCTAAAGAACTCCCAACCAAACCAAGCTTGAGTACCATCTTCATGTCCAGCAAAGAAGATCCAATCAATATTCCTAGGATTTAGATAATTTAGGTTTAAGCCAGTCATATAAGCAAAGAAAATGAAGGTAATTGCTAATAATAAAATTTGTTTCTTATATCTTTCACTTATCATGGGTTAAATCATAGCACAGAAGATTAAATCTTGTGAAGTTGAAGTGTGAGACATTGTAAAGATTAGAGTTTCATTATAACTGAGAGGCACATCAGCTCAGGTTTTAATTATATAGTACTATTTAAATCTTTTAATATAAAAAAATTGAAGGGTAAGAGTATTTTAGATACTAAAAAGTAAATTAATTATACAATTTTAGTAAGTAAATCTGTCATCATTTTCTTGTTTAACCTCCCAGTGTTAACATTCCGTGGACTTGGGTGATAACAGGCTATCAACTTCTTCATATCGGGCATTGTAAAAACCTCACCATGTTTAAATTTAGGCTTCTTTGTAAACTTACTGTAGTTTTCATCGTAGTATTTTAAAATTGAATCAAAAGCAATTTTTCCTAAAGCTACAATAGATCTTGAATTTTTTAGTATTTCCAACTCTTTTTTGAAATAATATGAACACGTCTTTAGCTCAATAGATGAAGGTTTGTCTTCAGGAGGTACACATTTAAGTGCTGTTGTAATATATGTATTTCTAAGTTCTAAACCATCGTTTTTATTAATTGAATAGGGCTGGTTGCTTAACTTTGCTTCATATAAACATTTATATAGGAATTCAGAGGACTTATCACCGGTAAAGACTCTACCTGTTCTTGTACCTCCATGTGCTGCAGGAGCTAAGCCAACAATGACAATCTTACTATCTTTGTCCCCAAAACCTGTAATAGGCTTTGCCCAGTACTCTTCGTTTTTAAACTCTTTTCTCTTGTTTTTAGCAATTTTTTCTCTAAACCTTACTAGCCTTTTACATTTATTGCAGCCTATTATTTCCTTGTTTAAGGCTGACATTGAAAGGTTCTTCATTTTTAATTTGCTTTAAACTTTAATTGGTATTCTTTTCCATCAAAATTTTCAAATATATATTGTACCATTGGGTGATTAACTGGTTTAGGTTCAAGAACTTCCTCTATATTTTTCTCTGCAACATAAGTTGTCTTCTCATCGTCACTAACCAGAACATGACACCAGGGTTTATCTTTAGGAGGATTACTTTTAGCTACATCGTTATACCATTCATCTGTACCTTCGTAGGATGGATCAATATCGAAAATCACTCCTGTGTAATCGAAAATCTTATGTCTAACTATTTGACCAATTTTAAACTTTGTTTTCACTTCTTCCATTTAAAAATTCTACACTATAACTCTTGATTTTTGTATTCAAAAAAGTTCAAATATTAATAAAGAGTTTTTTATGATTTCTATTAATAGGAACAATAAGGGTGAATTAATTGAGGCAAGAGGGAGAAGGGTAACTAAGTCGTCTTTTTATGACAAAGATAAGGATTTTGAAGTAAGCAGAAGCAAATTTAACGACTTTCTTCTTTGTAAAAGGTGCTTCTATTTGGACCGCGTATTGGGGGTTAAAGTTCCAGATATGCCTGGATGGACCCTTAATTCAACTGTAGACGAGCTATTAAAGAAAGAGTTTGACTTATGTAGGGCTTCTCAAAAGCCCCATAGAATTATGATTGATAACCAAATGGATAATATTGTTCCATTCCAGCATAAGGAAATAGACAAGTGGAGGGATGCTTTAAGAGGAGGAATTAAGTACAGATTTAAGGAAACAAACATAATTCTTAAAGGTGGAGTTGATGATATTTGGTTTAACAAGGTCACTGAGGAAGTCATAATAGTCGACTATAAATCTCAGGCTAGTTTTTATAAAGTTAGCACAGAAGGCTACCTGTCAAACGTTTTTCATAATTCATATAAGATTCAAATGGACATATATGCTTATTTGTTTCAACAAAATTCCTTTAGAGTTGGAGATATAAGCTATTTTTATGTGGCCAATTGTAGGAAAGACTTAAAGGCATTTAACTCTAAGCTAGTTTTTGATGAAACTCTTGTTCCATATCTTCATAGAACCCACTGGATAGAAGATAAAGTCGAGGAAATGATAAGTACTCTTAACTCAGACTGTATACCTCCATACAACTCTTTTTGTCAAAATTGTGCCTGCTCCAAGGCCAGGATAGAAATAGAAAATAAATAGAGCTATGTATTCTTCTTTATCTTCGATTATATTACACAGGTGAGAGCCTTAGCAATTCTATTATTTTCTTTGACAGTATTTTCATCTTTTGCTGTGACAATTCAAGAATGTGAAAAGCTATACAAGGTGAATTCTCTCTCTTGTTCAACTAAACATTGGGATAGGATTGCAGAGGTAAACAGGAAAGAAGTATTCCTTGAGTTTCAACTTCTTCGTGAGAATAGGGTTAAAGGCTTTATTGAAAATAAGAGCAACCAAGAAAGATACATTCACATCAGGTGGGTTTTGCATGATGATCGACTGGAACCATTGATGTCAGATTCTCATACAATCACTATATTACGCCCTAATGAAAAGTCTTTGATAGATTTTATTTTTCATGAAAGCTCAAAGAAGCCATTAATTATTGAAGGTAACTTTCTAAGACTCAGAAATTTTGAAGTTAAGTAGCTATACTAAGGAAAGATTCCCATTTCAGTGTAAGTATGAGCGATTTTCTCGATACCGATCTTGTAAGCTGCCTCTCTGTAAGTAATTTTATTTTTAAGGTCACGTCTTTTTGTTCTTATTTCCTCAAAAGCCTGACACATAGTTTCATTTAGAGCATTGTTAATCAAGTCAACCTCTTTAACACTATTTCCACCTTGATTTTCTATACGTCCCCATCTGACGTGATTTAAATTCTTTAGCCATTCAAAGTACGAAACTATAACGCCTCCAGAATTGAGATATAAATCTGGGAGAATTATCGTATTGTTCTTAGATAAATATTTATCAGCCTCATATGTTATGGGACCATTTGCTCCCTCCGCAATTATCTTAGCTTTAATTTTATACATATTTGCCTCATTTATAACTTCTTCTAATGCTGCGGGGACTAATATGTCGCATTCTTCATAAAATACATGATAAGGGTCATCATAGAATTTACAGTTTTCATACTCTGAAAGATTTTTACCATCTTTAAGCCAAGATTTTACTGAATCGGGTGATAATCCATCTGAGTTATAAATTGAGCCATTATACTCACAAATACCAATTATTTTTGCTCCTGCAGCTTCGAGGAAATAGGCTGTATGGAATCCAACATTACCGAAGCCTTGGATGATAACTTTTTTATCTTTTATCCCAGTTTTTAAATTAATTTTAGACATTTCTTCTTTGTCTTCTAGTAGTTCTCGTAAGCCTATAAAAACTCCTCTACCTGTAGCCTCTTTTCTTCCAGAGACTCCTCCTTGAGCTATATTCTTAGATGTTACTGATGCAGCAGAGTCTATATTTGAGTTGGATAATGTTTTATATGTGCTATATATCCAGCTCATCTCTCTTGACGTAGTACCGTAATCCGTTGCTGGAACATATGTGTTTGGACCAAGTGAGTTTCTTGAATGCAGCTCAAATGTATATCTTCTAGTTATACGTTCTAGCTCGGTTACAGAGTAATCTTTAGAGTCAATCTTGATCCCACCTTTTCCACCGCCAAAAGGTACATTTACTAGAGCGCATTTGAATGTCATTAATGACGCGAGAGCTCTAACCTCATCCTCATTTACTACACTACTAAACCTTATACCACCCTTCAAAGGACTCATATGGTGACTATGTTCACCATGCCAAGCATCGATAACCTTTATTTCTCCATTGTCCAAAGTTATAGGGAATCTTAAATGATAAACAGAATCACAAGACTTTATTTGATCAGACAAGCCCTTAGGGATACTCAGATCTTTTATGGCAGTGTCATAAAAATGATTAAATGTTTGTAGAAAGTTCACAGAGATAAAATAACATCATTTAATTTTAATTAAATAGATTTTAATATAATAATAATGAATCTAGAAGTTGAGTATTAATCTAAATCCAACTATTAGATTAGTAATCAGTGTAATTTTTATGCTCATAGTCTATTACAGGCATATTTAATAAAGTATCTAGCCCATCAATTGAGAGACTTTTCAAATTAATTCTTAAAAGCTTAGGAACCAGCAATATTTTCTTTAAAAGATTTATTGGCATGTGGATTGTTGGCTTATTGTTTATTTCTAGAAGCTCAGTAAATTTTATAGGACCACCATCATAAGCATGAATCGTTTCCTTAGAATCTATCTTCTTACATTTGATTATAAATTTAACAAGATTCTGAACATCAACAAAATACATAGGATAGTCCCCCGTCCCTGGTATTGGAAATATAGGAGAATACTTAAAGAGTTTATTTAGTGTAGCAAAAATACCACCTTCGCTATCTATTACTACAGGGGGTCTTATTATTATTGAATTTTCATACGATTTTACAATTTCTTCACACTCAAGTTTTGTCTTTCCATAAATATTTTTAGCAGAAATTGCCATAAAAGAAGATGTATAAATTAATTTTGCCCCTCTAGCTCTACAAAATTTAACAATATGCTCTAAGCCGCTTATATTTATATTTTTACCGTTAATTATCTTATTACTATAGTCGTGAGCCAAGTGAAAAACATTATTAATCTTAATCTTGGGTTCAATAACAGAATCAAGACTATCTTGCATATCGTATTTTAGATATGATGTATTTTCACTTATTATCGCTTTTCGAGACAGAAGAATAGGGCTGCTATCTGATAATTCTTCAGCTAGAATAGATCCTATAAATCCTGGAGCACCAGTTATTAGATCAGAACCTTCATCCATTAAAAAATACTAAACAATAGCTATTGCTTATTCAAGAGTAGAATATTTGTAATCAATTATGAAAATCACTTGATTCAACAGCACTAAAAAAGTACCTTATTTTATAATGCTAAATCTTAAAACAACTTCGTTCCTATCCTCGATTCTTTTATTTCTATTGATGACAATCCTAGTTTATAGCTTTTTTAGTGATTTCGGACTAAGAGATGATGAAGGTTTTTATCTTTATTACCTAAAATATGGAATTGATGAGCCAACATTTACATTTTTTCACACTATTGGAAACATCTTTGGTCCACTATTCTCATATCAACTGTATGGGTTTAGATTATTAAATTTACTACTACTTCTGATATCAATTAATGTATCTTCAATCGCTGCATATCAATTTTACAATAGTAGCAATAAAATAAGGGATCCAAAATTATACTTACTACTGATAGTAGTTAGCATAGCTACTTTAGGATTCTTTTCTTTTATTCCCACATTTTCTTACACTTCATCATCTACCATTGCTTGTTTCTTCTGGTCAGCAGGTCTTTTCTATATTGCCAGGGAGCATAAAAAATCAGATATTTATTTTAATTTTATTCTGGTCTTAACATTCTTGTTTGCGATAGGCTCAAGGATACAAATGTTTGTCGTACTAATGTTAACTCTACCTATCTTCCTTTATTTTATTAATAATCTTATAAAGAAAACAACTAAAGTATCTATTTTAAAATCTCTTCTAGTCGTTACGGTTTTTTCTGGGTTGTTTGTTTTCTTCCATAGGCACTTTTTAATTGAAATTTATCCTGTCGGCAAGATAATATATGAAACTTCACATGACTCGTTGATTATTTTCTATATTGAGAATATTAAGTATTTGTTGTCCCACCAGGACTTTTATGTCGTCTACCTCTCTTTTGGATTGATTACGATATATCTATTTCTCAAGCTTAAGCTAAAGAAAGATCTAAGATTAAGCATATTAGTATCATTGATACTTTTCTTGGTTCTTAAGGATATTTACGGATTTACTAAATCATATTTTGATATAGAAGGAACACCGTCAAACTTTTCCAATAGAGCACTAAGATACCTGTATGTCTTAACAGTATTCTCTCCAATTCTAATTGAGTATTTTTCATTCCTATCTTCTAAGTTTAAAAATATAAGATATGAAGCTGACTTTAAACTAAGTTTTATTTTTATAGTAGCTTTTTTGGGGACTATTTTTTCTTCTGCAGGGAATGGAAGTAATCTAATATTTTGGGCATCTTTTTCTATTGGACTTACGTCTATACCCTTTTTCTTAAAGCTTATCTCACTTAGCGAAGGGATATCATTTAAATACTTAGCAATTGTAGTAGTAATTATTTTTGCTACAAATTTATCAATAGTTTATAGAGATCAAGTTTATCAATTCAGAAGAAGTCCTATAAAATCTTCCACCTTTAAAATATCTAATAGTATTTATCTTTCAAATATTAAGATTGATTCAGATTCGTCGAATACAATAGATAATCTTTTGTTAACTTTAGAAAAAGTTAAATTTAACCCTGTTACCGATAGAATCTTCGCTTATCCAGAGCTTCCTGGTCTTATTGCAAGCGTAGATGCAAAATCCTTGGGTGACCCTCACAGTCAACACTCGTTCTCTAATAAGAAATTCCGGGAATTGAAATCAATACAAACTAAGATATGCACCTTCCTTGAATATGAGAATTTAACTGGAATTAAAGAGGTCTATATATTAGTAGGTGAATCCATTCCCACACTTGTCGAAGATTGTTTATTCCGAATAATTGACAAGGAAAGTAGGGTAGAGGTCTACGAGATAGGTGAATTGGAAAATATAGGAATGGCTTATAATGATTACGTGAACTATAGGACACAGATTAAGTTAATTGGACCTTATAGAATAAAGTCAAAGTAACTCTAGCTATCTTTAATTATTTTATAAACAAGTTCTTCATCTAAGAATTTAGCTCTATTGTCATTCTTTAAAAAGCCCACTTTTTTTCTTTTTTCTTTCATTCTTTGTTCTTTTGTCTTGTTTCTTTTAGGCTTATCGTAAGTTTTCTTTTTTTGAGCAGCCTTTGGATGACTTTTTTGTACATGACTCTTCTGTGGAAGATTCTTCTTACCGACTGTTCTGCTGTTAGTTTTTCTATCAGGTGATTCTTTTTTGTTACTTTTAAATGAGCTATCTTTAATTTTATTTTGTATTTTTGGATCAAGTATTTTTTGAATTGCTCTCCATTTCAAATGTTCGCTCGATGTTATAAAGCTGATAACATTCCCGGATAACCCAGCTCTTGCTGTCCTACCGATTCTATGTATAAAATCTTCTGGTACTTGAGGTAAATCAAAATTAATAACATGTTCGATTTGAGGAACATCTAGACCTCTGCATACAATATCAGTTCCGACTAAAACCGGGAACTTATTGTTTCTAAAGTCTGAAATTATCCTATTCCGTCTATTTTGTTTTAGGTCCCCATGAATGGCGCCTGCTTTAATACCATCGAAAGCAAGCTTCTTAGCCATTCTATCACAGGCATATTTTGTTTTCATAAAGACTAAGATAGATCCAGTCCTTTCCTTTAACTCTTTCACTAATTGATTATATTTTTCGTTTGAATTAATCTTTAGAACTTCTTGTTTTAAATTTTTTGGTACTTGATTTTTAATTCCAATACTTATTCTTTTAGGATTAATTAAATATTTTTCTGCAAGTTTGGAAATTTCAGTCGGTATAGTCGCCGAAAACATTAATGTTTGTCTCTGGTCCGGTATATGTTTAACAATATCTGCAATTTGTATTCCAAATCCCATGTCTAGCATCCTATCTGTTTCGTCTAACACGAGGATTTTAGTTTTCTTTAAATTTAATGATTTTCTATTTATATGATCATTTATTCTACCTGGCGTCCCAATGATAATTCTAGGACCCCTTTTTAAGTTACTCAGTTGATTTGTTATTGATTCTCCACCAATAAGAGAAACTATCTTTATTTCGTTTCTATAACCAAGAAGCTCTCTTACTACCTCATATATCTGCTTAGCTAACTCTCTAGTAGGAGCAAGAACGACAGCGAGACTATTACGGTCTTTTTGTAAACCTTCAATTATAGGGATGGCAAAAGCAGCAGTCTTACCTGTACCTGTTTGAGCAGAACCTAATATGTCACTCCCTTTTAATGCTAAAGGGATTGCTTCTTCCTGTATTGGAGTAGGTGTATGAAAGCTCATATTTTTTAGAGACTTATTCAAGGTTTCTGATAGGTTGAAGTCATTAAATGTAATTGGGGTTTTGCTATTATCTTTTTTCAAGTTGACTGAACTATATAGGAGAATTAGATAATTACAATTAAAAAGTAAAAGAAAGAATCAATCAAATTGGTCTTATTCGGTAACTGTAGTGGTTATTGTAAAGACTGGTGCAACGTTGGATATGTTGCTGCAACCTGCCGCAGCAGATGAAGCACTCCATTCAATTGCTAATGCATTTGTTCCTTTAAAGAACATCTCAACGCTGACTTTACTGTTTTTAGTAATAACGATTGGAGATGCAAGTGTAATTATAGCTCTCATTTGATCGACATTACCAGATGCAGTTGCTCTTGTTGACCCATCAGACTGAAGAAGTTCAACATCATAAGCAGCAGCATCATAAAGATAATTTCCGCTACCCCCGCCGGGGTTCATATCATTCATAGTTATATTAACTTCTGCTTTATCGGCTAAGTCTGTAATACAAGTCCCATCACCACAACTTACATCAGCCATTCCAAAGACGTTAACTGTGGCACCTGCTGTAACGCAGTGTAATGGAGTAGCATCAGCAGTACTAAAACCGCCTTTGATGGTTATTACTTCATTCATATATCCTCTAAAGTGAGTATATGTCCCAGGTTTATTTGCTGACTTTTTAATAGTAGGCAAATAGTTAATTGAGGCTGAACCGCCAATATCTCCAGAAACAGCACCTTCCTTTAGAACCCAGGTTGCTCCAGTTGTTGAATTATAAAATTCACCTTTAAGCAGTGTAACTTTCATTACTTCAGCATCTGTAGTGCAAGTTCTATCACCATCAGCAAAAATATTTGCCGCCGTTGTTGTACTAGAACAAACAAATTCCGCATTTACAGGATTAGATAATACTAAAAATAGGAATAAACTAAATATTAAATTTTTCATAAATTAACCACCTTAGCTACCTGAAAGTTTAAATGCTCCACCTTGAGATCTTTCAATCATAATTTTATTTTGTCTTCTAACTTTATTAAGCAGTGTTGATTTAACATCTCTTTCTCCAAACATTTTACTTGAATATGCTTGTCCTTCAGGACCAAAAAGAGTAGGTTGGTCTTTTCTTGTAGTAGTAATAGATGCTTTTATAAACCAAAAGTTCTGATCTATTCCATCTTGTTGTCGATCGTCTTGGTACCCAACTTCAGCAGTTAAATTTGGATTCAAATAAAGCTCTGATGAATAACGAATCGATGTTGGATCTTCTCCTAAGTGACCATTAAATTTGGAATAAGCAATAAATACTTTAGTCCATGGTAGATAAGGAAGAGGGTGGCCTAATTCAATATCAAAACCATCAAGGGCTTTTTCTTGTCCATCTATGTTGTTTATTTCTATATCTTTAGTTCCACTTAAAGCTTCATAGTAGTTAACATTTAAATCTAACAAGCCTTTTTTAATCTCACCACCAAAACCAACTCTATAGTGATTTGAACTAAATTCGTGATCATAGAAAGAGTTTAAACCTAGGACAAGATTTTGCTCACTGTTATAATTTCTATAGCCAAGTCCAATATTTGTTCCAATCCTTCTGTCTTGAAATTGTTCAACTGACATAGCATTTAGCTGAGTGAAGATAGTATGTTTGAAATCTGCAGATTGTTTAATGGGCACAACAGTTAAAATTGAAAAATCTACTAACGTTTTACCATCTGAATCTTCTGAAAATCCAATTGTACCTTCAGAGTTTCTGAAAAAAGAATATTTAGAGTTTGAAGCAGAGTCAGCATATGCATCTTCTGCATAATTTGAAGCTTTTGACAATAAAAAACCTTTCTCATTAGTAGTAAAAGCATCAATTTCACCTCTTACTTTACTGTATTCATCATATAAAAGCCTTTCTTCTTCTTTTAAAGAGTCATTAAATGTGCTTGAAATAGCGTTAAAAGAGAAGGCAAATAAAAGTATTAATACTATAAAATTCCTCATTAATTCATTTTATAACTATAATTTATTCAAAAGCAAGCTATTCTGTTAATTCAAAATGAATTCTCAGTCCTTATCGGTCAACTCGAGCCTACCTTGCTCGGGTTCTTCGCCTGTTTCCACAAGCTTTTCGAGTGGTCTTGGTGTTTGAGCAATCTTATTAACATCCATTATCTCTTGAGATGACTTAACACCCATTTCTTCAAGCTTCTTTATTGAGGGAATAAGTCTTCCTTCAACATTACCAACTAAGGTATTCCAGTTTGAAACTGTTGATTCTATTGAATTCTTTAACTTATTTAAATTTTTAGTACTATTGGCAAAATTATTATGGACCGCAGACGCTGCTTTTCTAATTTGCTCAATTTGGCTTTGAACTTTTAAGATTCCATTTATGTAAGCCCACATGAGGATGATAAAGTTTAAATTATCGGGGCCTGCCATTATTACACCATCTTCAATCTTGTTAGTTTCCTTATCTATTAGTTCTTTTACTATCAAATAAACATTTTCATTGGGAATAAACATTATTATAAAATCAGGAGTAGTATATTTACCGTTAACTGTTAAATTCTGATATTCTTTTTTTGCTAGTTTTTTTGCTTCATTTGATACTTTTGACTTAATTTCTTTCTTTATTTCTTGAATCCTTTCTTTGCCAGTATCTTCATTCTTTAGCTCTTTTATTACTTCAAGATCTGTAGTGGCCTTTGAATCAATAATTAAGCATTTTTCCTCAGATATAAGTACTGCATCTAGTCTATACATCTCTCCATCTTCAGTTTGAACGCTTACTTGAGTCATATAATCAATATCTTTTTGTAAATTATGAAACTTGAAGAGGTTCTCAAGTTGATATTCACCCAAATTACCAGCAAGACTTGAGCTCGCACCTAGAATCTTAGAGAAGTCATTGATTTCACCCTTCATCTCCTTTGTAACACCATCTAATGCTCCAATAGTTGAATCTATGCGTGCAAAATAATCATTAAATTCTTTAGATTGCTGATTTATGCTCTTAATTAAGTTTTGAGACTCTTTTTCAAAGTTTTCTGTTTGTGATTCAGTATTCTCTTTAACAACCTCAAGGACAAGCTTTTCCATATTTACTTTTTCATCAATAAAGGCTTGCCTTAAATTCTTATTGTCCGACTCCATCTTACCTAGAACTTTATTAAGGCTATCTTTTAAGTCCTTTACTTCTTCATCATTTTTTTCAGGTGAAATGTTGTTGATTTTTTTATATAAGAAATAAAAACCTATTGCAACAATTATAAGAACAATGTAAACATCCATATAGAAAGTATTATAATGGAAAGAAGAGAAAGATTGCAATGAGAAGAAAAAGTAGCAACAAATGGTCCAACTCTAGGCTCAACACTTATCAAAATTGCCCTCGGCAATACAAATTTAAGTATGTTGAAAAAGGAAATAAAGAAGAGTTTTTATCAATAAGCATAATAGTGGGCTCAGTTTTTCACAATGTTATTGAGAAGATGTATAAGGATTTTTATTTAAAAGGAACCTTACCTCTTGAAGAAATACTTGAATATTTTGAAGAAGAGTGGGAAAAGAAGCTACACAAAGAACAAAAGAAAAATAAAGAAATTGTATTTTTTGCAAGCATTAAAGATATAGGAAAATATAAAAAGTACTCTCTTGATTGTGTTAAGAGGTACTATGAAAAGTTTTATATAACTGGAGTAGAAACAGATTTCGACTCTTGTAAGACTGAGGAGATCGTTGAGCCGTTATTTTATGATGAAGACGCTGAACCAATAGAGTTTCAAGGTTTTATAGATCGATTTGATATCAAGGGAGATGTCTTAACTATTATTGATTACAAGACATCTAGGCAAGCCCCAAGTGATAGATTCGTAGACAAGGCATTCACCCAACTCTACCTTTATGCCTTAGGAGTAAAGTCTCAAGAAAGATTTAGTAGTATTAAAACTATCAAGCTAAAGCTTATTTATCCATTTCCAGGAACAATTTTAGTAAGAGAAGTAAACGATAAGTCCATCAATGAGACAAAACAATATTATATAGACATTCTTAAAGTTCTAAAAAATGATAAGAAATTCGTTCAAACACCAGGATTTGGGTGTATTTCCTGTGGTTACAGAAGAATCTGTCCTGAGTTTAGAAGCATATATAGACTCGAAGAAAATACAGATGATATCGTAGTTAAAGATGCAGCTAATTTAGTAGACAGACTAGTGCTATTGAAGGAAAAAAGTACTCAGATAGAAAAAGAAATTACCGAGATAAAAGAGTCAATTTTATCAGGAAAAGATAATTTCCTTGGTGGTGAATCAGAGGGTAGGTTTGTTTTACCCGGCGCTGAGACTGGAAGTGAAGTTGTAGTAAACATAGAAAAGGTTCCAAAGGTTCCAGATTCTAAAGATGCCATGAGAGATGTAATGATTCAGGAGCTAATTAAAAAAGGGTTCTGGGAAGAGATAGCTACGCTTAACGCAATATCAGTCAATCCTAAGATTAAGAAAAAGGCATACTCAGAAGAACTAATGGAATTTTTATCAGACTATATCTATGAAGAAGAAGAATCATCTAGGATAACTGTTAGAAAAAGTAAGAAAAACTAAATAATAATTTATTAATTAAAATAATATTAAATATCTACAAATAAATTATACTATCAGTGTGGCCAAAGCTACTTTCTTATTTTTCATTTTATCCTCCTTTATTAATTTAGTACTTATTGATAATACTTTTTCATCTGAAATTACCCTTAAAGATGGGAATGAAGTCTCTTTTATTAAAGCCCCTTTTTTAAATCCTCTAATTTTACAAGACGCTTTAGCTTTATCTAAACTACAAGTAGTTAGGTCTGCAAACAGACTTGAAGATTCATTTGAAAATGTTGATTATCCTAGCGATTTTGAGGTTGCTTATCTATCGAATGGGGAATATCCAGTTGTAAGTTTCAAACTTGATGGCATATGGTTTTTTTATCAGTACCAAAGTAGAATAGAGAATATTTTTATTATAGAGACCGGTTGGAACGGTGGTGGTTCTGGTACTTTTAAATCGTTGAATTTTCTCTCAATTGACTCAAGTTATCCCCATGGAACATTTATTCATGAAGTTGGTAGGCTTTTTTTAGGTGATAGATATCATGGCAAAATAACAATTAATAATGAAACCTTGCATGTTGGAGTAGACCAAGGATGGTTTAGCCGGAGTGGAGGAACAGGGTATTCCTGGTCACCACCAAGAAAAAAAGGTCAGCTATATAAAATTAAAATTTTAGATAAAAATGCTAAATATAAAAGAATAGAATTAATAGAACAAATAGATTTAATTGCAGCACTTAGACCTACCTATCCAGGTGTACAACGTTGGAGAAGTTTTTAAATATATTATCCTAGAGAAACCTAGAACGGATGCAAGCGTATATCTATATTCTAATTTTAAGATCAATAAGTGATATAATACTAGAGAATTATGATTATAAATTTATTCGATTTAGAAAAAAAATTTTCAAAAAAACTTCCAAAAGATATTGAAGGATATTACTCTTCTGGAGCTCGAGACGAGATTACCTTAAAAAGAAATAGGTCTATATATAACGAGTATGAATTACTTCCAAAACTTTTACGAGATGTCTCAGAAATAGATTTAAAAACATCAATATTAGGTCTAGACATAGATATGCCAATCTTAATTGCGCCTGTCGCAATGCAACAAATGGCTCACGAAATTGGTGAGGTTGGTACTGCAAAAGCAGCTAAAACATACAATACGATAATGACTCACAGCACTATCTCCAATAAATCTATTGAGGAAATAGGCCCGATCCATGACAAGTTATTCTTCCAGCTTTATTTCTCTAAAGATCGAGATTTTACTTCTAAAATGCTTAAAGAATGTAAATCCTTAGGTTATAAAGCAATTGTATTTACGGTTGATGCACCGAGACTAGGAACAAGAGAAAGAGATGAAAGAAGCTCATTTAAAATGCCTGATAATTTAAAACTAGGAAACTTTATAGGAACTAACTTCGAGCACTTTGATAAAATTGAAGAATATG
>Ga0315339_1000614_pt1 | contig 41755 bp, 40 predicted proteins | sample ASW17metaG_FD_204514 | JGI IMG/M metagenome (GOLD analysis project Ga0315339, IMG submission 204514) | Ammonia-oxidizing marine archaeal communities from Pacific Ocean, United States - ASW #17 | ecosystem: Environmental > Aquatic > Marine > Oceanic | place: USA: California | collected 2016-12-05 | reverse complement strand
TAAAGCAGAAACTAAAAAAGAGGAAGCTCCTAAAGCAGAAACTAAAAAAGAGGAAGCTCCTAAAGCAGAAACTAAAAAAGAGGAAGCTCCTAAAGCAGAAACTAAATAAAAAGACTTATGTGGAAAGTTCAGGTATTTACACTTTATCCAGAAACTTTTCCAGGTCCTTTAAATAAAGGAATTTTTGGAAAGGCATTATCAAATAAAATTTGGAATTTAGAAGTTGTAAATATTAGAGATTATGCAGAAGACAGACACAAAACAGTTGATGACACACCGTTTGGAGGTGGATCTGGCATGCTTTTAAGACCAGATGTTTTAGCTAAATCGATTGATCAAAATTTAAGAAATGGTGAAAGAATTGTTTATCTTTCTCCAAGAGGAAAAAAATTTGACCAAAAACTTGCTAAAGAACTTTCAAAAGAAAAATCAATTAATTTAGTTTGTGGTCATTTTGAAGGAGTGGATGAAAGAATATTAAACACTAGAAATATAGAAGAAATAAGCATTGGAGATTTTATTTTATCTGGAGGGGAAACAGCAGCTTTTGTATTTATTGATAGTATTTTAAGATTATTACCTGGCGTTTTAGGAAATGACCAATCCAAAAATGATGAAAGTTTTGAAAATGGATTGTTAGAATATCCCCAATACACAAAACCTCAAATTTGGGAAGAAAAATGTGTTCCAGAAGTACTATTATCTGGAGATCATGCTAAAATTAAAGACTGGCGTTTATCTCAATCTGAGGCTATAACACGCGACCGAAGACCAGATTTATGGCAAAAATATAAAAAAAATTAATTTGATAAATATTAACATGAAAACTATTGAAGAAATTAATCAATTTAACGTAAAAAAAATATTAGCTGAGAAAAAAATACCTGAATTTTTTCCAGGAGATATAGTTAAAGTTGGAGTCAGAATTACCGAAGGAAAAAGGGATAGGATTCAGTATTTTGAGGGCGTTTGTATTGCAAAAAAAAGCAGAGACATTAATTCATCATTCACAGTTAGAAAAATTTCATTTGGAGAAGGCGTAGAAAGAACATTTGCATTATATAGCTCGATAATTGATTCGATTAAAGTAATTAGATCAGGAAAAGTTAGAAGAGCTAAATTATACTATTTAAGAGAAAGAACAGGAAAATCTGCAAGGATTGCAGAAAAAATTAAGAAAAAGATAGGAATAGAGCTAGAAACGGTTCCTGAAGTTGTTACAGAGGAAAATGTAGCACCTGTTGCAGTTGAAGCAGAAACAAAAGTTCAAGCGGAGACTAAAATTGAAGTTAAAGCAAAACCTAAAAAAGAAAGCTCTAAAGAAAAAAAATAATTTTTTTTTCAATGCCATTAACACTTTACGATAAAATTTGGAATGAACATGTGGTTCATCAACAAGAAGACGGAACTACATTGCTATTTGTAGATAGACATTTAGTTCATGAAGTAACGAGTCCGCAAGCATTTGAGGGATTAAGAAACTCAAATAGAACAGTGAGGCAACCGAATTTAACGCTTGCTGTTGCCGATCATAATGTTCCAACTACTGACAGATCAAAGGGAATTGCTGATAAAGAATCAAAAATACAAGTAGATACATTAGAAGCTAATTGTAAAGAATTTAAAATTCAACTTTTTAATATGAGCGATAAGAGACAGGGTATAGTTCATATAATTGGTCCTGAACAAGGATTTACCCAACCTGGAACTGTGATTGTGTGTGGTGATAGTCATACAGCAACCCATGGAGCATTTGGTGCATTAGCATTCGGCATTGGAACCTCAGAAGTAGAACATGTTTTAGCAACCCAGACATTAGTTCAACAAAAAGCAAAAAATTTTAGAATTAATGTAAACGGTAAACTACCTATCGGCGTTACTTCTAAAGATGTAATTTTACAAATAATTGGAAAGATAGGAACTGCTGGTGGGACGGGTTGTGTCATTGAATATGCCGGAAGTTTAATAACATCTTTAAGCGTTGAGCAAAGAATGACAATTTGCAATATGACAATTGAAGGAGGTGCAAGAGCTGGTCTTATAGCACCAGACCAAAAAATTTTTGATTATTTAAATAATAAACCAATGTCACCAAAAAAAGAAAACTGGGATAAAGCAATAGAGTATTGGAAAACTTTAAAAACTGATGAAGACGCATCATTTGATAAAGAAATTAATTTAGTAGCAGAAGATATTATGCCAATGATTACTTGGGGAACATCTCCTCAAGATGTAATAACTATTAATGGAAAAGTTCCTAATCCTAATAACGAAAAAGATCCTGATAGAAAAAATTCTATTGAAAGATCATTAAAATATATGGGGTTGAAAGCAGACACATTAGCAAAGGATATAAAAATAGACAAAGTTTTTATAGGAAGTTGTACAAATGGAAGAATTGAAGATTTAAGAGAAGCGGCTAAAATACTAAAAGATAAAAAGAAAGCTTCTCATGTAGATGCAATGGTTGTTCCTGGATCTGGCCTAGTAAAAGAACAAGCAGAACAAGAAGGTTTAGATAAAATTTTTATAGAGTCGGGGTTTGAATGGAGAGAACCAGGGTGTTCAATGTGTTTAGCAATGAATGCAGACAAATTAAAACCTAAAGAAAGGTGCGCCTCAACTTCAAATAGAAACTTTGAAGGTAGACAGGGCAGAGGTGGAAGAACTCATCTAGTGAGCCCAGGCATGGCTGCAGCGGCAGCTATTTCTGGTAGCCTTGATGATGTTAGAAAGTTTCAAAATTAAATGCAAAAATTTAATTCAATTAAAAGCATTCCCGCATATTTGCCAATTGTAAATATTGATACAGATATGATTATTCCAAAACAGTTTCTTAAAACGATTAAAAGAACAGGGCTTGGTAAAAATTTATTTTTTGAAATGAGATATGACGACAATGGAAACGAGATTAAAGAGTTTATTCTTAATCAAAAACCTCATAATAAATCAAAAATCTTAATAACAGGAAAAAATTTTGGATGCGGTTCTTCTAGAGAACATGCGCCATGGGCACTATTAGATTTTGGAATTACCTGCGTGATAAGTTCAAGTTATGCAGATATATTTTATAATAATTGTTTTAAAAATGGAATTTTACCAATCATTTTAAAAGAAGAAAAAATCAAAGAACTTTCTGAATATTCAAAGAGAAAAGAAGAAGTTTCTATAAACTTGATGGAAGAAAAAATTTTTTTTGGAAATAATGAAACTAAATTTGATATTGATCCTTTTAAGAAAAAATGTTTATTAGAAGGACTTGATGATATTGCGCTTTCATTAGAAAAGTCAGAAAAAATTAAGTCTTTTGAATATAATTTAAAAAATAGCAAACCATGGATATTTAATGATTAAAGTTAAAAAAAGAAAAATATTACTTTTACCAGGGGACGGTGTAGGACCAGAAGTTATTGACGAAGTAAGAAAAATTATCCAATGGTTTAATGCAAATAAATCTTTAGATTTTGAAATAGACCAAGATCTTGCAGGTGGTTGTTCATACGATAAACATGGAATTCCAATTACAGATGAAGTTTTTTATAAAGCTTTAGAAAGTGAAATAGTTATGCTTGGTGCAGTAGGAGGACCTAAATGGGATAATCTTGATTTCTCAAAAAAACCAGAAAGAGCATTATTAAAATTGAGAAAAGAATTAAAATTATTTGCAAACTTAAGACCAGCGATATGTTTTGAACAATTAGTTGATGCGTCCACACTTAAATCTGAAATTGTTTCTGGTCTAGACATCATGATTGTAAGAGAACTTACAGGAGGAATTTATTTTGGAGAACCAAGAGGAATTAAACCAATCGATAATGGAGAAAGAAAAGGTATAAATACTCACACTTATACAACCAACGAAATTGTTAGAGTAGCAAAAGTTGCTTTTGATCTAGCTAAAAAAAGATCAAATAAAGTTACCTCATGTGAAAAATCAAATGTAATGGAGGCAGGACAGCTTTGGAGAGAAGAAGTTCAGGCATTACATGATAAAGAATATAAAGACGTTAAATTAAACCATATGCTTGCAGATAATTGTGCAATGCAACTTTTAAAAAATCCAAAACAGTTTGATGTCATCGTAACGGACAATTTATTTGGAGATATGCTTTCAGATCAAGCGGCAATGCTTACGGGGTCATTAGGATTGCTTCCTTCAGCATCACTTGGAGCTAAAAACAAAGATGGACAAATGAGAGCTATGTATGAACCAATACATGGATCTGCACCTGATATAGCTGGGAAAGGAATCGCTAATCCAATCGCTACGATTCTAAGCTTTGCTATGGCGCTAAGGTATTCATTAGATTTAGATAGCGAAGCAGATGCTTTAGAAAAAGCGGTTCATGACGTGTTGAATGATGGGCTTAGAACTAAAGATATAATAACTAAAGGAATGAAAGAAGTGTCAACTTCTAAGATGGGAACTGCTATAATTTCAAAATTGAAATAATTATCTAATTATTCTAAAGTACTTTAATGCCAACTTATATTGCACCACTTGAAGACATGATGTTTCTTTTTGAGAAACTAAGAAATAATAAAAATTATAACGAAATAAAAAAGTATAAAGAAGTTACTCCAGAATTAGTAAAAGATATTTTAGAAGAAGCGGCAAAAATAAATCAAAATATTATATTGCCTTTAGCAAAGTCTGGAGATGAAAACCCAACCGTTTTAGAAAATGAAGTAGTGAGAACTCCCCCTGGTTACAAAGAGGTTTATAATAAATTTATTGAAGATGGATGGACATCTTTATCTTGTGACCCAAAGTATGGTGGACAAGGAATGCCCAAGACAGTAAGTATTTTTTTTGATGAAATGTTGTCATCGGCCAGTCTTTCTTTTAAACTTTATAGCGAATTAAGCATTGGCGCGTATAATTGCATAAGTCATCATGCTACAGATTCTATAAAAAATAAATTTTTACCCAAAATGGTTGCGGGAAAATGGAGTGGCACAATGTGTTTAACAGAACCAGTTTGTGGAACTGATCTAGGATTATTAAAAACAAAAGCTATTGAACAATCTGATGGGACATTCAAATTGAGTGGACAAAAAATATTTATTACTTCAGGCGATCATGATCTTACCGAAAATATAATCCATTTAGTTATTGCGAGAGCTTCAGGTTCACCATTGGGCACTAAGGGAATAAGTTTATTTCTTGTTCCGAAATTTATTGTTAATGAAGATGGATCTATTGGGCCAAGAAATGGAGTGTCAACAGGCTCTATAGAGAGTAAAATGGGAATTAAGGGCTCAGCAACTTGTGTGTTAAATTTTGACGAAGCTGTTGGTTATATGATTGGCCCTAAAAACAAAGGACTTAGTGCAATGTTTACTATGATGAATTTAGAAAGAATAGTAGTAGGAATTCAAGGGCTGGGAATTTCAGAAACTGCGTATCAAAATTCTTTAAATTATGCAAAAGAAAGAAAGCAGGGTCAAACCAATAATAGTAAATCAAATAATGGAACAAATTTTATAATTGAACATGCCGATATTAGAAAATCGTTACTTAATATGAAATCAATTATTGAAGGAGAGAGAGCTTTGTGTTTTTGGTTATCTCAACAAACGGAAGTAAGTCTTAATCATGAAGATGAAAAAACTAGAAAAGAAGCTGCAGATATTGTTTCGCTAATGACACCAGTTGTAAAGGCTATGTTTACAGATATGGGAATGGAGATTACTAGTGATGCAATGCAAATTCATGGTGGATACGGATATACAAAAGACCAAGGCATTGAACAATTATATAGAGACAATAGAATTACACCAATTTATGAAGGAACAAATTCTGTTCAGGCAATTGATTTAGTTTTTAGAAAATTAGTAAATAAAAATGGAAATATAATTGATAAATATATTTCTTTAATAAAAAAAGATATTTTAATTAATCAAAAAGAAATTGATCCATTTATTGAAAAATTAAATAAAAATATAAAAATTTTGTCCAATTTTACCCTTTGGATTAAAGAAAAAATGGAAAACTCAAAAGATGATGTAAGCGCCGCATGTAATGACTATTTGAAAGTGCTTGGCTTAGTTGCAATAGCCCATGCTTGGGTTAAAGTTTTAGAGATCAGTTTTAAAGATTATGAAAATAATAAAGAATTTTATAAAGAAAAAATCCAAACAGCGAATTTCTTTTTTAATAGAGTTCTTCCAAGAATAGATAGTTATTATTTGACTGCAACTAGTGGAAGTAAATATATTATGGATTTTAAATTTAAATAATATGACTAGTTACAATGAAAATTTAGATAAGAATAAAGCAAACTATGTTCCTTTATCTCCGTTATCTTTCTTAGAAAGAACAAAAAATATTTATCCAAATTATGAGGCTATAGTTTATGAAAGTAGGTCCTATACTTGGTCGGAGGTTTATAAAAGATGCGTTAAGTTTGCAAGTGCACTAGATAAGCTTGGAGTAAAAACTGGAGATACAGTTTCAGTAATGGCATTTAATACTCCAGAAATATTTGAAGCACATTATTCGATACCAATGACGGGTGCTGTTATTAATGCAATTAATACAAGACTTGATGCAAAAACAATCGCTTACATCTTAGATCATAGTGATGCAAAAGTTTTGATAGTAGACAGACAATTTCATGAAGTGATTGGCAAAGCTTTAAAGAATGTTAAAAACAAAATTACAATTATTGATATAGATGACAAGGATATAGATACAAGTAACTTTAAAAAAATTGGAGAATATGAATATGAGAGTTTTTTAAATACAGGCAATGAAAGCTATAATTGGAAGATACCAGAAGATGAATGGCAAGCAATCTCTTTAAGTTATACTTCTGGAACAACTGGTAACCCAAAAGGTGTTGTTTATCATCATAGAGGTGCATATTTAATGGCAACCGGAAGTTCAGTTGCTTGGAATATGCCTAATAAATTAAATTTTTTATATACAGTTCCAATGTTTCATTGCAATGGTTGGTGTTATCCATGGACACTATCTATGTTACATGGCCGAGTAATTTGTTTAAGAAATATTGATGTTAAAAAAATTTTTGAGTTGATTGATAAGCATGATGTTACACATTTTGGTGGAGCTCCAATTGTTTTAAATATGTTGGCAAATGCACCAAAAGAGCAACAAAAAAAACTAAAAAGAAAAATTTATGTATTAACTGCTGGGGCACCGCCTCCAAGCATTATATTTGAAAAAATGAAAAATTTAGGTTTTGATGTAATGCACGTTTATGGATTAACAGAAACTTATGGACATATGCTTCAGTGCGCTTGGAATAATGAATGGGATAATTTAGAACAAGATAAACAAAATGAGATTAAAGCTAGACAAGGAGTTATATATCCAAATACAGAAGCTGCTGTTGTAATGGATTCTAAAACAATGAAATCTGTTCCACATGACGGAAAAACTATGGGAGAAATAATGATAAGAGGAAATATTGTAATGAAGGGATACTATAAAGATAAAGAAGCAACCGAAAAATCAATGAAAGGGGGGTGGTTTCATTCTGGTGATTTAGCTGTCACACATCCGGATGGATATATAAAAATTCAAGATAGATCTAAAGATATAATTATTTCAGGCGGAGAAAATATTTCTTCGATTGAAATTGAAAATACAATAGCAAAGCATCCTTCGGTATCTCTGGCTGCTGTTGTCGCTAAACCAGATGAAAAGTGGGGAGAAACGCCTTGTGCCTTTGTTGAGCTTATTGAGGGAAAAGACGCAACTGAAGAAGAAATTATTAAATTTTGTAAAGAAACTCTAGCAGGATTTAAACTGCCTAAAAATATAGTTTTTTCTTCTTTACCTAAAACTTCAACAGGAAAAATTCAAAAATTTGAATTAAGAAAAAAGGCTAAGGAGATAAACTGATTTTAAACGTCGATAATAAAGACGTGTTTGTGTCTACTAGTGGCATGGACATTGATAAAAAAAAATCAACAATATTGCTAATCCACGGAAGTGGGCTTACGCATATAGTTTGGTCACTACACGAACAGTTTTATTCATCACAAGGATTTAATGTTTTATCAGTAGATCTACCTGGACATGGAAATTCAGAAGGACCTTCGCTAACATCTATAGAAAAAATTTCTGACTGGATAAAGTCATTAATGCTTAAACTAGATATAAAAAAAATTATTATTATTGGACATTCACAAGGAGGCCTGGTTGGTATTGATTTTGCAGCGAGATATCGAGAATTAACTGAGAAAATAGTTTTAGTTGCCAACTCATTTAAAATGCCAGTTAATCAAGATCTTATTGATTTAGCAGAAGCTGGTGACGAAAAAGCAGTACTATTAATGATGAAATGGGGCTATGAAGGTTCAAAAGCTTTTATTGGAGGAAATCCAGTAAAAAAAATCGTTAATTCTGCAAGAGATATTCGAGAGGTTTTAGCAGTAGACTTGAATGTCTGTAATAATTATAAGAATGGCGAAAATGCAATTAAGAAAATTAATTGTCCAGCCTTATGTATTTTTGGGGAATTAGATAAAATGGTACCAGTCAAAGCAGGATTAAAAATGTCAGAACAAATAGAATACTCAGAAACAAAAATTATTTCTGATTGTGGTCATATGATAATTTTTGAAAAAGCATTTAAAATGAGAAAATTAGTAAAAGAATTTATTATTAAATAAAAAATGAAAAATTATTCAATCGCAAAATCAAGAAGAATTAGAAGCACTCCTTATACTTCAAGAATTGAAAAGCAAGGAGTCACAGCTTATACTACTTATAACCATATGCTGTTACCAGCTGCATTTGGTTCTTTGGCGGAGTCCTATCACCATTTAAAAGAATATGTTCAAGTTTGGGACGTTGCAGGCGAAAGACAAGTAGAAATTACTGGAAAAGATTCTGCAAAGTTAATGCAATTAATGACCTGCAGGGATTTATCAAAATCCAAAGTAGGTAGATGCTACTATTGTCCAATTATAGATGATCAAGCTGGCATAATTAATGATCCGGTAGTTTTAAAACTAAGCGAAGAGAAATGGTGGATATCAATAGCAGATTCAGATGTTATTTTATTCGCAAAGGGTTTAGCTATAGGTAATAATTTTGATGTAAAAATTGTAGAGCCCAATGTTGATATTATGGCAATTCAAGGACCGAAATCATTTAAATTAATGGAAAAAATTTTTGGAGAAAAAATTACAAAATTAAAATTTTTTGGTTTTGGTTATTTTGACTTTAAAGGAACAAAACATTTAATTGCACAATCAGGATGGTCAAAACAAGGTGGTTATGAAGTTTATGTTGAAAATACAAGTTCTGGATTAGAATTATATGATCATCTTTTTGAAATAGGCAAAGAATTTAATGTCAAATCTGGATGCCCTAATCTTATTGAAAGAATTGAGAGTGCCTTGTTATCATATGGAAATGATATGGACAATAATGATAACCCACTGGAATGTGGTTTTGATAAATTTGTAAATTTAGATTCTGATGTAATTTTTTTAGGAAAAGAAAAATTAAAAAAAATTAAACTAGAAGGGGTTAAAAGAAAATTAATGGGCGTTCAAATTGAAATTAAAGAAATAAGTTTGTCAGGCTCTTTGGATATAAAAGATGAAAAAAATACTATAATAGGAGAATTAAGATCTGCCTGTTATTCTCCACACTTTAAAAAAGTTATTGGTATAGCAATGATGGAAAAGCCATTTTGGAAAGTCTCACAATTTGTTAAAATTGAGATAAACAACAATACTTTTAACGGAAAAGTTTGCGATTTACCTTTCATCTAGTATAAAAGTTAATAACTATCATGAATATAGCAATTGTAGGAGCAACAGGAAATGTTGGGAGAAAAACGCTTGAAGTATTAGCGCAGAAAAAACTTCCTATTGATGAATTGTATTTAGTTGCTTCTCCGAGAAGTGCTGGTAAAAAAATAAGCTTCAATAACAAAGATTATGAAGTTTATAATCTTGAAACATTTGATTTTTCAAAAACTCAAATTACTTTCTTTGCTGCAGGAGGGAAGATTTCTGAAAAATATGCAGTAAAAGCCGCAAAGCATTCTGTTGTAATAGATAATTCTAGTTTTTTTAGAATGGATCCTGATGTTCCTTTAATTGTTCCTCAGGTAAACTCAGAAGCCATTAAAAATATGAAAAAAAATATAATAGCAAATCCTAACTGCTCAACAACTCAACTTGTTATTGCTCTAAAGCCCTTGCACGATTTATTCAATATTGAAAGGATAGTTGTTTCTACTTATCAATCCGTTTCAGGAGGTGGCAAAGCACCCATGGATGAATTAATTGAGCAAACAAAATTATTTTTAGATAATAAAAAAATTAAATCAAAAAATTTTACAAAACAAATAGCTTTTAATGTAATTCCACACATAGACGTTTTTGCAGATGACGGATATACAAAGGAAGAATTAAAAATGACCAATGAAACTAAAAAAATTCTTGATGAAAAAATAGAACTAACAGCAACATGCGTAAGAATTCCCGTTCTTGTCTCTCATGCAGAATCAGTTAATATTCAATTTGAAAAACCATATACTTTAGAAAAAGTAAGATTAGCCTTAGAAAATATGGATGGTTGCGAGGTAATAGATCAAAGAGAAAATGGTGGCTATATCACTCCGTTAGAAGCAGAAGGGAAAAATGAAACTTATATATCTAGAATTAGAGAGGATAAAACAAATAAAAATTCTCTAAATCTTTGGATTGTTTCAGATAACTTGCTTAGAGGTGCTGCTTTGAATGCGGTAGAAATTGCAGAAACTTTAATTAAAAATAAAAATTATGGAAAATAATAATCCGCTATCGCCTCATATCCAAATTTATAGTTGGAATATTTCTTCATTAATTTCTATCTCACACAGAATAACTGGTGTAATAAATATTATCGCATTAACAGTGGTTTGTTTATGGATAGCTTCATTATTGCTAGGTGAGTCAAATTATGAATATATAAAGTTTTTTCTTCAATCTATATTTGGTAAGTTTGTAATTTTATCATTAGTTTGGTCATTTACTTTTCAGATATTAAGTGAAATTAGACATTTATTTTGGGACTTTGGTTATGGTTTTGAATTAAAAACTTCAAAAATTTCAGGCCTGCTTGTTATTTTAGGATCTTTTATTTTTACAACATTAATTTACTTATTTAATAGACAAATTCTTTAACATGATTAATGCAACTAAAAAATGGATATTTATTAAAGCAAGTTCACTGGTATTTTTGCCATTAATGACATGGTTTATAATTAGTTTAGTTTCAATTTATGACAAAGAGTATGTTGATGTTATTAGTTTTTTTTCTACCCAACCAGCAAAGTTTTTGACTTCACTTTTAATGGTTGTAGCTTTCTTCTATTCATCATTAAGCATAAGTGAAATTTTTGAAGATTATATACATCATGAAAAAACCAAAAATGTCGCAACCAAAACACTTTATGTCATTGCTATAATCATTCCTTTAATTACAATTATAATTATATTTAATTTAACTATATGAGTTCATATAAAATTATTGATCACGAATATGATGTAGTGGTTTTGGGAGCTGGTGGTTCTGGATTAAGAGCAGCAGTTGGCTTAAGTGAAGCTGGTTTAAAAACAGCATGTATTTCAAAAGTATTCCCAACAAGAAGTCATACATCGGCAGCGCAGGGAGGTATATCGGCAGCCCTAGGAAATATGGGCGAAGATGATTGGCGCTGGCATATGTATGATACTGTTAAAGGCGCAGACTGGCTTGGAGATCAAGATTGTATTGAATATCTATGTAAAGAAGCTCCAAGAGCAGTAATAGAATTAGAAAAATATGGAGTCCCATTTAGTAGGACAGAAGATGGAAAAATTTATCAAAGACCATTTGGAGGAATGACTAAAAATTATGGAAATGGAACAGCCCAAAGAACTTGTGCGGCAGCAGATAGAACTGGACATGCAATACTCCACACTCTTTATGGCCAAGCACTAAAGCATAATACGGAATTTTTTATTGAATATTTTGCCTTAGATTTATTAATGAAAGATGGAGAATGCAAAGGACTAATTGCATGGAATTTAAATGACGGAACCATTCATAGATTTAGGTCCCATATTACAATAATTGCAACGGGCGGATATGGTAAGATTTATTATTCAGCAACTTCAGCTCACACGTGCACAGGCGATGGAAATGCAATGATTTTAAGAGCTGGATTGCCATTACAAGATATGGAATTTGTTCAATTTCACCCAACAGGAATTTATGGTCACGGGACATTAATCTCAGAAGGAGTAAGAGGAGAAGGAGGATATTTAGTAAATTCTAAAGGTGAAAAATTTATGGAACGCTATGCACCTAAGGCAAAAGATCTAGCATCAAGAGATGTAGTTAGCAGATCTATTGCTGTAGAAATCAATGAAGGCAGAGGAATAGGAAAAGAAAAAGATCATGTGCATCTTCATTTAAGTCATTTAGATCCAAAAGTAATTGAAGAAAGGCTTCCAGGAATTTCCGAGTCATCAAAATTATTTGCAAACGTTGATGTAACAAAAGAACCAATACCAGTTGTTCCAACAGTCCATTATAATATGGGGGGCATACCAACAAATTATAAAGCTGAAGTACTAACGGTTAATGGAGGAGAAAAAACCGTTCCAGGCTTAATGGCAATTGGTGAAGCAGCATGCGTTTCTGTCCATGGAGCAAATAGACTTGGATCTAATTCATTAATCGATCTGGTAGTTTTTGGAAGAGCTGCAGCAAAAAGAGCCGCTGAACTTATAAAATTTGGCACACCACATGAAAAAATTCCAGAGTCGGAAACAGAAAAATGTTTAGATAGATTTGATAAACTTAGAAATGGAAATGGTGAAAATAGAACTGCAGATCTAAGGTTAGCAATGCAAAAAACAATGCAATCAAAATGTGCTGTATTTAGAACAGAAAGAACTCTTAAAGAAGGTGTTGACGAAATAAGAAAGCCATTTGATGGAATGGAATCAGTACTTGTTAAGGATAAGTCTCTTATATTTAATACTGATCTTGTTGAAACTTTAGAATTTGATAATTTGATAAGACAAGCAATCACAACAATGGATTCCGCCTATCATAGAAAAGAAAGTAGGGGTGCGCATGCGAGAGAAGATTTTCCAAAAAGAGATGACGAAAAATTTATGAAGCATACACTTTCGTGGTGCAATGGAAAAGAAACACAAATTGAGTATAAGCCAGTTCATAAATCAACTTTAACTAGCGAAATTCAATACTTCCCTCCACAAGAAAGAGTGTATTAATGGTTCAAATAAACCTACCTGAAAATTCAAAAGTTAAAAAAGGAAATTATTATAAGGATAAAACTGGTTCTAAAAATATTAGAAAAGTAAATGTTTATAGATGGGATCCTTCAACTGGAAAAAATCCTAGAATAGACACTTATGAAGTTGATATGGATAACTGTCCTTCTAAAGTATTGGATTTATTAAATAAAATAAAAAATGAATTAGATTCATCTTTAGCCTATCGTAGATCTTGTACTCACGGTGTGTGTGGCTCATGCGCAATGAATATGGATGGAAAAAATGGTTTAGCATGCACCAAACCTCACGCTGAAATAAAAGGAGATATAAATATTTATCCACTTCCTCATTTAAAAGTTAAAAAAGATTTAATTGGAGATCTTAGCGTCTTGTATAAACAATATGAATCAATTGAACCTTGGTTAAAAACAAGCAAAAAAATTGAAAGTACAGAAATAATTCAATCTAAAGAAGATAGAGCAAAACTAGATGGTGCTTATGAATGCATAATGTGTGCATGTTGTTCAACAGCATGCCCTAGTTATTGGTGGAATGGAGACAAATATCTTGGACCGGCAGTTTTACTTCAAGCTTATAGGTGGATTATCGATAGTCGAGATGAAGAAAGAAAGGAAAGACTAAAAAAGATTGCGGATGAATTTAAACTTTATCGCTGTCATACTATTATGAATTGCACAAATGCCTGTCCAAAAGGTTTAAATCCAGCAAAAGCTATAGCCGAAATAAAAAAAATGCTTGCAACAGTCTAATTACCTATTTAAATAATTTTATTTATGAACTTATTAGAACATTTTGTTGGTGGAAAGCTGATTTCAGGTTCATCTAATAGAAAAAGTAAAGTTTTTAATCCAGCTACAGGTGAGCAAGAATCAGAAGTAAGACTTGCTACAAAATCTGATTTAGATCAAGCAGTTGATATTGCTAAAAAGGCTTTTGAAACCTGGTCATTAAAACCTGCTCTTCAAAGAGCAAGAGTGATGTTTAAGTTTAAGGAGTTAATAGAAAAAAATTATGACGAATTAACTAAACTAATAGTTTCAGAACACGGAAAAGTTTATGAAGATGCAAAAGGCTCCTTAACAAGAGGACTAGAGGTAGTAGAGTTTGCCTGTGGGATTCCTCAAGTTCTTAAAGGAGAATTTTCAGAAAATGTTGGAACAAATGTTGATAGTTGGTCGATGCGGCAACCATTGGGAGTAGTTGCGGGCATAACCCCATTTAACTTTCCTGCCATGGTTCCTATGTGGATGTTTCCAATTGCAATAGCGTGTGGAAACACATTTATTTTAAAACCATCAGAAAAAGATCCATCATGCGCATTAAAATTAGCTGAATTGCTAAAAAAATCTGGACTTCCAGATGGAGTATTTAATGTAGTTAATGGCGATAAAGAATGTGTTGATGCAATTTTAATTAATAAAGATATCAAAGCTGTAAGCTTTGTAGGATCAACGCCAATTGCTAAATATATTTATGAGAACGCAGCAAAAAATGAAAAAAGAGTTCAAGCATTAGGTGGTGCAAAAAATCATTTAGTTGTAATGCCAGATTGTGATTTAGATGGAGCTGTAAATGGTTTAATGGGAGCAGCATATGGATCAGCAGGCGAAAGATGTATGGCTCAATCTGTAGCAGTAGCAGTAGGAGATATAGGTGATGAGCTTGTTTCACGTTTGTCAAAAAAAGCAGAAGCATTAAAAGTAGGACCAGGCATGGATAAAGCTTCTGAAATGGGACCGCTTGTTACCAAAGAACATTTTGAAAAAGTAAAAGGATATATAGATTTAGGAGTCAAAGAGGGCGCCAAGTTAGTTGTTGATGGCAGAAATTTAAAACTCCAAGGGTATGAGAATGGTTTTTTTATAGGTGGGTGCTTATTTGATCATGTTAAAAAAGGCATGAGAATTTATAAAGAAGAAATATTTGGACCAGTTTTATCTGTAATAAGAGTCAAAAATTTTGAAGAAGCAACTAATTTAATAAATAATCATGAATACGGAAATGGAGTAAGCATCTATACTAGAGATGGTGATGCTGGCAGAACCTTTGCTAGCAAAATTCAAGTTGGAATGGTTGGTATCAATGTGCCAATACCTGTGCCAATGGCATTTTATAGTTTTGGAGGATGGAAAAGATCATTATTTGGAGATAGTGCAATGCATGGAGTTGAAGGAGTAAGATTTTATACTAAATTAAAAACAATAACAGCAAGATGGCCTTCTGGGATAAGATCAAATCCAGAATTTATTATGCCAACAATGAAATAAGTTAAATTATGAAAAAAATATCATTAATAGGAGCAGGTCAAATTGGCGGTACTTTGGCCCATTTAATTGGCCTTAAAGAATTGGCAAATGAGGTTGTTCTTTTTGATGTAGCGAGCGGTATAGCAAAAGGAAAAGCTTTGGATGTAGCCCAATCAGCATCTGTTGATGGTTTTGATGTAGGATTTTCAGGAACAGATAATTATGAAGATATTAAAGATTCAGATGTGATTATTATAACCGCAGGCATACCAAGAAAACCAGGAATGAGTAGAGACGATTTATTAGGTATAAATTTAAAAATTATCAAACAGGTAGCAGAAGGTGTAAAACAAAATTCACCTAATGCTTTTGTAATATGTATTACAAATCCATTAGATGTTATGGTGATGGCTTTTCAAAAATATTCAGGCTTACCTGTAAATAAAGTTGTAGGCATGGCAGGAATTTTAGATAGCTCAAGATTTAAATTATTTTTATCATTAGAACTAAACATTCCAGTAAAAGAAATTGAAGCAATGGTAATGGGTGGCCATGGAGACACGATGGTCCCTTTACCAAGATTTACAAAAATTTCAGGCAAACCATTACTAGATTTGGTAAAAGAAGGAAAGATATCAGTTGAAAAATTAGAAAGCATCAATCAAAGAACAAGAGATGGCGGAGCAGAAATTGTTAAATATTTAGAAAAAGGGTCAGCATTTTATGCTCCTGCGGCATCTGGCGTAGAAATGGCAGCAGCATACTTAAATGACGAAAAAAAATTACTACCGTGCGCTGTGCACCTTAAAGGTGAGTATGGTGTAAATAATATTTATGCTGGCGTTCCCGTGATAATTGGCAGAAATGGAGTGGAAAAAGTAGAAGAAATAAATTTAGATGATAAAGAAAAAAAAGAATTTATGAATTCAATTGATGCTGTTAAAAAATTATGGAAAGCAGCTTCTGCAATTGATGCAGATCTTTCTAAATAAATAATGAATATTCACGAACATCAGGCAAAACAAATTTTAAAAAAATATGGTGCAGTTGTACCCAGGGGAATTTTTGCTTTTACAGTTGATGAATTAATTAAAAAAGCAAAATTGTTAAAAACGGAAAAATTTGTTTTAAAAGCACAAATTCATGCTGGTGGAAGAGGCAAAGCTGGGGGTGTAAAAATATTAAGCACAATAGAAGATTTAAATACCGCGGCGAGAGAATTGTTAGGCAAAATATTGGTCACCAAACAAACAGGGCCCGAAGGAAGAGAGGTTAAAAGACTTTATGTTGAAGAGTCTTCTAATATTGACAAAGAGTTTTATTTATCTTGTTTGGTTGATAGAGCTAGTTCAAAAATTGCATTTATATCAAGCAATCAAGGCGGAATGGACATTGAAGAAGTAGCAAGCAAAACACCTGAAAAAATCATAACAACAAAAATTGATATTAATGATGAGATAGCGGAGGAAGATTGTGAAAAGATAATCGAAATTTTTAACTTATCTAGCGATGTAAAAAAACAAGCAATACTATTGATTAAATCGATATATAAAATGTTTATAAGCACGGATGCAAATATGGTTGAGATCAACCCACTGATCTTGACGAAGGAAGAAAAAATAATATGTTTAGATGCCAAGATGAATTTTGATGATAATGCTTTATTTAAACATCCAGATATTATCAAATTAAGAGATTTAAATGAAGAAGATCCAACCGAAATAGAAGCAAGCAAACATGATCTTGCTTATATCAAATTAGACGGAAGTATTGGCTGCATGGTTAATGGTGCTGGACTAGCAATGGCTACAATGGATATAATAAAATTGCACGGTGAAGAACCGGCAAATTTTTTAGACGTTGGAGGTGGCGCATCAAAAGAGAAGGTTTCTTTTGCGCTAAAAATAATTCTTTCAGATAAAAATGTTAAAGGAATTCTAATAAATATTTTTGGCGGAATAATGAGATGTGACGTGCTCGCGCAGGGAGTGATAGATGCCGCAAAAGAAATAAATATTAGCGTACCATTAGTAGTAAGATTAGCTGGTACTAATTTTAAAGAAGGAAAGAAAATTTTAGATAATTCCGGCTTAAAATTAATTTCGGCTGACAATTTAGATGACGCTGCAAAAAAAATAGTTGAAGCCATAAAATAAATGTCTGTACTAATAAACAAAGACACAAAAGTTATTTGTCAAGGTTTTACAGGAGCTCACGGTACATTTCATTCTGAGCAATCAATAAAATATGGAACTAATTTAGTTGGAGGAGTAACTCCAAAAAAAGGAGGTCAAAAACATTTAGATAGACCAGTTTTTGATACAGTTATAGATGCAAAGAAAGAAACAGGTGCTAATGCATCAATGATTTATGTGCCTGCAAAATTTGCTGCATCAGCAATAATTGAAGCTATAGAATCGTCTATTGAGCTTATTGTTTGCATAACTGAAGGAATACCGGTTCTAGACATGCTTAAAGTAAAAAAAAAATTAAATAAATCTAAAAGTAGATTAATTGGGCCTAATTGTCCTGGGATCATTGTTCCAGATGAATGTAAAATTGGAATTATGCCAGGAAATATTCATAAAAAAGGATCAGTAGGAATAGTTTCTAGATCAGGAACTTTAACTTATGAAGCGGTTGCACAAACAACAGAAAATGGATTAGGGCAATCAACCTGCATCGGAATTGGAGGAGATCCTATAAATGGAACTAATTTTATTGACTGTTTAGATTTATTTTTAAATGATGAAGAAACAGAATCTATATTAATGATTGGAGAAATTGGAGGAACAGCCGAAGAAGAAGCGGCAGAGTTTTTGAAAAACCATAAAATAAAAAAAACAATAGTAGGTTTTATCGCTGGGGTAACAGCTCCTCCAGGAAGAAGAATGGGACATGCTGGAGCTATTATTTCAGGAGGCAAAGGGGGTGCCCAAGATAAAATTAAAAAAATGGAAGAATGTGGCATAACTATAGCTAAATCGCCCTCAGAAATTGGAAAAACACTATTTAATAAATTGTCCAATTGAAAAATACTTTTCTAGTATTATATTAAAAGAATAGATGTCATCATCAAAAAATTTTGTATACGAAAAAAATTCATTTCTAAATAAATCCAATAGTGAATTTATCGACCACATGTATGTAAAGTTTATTAATAATGATGCTGGTTTACCAGAGAGTTGGAAAAATTATTTTACAGAGATAGGCGAAGAACTAAATGTGGTTGTTAAAGAAATTAATGGACCATCATGGAGTCCTGCAAAAAAAAAAATTGACATAAATAAAATTCAAACAAGAATCGAAAAAAATGAACAAAACTTATCAAGAGAAAAGGTCGAAGTTAACCTTGATCAAAAAAGTTTATCTAAAACAAATAGGGAATCGATAAAGGCAGTTGCATTAATAAGAGCCTACAGACAAAGAGGACATTTAATTGCAAAACTTGATCCCTTAGAAATGATGAAGAGTGAATATTTAGATGAGCTTCATCCAGAATATTACGGATTTAATAAAGCGGATTATGAAAAGAAAATTTATTTAGATGGTGTAATTAATAGACAATTTTCTAATCTTAAAGAAATTTTATCTTTTCTAAAAAAAACTTATTGTGGAGCCCTTGGCTATGAATATATGCATATCTCAAACCCAACCGAAAGAAAGTGGTTTAGAGACAGAGTAGAAAAAGATAAAAATTTTCTACAATTTACCAAGAATGGCAAAGAAGCAATTTTAAATAAACTAATTCAAGCAGAAGGTTTTGAAAAATTTTTACACACAAAATATGTAGGAACAAAAAGATTTGGATTAGATGGAGGAGAAAGCTTAATCCCTGCTTTAGAACAAATAATAAAAATAGGTGGTCAATCTAAAGTAAAGGAAGTTAAGATTGGAATGTCTCATAGAGGTAGACTAAATGTGTTAGCCAATGTATTACAGAAATCCTATAAAAGAATATTTAATGAATTTGCTGGAGAAATTAACTCATCTTCTGAAAATGGCGCAGGAGATGTTAAATATCATTTAGGTGCATCATCTAACAGAGAGTTTGGCGGCGATCCTGTGCATGTAAGTTTAACAGATAATCCTTCTCATTTAGAAGCTGTAAGTCCTGTTGTTTTAGGGCAGACCAGGGCAAAACAATATTTTCATGGGGATAAAGAAAGAAATAAAGTAATACCTATTTTAATTCATGGAGACGCTGCATTTGCAGGTCAGGGAGTTGTAGCTGAGTGTTTTGCGATGTCTGGGTTGCCGGGCCACAATACTGGTGGAACTATTCATATTATTGTAAATAATCAAATTGGTTTTACAACAAGTCCGAGATTTGCACGCTCGTCCCCATATCCATCTGATGTGGCAAAAATGGTAGAAGCGCCAATTATACATGTTAATGGTGATGATCCAGAGGCAGTTATTTATGGTTCAAGAATAGCTATAGAATTTAGACTAAAATTTAATAGAGACGTTGTAATTGATTTAATTTGCTACAGAAGATTTGGCCATAACGAAGGCGACGAACCTTCGTTTACTCAACCATTAATGTATAAAAAAATTAAATCACACCCATCACCAGTACAGGTTTATGGAGGTAAATTAGTGAATGAAAATGTAATTTCTAAAGAAGATTTAAATAATTTTATAAAAAAATTCAAAGATTTACTTGATGAACAATATAAAAATGCAAAAAATTATAAGCCAAAAATAGAATGGTTTGAAGGAACTTGGTCAAGATACAAGCCAGAAAAAGGAAAAGATAAACGAGGCAAAAGTGGTGTTGATAAGAATAAACTAATAAAAATTTCAAATAAAATAAATTTTTCACCTGAAAATATAAATTTACACAAAACAATAATTAAAATTCTAAAATTTAGAAAACAGTCTGTTTTAAATGAAAAAAATATTGATTGGTCAACTGCAGAATCTCTAGCTTTTGGATCTTTGTTAGAGGAAGGCTATCCAGTAAGATTAGTAGGTCAAGATTCTGGAAGAGGAACATTTAGTCAAAGACACTCAGTTTTAAGGGATCAATTAGATAATTCTCGTTATGTTCCATTAAACAATATATCAAAAAACCAAAAAAAATTTGAAGTAGTAGATAGTTTTTTATCTGAGCTAGCAGTCTTAGGTTTTGAGTATGGATATAGCTTGGTTGAACCAAATACACTGACAGTTTGGGAGGCACAGTTTGGAGACTTTGCAAATGGTGCGCAGGTGGTCATTGATCAATTTATTTCATCTGGGGAAAGAAAATGGGCAAGAGCATCTGGCTTAGTAATGTTATTACCACATGGTTATGAGGGACAAGGTCCAGAACATTCATCAGCAAGATTAGAACGTTTTTTACAATTATGTTCAAATGATAATATGCAAGTAATGAATTGTACTACGCCAGCTAATTATTTTCACGCTTTAAGACGTCAATTGCTTAGAGATTTTAGAAAACCCCTTGTTATGATGACTCCTAAATCTTTATTAAGAAATAAGTATTGTGTTTCAAATTTAGAAGACTTTAGTAAAAAAAATTCTTTTCATAGAGTTTTGTGGGACCACGCGATTGATCCAAAAAATGATGGATTTATAAAGCTTAAAGAAAATTCAAAAATTAAAAAAGTAATATTATGCTCAGGTAAAGTTTATTTTGATTTATTAGATGCCAGGGAGAAACTAAAGAAAGATGATGTTGTGATATTTAGAGTTGAACAACTTTACCCTTTTCCAGTTAAAAGCCTTGTTAAAGAGATCAGGCCTTTCACTAAAAATGCCAAATTTTATTGGTGTCAAGAAGAGCCTAAAAATATGGGAGCTTGGTTTTCAGTGAGAGATTATATCCAATGGACATTAGAATATATTAACGCTAATAATAAAGAGATTTCTTATATAGGAAGAAGTCCAGATGCATCACCAGCTACAGGTTATGCAAAAAGACACCTTTCTCAACAACAAGAAATCATAAGCAAAGTTTTTAAATAAATAAAATGAGTGAAAAAATTTTAGTTCCAGTTTTAGGGGAAAGCATTACAGAAGCAACTGTTGCTAAATGGTTGAAAAATGAAGGAGATAGTGTCAAAATTGATGAGCCAATCGTAGAGCTTGAAACTGATAAAGTAAATTTAGAGGTTCCTTCCTCAATAAATGGAGTTTTAAAAGAAATCACTGCCAAAGACGGAGAAGTAGTTAATGTTGGGGCCGTTCTTGGTTCGATAGATGAAAAGGATAATGCTGCATCAACAGAAGAAATTCATAAAGAAGAGCCTAAGAATGAAGAAAATAATACAGAAGAAATTCATAAAGAAGAGCCTAAGAATGAAGAAAATAATATTGTAAGTTTAGATTTAGATAGACAAAGAGATTTACCTAAAATATTTGATAATGACAAAAATATACAAAATCCTGAGTTAAAACCATTGGTATTAGATCAAGAACCATTAGTTTTAATAAATGAAATCAATTCAAAAAAACCATCAATGACTAATAACGAGGAGACTAAACAAGACCTGTCTCCTGCGGTAAGAAAAATAGCTATAGAAAACAATATTGATATTAAAAATATAATAGGTTCAGGCAAAGATGGAAGAGTGCTTAAGGGTGATTTAATAAATATGATGGGGAAAAATCCTGAGCCTTCCGAGAGAAAAGTTAAGTATGGTCAAGAAGAAAGAATAAAGATGACCAGACTAAGATTAACAATTGCTAAAAGATTAAAGCAAGCCCAAGAAAATGCGGCATTGCTTACAACTTTTAACGAGGTTGATATGACAAGCATAATGAAAATGAGAAAAGAAAATCAAGAAGATTTTCAAGATAGGTATGGAGTTAAACTAGGCTTAATGTCTTTTTTTGTAAAGGCCTGCGTGGTTGCTTTGAAAAATTTTCCTGGGGTCAATGCAGAAATTGATGGAGAGGAAATTGTTTATAAAAATTATTATAATATAAGCTTTGCTGTTGGAACCGATAAGGGTCTAGTTGTTCCAGTTTTAAAAAATGCTGACGAACTTTCATTTGCAGAAATTGAAAAAAATATAAAAAAAATATCTGAAAAAGCAAAAGATGGAAAATTGGCCATTGAAGATTTACAAGGTGGAACTTTCACAATAAGTAATGGTGGAGTTTATGGATCAATGCTGTCTACTCCTATTTTAAATTTACCACAATCGGGAGTTTTAGGAATGCATAATATAGTTGAAAGACCAATGGTCATTGATGGTGAAATTAAGATTAGACCAATTATGTATTTGGCTTTATCATATGATCATAGGATAATAGATGGTAAAGAATCGGTATCATTCTTAAAAACGGTTAAAGAAAACTTGGAAGATCCAAGAAGATTATTTTTAGATATTTAAATGCCAGAAAAATTTCAAGTTGTAGTTATAGGAGGTGGGCCTGGAGGGTACGTGTGTGCAATAAGATTAGCACAACTAGGATTTAAAACTGCTTGTATTGAATTAAGAAAGTCCTTAGGAGGGACATGTTTAAATATTGGATGTATACCATCCAAGAGTTTATTAAATCTTTCAGAAAACTTTTATAAAGCAAAAAATTTCAAAAGCCTTGGTATAGAGACAGGAAGGATTACGCTTAATTTAGTTAAAATGATGAAAAATAAAGACAAAGCAGTTAACACCTTAACCAAGGGTGTAGAATTTTTGTTTAAAAAAAATAAAATTACTTACTACAAAGGTAGAGCCAGCTTTAAATCTTCAGGTCAAATTTCTATAGTTGACGAGCAAAAAAAAACAACAATTATAGACGCAGAAAAAACTGTAATTAGCACAGGTTCGGAGCCAGTTTCTTTTCCAGGGGTAAATTTTGACGAAAAAATAATAGTATCCTCAACTGGCGCATTATCCCTAAAGACCGTACCAAAAAAAATGATAATTGTGGGGGGAGGATATATAGGATTAGAAATGGGTTCTGTATGGTCTAGATTGGGCGCCGAAGTTCATGTTGTAGAGTTTCTTGATCATATTACACCTGGTATGGATAAAGAGATTTCGACTGAATTTATGAAAATTTTAAAAAAACAAGGAATAAATTTTCATATGCAAACCAAAGTAGAGTCCATTAAAAAAAATAAAAATGGTGTGATAGTTACAGTTTTAGACAAAAATGAAAAAAAAATTAATTTTAAATGTAATGTAGTTCTTGTATCTATTGGAAGAAAACCAAATACAAAAGATTTAAACTTAGATTCAGTAGGTATAGAATTAGATGATAAAAAAAGAATTAAAACTAATAAAAAATTTCAAACGAACATTAAAAATATTTATGCAATAGGTGATGTAATTAGCGGACCTATGCTTGCGCATAAAGCCGAAGAAGAAGGCATTGCGGTTGCCGAGAACATTGCTGGCCAAGCAGGTCATGTAAACTATGATATTATTCCAGGAGTTATTTATACAGCACCAGAAGTTGCCTCAATTGGAAAAACAGAAGAGCAACTAAAAAAATTAAACCAAAAATATAAAGTTGGAAAATTTACTTTTATGGCTAACTCAAGGGCTAAAGCAATTGATGAACCTGAAGGATTTGTAAAAATTATAGCAGACGAAGTAACAGATAAAGTTTTAGGTGCACACATTATAGGGATGCATGCAGGAGAATTGATTGCAGAAATAGGAATAGCAATGGAATTTGGAGCCAGCTCAGAAGATATAGCTAGAACTTGCCATGCACACCCAACATTTTCGGAAGCTGTAAAAGAGGCAGCATTATCAGTAGATAAAAGAGCAATACACTCTTAAAATACTCTAATATTGTACGCTATGAAAATCCCGGTACTTTTACCAAATATTTTTAATTATCCATTTACTTTCGATTCTGATTTAGATTTAAAGGTAGGTGACTATGTTATTGTACCATTTGGTAAGTCAAAACTTACAGGAGTTGTTTGGGATGAGTTTGAAAAAAAAACAAATAAAAATTTTATAATAAAGAAAGTTATAAAAAAAATAGAGGTTCCTTCTTTAAAAAAGAATATTATTAAATTTTTAAATTGGTTTTCAGAATACAATATGATTCCAAAAGGAATGGCATTAAAATTATTATTATTAAGCAATAATGCTATAGAAAAATTCCCAAATGATATTTATAAAAAATTCACAATTGAAATTGAAAAAAATAAAATTGAACTTTCAAAAGAACAAAAAAATTGTTTAAAAAAAATGAATGTTTTCAATCAAAAATTTAGAGTCCATGTATTACAGGGCACCACAGGATCGGGAAAAACTATGGTTTATTTTGAGGCTTTAAAGGAGATAATTAATAAGGGGTTTCAAGGCTTAATTCTATTGCCTGAAATTGGTTTAACAGGGCAATTTCAAAAAAAATTTATAGAATTTTTTGGATTTGAACCAGCTATTTGGCATTCAGGAGTAACTAAAAAAAATAAGGAAATAATTTGGAGTGGTATTGCTAATAATGAAATTAAAGCAGTTATTGGTGCACGATCTTCATTGTTTCTACCTTTTAAAAAATTAGGGTTAATAATTGTTGATGAAGAACATGATCAATCTTACAAGCAAGATGAGGGAGTAATTTATAACGCAAGAGACATGGCAATCTCTAGGGCATCTTTTGAAAAGATTCCAGTAAATTTAATTACAGCTGTTCCGTCTATTGAAACTTATGATAATATTAAAAAAGGTAAATATAGCCTGTCAAAATTAGAGCAAAGATACTTAAATGCATCATTGCCGAATTATGAAATAATTAACTTAAACAATATAAAGCTAGAAACACAATCGTGGCTTTCAAAAGAAATAATTAAAAAAGTCAATTTTCATCTTGAGAAAAAAGATCAGGTTTTATTTTTTTTAAATAGAAGAGGTTTTTCTCCCCATGTTTTATGTAAAAAATGTTTTAATAGTTATTCGTGCCCGAATTGTTCTATAAATTTAGTCTACCATAAACATAAACAAAATTTATTGTGCCACTATTGTGGTTATAAAACTTTACTAGATAGAAATTGTTCAAAAGAAGGAAAGTGTGATTTTATTTTTAGTGGACCAGGAGTTGAGCGAATATCAGAAGAGGTAAAAAAGAATTTTCCTACAAAAAAAACAGCAATTTTTTCTAGTGATACTATGAATAAAAAAAATTCATCAGACACGTTAGAAAAAATTATAAATAATAAAATTCAAATTTTAGTTGGAACTCAACTAATTTCTAAAGGGTTTCACTTTCCGAATTTAAATTGTATTGTTGTAGTTGATATTGATTTATCTTCCCAAGGCCATGATTTAAGAGGAGCAGAAAAAAATTTACAATTATATCACCAACTTTCAGGAAGAGCTGGAAGAACAGGAAAGCCTGCTACTGTTTATTTTCAAACTTATAATTTAAATACCAAAATGATTTCTGACATTACCAATAAAGATCCAGATATATTTTTAGATAAAGAATTGGATATTAGAAGACAAAATAACCTCCCACCTTTCCAAAGATTTATTGCATTAATAATAACTGGAAATAATGAAAGAGATCTTGAAAAGGAAGCTTTTAAATTTAAAAGTTTTATTGAAAAATCAGTAGAAGGAAAAATTCTGGGTCCGGTTAATGCGCCTATTTTTAGATTAAAAAGAAAATATAGAGTTAGATTATTAGTAAGGGGGCAAAAATCTCTTAAAGTTCAAAATTCCCTATCTAAAATCATTTCAAAATTCAGATTCCCAAGCGGAATGAAACTAACGGTTGATGTTGATCCAATAAACTTCAATTAATGGATAAAAAATAAGACTTTTGAACAATGTGCGACTTGAAGACACTTAAGCCATATGTTAATTAAAATTAAATTTTTACAAATCTTCATTTATTAATAAGGAATTTAAATTGAGCAAAAATAAGGGTTTTTCGGGAACATCAGCTAGCAGATACTCTTTAGCGCTTTATGAGTTAGCGAAAGAAAATAATTCTATAGAAGAAGTGGAAAAACACTCTTTATCAATTACAAAGCTGATTTTTAATAGCGATGATTTTAGATCATTCATTAAGGATCCAACAAATAGGAATGAAGACCAACTTAGCACGATAATAAAAATATCTGAGCAATTTAAATTAAATAATTTATTAACTAAATTTTTATGTTTTTTAGTTTCAAAAAAAAGATTTTTTTATGTTAATAAAATATTAAAAGATTTCTTAGAAACATGTTCAAAAAAAAGAGGTGAGATAAAAGCAGAATTAACTGCAGCAAAAGAACTTACAGATACTGAAATTAACAATATAAAAGAAGAGCTAACTAAAAATTTTAGCTCAAAAATAAAATTAAACTATAAGAATGACCCAAGTTTAATTGGAGGCTTGATTGTGCAAGTAGGAAGCACAATGGTTGACACTTCTATTAAAAATAAATTACAACAAATTGAAAACAGAATGATAGAAGCTTAAATGGAAATAAATCCCTCAGAAGTAACAAAGATATTAAAAGAACAAATAAAAAAATTTGGTGACAAAGCAGAAGTAACAGAAGTTGGCCAGGTTTTATCAGTAGGAGATGGTATTGCTAGAATATATGGACTAGATAATGTTCAGGCAGGAGAAATGGTAGAATTTGCCGATGGTTCTAAGGGTATGGCATTAAACTTAGAAAGCGAAAACGTTGGCGTTGTAATTTTTGGTGATGATAGAAATATTAAAGAAGGTGATACAGTAAAAAGAACAGGAGCAATTGTTGACACTCCAGTAGGAAAAGAATTATTAGGTAGAGTTGTCGATGGATTAGGAAATCCGATTGATGGAAAAGGCGCATTAGATAAAGGAATAAAAAAAACACGAGTTGAAGTGAAAGCACCTGGAATTATTCCGAGACAATCAGTTAGTGAACCAATGCAGACTGGACTGAAATCAATCGATAGTCTAGTTCCGATTGGGAGAGGGCAGCGAGAATTAATTATTGGAGATAGACAAACAGGAAAAACAGCAGTTGCTATCGATGCTATTATAAATCAAAGAAAAATAAATGAGTCTAGCGATGAAAAACAAAAACTCTATTGTGTATATGTGGCTATAGGTCAAAAAAGATCTACAGTTAGGCTAATTCAAAAAACTTTGGAAGAAGCAGGAGCCATGGAATATACAACTATTGTTGCTGCCACAGCATCTGATGCTGCCCCACTTCAGTTCTTAGCGCCCTATACCGGATGTGCTATGGGTGAATATTTTAGAGATAATGGAATGCATGCTTTAATTATTTATGATGATTTATCTAAACAGGCAGTAGCATATCGACAGATGTCTCTTTTATTGAGACGACCTCCAGGAAGAGAAGCATATCCTGGTGATGTATTTTATTTACATAGTAGATTACTTGAAAGAGCAGCTAAATTAAGTGATGAACATGGTGGTGGATCTTTAACAGCTTTACCAATTATTGAAACACAAGGTGGTGACGTTTCTGCTTTTATCCCAACTAACGTTATTTCAATTACAGATGGGCAAATATTTCTTGAAACAGAATTATTTAATCAAGGAATTAGACCAGCTATTAATGTAGGTTTATCAGTATCTAGAGTTGGATCTTCGGCGCAAACTAAGGCGATGAAAAAAGTTTCTGGATCAATGAAATTAGAACTAGCGCAGTATAGAGAAATGGCTGCATTCGCTCAGTTTGGATCAGATTTAGATGCATCTACTCAAAAACTTTTAAACAGAGGTTCAAAATTAACTGAACTTTTAAAACAAAAACAGTATTCACCAATGACAGTTGCCCAACAAGTGATCTCAGTTTTTTGTGGAGTGAAAGGTTATTTAGACGATGTAGAGCTTAAAGATATTGAAGAATTTGAAATAAAAATTTTAGAAAAATGTAAATCTGAAAAATCTGAAATTTTAGAATCTATTGCTAACACAGGAAAACTTGAAGATGGTACCGAGAAATTATTAGTTGAAGTAATAACAGAACTTAAGAAAAACTTTAATGTATAAAATATGGCAAGCTTAGACGACTTAAAAAAAAAAATAGTAAGTGTAAAATCTACACAAAAAATTACAAAGGCCATGAAGATGGTTGCTGCAGCAAAATTAAAAAGAGCCCAGGAGAATGCGGAGAAAGGGAGGCCATACTCTGAGAAGATGAATAATATTATTCTTAATCTTTCTAGTGGAATTTCTGATAAAGAAAATGCTCCAAAGTTACTTTCAGGAACAGGAATAGACAAAGTACACTTGTGTATAGTTTTAACTTCAGACAGAGGCCTTTGCGGAGGATTTAATACAAATATTATTAAAAAAGCGAAAGTTTTTTTTGAAAAGGTTTCGACTGAAGGAAAAATTTTAAAAATTATAACTGTAGGATCAAAAGGTTATGATCAGTTAAAAAGAGTTTACAAAAATAATATTATTGAACAAGTATCTTTTAAAGAATCTAAAAATATCAATTATTTTGACGCTGAAAAAGTAGGAAAAATGATAATTGATAATTTTGAAACCAAAGAATTTGATGTATGTACGATTTTTTATAATAAATTTAAAAATGTAATAACTCAAATACCGCAAGCGCAACAAATAATTCCTTTAAAAACATCTGAGACTGAAGGAAGCTCTCCCAAAGATAATTATGAATTTGAACCTGAAGAAGATGAAATTCTAAGCAATCTATTGCCTAAAAATATTTCTACACAGATTTTTAAAGCGATGTTAGAAAATTCAGCTAGCGAACAAGGCTCAAGAATGAGCGCAATGGATAATGCAACTCGAAATGCAGGTGAAATGGTTGACAAGCTTACAATTCAGTACAATAGAAGCCGTCAGGCAGCAATTACTAAGGAATTAATTGAAATTATATCAGGAGCAGAAAGTTTATAATTATGAAAAAGGGAAAAATTACACAAATTATTGGGGCAGTAGTAGACGTTAAATTTGACGGAGAGCTACCAAAAATTTTAACAGCGCTAGAATGTAAAAATGGTAATAACAGATTAGTTTTAGAAGTTGCACAGCACTTAGGCGAGTCAAGCGTTAGAACAATTGCAATGGATGCTACAGAGGGTTTAAAAAGAGGAGACGAGGTAGCAGATACAGAATCTCCCATAAAAGTTCCAGTTGGACCTGAAACATTAGGAAGAATTATAAATGTTATAGGTGAACCTATTGATGAAAAAGGTGAAATCAAAACTAAAGAGAGCTGGCCTATCCATAGAGCTGCTCCAGAATTTAATGATCAGTCAACTGAGACAGAAATTTTAGTAACTGGAATTAAGGTGGTTGACTTGTTAGCTCCCTATGCCAAGGGTGGAAAAATAGGTTTATTTGGTGGAGCAGGAGTTGGCAAAACAGTACTTATCATGGAATTAATTAACAACGTTGCAAAGGCACACGGAGGCTTCTCAGTATTTGCAGGAGTTGGTGAAAGAACTAGAGAAGGAAATGATCTTTATCATGAAATGATAGAGTCTGGAGTGATAAAACCAGAGGGCCCAGGATCAAAAGCTGCATTAGTTTATGGTCAAATGAACGAACCTCCTGGAGCAAGAGCGAGAGTTGCTTTGTCAGGATTAACAGTTGCTGAATATTTTAGAGATCAAGAAGGTCAAGATGTTCTTTTTTTCGTAGATAATATTTTTAGATTTACACAGGCAGGATCAGAAGTTTCTGCATTATTAGGAAGAATTCCATCGGCTGTTGGATATCAGCCTACACTTGCAACTGATATGGGTAATTTACAAGAAAGAATTACAACTACTAACAAAGGTTCGATAACTTCTGTGCAAGCAATTTATGTACCTGCTGATGATTTAACAGATCCTGCGCCAGCCACATCTTTTGCTCACTTAGATGCAACAACAGTATTATCTAGACAAATAGCAGAAATTGGAATTTATCCTGCTGTAGATCCATTAGACTCAACTTCTAGAATTTTAGATCCAAGAATAGTTGGGGATGAGCATTATAGAGTTGCAAGAGAAGTGCAAAAAATTTTACAAACCTATAAATCTTTACAAGATATTATTGCAATTTTGGGCATGGATGAATTATCAGAAGAAGATAAATTAACTGTAGCTAGAGCCAGAAGAATTCAAAGATTCTTATCACAACCATTCTTTGTAGCCGAAGTGTTTACGGGGTCGCCTGGAAAATTAGTAGACCTAGAATCTACGATTAAAGGTTTTGCAGCTATTTGCAGTGGCGAATATGATCACTTGCCAGAAGCAGCGTTTTATATGGTTGGAACAATTGAAGAAGCTATAGAAAAAGCTGACAAAATATCGAAAGATGCCGCTTAATGAGTGAAGAATTTAAAGTTGAGATAGTAAATCCAGAAAAATCTTTTCTTTCAAAAGAGGATGTTACAGAGGTAGTAGTCCCAGCTTTTGAAGGTGAAATGGGTATTTTAAAAGATCATATTTCAATTATTTCTTTTTTAAAACCAGGAATAGTAAAATTATTTACTAAATCTGAGGAAGAAAATTTTTATGTTGAAGATGGTATTCTTGAGTTTAAAAATAATAACTTGTCAATTTTAACAAGCTCAATATTTAACATTAAAGATATGGATAAAAATAAAATTGAAGAAATTATTAAACAAGCAGAAAATGATTCAAGCAATAGTGAAATCACTGACCAAAAAAAATATTTAATTGATCAAAAAATTGATGTTTTAAAATCACTTAATTAATAATTTTTTTACTTTTTCTTTGACTTTTTCGTAAACGTGTAATTTAAAATTCACAACTGTATCTGTAATTTTTTCAAGCTTAACCCATTTCCATTCTAAAAATTCAGGATATTTAGTTTTAAGATTAATATCGCTATCGTTACCCAAAAATTTCATTAGAAACCATTTTTGGTTTTGTCCTTTATATTTGCCTTTCCAAATAATTCCCAGTAAATGTGGAGGTAGTTCATAGGTAGTGAATCCATCAAGTTCTTTAATTAATTTCACGTTTTTAATACTAGTTTCTTCTTCTAACTCCCTATAAGCAGCAGTTAAATAATCTTCATCCTTGTTAATACCACCCTGTGGCATTTGCCAAAAGTTTTTTGGGTTATCTATTCTTTTAGCAACAAAAACCTCGTTTTTTTTATTTAACAAAATTACTCCTACTCCACTTCTCAGTGGAAGTATTTTAAATTTTTTATTCATAATTATCCGTTAAGAAGTTTTAGTGCAAAATTTAATTGATTATCAGTCTCAGTGTTTATTTTAAAATTATTTGCTTCTTCTTCTATTATTTCAATATCAGGAGTAACGCCCACATCTGAAATGGATTGACCAGATGGTAAATAGTATTTTGATATAGTTAATCTTATTGCACCTTTATTTTTTAATGGAATAATTGATTGTACGGAACCTTTGCCATAACTATTTTCTCCAATTATAATTGCTCTTTTATGATCTTTTAAAGCACCAGCAACTATTTCAGAAGCAGAAGCTGATCCATAATTAATTAACACGATTAATGTTTTGCCATCAATAATATCTCCTTTTTTTGCAAACCATTTTCTATTCTCTGTTTTCTGTCTACTTTTTGTAGATACAATTTCTCCATTTTCTAAAAAAAAGTCTGAAACTTTTATTGCCTGAGATAGCAAACCCCCAGGATTATTCCTTAAATCTAAAATAAATGCTTCAATATTTTTTTCGTTATTAAAATCATTTAGTTTATCATTAACTTGCGTACTGCTATTTTCATTAAAAGAAGTAAGTCTTATATATCCAATTTTTTTTTTTAATATTTTAGATTTAACTGATTGGATTTCAATGATTGCTCTTATGATGTTAAATGTTAAAGCTCTCTTAACACCTTTCCTTCTTACGGTAATTTCAATATTTGAACCAACAGGTCCTCTCATTAGCTCAACTGCTTCAGTTAAAGATTTGCCTTGTACTTGGATATCGTTAATCTTAACAATGTAATCGCCAGCCTTAATTCCAATTTTTGAGGCGGGTGAATTATCAATTGGAGAAATGACCTTTACTACTCCTGCTTCCATTCCTACTTCGATACCAAGTCCTCCAAATTCACCACTTGTTTCTGTTTGCATATTAGTAAACATTTCTGGCGACATGTATGCAGAATAAGGATCAAGAGATTGTAGTACACCATTTATGGCAGAATCCATCATTTCGTTTTGGTTTACATCATCTACATATTCTTTATTAATTTTATCTAAAACTTCACTAAATAAATCAATTTTGTCATAAATACTTTCATTGCTCCCAGCAATACTTTTATTCACAGACAAAAGAATAATTAAAAAGAAAAATAATATTTTATTAAATTTTTTCAAATTAAAACCTTTTCTTTGGGAATAAGTTCGGACCACATTTTTTCGAGTTCATAAAATTTTCTTTTTTCAGGATTAAATATATGCACAATTACATTCATTCCATCTACAAGTTTCCAATCATTGCTTTCTTTTCCTTCAATCTTACAATCTTCAATTCCATTAATTTTAAATTTTTCTAAAACCTGTTCTGATAAAGCTTGAATGTGTCTTGAGGAGGTACCACTTGCAATGATCATATAATCACCCATGGAACTTTTATTTTTAAGATTAATGCTTACTATGTCTATTGCTTTATTTGAATCTAAAGTATTTAATATAATTGTTTTTAAATCATGAATTTTATCCATTAGATAACTAACTTTATCAAATTTTTCTTAATTGAGAAGATGAAATATTAACCTTTTTAAAAGTTACGAATTCTAAGTTTTTTTGCCTTAAGTGTTTAAATGCAACTGATTTAAGAGATTTTTTTTTAAATCCCTGTCTATCAAATACTATAATATTACATTTTTGCGCGATTAATTTCCATTCGTCCCACTTGTGAAAAGTAATTAAATTATCTGCCCCTATTATAAAATAGATATCTAGTGCTTTATTTTTTTTAATATAATTTATTAAATTAATTGTTTTATTTGAATTAATTTTATCTTCATAAAATTTTATTTTTATAAAAGTATTTAACTTAATGATTTTTTTTGCAAAATTTATTCTCTTTTTTACACTTAGATTGCTTTTATTTTTTAAAGGATTTTTTTTAGTTATTGCCCAAATAATATTTTTTAGTCTAAATTTTTTTTTTGCTTTTTTTGATATTGCTAGATGGCCTTCATGTGCCGGGTCAAAGCTGCCACCTAAAATTCCAATCTTAATTTTTTTTTTTAAAGTCAATTTATTTCCTAATTTGACCATTTCCACTGACTTCATATTTATAGGATATTAATTGGCTTAGCCCTACAGGCCCTCTGGGAGGAAGATTGCTTGTTGAAATTCCGACCTCGCCTCCAAAACCAAACTCGCCTCCATCAGCAAACTGTGTAGAAGCATTATGTAAAGCCACTGAACTTTTAACATTTTGTAGAAAGTATTTTGCAGTGTCTTTATTTTTTGTAATTATGCAGTCAGTGTGCATCGTACCATACTTATTAATATGTTTTATTGCATCATTATAATTATTAACACATTTAACAGAAACAGTTGAAGACAAATATTCAGTGGACCAATCTTTTTCTTTAGCAAGATGCATTTTACCTTGATAATATTTTCTTAAAAACTTATCCCCATATATTTTACAATTATTTTTTTCTAATTTTTTTAAAATTGGGTTACAAAATTTTTTTACAATTTTTTTATGCAATAATACAGTTTCAGTAGCACCACAAATGCTGGTGTTTCTCATTTTTGCATTATAGACAATATTGGCAGCCATATTTAGGCTTGCATCTTTGTCAACAAAAGTGTGGCAAATACCTTCAAGGTGACCAATGATTGGTACTTTAGATATTTTTTGTACTTTTTTTACTAAATTTTTTCCACCCCTAGGAATAATAACATCTATATAATTGCTCATGTTAGAAAGCATATAGTTAACAAATTTTCTATTTTTATTGTCTATAAATTGAACAAAGTTAGGGTCAACTTTATTTTCTATAAGAGCTTTTCTGAATAATTGTATTAAAATTTTATTAGTATTAATAGCTTCCGACCCACCTCTTAAAACCACAGAATTTCCTGATTTAAAACATAAACTGGATACGTCAGATGTAACATTTGGCCTGCTTTCATAAATAACACCAATTGTGCCAATTGGTATGGATACTCTTTTTATTACCAACCCATTTGGTCTTTTCCATTTTTCTAGAGTTTGATTGATTGGATCTTTTAATTTAATAATATTGTTTATCGTTGCTTTAATAGAATCAATTTTTTTAGAGTTTAAAATCAGTCTATCGATTAAATTATTTTTTAATTTTTTACTCATAGCAAATTTAATGTCTTCTGAATTTGATCTAATAATAGAATTTTTTTCTTTTTCAATTAACAGAATATATTTTTGGAGAACTTTATTTTTTGCTTTAGTGGTAATTTTATTGAGAATAGCTTTATTAGCGTTTTTACCAATAAGATTCATATATTTATTCATATTAAACTTCTACCATATCATCTTTATGAACTACTTCAGACTTAGAAATGTATCCTAATAAACCTGCAATTTCGCTTGAATGACGTCCTATGATTTTTAAAATTTCATCAGAAGTAAATGAACTTAATCCTCTAGCAAATTCTTTATGATCTTTATCTACAATTTTAATATGGTCACCCTTATTAAATTCACCTAAAACTTTTTTAACTCCTGCCGCTAGTAGACTTTTTCCTTTAGATAGCGCCTGTTTAGCTCCGTCGTCAATCACAAGTTTACCCTTTGGTGAAATAGAGCTTATAATCCATTTTTTTCTAGCATCTAACTTAGAGATTTTTGGTAAAAACCAAGTGCAATTATTTTTGTCAATAATTTTCTTTATAGGTCTAAGGGGCAAGCCATTTGCAATTGCCATAACACATCCTGATAATTGACAAATTTTTGCAGCATCAATTTTAGTTTTCATCCCTCCAGTTCCATGTTCGTTAACACTTTTAGTAGCAATCTGTTCAATATTTTTATTTATACTTTTTACTTCTTTTAGCAGCTCTGTATTTTTGTTTATTTTTGGGTTTTTAGTATATAGGCCATCAACGTCAGATAATAATATCAAAGAATCTGCTCCAGATATTTGCGCAACTCTAGAAGCCAGCCTGTCGTTATCACCGTATTTAATTTCTGAAGTAGCTATACTATCATTTTCGTTTACAATAGGAACAAACCCTAACTGAAATAAATTTTCAAAAGTTCTTTTTGCATTCAAGGCCCTTCTCCTTTGTTCAGTATCCTCTAATGTAAGTAAAATTTGCGATATATTAATTTTGAATTTTAAAAATGTTTCTGAAAATAGATTCATCAATTCTATCTGACCAATTGATGCAACTGCCTGGCTTTTATCAAGTTTAAGATTTTTTTTACTTAAATTTAATTTTTTACAGCCCATGGCTATAGCACCTGAGCTGACAATGATTATTTTTTTATTTTGATTTAATAATTTTTTAATATCCTTTGAAAATTCAGAAAGCCACTTTCTTCTTATTTTTTTATTATTATCAATTAGCAAAGATGATCCTATTTTTATTACAATAATTTTTGAGTTCTCAAGATGCATATGACAGTAATTTAGCTTTAATTTTTGATATAGAATTTTTTTCTATTGTTGAAAGAGTTACAACTTCTGAGCTCTTGTTTTTTGAGAAATTTTTCACTATTTCCTTTACTGTGTCTTCATCTAATAAATCAATTTTATTTAATACAATAATTTCTTTTTTATTAAGAAGTTCTTTGCTGTAACTTTTAAGTTCATTTTTAACTTGTTGGTATGTATTTTCAAGGTCTTCATTAGTAATGTCTATTAAATGCATTAAAGCTTTGCATCTTTCTATGTGTTTTAGAAACTGTATTCCAAGGCCGATACCTTCATGGGCCCCCTCAACAAGCCCAGGAATATCAGCTAGAGTTATTTCTTTATGGTCATATATTGCAACTCCAAGATTAGGGTTTATGGTTGTAAATTTATAATTTGCTATTTTTGGCGTAGCATTAGTGATTGCAGCTAATAAGCTGGATTTGCCTGCATTAGGCAAGCCTATAATGCCAATATCAGCAATGGTTTTTAGCTGAAGCCAAATTACGTATTCTTCACCAATGGCGCCTTTGGTAAATTTTTTAGGAGCTCTATTAGTGGAACTTTTAAATCTGGTATTTCCAAGCCCACCTTTTCCTCCATTAGCCACAACAAATTCTTCACCTTCTTTTTTAAAATCATATATAAGTGTTTTATTATCTTCTTCAAAAACTTGAGTGCCAACTGGAACTTTCAAAAATGAATTATCCCCTCCGCGACCAGTACGATTTTGTCCTGATCCATTTTCACCTCTTTCAGCTTTATGATGCTGTTGAAATCTGTAATCAATAAGTGTGTTTAAGTTTCTTTCTGATTTTAAAATTATAGATCCACCCTTGCCCCCATCGCCTCCATCTGGTCCCCCATATTCAATAAATTTTTCTCTACGAAAACTAGGTGAGCCATTTCCACCATCACCAGCTTTAATATAAATTTTTACTTGATCTAGAAACTTCATGATACAACTTTTATTTTTTAGTTGTACTACTAATTGGGTTTTACTGAAACGAATGTTCTGTCAAATTTAGTTTTTTTAAATACTACTTTTCCTTTAATGACAGAAAAAATTGAATGATCTTTACCTATTCCTACGTTTTTTCCAGGAAAAATTTTTGTCCCTCTTTGTCTAACAATTATGTTTCCAGGTATTACTGCTTCACCTCCGTATTTTTTAACACCAAGTCTTCGACCGGCACTATCACGTCCGTTTCTCGATGATCCACCTGCTTTTTTTGTTGCCATAATTTACCTAGTTTATTTATTTGCCACTTTTACTTCTTTTTTTTCAACTTTTTTAATTGGTTTTATCACTTTTTCTGCTTGAGATAAAATCTTGCCCCCTTTTGAAAAAATTTTATTAATTCTTATTAATGAATATTGTTGTCTATGACCATTTTTTCTTCTTGAATTTTTTCTTCTTCTTTTTTTGAAAATTAGTATTGTTCTGTTTTTACTATTTTCAACTAAATCAGCCTCCACTTTTGCACCTTTAACTACTGGAAATCCAATCTCAATAGTTTTATCATCTCCATAAGCTAAGATTTCTTTAAATTCTATTTTAGTATCAGGCTTAGATCCTTCTAGTTTTTCGATTTTAAGAATTTCGCCAGCTTTTACTTTGTACTGTTTTCCACCCGTTTGTATAATTGCGTATGACATTGTTTAATCTAATTTTTATAATCAGCAATATAGTTCGAGGCCTATTATAGTCAAGCTGAATAACTTAAAAATTATCCTTTAAATCTCGTAATTTTGAAAAAGCTTTTAGATTATTTGATCTTAAAAAAATATTACACTCTAATTCTTCTTTAATTGTTGATGGAATGGTAGGTAAGTTGTTATCTAATTTTTTTTTAATTTCTGTTATTTTAATTTTTAAGTTTTCATTGTTGGGATCATTAAGTAAGCAAAACTTAGAATTTTGTAATGTATATTCGTGACCACAGTAAATTTTAGTATCTAAAGGAAGTTCTTTTAATTTATTTAATGAGCTAAACATTTGTGAATATGTTCCTTCAAAAATTTTACCACATCCTAAAGAAAACAATGTATCGCCAGTGAAAGCTATTTTATCTTTATAAAAATAAAAGCATATGTGTCCTGTAGTATGGCCTGGAATATGTATTATTTTTGCCTCAAAATTTTTATATTTCCAGATTTCTTTATTTTTTAACAGAATGTCGATTTCTGGAATTCTTTTGTGATCATTGCCATAGCCAACTATTTTTGCTTTATAGTATTTTTTTAATTCACTATTTCCACCAACATGATCATAGTGGTGATGTGTATTTAAAATATAATCTAATTTTAAATTATTTTTTTCTAAATAATTTATAATTGGTCCAGATTCGCTCGGATCAATTACACATGTGCTTTTATTTTTTGAGTCTATAACAATATAAGAGTAATTATCTTGTAAGCATGGAATAATTTTAATATTCATTTTATTTTTGTATTAAGAATATTCCTAACTCAGAATTTAAATTTTTTAAACTTAAGTTTGCTGTACTAATTTTAGAGGTTTTTTCACCATTTAAAGCGATTGAACTACATAATTTAATATTCTTTTTAGAGCAAAAATTAAAAAAATCTTTAATTGAACACATGTGAAGATTTGGAGTGTTGTACCATTCATTAGGTAGGTTTTTTGTTATAGGCATTGTGCCTTTAAAAAGTAGATGTAATCGAACTTTCCAAAAACCAAAATTTGGAATTGTAACTATAGCTTTATTGGCAACTCTTAAAAGATCGTCTATAACTTTTTCTGGACTGTAAAAAGCCTGAAGTGTTTGGCTTAAAACCACATAATCAAAAGATAAATTTGGAAATTGATATAAATCTTTTTCTGCATTTCCTTCAATTATAGAAAGACCTTCGCTTATCCCATTTTGTACTTTATTTTTTGATATTTCTAGTCCTCTTGTATCAACATCTTTTTCATTTTTTAAATATTTCATTAAAGTACCATCTCCACAACCCACATCTAATACTCGTGTATTATTTTTAATTAGTTGGGCAATTATTTTGAATTCTTTTTTCATAATGTTTTAATGATTTGCTTCTAAAAAATTTTTTACTATTTTTAAAAAATCGGGAACATCTAAAAGAAAAGAGTCATGGCCTTTATCACTAGTTATTTCTATAAAACCAACATCGGCACCAGAAGAATTTAAAGCGATTACAATTTCTTTATTTTCTGTGGTTGGGTATAACCAATCAGATGTAAAAGAGATTATAAAAAATTTAGTTTTTGTTTTTTCAAATGCTTTTGACAAATTTCCTTCAAATTGTTTAATAAGATCAAAATAATCCATTGCCCTTGTGATGTATAGGTAGCTATTTGCATCGAATCTATCCACAAATATTGAGCCTTGATATCTTAGATAGCTTTCAATTTGAAAATCAGCATCAAAACTAAATTTTAGACTGTCTCGCTCCTGAAGTTTTCTCCCAAATTTTTCTTGCAACCCTTTTTGCGAAAGATAGGTGATATGTGCCGCCATTCTTGCAACAGCCAGACCTTTGTCTGGGGATAAATTTAATTCAGAATAATTGCCTAATTTCCAATTTGTATCAGCCATTATTGATTGTCTCCCAAGCTCATTAAAAGCAATGTTTTGTGCAGAATGACTAGCTGTACATGCAATTGGGATTGCAGTTTTTGTTTTGTGAGGAAAATTTGCAACAAATTGCAAGACTTGCATTCCGCCCATTGAACCACCAATAACACTATATAATTTATCAATTTTAAAAAACTTTAGTAAATTATATTGAGCATTGACTATGTCATTAATTGTTATTACAGGAAAATTTGTACCAAAAACTTTATTAGTTTCAGGGTTGATACTGCTAGGACCAATAGAGCCCATGCATCCTCCAATTACATTTGCGCAAATTACAAAAAATTTATTTGTGTCGATTGCTTTAGAAGGCCCAACCGCATATGACCACCAACCTTTTTTATTTGTTATAGGATTAATACCAGCTACAAATTGGTCACCAGTAAGAGCATGGAATGCTAAAATAGCATTATCTTTTTTTTCATTTAGAGTGCCATACGTTTCGTAGGCCAAAGGATAATCGCTTATAGTTTTTCCACAGTCTAATTTTAGCGGTTCTTTTACGACTATTTTTTTTATATTATCTTTTACATTCATAAATTGTGCCAAGTGTGAATTGTGAGAAAAAAACTTATTTAGCGGTTTTTTTACGCGCTCGCAATTCAGTTTAAATCAGCGCACTTTTTTGTACAAGATGAGATTCCATATGTCAATTTTTTTATAATTTTAATTAATTCCTTATATAAGTTGATTAATTTATTTATAAAGATAGGTATAAATTAATAAAAAATGACTTTACCACAATTTAAAAAAATTAGCTTTGAATCTTATAAGCCAGGCAAATCAAGATTATCCAAAATCAAAAAAGTGATAAAACTATCTGCTAATGAGTCGGCTTTGGGAATGAGCTTAAAAGTTAAGAAAGAAATTAGTAAAAAAATAAATTTTTCGAAGTATCCAGATAGCAGATCAAATAACCTAAGATTAGAAATTGCCAAAAATTTTAAATGTAAACCAGAAAAAATAATTTGTGGATCAGGTTCTGATGAAATTATTCAAATTATTTGTCAATTGTTTTTAAAAGTAAAAGATGAAGTAATTGTGCCGAAATACAGTTTTTTAATGTATCGAATTTATTCAAAAATAGCTGGCGCAAATGTAATATATTCAAAAGAAAATAATTATAAAGTTTCTGTTTCAGCAATTATTAAAAAAGTATCAAAAAAAACTAAAATTGTTTTTTTGGCAAACCCAAATAATCCAACGGGAACTTATTTAAAAAAAAAAGAACTTTTAAAACTAAGAAATGAACTTAGAAGCAATATTTTATTGGTAGTAGATGATGCTTATGATGAATATATGAAAAAAAATGATTATAAATCAGGATTAGATCTTTTTAAAAAAAGTAAAAACGTTATTATATTAAGAACTTTTTCAAAAATATATGGATTGGCATCATTAAGAATAGGATGGGGTCATGGTCCTGAAAAAATTATTAATGCAATGAATATTATTAAACCTCCATTTAATACAAATGTGGTCGCTCAATTGGCTGCGGTTGCAGCTTTAAATGATAAAAATTTTATTAAAAAATCAGTTAAGCACAATTTAAGCTGGGCTAATAAAATTAAAAAACAATTAAATAAATTTAATATTGTTACAAATGATATCACAGCTAACTTTTTTTTATTAAATTTCAATAAATGTAAATATACTGCAAATTATATAAATAAAAAATTAGAAAAAAATGGAATCGTTTTAAGATCAATGGAAGCCTACAAAATTAAAAACTGTTTGAGATTAACTATTGGAAATTCTGTTGAAAATAATAAACTTATGAGTGTATTAAGTAAAATTTTTAATAAATAATGAAAAATATTTTAATTATCGGATGTGGCTTAATTGGATCTTCTATTTTAAGGGCAATTCAAAAAAATAAAATATGTAAAAAAATATTTGTGTATGAAAAATCAAAAAATAATATTTCTCAAATAAAAAAATTAAAATTACCTTGCACATTAATTAAAAAATTTGAAAGTGTAGTGCCTAATTTAGATCTTATAATTTTTTGCACACCAATGAGTCAGTATGAAAAAATAATTTTGAAAATTAATAAATACTTAAATCCAAAAACAATAATTACTGATGTTGGATCAACTAAAAA
>Ga0315339_1000613_pt1 | contig 41795 bp, 42 predicted proteins | sample ASW17metaG_FD_204514 | JGI IMG/M metagenome (GOLD analysis project Ga0315339, IMG submission 204514) | Ammonia-oxidizing marine archaeal communities from Pacific Ocean, United States - ASW #17 | ecosystem: Environmental > Aquatic > Marine > Oceanic | place: USA: California | collected 2016-12-05 | reverse complement strand
CCGGAATCTGTGTACCCGAAGAAATTTGCGTCATGCAGCCGATATTTCCGGTGGCGATAATATCCGGCGTGACCTGCTCAATCACCTCAACCTTGCGCGCCAGCATGCGTTCGGCCAATTCGGGTTGTAACATATTATAGGTGCCAGCGGAGCCGCAGCAGAGATGGCCCTCCGCTGCCTCACAAACGTCAAAGCCCGCCGCCGCCAGTAATGCCTTCGGGCCGGCATGAATTTTTTGGCCATGCTGCAAGGAGCAGGCACCGTGATAGGCGACGCGGATTTTGCCAAGATCGACGGTCTTCAGCGGCCCTAAATCTTCCATCACCTCGCTCACGTCGCGCGCCATACCGGCGATCAGGGCCGCATTTTCCGCCATCGCCGCATCATCACGCATGAGCACGCCATAATCCTTCACCATGGTGCCGCAGCCCGACGCGTTGGATACTACAGCATCCAGCGGGCCGCGCTCATGCTCGGCGGAAAAGGCATCAACATTGCTGCGCACCCATGTTTCGGCTTCGGCTCGCTCGCCCTGGTGCAATGACAGCGCGCCACAGCATCCTGCACCGCGGACCACCACGACCTCGCAATCGTGGCGAGTCAACAGGCGTACCGTCGCCTCGTTTATTTCCGGCGCCAATGCTTTCTGCACGCAGCCATTCAGGAGAGCAACGCGCTTGCGCTTGTCGGCACTCTCAACGTCTTTGGCTGGGAAGGTCTGCGCCTGATCCGCCCAGGATGGCCCGTGAATGGGTTGAAAGCTGAGGCGCATCAGGGCACCAATACTACCGGGCAGGAATTGACCGAGCAATGCCGGGCCACGCGCCAGGATGATAGCGGCGCGAAATAGGTTGGGGCGCGGCAATAGGATCGTCAACAGACGGCGCAACAGGCGTTGCGCCAGCGGGCGACGATAGGTTTGTGCAATATGGCTACGCGCATGATCAATCAAATGCTTGTAATCTACACCTGTTGGGCAGGTCGTCATGCAGGACAGGCATGAGAGACAGCGATCCACATGGCGCACGGTTGCCACATCGGCTGCCCGCCCGCTCTCCAGCATATCCTTGATCATGTAGATGCGCCCGCGCGGGCTATCGCGTTCATCGCCAAGCAGGGTATAGGTTGGGCAGGTTGCCAGGCAAAAGCCGCAATGGACACATTTGCGCAACACCCGCTCCGCTTCGGCGATTTCTGGCTTGGCCAGTTGAAGAATATCAAATTCCGTTCGCATTACCTAAACGCCCGGATACATGCGGCCGGGATTAAGCACGGCCGAGGGATCAAAACTTTCTTTCAGGCGCGCTGTCAGTGCTGCAATCGCTGGCGCCTGCGACTGAAAGACAGAAATCGCAGCGCGAATTTGGACGGGCGCACGTAGCAAGGTGGCATGACCGCCATGCGCAACCGCCGCTGTCTGGATCGCTTCTACGCCAGCATCCTCGCCGGCCGCCAACGCCAACCATACCAAACCACCCGCCCAATCATAATAGGCCTCAATGACCAATTTCTCGCGTAATGACGCGACCAATCGAGCGCCCTCGACGGGCGGCACGGAGACGCGCCAGAGCGCGCGTGCATCGCCACCGAAAGGCGACCCATCACGTATCTCACGCCAAAAGGTACGCGAATACATGCTGTGCAATTCCTCACCTTCACCGTGCATTGCAAACATCGCGCGCAAAGCCGCGCAGCGCGCTTCAACGGACGGGCCAATACCCTCGACCCGAAGCGCCGTGATCGCCGACCCTGCCTCCGAAATGCACGGAACAGCCGAACGCGCCGCAAGCGCCGCCGGCAGATGGGCGGCTGCGGATACGTCATGAGCGCTTCCCATGGCTTTACCCAGAATGGTAAGAGCGCGGGCGTCATCAAGCCCCGTGATAAGCACCGTGCGGATGCGTTCCGGCGCAGGTAAAACTTTTACCGAGACCTCATAGAGCGCCGCCAAGGTACCCCAAGAACCGGCTAGTAATTTGCAGAGATCATAACCGGTCACATTTTTGACCACCTTACCGCCGGCCTTGAAATCTTCCGCCCGACCGCTCACTGCATGAAAGCCCAGAAAATGATCACGCGCCGCACCGGCCTTAATGCGGCGTGGGCCGGAAAGATTACAGGCCAGCACGCCGCCCAGTGTGGCGCCCGCGCGCGTGCCCAACAGCGCGCCATAATCAGCCGGCTCGAAGGCAAGAATTTGGTCTTTCGCTTCAAGCGCCGCTTCGATCTCGGCGAGCGGCGTGGCGGCGCCTGCAGTCAACTGCAATTCTTCTGGCTCATATTCCTTGATGCCGGAAAAAGCTGAAAGATCGAGTATCATTTCGGCCTGCATGGGGCGACCCAGGGCGCGTTTGCTGCCACCGCCAATCAGCTCCAAAGGATGGCTGCCGGCGACCGCCCATTCGACCACCTGAACCAATTCATCGACACTGCCTGGAGTGAAGGCCTGAGCCATTAGAAGCGCGGCAGATTAGGAAACGGCATCTCGCCGCCATGTACATGCATGCGACCGAGTTCGGCGCAGCGGTGCAACGTGGGGAACACCTTGCCCGGATTGAGTAATTGCTTGCTGTCGAAAACGCATTTGACGCGCTGCTGCTGCTTCAGGTCCGTCTCACTAAACATTTCACCCATCAGATCGCGCTTTTCAACACCAACGCCATGCTCGCCGGACAAGACCCCGCCAACTGCAACACAGAGCTTAAGAATTTCACTGCCCATTTCCTCAGTACGCTCGAGCTCACCCGGCACATTGCTATCGAACAGGATCAACGGATGCAGATTGCCATCACCGGCATGAAAGATATTTGTGACCGCCAAGCCATATTCTTCAGACAATTCGGAAATTCGATTGAGCACTTCCGACAGGCGACCACGCGGTATGGTGCCATCCATAATATAATAATCGGGCGCGAGCGCCCCGGCGGCAGAAAAGGCGGATTTTCGCCCCAGCCAGAAGCGCTGGCGTTCTGCCTCGCTCTCGCTCGTCCGTGCCGATGTAGCGCCGCAGGATGCTGCAATTTCGCTAACCCGGCCCACTAATTCCTCAACCTCGACCTCCGGCCCATCGAGCTCGCAAATCAAAATTGCCGCGGCTTCAAGCGGATAGCCGGCATGGCAAAATTCCTCAACCGCGTGGATCGCCGGCTTGTCCATCAACTCCAGGCCGGCGGGGATAATGCCGGCTGCGATAATGCCGGCAACACATTGGCCGGCAGCATCATTGCTCGCAAATCCCATTAACAGCGCACGCGCTGTAAGCGGCTTGGGTAAAATACGCACGGTTACTTCAGTAATCACGCCGAGCATGCCCTCCGAGCCGGTAATCAGGCCGAGGAGATCATAGCCATCGGCATCAAATTGCTTGCCACCAACGCGGATGATCTCACCATCCATCAACACCATTTCAACGCCCAGCAAATTATTGGTGGTAAGGCCATATTTAAGGCTATGCACGCCGCCCGAATTCTCGGCCACATTGCCGCCGATGGAGCAAGCAATCTGGCTGGAAGGATCGGGCGCATAATAAAAACCGGCATTGTCCATCGCCTGACTAATGGTCAAATTAGCGACGCCCGGCTGCACTACCGCAGAGCGGTTGGCATAGTCGATCTCCAATATCTCATTGAGCCTTCCAAGACCAAGGGTAACGCCGTCTGCTAGCGGCAATGCGCCGCCGGACAGACCCGTACCGGCGCCGCGCGGCACTACTTTCACATCGTGCTTGGCGCAATAGGCAAGCACCTGTGAAACCTCTGCCGTATTCGCCGGCAAAGCGACCAGCATAGGCATCTGGCGATAAACGCTCAGACCATCGCTTTCAAATGCCTTCAGAGATGCATCATCCGCCATCACATAAGCATCGCCTATAAGCGCGGACAAATCAGTGGCGATCTCGACGCAGTGATCGATTGTGGTCTGGTTGGGTGGTGGCATTTGCATGGCGGGGGCCACATTAATTGACGGGGTGTGAATCCGCTACATTATAAGTATTCGGCTATTCATCGGGCAATAGCCTAATTTAAATGTGGACGCACAAAACGCCCGCGCAGCCTAGCATAGGCTAACGGAACAAACTCAATAAATGATAGAAATAATACCCGCGGGCATCAGCCCCGGATGGACGCAATTAACCCTGGCGCACCTTGAAGCGGGGGTTCGTCTTGTTGATCACATAGACGCGACCCTTGCGACGCACGATGCGACAATCTTTATGGCGCTTTTTCGCGGCGCGTAATGAGTTAAGCACTTTCATAATACTGGCTTTCTTCGAGCATTTTTGATAGCGCGCGCAAGATAGGCGCGCGGGTTGCAGCTGTCAACGCCAAGCTAGGCCGAATGCGGATTAGATCGGCTATTTTAGGGAAGGATCGAATTTACAACCGTAAATTCGGAGCACACGCACTTCACCTCTCTCTAAAACCTTCCAGCAAAAAATAGCGCTGCCGGTCCAATATCAGCGCGAGAATACCAATAATTATCTGGAATGCTTTAACAGAGACTAAATATTAGTTCCGGAAACACCCCCAGGGAATTGTTCCTATACTTTATGGGTCAGGCTTGTACGAGGTCCTGGCGCTGTTTGCCGAGCCCCTCAATTTCGAGTTCTATGAAATCACCTGCAGCCAGGAATTTCGGCGGCTTCATGCCCATTCCCACGCCCGGCGGTGTGCCTGTGGCAATTAGATCACCTGCTTCTAGCACCATGAATTGGCTCAAATACCATACCAGATGGGCGACGCCGAAGATCATCGTGCTTGTATTGCCGTCCTGGCAGCTCTGACCATTTACCGAAAGCTTCATGGACAGAGCTTGCGGATCAGGGATTTCATCGCGGCTAACCAGCCAAGGGCCGGTCGGGCAGAAAGTCTTGGCCGACTTCCCCTTAACCCAGGTTGGCCCGCGGTTAATTTGGAAATCGCGCTCCGAGACATCATTGACGACGCAATAGCCGGCCACATATTCCATCGCAGTCGCTTCATCAGCGATATAGCTTGCTTCTTTCCCGATCACCACACCCAACTCGACTTCCCAATCCGTCTTCACACTGGTGCGCGGAATGATAACCGTGTCATTGGGCCCACAATAAGAGCTCGGCGCCTTGGTGAAGAGAATCGGCTCGGAAGGTACATCCATACCCGCCTCCGCCGCATGATCAGCGTAATTCAGACCGATAGCGAGTATATGGCCGGGTCGCGCAATGGGCGCGCCGATGCGCTCAGCGTTGATATCGACGCTGGGAAATCCATCAACGCCTTCTTTCAGGCGCGCTTCAAGCCTCGCCATACCGCCAGCTGCCAGCCATGCAGCATCATATTCATTCACCACCGACGATACATCGACCACGGACCCATCTGCCATGCACACCGACGGCCGTTCCTGCCCCGGTGCTCCCACGCGCATCAACTTCATTCTATCACTCCAATTTTCAGTCTAATTTTGAATGGAATTAGTTATTAATGTGACTTCGGGGCGGAAGATATCTCCGGACCTCGACCCGCTGCAAGCTCAGATGCGGCAATATCGCTAATTACCATGAACCCCGGCGCGTGGGTGATGCAGATCTCCGGCTGCACCCGCTTGATCGCCATTTGCGGCGTGACTCCGCAGGCCCAGAACACCGGCACTTCTCCGTCAGCAACGGGCACGGCCTCGCCAAAATCCGGTGCCATAAGATCAGCAACGCCGATCTCCGCTCCATCGCCAATATGCACTGGCTCACCATGCGCACGTTCAAAGCTGGCCGTAATCGCGACAGCTCGACGCGCATTTTCTGGCGTCATCGGGCGCATGGAGACCACCGTTGGACCACCAAATGGCCCGGCTTCGGCGGTTTGTAAATTAGAGACAAACATCGGCACGCCCACGCCCAATTCAATATGGCGCAGCGGAATGCCCCCCTCCAGCAAGGCCGCCTCAAAGCTGTATGAACACCCGAGTACGAAACCGACAAAATCCTGGCGCCACAAATCGCTAATATCGGTTACTTCTCGCTCAAGCTCACCATAGCGATAAATGCGGTAGAGCGGTACATCGCTGCGCAGATCGAAATCCTCAGCCAGGCTGGGCAGCGCCGGATTACCCGGCTCGGAGACAGCAAGCAAAGGACAGGGCTTAGGGTTGGCCAGACAGAAGCGGTAAAAATCATCCGTCAAATCCGCCGGCAAAATAACTAAATTTCCTTGCACGCAAAGGGGTGCCGCACCTGCTGTCTGATCGCTGAAACTGCCGCTGCGAATTTTCGCCCGCAATGCGACCGCCTCTTGTCGTGCCGCGGTACGCGCCGCCGCCTGTGATTCTAAATTACCCACTCGCCTCAACTCCCAATGACCGTGTGATCAAACTAAAAAATTGCCGGACTTCAAATAAGCCTCTTTTGGGCCCATACCGTCAAGAATGGCTTTTCGCACCAATTTCTCAGCCTACGGGATTTTTTTCAGCATAGGTCACCACTTGCTCGGCGATATCGGCATCATTCTCCCGCGCCGCATCAACAAATTGTTGCTGCTCGAAAGCCGGCACCCTCAAGAACCGTGCTGACCATATTCTTTCTGATATCGTGCAGGTTGCCCGCGCTAAATTTTTCGCCGACGTTATCAAGAGCCGCTACCAGCTCAAAGATTTCGTCATCATTATAATCTAATACAGCTTCATATATTTTATCGAGCGACATAGCTCTTGCGCCCCTCAGTTTCAAATTTGAGGGCCATACCATTCTCTTTAAGGAATGCGCCGGTTACCAAAATATCCATACTTTAGGCAGAAATTTATCGGGCTGCGACGGCAAGTACATTGACCTCCACCAAATTTTTTCTAAATTGTGGCGTTCCGAGAACAATGACCGTCTAGGTAGGTAGGAGGCCTGAGAATTCAGTTACTTCCCCTTAGGGCCAAGCGAGCGCCCCTTGACTGGTGCGGCGGTTCCAAATCTGTCGCGTAAATCGTCTACCGTCTTCTCGAGCACCTCGGTGCGCGCGTTATTTTCACTGAACAAATCGGCCTGCGGAGTGTTGTCGGCACTTTCCAATCCGCTTAGACCCACGCCAATCAGGCGAAAATAACGACCATCCGCCTCGTGTTCGAGCAGCGGCAAGATGGCCTGAAACAATATTTCAGCCAATTGTGTCGGCGTCGATAAGGTACGCGAGCGGGTAAGGATCTTAAAATCGGCCGTGCGCAGTTTGAGAATCGTCGTGCGGCCAATTAGGCCCTTCTTGCGCATGCGCCGGGCGACGCGATCACACTGCTTCCATAACTGGTCGGACAATTCGTCGCGCGCGCAGATATCAGTATTGAAAGTTGTTTCCGAAGAAACGCTTTTTGCCTGCCCGCCCGGTTTGACGGCTCGCCCGTCACTACCGCGCGAAAACTTGGCGAGGCGAGCGCCAATGGCACCGTAGCGCCGCACCAGTTCGCTATCGGATAATGTTCTGAGCTCACCAATACGCTGGATACCATCGCGCGCCAGGCGCTTTTGCATTGCCGCACCAACGCCCCACAACAGACCGACCGGCTTATCGGCCAAGAATTTTGGCGCCTCCGCCTTGCCTATCAGGAAGAAGCCGCGCGGCTTGTCGAGATCAGAGGCGATTTTGGCAAGAAATTTATTGTAGCTGAGGCCGACGGAAGCAGTGATGCCAACCTCTTCTTCCATTTGCTGGGCTAGCAAGGCCATACTGCGTGCCGGCGAGCCACCATGCACACTCTCGGTGCCGCTGAGATCGAGAAACGCTTCATCAATGGAGAGCGACTCCACCAACGGCGTACGCTCCACCATCATTTCTCGCAATTCACGGCCGATGCGGGAATATTTCTCCATGTTTGGCGTAATAACTACCGCATGGGGGCAGGCTTCGAGCGCTCGATACATGGGCATGGCGGAGCGAATGCCATAGCGCCGGGCAATATAGCAAGCTGCAGCGACCACGCCACGCTTACCGCCACCGACCAACACCGGCTTATCAGCGAGTGCCGGATTGTCGCGTTTTTCAATGGTGGCATAGAAAGCGTCACAATCCAAATGGGCGATGGAAAGTGTGGCCAATTCACTGTGCTGCAATAGCCGACTGGAGCTGCAATCCGGACAGGATGAGATGCGCCCGGCATCAATACCCGGCGCACTTTCCCAACCGCAATCCCGGCACAATGCCGTAAGGGGCTGAAGAACAGACACAGTCATCTCAATAATCCCGTCAGCAGGGCTGCCAATAATTTAGATGATTCACTGGCCGAAGGACAAACATTCTGGTGCAGTTATAGCAAATTGGAGCGTCCCCCGAACATCCTGCTAGCGGTCAGACGAGGCGGCAAAATAAGCGCCCCTGGAGAAAAATAATGTCGAATTTAAACCCGGTAGGAGCCCAACTTTGCGGCCTCAAAACGAGCATCTCGCAGCCCTTCATCTTCGGCCTGATGGCCAATTTATTGGAGCCCAATAGCAGGCACAAGGTATTAAAATTTGGCTCCGACCTCAGCTATCAAACGGCCGTATTGGCGGAGTTGGAGAATGAAATTTTTACCGTTGAAATTATTGAAGAGCCCGCTGAAGAAAGCGAACGAAGGCTAGGTATTCGCGGTTATAATAATATCAAGTTTCGCACCGGTAACAGCAATCACTGCTGACCCAAGCAGGCGCCGGTTGACCGCATCATCACAATCACTGCACCGGCATTAATACCGCCGGCGCTGTTGCAGCGGTTCAAGCCGCGCGGCCGCGTGATCCTTCCCGTGCGCCTAGAAGGTGCGCAGCAGATTCTGCTGATCAAGAAAAGCAACGCCGGGCGGATCACCACTCAAGAAATTTTGCCAGCACCCTTCTCTTTATTTACTTCACCGATTTAGTTGCCATACAGGTCAATATCGTGCGATCAAATTCGCTAGGCGGCGCGGTGCGTGGCGCGCCAGACGAGCGCACCATTGGAGAAGTGGGGAAAAATATGAGCGACAAGCGGTTAAAGTTTTGGGGTTGGGGCCATGAAGATCAGACCTTTTCCGAAGCAGAGTCGCGCGCGATTGCCAAACGCATTGGCGGCCTTACCGGCCTGTCACCGGACGGCTATATCGCGCCGCCCACAATAGATGAAATTAGCCTCACCGCACCGCGTCTAAAAGCACCCGAATCCCTAGGCGCGATCTGCTCAACCAGCGATTATGACCGCGCCGCCCACACCTACGGAAAATCCTATCCGGATTACATCCGTGCCTATGCGCGCAACTTCAGCAGCGCGCCCGATATGGTCTCCTTTCCAGAAAGCGAGGCCGATGTTACCGCGCTCCTGGATTGGGCCGATAGCGCCGATGCGGCGGTGATCCCGTTCGGCTGCGGATCGACCGTGGTCGGCGGTGTTGAACCGGTGGTCGGAGACGGCTTCAAGGCGACGCTCACCATCGATATGCGGCGCATGGCGAAAGTGCTCGAGATAGACCCCATTTCGCGTGCGGCGCGCATTCAAGCTGGTGTGCTTGGGCCGGACTTGGAGGCACAATTAAAACCCTCAGGCCTCACGTTGAGGCATTTTCCGCAATCCTTTGAATTCTCCACCCTCGGCGGCTGGATCGCGACGCGATCGGGCGGCCATTTTGCCACTCTCTACACCCATATTGACGAGCTGGTCGAATCCATGCGCACGGTGACGCCTTCCGGCACCATGGAAAGCCTCCGCCTGCCCGGCTCCGGCGCAGGCCCCTCGCCCGACCGTCTAATGATGGGCGCGGAAGGCTCACTCGGGATTATCACCGAGGCCTGGATGCGTCTGCAGAAAAAGCCGACCTTTCGTGCTTCGGCGGCGGTCAAATTCGATAGCTTTGAGAGCGCAGCAGAGAGTATCCGCGCTGTTGTTCAGGCTGGCCTCTGGCCATCCAATTGTCGCCTGGTGGATGCCGAGGAAACCAAGCTCGCCGGTGCCGGTGACGGCAGTTTTCATATGGTCGTGCTTGGCTTTGAATCGGGCGATCACCCAGTCGAGGCCTGGATGGCGCGGGCACTTGAATGCGTGCGGGATCAGGGCGGACGGATTAATGCGGCGGGCAAGCGCGATAGCACCGCCGATACCTGGCGAGAGGCTTTCATCAGCGCGCCCTTCAAGCGTGAGGGCCTCATCTCCTGCGGCATCATGCATGACACCTTCGAAACTTCGATCACCTGGGACCGTCTCGCTGATTTCCACGCCAATGTGAAAGCGGCAACGGAAGAGGTCATCCAACGGGCAACTGGCGCGCCCGGCCATGTCAGCTGCCGCTTCACCCACGCTTACACGGATGGCTGCGCGCCTTATTTTACCCTCCATGCTCAGACCACACCGGGGCGCGAGCTAGAGCAGTGGAAGGAGATCAAAACCGCCGCCTCGGAAGCGTTGATTCGCGAGGGTGGCACTATCACCCATCATCATGCCGTGGGGCGCGATCACATGCCGTGGTATATGGCCCAGCGCCCAGAGTTAATAGGCCAGGCGCTGCAGGCCGTGAAGGCGCAGCTCGACCCGAAAGGCCTGCTTAACCCAGGCGTTATCATTCCGGCTCAACGGTAAAGCAATCATGTCAGCGCCTCTCGCATTGACTATGGGCGAGCCAGCTGGCATCGGCGGCGAAATCACGCTCAAATCCTGGCTGAGCCGGGCCGAGGGTGTGGGACCTTTTTTTGCCATCGACAACCCGGCACGTCTTGAAGCCCTAGCCGGGGCCATAGGGCTGCCAGTGCCGTTGGTAGAAATCAGCAACCCAGGCGATGCCGCGGCACAATTCGAGAAGGCACTGCCTGTTTTGCCGGTGGAACTTGCCGCCGAGACAATACCGGGCAAGTTGGACAAGACTAATGCCAGCTCCGTGATCGAATCAATAACCCGCGCCGTGCAGCTGACACAAAGTGGTGAAGCCAGCGCCGTCGTGACTAACCCGATCCACAAATCCACCCTCTACGCAGCAGGTTTCGCCCATCCCGGCCATACGGAATTCCTTGCCGAGCTCGCGGGCACAAACCATCAATCGGTAATGATGCTGGCCTGTGAAGAATTACGCGTGGTTCCGGTAACGATCCACACCTCCCTGGCAGAGGCCGCGCGCAGCTTAACGGGCGACAGAATCATACGCTGTGCCCGGGTAACTGCGGAGGCCCTGGTGCGCGACTTCGGTGTTACCAAGCCGCGCCTCGCCTTCGCCGGCCTCAATCCACATGCCGGCGAAGATGGCGGCATCGGGCGCGAGGAAATCGACATCATCCGCCCGGCCTTAGAAATACTCCGCGCCGAAGGTATCAACGCCATCGGCCCGCTCTCCGCCGACACCCTATTCCACGCAGCTGCGCGCAAGACCTACGACGCGGCGATCTGCATGTATCACGACCAGGCCTTGATCCCGATCAAAACCATCAATTTCGAAGGCAGCGTCAACACTACACTAGGCCTGCCTTTCGTCCGCACCTCACCCGACCACGGCACAGCCCTTGACATCTCCGGCCACGGCGTGGCCAGCGAAACCAGCCTGATCGCCGCACTTAGACTGGCGGCGGATATGGCAGCGAAAAGAGCGGTGTCAGATGCGGGTATAGCGGAAGGTTAAGAGAGCGCAGGGACCATTTTACTCTGCAGCTAAGCAGTGATCCAGATCAGATCCAATGTCGAGAGATACTGCTAGCTCAGTCAATTCGTGGATAGGCGCAGAGGTTGGCGGAAAAATTCTATCTACCCCATCCTCACTCAATCCCATTTTCGCGCTGAACCTCGCGCACAAATTTAATGATCAATTCTACATCCACTTCGCTAACATTTGGCTGCGGCGGCATGTCGCCGTAGGGCCAGTGATGGGCTTTAATACCCTGCTTGACGGCACGGAAGAAGGCGAAATCGCCGTGGTGGTTGGGCTCGTAGTATTTGTGGATCAAGGGCGGGCCTTTGTCGGTGCCGCCAGCGACCATGCCGTGGCACTCGGCACAACTCCCCATGAAAATCTGGCCGCCGGTTTGCGCCTCAGATGAAAGCTTGGGCAGCTTGACCTGGATAGTCTCGGCGTTCACCAATGGCGCCGCGAGCAACGCTACAGCGAAACAAGCAAGAGCTACATACTTCATGCCCACTTCCCCAATTCCTGGAAGTGTTTAGCCAGCGCCATCAGACGCTTGTCGCGCCATGCCTGGCGCGCCGGCTGATCCTTAAGCGGCAATTTTTCGCGCATCTCACCATGCGCTTTGGCGATGACGGCATCGGACCAGGGTTCTGCCGGCTCACCTTGCTTGACGAATTCGAAGAAGCCTGCACCCAGGCGGGCAGCGTAGTCCTCAAGACCGCCCGGCGCATTGAGGTCGATGGTCTGGAATGGGCCGATAAAAGTCCAACGCCGGCCCAAGCCCTCGGAGATCGTCTTGTCGATATCCTCGGCGGTGGCAATGCCGGCTTCAAGCAGACGGAAGGCTTCCCAGAGGAGCGCCGCCTGCAGACGATTAGCGATAAAACCATCGACCTCGCGGGTAAGGCGCACCGGCTCCATGCCTACTTCAAGCATGAAATCCCAACAGGTTTGTACAACGGTGTCATCGGTCCAGGGTGTCGGCACGATCTCCACCAGGGGGATAACATAAGGCGGATTGATAGGATGGGCGATTAAGCAGCGCGGCGCGCAATTCAGGCCCTCAGTGAAGACCGAGGCAGGGATGCCGGAAGAAGACGAACCGATCACCAGATAGGCAGGCGCTACCTTGTCGATCTCTTTATAAAACTCGGCTTTGACATCAGCGCGCTCAAACACGCTCTCCTGAGCATAATTCGCACCTTCCAGCGCCTCACCTAAACTCCCGGCGATGGAAATGCGCGCTAGCGCCGCCTCGGCATTATCGATCAGGCCGAAGTCGACGAGCTCACGCATATTTTCTGCCACACGCGCCATGGCTTGGCTTGATTGCGCCACCTCACCGTCAAATAGCGAAACATTGTGCCCAGCGCGGGCGAAAACGATGGCCCAGGCGCTCCCGACCAACCCGGCGCCTAAAATCGCGACTTTACTGGACATCTGATACTTTTTTATTGCGCAATTTATGCTGCGGCTTTATCTGCGACAGCGGCAGCATTAAAGGCAGCTAACGAGCGTTCGATTAAATCCTGCTCGATATCATCGACGATGAAGACAATGCGTGAGCGGCGGTCATCGTCCGGCCAGGCCTTGAGGTGCATCGGTGGATGCACCACATGCTGCACGCCATTGATTACTACCGGTGCCTCAACGCCCTTGACGTTGAGAATACCTTTAACGCGCAATACTTTCTCACCGTGAGCATGCAGCAACATGGTCAGCCAGATACCGAAGGCGGTCCAATCGAACGCCTCGTCGAAGATTAGAGTAAACGTGCGGATATGTTCGTCATGACGATTAACGTCATGGCTGTGATAATGGTCAGAATCATTTTGTTCTTCTGCCGCCAACCAGCGCCGCACTTCAGCGCCCTTGGTGCGGGCATCATAGATATCGGCCCGCAGCAGACCCTTCACATCAACCTCACCATTTACCGCCTCAATTAGTTCTGCGGAGGGATTAAGACGCTTAAGCTTAGCGCGCAGACGCTCTGTACTCGCCGCATCGGCAATATCGGTTTTGGTCAGTACGATGCGATCGGCAACGCTTGCCTGTTTGACCGATTCGCTGCGGCGCTTCAATTGTTTGAGACCATTCACCGCATCAACCGTGGTGATGATGGAACCAAGGCGATAATGATGCTTGATGATAATATCGGAATTGAGAGTAAAAATAATCGGTGATGGATCGGCGAGGCCGGTAGTCTCGATGATCATGCGCTTGAAATAAGGCACCTCACCGCGCTCGCGCTTGCTGTTGAGCTCGATGATCGCTTCCTTGAGATCGTCACGAATGGTGCAACAAAGGCAGCCACTATCGAGCAGAACTGTATTTTTATCCATCTTCTCTACTAGAAAATGATCGAGCCCAACATCGCCAAATTCATTGACCAGTACCGCGGCATCCTTCAGCGACGGATGGCGCAACATACGATTTAGCAGCGTTGTCTTTCCACTGCCGAGAAATCCAGTGATAACGGAAAGTGGGGTCAGGCGGCTATAGGCGACCATGACCGTTTACACCTGCCCCTCAAGACGGCCAATCAATTTAGCGTCAAGCGGGTCTGCCACTTTGCGCGTGATATTCTCGATCGACTGCCACAGTTGAGGCAGATTGATCACCACTTCGCTCGCCCCACCGGACAGATTTTGCACAACATATTGACTACTGGCAAAATCGCGCGCCGCGCAACCGTAATGGCCAAGCACACAATTAATAAGCTTGATACGGTAGTCCCGCTCGAGCTGGCGTTGGTGCCCAACCGGCGCTTCGTCGATTCGGCCCGCATTGGTCCCAGCTTCGGTCCAATGCGGGCCATCCATCAACACGCCGCAGAGCGCGCACATATTCTACGCTCCCCTGCTACGGCTTATTTCTTTTTCTTAGCCACTTTTCTCTTCTTCTTGACCGCGGGCTTCTTGCCTTTGAACGGCGAGCGTTTAATGAAGTCATCGGCGATTTCGTCAAAGGTTGCCCAACGGATGCCAGAATGATTGTTGATGTGCGCAATGATGCGCTCGAGCATCAACAGCGTTTGCGGCCGGCCCGAGATATCAGGATGCACAGTCATTGTGAAGGTGGCATAATCCATCTCACGGTATACCCAATCAAACTGATCACGCCACCAATCCTCGATATCGCGCGGGTTGGTCCAACCGCCACTATTGGGCACGTTCTTCATGAACATCATCGGCGGTAGATCATCGAGGTACCAGCTGCCAGGAATCTGCACGATCGGAAAGGTCGAGCCCTTCTTCATGGGCTTCATCCAGGATTTCGCCGGCTTAGAATAATCAATCAGGTCCCATTTCTCATTGATGCGCATCCAATAGGGCAGGAAGTCATCATGCATCTGGCTGTGATCGTATTTAATGCCGCGCTCCATCAAAAGACCCGGCGTTGCCGGGCTCATTTCCCACCACGGGGCGACATAGCCGGTCGGCCGCTTGCCGGCGAGCTTAGTCACGAGGCCCAGCGTCTTATCGAGTACATCAGCCTCCTGCTCAGGCGTCATGGCAATAGGGTTTTCATGGGTATAGCCATGCAAGCCAATCTCATGCCCGGCGTCGGCAACCATCTTCATTTCTTTCGGGAACGTCTCGATCGAATGGCCGGGAATGAACCAGCTTGTCCGGATGCCTAATTTATCGAACATTTTCAACATGCGTGGCGTACCAACCTCGGCGGCAAACACACCACGTGAAATATCTGACGGCGAATTGCCGCCCGCGTAGGAGCCGATTTGCCCAGCCACCGCGTCAACATCAACGCCAAACGCGCAAATAATTTCTTTCTTCGCCATAACGCTCTCCATGGATTTTTAAGTTGTCCGGAGAGTAGGCAAGCAAAGGCGGGATATCAAGTATCCAAGCTAAATTTCTATGCTAAACTCTGCGTGAGCTAGCTGTCAAAAAGCGGGCATTAGAGCACAATTCCCGCCTTCCTCGTATTGCGCAAGCAGGGGTTACGCAACACGAGGAAGGCGGCAGAGCTTGTTGGCGACAATCAGACTGACATCAGGTGTGGTCCTGTTCATTTATGTGGGCACGCATCTGATAAATCATTCCTGGGGTCTGGACTCTATGGAAGCGCTCAACACCGGGCGTGATATCTTCGTTGCCATTTGGCGCAGTTGGCCTGGCACGATCCTACTCTATGGTGCTCTGCTAGCGCATTTTATCTTGATACTCTGGAGCCTTTATCGTCGACGCTCGTTTCGGGTGCGGCTATGGGAGGCGGTGCAGCTCCTGCTCGGCGTCGCTATTCCCTTTCTCCTCGCCGAGCATGTTCTGGGGACACGTGGACTAAACGCTGCCTTTGGCGTGGCCGATGATTATATCTATGAAATTCTTGTCCTTTGGGTCTACGCGCCGGAGAAGGGCATCCTACAAATGGTGCTGTTAGCAACCGCCTGGCTGCATGGTTGCACAGGTCTCCATTTCTGGATGCGCCTGAAGCCCTGGTACCGCGCCTGCTCGCCCTATCTACTCGGCTTTGCTATTGTCTTGCCAATTACCGCTACTTTCGGTTTCGTCGCTGCCGGGCGCGAGATCAAAGTGCTGGCGGAAAATATAATTTGGCTGGAAGAAGCGACGCTCCTCATCAATTGGCCGGACGAGAGCGCCGTTATCTGGGTGGGCCAATGGAAAATCGTGATCTGGCAGATATGCGGCGGCCTGTTGGCTCTGGTTGCCGTCGCGCGCAGCTTACGCTGGCTGATCGAACGCCAACGTGGCATTGTGCGCCTCACCTACCCCGGCGGTCGCGTCACTCAAATCACCCCAGGTGTCACCGTGCTCGAAGCGAGCCGAGAGGCCGGCATCGACCATGCCAGCGTGTGCGGCGGACGAGGGCGTTGCTCGACCTGTCGTATTCGGCTGGGCGAAGGTCGCGAACATGTAGAGCCTGCCAGTGCGGATGAGCAGAAGGTTCTGAAACGCGTTAGCGCGCCCGAACATGTCCGCCTCGCCTGTCAGCTGCGCCCAACGAAAAATCTCGAAGTTATTCCCCTTTTGCCAGCCAACGCTACGCCCAAAGATGCCCAACGCAAAGCGGGTGGTAACCAGTTGGAGAAATTCAGAGTTTAAAAGCTATTTCTAACTTCATTTTCATATTCAGGAAAGTATCTACTGATCACGGTCAATTCAAAAGTATCCATGATTGATGTGTTGGGTTCTCTATCCAAAAGAAACTTAAATGAGAAATCCAAAAGTTTTTCCTTACTAATTCTACCGCCTGTTAATTTTTGATGAATTTCATCCGTAATAGTTACGGCATGAGTTGTTGTAGCGGAGGATGAAACTGTCACTTCAAATGTTTCATCGTCTATGTTTCTAATTGAAATACTCATATTAGAATCATGCCTAAGGTTTGGTTTTTCTTTGCAAGGTATTAATTTACCTTATCGCCTCGATTGGTTGTCAGTCTTTCTTTCCCTCTCGGCAATCTTGGCAAGGTCTCTCGTGGACATTAACTGGGATCACAATCTCGCTGCGCCGGAAGAACGGTATTGTCCAAGGTGGATCGCACAAGTACGTCACCGGTTCGATTTGTTACGCGGGCGGGTCGCATGGCTTGGTACCCATATCGGCGGGTACGCTGATTTCTACAAGCTCGAAAGCATCCGATGTCGCGATTTCGTTGTGGGGTGTATTACCGGGGATGTAGACACTGTCACCCGCCTCTACCCGCTCTACCCTGCCGCCGGCAAACTCCAAGTCTAGCCAGCCGCTTAGCATATAAACAAACTGTCCCTCGCACTGGTGCATGTGCCAGCCGGTCGGCTCTGACAAGCATTGTGAGGCCGAAGTCACCTGCGCGCGGATGCGCCCATCGCTTGCCTTGGCAACGCCAAGCTCGCGATACTTCATCCAGTCGCGGCGCCCGGTAACGTAAGTGGCTTGATCTTTCTTGGCGATGACAACGCCGTTCGCCGCCTCCGTTTCTGCCGGCTTATCGACTACCGCTGCTGATTCAGTGCTCATGCTTTTCTCCTCAATGAGATCGGGAGCCAATTCCTGTGTAGAATACCCTAGCTAGGCCCGTCCGCCGCTGCAATATGAACGAAACTCATGATCTTCCGCAAACCGGTTAATGCCACAACTAAGGCCGAAGCGCTTGCCGCAGTTTACAGCTGGTTCACAGAGGGCTTCGCCACCGCTAATATAAAGAACGCTAATGCGCAACTGGAGGCGCTGAAGTAGCTCGGAACGACGCCGGCTCGTATCACAGCTTGGACTTGACGACGACGAAAACTCGTCTAAGAAAAATTTGATCAGCGTAAGGGGACCATCCTCTATGCCAGAGATCCGCCGCCATCGATGGTGAGACAACTTCCCGTCACGTACTCATTCTCCATCATAAATATCACTGCGCTGGCGGCTTCCTCGGGCCGGCCGATTCGGCCGACCAGAAGTCGCGCTTCCAGATCGGCGACCACAGCTGACCGTTGATCGCCGAGGACTTCGTCTAAAAACGGCGTATCGAAAAAGCCGGCGCGAAGCGCATTTACACGGATCGGCGCGAAATCGACTGCGAGCCCCCGCATCAAGCCCTCAATCGCGCCACAGGATGCTGACGACATCGATGTGCCCGGTATTGGGCGAACGACAGCGGTGCCCGACATCAACGTAATCGAACCCCTCTTGCTCATTTTTGGAAGGACATATTTAGTTGCGTGTAAAGCAGCGACCAATCGCGTGTCGAGTGGGCCACGCAACGCCTCTATCGGCGCCTCGAGGTGGTGATCAGCGACATATGAGCCGATGGTCACAAACAGATGGTCGATTGTGTCCTGTTCTTCCAGAAATGTCTGCATCGCCGCCTCGTCAAAAGCATCAACAGCAGCCGTCTCCAAGGATTCGCCAAGCTGCGACCTTGCCTGCATCAGACGCTTTGGCGAACGGCCCGTGACGACGACCTGCGCGCCCCTAGCGATCGCGACCCGCGCCGTCGCAAGCCCGAGTCCTGAGCTCCCGCCAACAATGACCACTTTCATCCCTTGCAAGCTCATCACTCCATCTCTGCGTTCAACTCACCTACGATAAATCTAAAATTTTATATATTATATCAGCAGTCTTCAGATTTTTCTAACTTGGTGACCGTAACAAAGACGCATCTTGCCGCAACGAAAAAACTCTCCATCTAGTGGAAGTCAAATTGTTTGCCAAGTCCCGACGCGGTCTCCAAATTCTTCAATGAGCTATTTTACATTCCTTGTGGCCGTACGTGTAAACTCTTCGCTTTTGTTGAATCCCTTCAGAGCAAGTTAGGCAGCTAAGGCATCAGAGATACAGGGCGCATCTATCGATGCATTTTGGGGAGCCAGCGATACATGCCTCCACAGAAGGAATGGGAGCCTGTTTAATGCGGAGGCTCAGCCAATAGCTTCTGTGTGAGCGCCTGAGAGCCTTTGACAGCTGCATTGCTAGGTTTTGTTTTAAGGCAGACAACGATTCGCGAGCAGCCATGATGGGCTCTCATGTCTATCGGGACATGCCTGCTGAAATAGAAAACACCCCTCTTACGGTACAGATAACGCCCGCAATTTTTGTCTACCCCACCAGCCGAACATTAAAGAAGTTCTTTTATGTCAATTAGTTAGGACATGATTTAGGTTAGAAATAGTGCCGTCTGCATGAGCTAAACGACCGTGTCTTACTACCGCGGCGCTTTACCCTGCAGATCCTCAGCAAAACCCTGGCTTGGGCGTGCGTCGGGCAAGCGTATGTAGTTTAACAACGCGAGCAATACAACACCGGCCAAGAAGACGAAAACCGCGCGGTAGGCTTCTCCTGGCGCTTCTCCTTCTAGAACTGGAAAGGCGCCCATGATCAGTCCGGTCGCGGGCTGCATGATTGCCGGCCCACCCATTAGGGCAATCGCCATCATGGCCATGCCGCGTCCGGCCAGACGGTCGGGAAAAAGAGAGCGCCCATGGCCAGTGATAACGATATTATAGGCGCTGAAAAAGCCGATTAGGCCGACCAGCGTGATGGCCGCAGCGAGCGGCATGTCCGGTATTGCAGCAAGCAATATGAACGAAACCAACACCATTGCGGAGCATCCGACAATGATCCATTTTCGTGTATCCAGGAAGCGCTCCAGGGGGCCAAAAACAATATTACCGGCAATCAACGCTGCCGCTATGAGTAGCAAAATATTGCCGCTTGAGATGGTATCCAGGCCATGCACATCGATAAAATAGGGTCCGCCCCAAAGGCCGAGAATACTGGTCAGAACAGGATATGAGGCGAAGGCCATGGCCATGACTGACGGCAGGTGTTTTGTTTTCAAAACTTCGCCGACACCTTTGATGCTCTCCCTAAAGCTTTCCGGCGCGCTGATCTTGGCGACATAGCCAGGCGGCGCGTCGCGCACTAACAGATAAATCAACAGCGCGCCCAAAGCCGTAATCGCCCCGGCACCATAAAAAGCGTAACGCCAGCCGATGGTTTCCGCTACCAAGCCGAGTGGTGAGGTGGAGAGCAAGACCCCAATACCACCCAGCGCGATCATTCGCCCGAGCCAGGTAGCGTATTGGTCCGCCGGCATCCAGCGGCCAAACAGGAACAAAGCACCGACCAGCACGCCACTTACTCCTAATCCCATCATCATGCGGCCAACCAAAAGGCTAGCAAAGCCGCCGGCCAGGCCGTAAATCAATGCGCCGCACACGGCAGAGGTTAAGATAATCGGTAGGGTGCGGCGGACGCCAAAACGGTCGAATATCATGCCGAGCGGAATTTGCGCCACCGCAAAGGAGACAAAGAAAGCCCCGGTCAACACACCCAGTGCTTCCGCCGAAAGGCCAAATTCCCGGCTTAAGTCCTTGGCAATTACGCCGTTGGAGGTGCGGTAGAACTGGCTCATGATATAGGTCACACCGATCACCGAAATGATCGTCAGGAACTGGCGATGGCGGCTGTGGGGGTTCATAGACACTGGCTAATTCTGATCAGGGGTCACGGTGGAAGGGCAAAAACAGCGCCATTACTTGGCCTCTGTGCTCACCCGCGATAAAATGGGATAATATTCTATGGCCATGATGACTAAATCGATTTAGGTGAATAGAATAATTTATTCGATACAAAAGGGAAAATGACGAATTTTCGCACCTTTTATTTTGTTCTAGCGGTTTATACCGCGTTTATGGTTGGAATATTGTCCGCCACACCCGCGCATGCAAACTTTGAAGACGGCGTGAGCGCCTATTTGGCGCAGGATTACACCGCCGCCCTTAATGTCTGGCGTCCGCTTGCTGAAGAAGGCCACGCCCCAGCCCAGTTTGGCATGGGGCTGTCCTATGAAAATGGCCGCGGTGTTGAGCGTGACCCGACCCAAGCGGCCGTTTGGTACCATAAGGCTGCCGAACAGGGCCTAGCTGACGCGCAGTTCAATCTCGGAAATCTATACCTCAATGCCTCCGGTGTGCCTAAGGACCCGGTCGAGGCAGTGCGCTGGTTTCGTCGCGCTGCCGAGCAGAGCATGCCGCATGCCCAGGTTAATCTCGGCTATTCCTATGAGACCGCCTCCGGTGTCGCCAAAGACCCCGCCAAGGCGGTGTTCTGGTATCGTAAAGCTGCCGAGCAGCGTTTTCCGCAAGCACAATATTATCTCGGCGCAGCCTATGAACGTGGCAGTGGCGTCGAAACTGATCTTCCCCTTGCCGCCGCCTGGTACAAACAAGCCTCGGACCAAGGTGTGGTGCTCGCCGGCAAGCGGCTTGATGCGCTAAAAGAGAAAGGCGTTGAGCCCGACCTGAGTATTCTAGTGGATGCAAAATCGGAAGAAGAGCCAGTTGAGCCAGAGCCTTTAGCAGAATCTGAACCGGAACCTTTAGCAATGCTTGAACCTGATATACAGGAAGTAAAGCCTGGTGCAGCAGCCGCTGTCGAAACGGAAATCTCGAAAACTTCTGAGCCCGTGTCCACACCTCAAGAAACCATAATGGCTGCGTCGAAATTGGCACCCACCGGTGAGCAAGTAGCGTCACTCACTGGAAATTTCCGGGTGCAACTTGCTTCCTACCGCAAACCGATCAGTGCCCATAAGGGCTGGAAAATTCTTGCCAATAAATATATCGACCTGCTCGGCAGCCTTAACTACGCCCTTGCCGAGGTAAATTTAGGCGCTGAAAAGGGCATTTATCACCGCCTGGAAGCGGGACCGCTTGGATCTTTGGCGGAAGCTCAGATAATTTGCGCCAAAATCCAATCCCGTAAAGATAGCTGTATTACGGTGAAGCCTTAAACTTAGCCGCCCAACGGTTAAACCGCCCACCCATTCCGTTCCCCGGGATTGATGCGCCTATGACCTCTACAGCTCGCGAATAATAGATTGAAAAAAAGCGAGGCCGCCGAATAGCTGATCCTAATTATTGGCGGCCGCTGGTATATACGCCGCGGTAGATCATATCACATCTGCATGCGCTCGCGCGAAACGCTCTGACTCTTTTGAATTGAAGAAAATCCACGTCACAATTGGTTCCACTTGGTCAGAATTTGTTCTATGATGGGTAGTTAATCAGGGCCGTGCTAGGCAAGCCGCCCAGGCGCTCACGCCCGCTAAGGCCGGTCAATTCGATCAAAAAGGCGGCGCCCACTACATTCGCACCAACCTTATTAAGCAACTCCATTGTTGCTTTTGCCGTGCCGCCGGTGGCCAGGAGATCATCCAAAATAACAACCCGCTGACCACGCGCGATGAAATTTTTTTTGATCTCCACCGCGTCAGTGCCATATTCGAGTGCATAATCATGTTTGATCGTCTCGCCCGGCAGCTTGCCTGCCTTGCGAATCATGACGAAGCCGCAGCCCATCTTAAGAGCCAACGGAGCCGCAACCAAAAAGCCGCGCGATTCAATCCCGGCCAGGAGGTCCGGTTTATAAGGCGCAATAGCCACCGCCAATCGCTCAATGGCCTCCGCCCAGGCGGCGGAATGAGCCAGGAGCGGCGAAATATCATAAAATAGGATACCTGTTTTAGGGAAATTTGGAATTTCCCCAATATGGTCTTCTAGCCTTATGGACATGGGGCGACCGCCACTCCCGCTCAAGATCCCCGATTAAGGTTACTTGGTTGCTTCTTTGAGATACGCGATCAAATTGACGCGCTTCTTCTCTTTTTTAACGCCCCTGAAGGCCATCTTATTTTTCGGGATATAGCTCTTCGGATTAGCAATATATTCTGAGATCGTCACTTCGTCCCAAACAATTGCAGCGTCTTTCATGGCGTCAGAATATTTAAAGCCCTCGGCGGTGCCCGACGTGCGGCCGAAAATGCCATAAAGATTGGGGCCGACCTTATTCTTACCACCCTCTTTCACGGTGTGACAGGCTTTGCACTTCTTAAAGACTTTCGCGCCTTTTTTAACATTGCCATCAGCAAGCGCCGCGCTGCTTACAACAACAAATATGGCAGCAGCACTCAGCGCCAAAATATTACGGAAATTCATCCAACTTCTCCTCATACCTAAATCTGTGGAAGGGCGCACAATATGCTTCCATTGCGGGCGGTTCAAGCGACGCGACTGTCCCACTATGATTTTCCACAATTTCTGCCCCATCCCGGGGTAGAACCCGCTGATTCTAGTATTTTGATCTAGGAATTTAGGATCATTTTCGTCGATATTCTTCATCGAGATAAAAACAGCCATCCCGATCCTTCATAACGGCATGACATTTTGCACAGAACCCCATTTTGGCGGAGTCTTTGCCACCAGTCGTGCCTAACACCTGACCATTGGGCATGATCAGTGTATAGCGCCAGTCCTGTGATTCTGCATTAAAGCCAGCCGCCATCTTCTCCATGAAAAAATTTGCCGTCGTTATCCCCGGCAGAGCATGGATTGCATGGATTATAGGCACCACAAGTGCAGCACGGGTTGACTGCAGCACACGGATTACAGGGGGCAAGAATAATCTCTCCACTGCTGATGGTGCTCGGAATCGCAGTTTGGTTTTCAGCCATATAGAAGCCGGATGCCGGCTAGATATCGTTCCCCACCGCAATACTCATGCCGATAATAACCGGGATCAACCGGTCAGGCGCAGCGATCACTCTTTCGTTTTACTCTCTCTCACAGCGATGCATACCAACAGTGATCTCAGGCCTATGCCGCATGGCCCAGCGCTGAGTGCAGCGTAATTTGGCGCCTGCCGCCAAGCAAATTGGAGTGGGAAGATGAATTTGAGCCCACGCACTTCAACAGCCTCGATGTCGGCCCCTTTGATATATTACTGGTTGGGAAATACCCCGCCAGCGCCAGCCCATTTGGATTACTGGCTGCCGCCGGCCAAGTATTTGAATGGGCAAACTCGCCCAGCAATCCAGGACGCTATCTATTCGAAGGCAACTCCTAAGACGACAAGGGCTGCGGTGTTTTCCGCACCATCCCACGCCGTGCCCACCCGCAGGCTATCAAACATATTTTGATTGGTTTTAGCCTTGTGACTACTGATAAATAGTTCTGCCCACAGTTTCTAAAACTACGCTTATAGGGATCAGCTAACTATTTTTAACCTTATTAAATATATGGAACATTTTTCCTGCCGTGCCTATTCTCGCCGAAGAAATTGTTTCCAAATTGAGGTTTAATTGTGTCTGAGAGCGTAATAAAAGCGCAAAAACAGATAACGCCTTGCCAGCTCGATATAGCGACGCAGCCTGTAAAGCGGCTGCGCATGATGCTAGCTGCGGGTGCGGATGTCGTAGAGGTAATGCGAGTTCTCACTCTGAGCGACGATAATGTGGTCTCCGAGATCCTCCGCCATCAGGGCACGTTTTATGAGTGGGACCACTACCCCAAAGGCGATGTCTATGACCGGGAAAGCCACTCACAATATTTTTATCACGCGCATTCGATTGGCGGACTCGACCCGGAGCATGGTCATTTCCATACCTTCATGCGCGCCAAGGGCATGCCGCGCGGCATGAAGCCAGTCAAACGCAAGGACCGCACCCAATGGCCCAGCGGCAATGATGCGCTCAGCCATATCATTGGTATTTCTATGGATAGCAAGGGCCTTCCCATAAGCCTCTTTACCACCAATCGCTGGGTAACCGGCGAGGCTTGGTATAAAGCGCGTGATATTATCAAGATGATTCCGCTCTATTCGATTAACCACGCGCAACCCTCCTGGCCAACAAACCTCTGGGTAAATGGCATTGTCCACCTTTTTTGGCCGCAGATTATTCTACTCCTTCAAGCACGCGATTCGAGTTTTGAAGCTTGGGAAAATGAGCGCCCGGGAAAAGATGGATTTGAAGACCGGGATTTGGAGATAACTTCCCAGGCCGATATCGATATCGATGCACAAATCACGGCCGTCAAGGCTGCGCTGGTTGAAAAGAATAGAATAAAAAAGGCTAAAACTAACTAATCTAACGTCCTGATAGATCTACCAGAGCCAAGGCAGCAGCGCCGGCAATAAAAAACCCGCCTCCAGTGATGATTCTCGAGACGGCTTTTTCCGTCAAATAGGTTCTGCTCTGAAAACCAGAAGTAGAAGACAATCAACCGCAGGGGTTACAGCCGCTGCAAGGATTGCAGGGGTTTTTAGCTGCGCACAGATTGCACAGATTGCACGGATTGCATGCGCTACACGAGGCTAAAACGATAGGCTACTCAGCGGCCGGCACGGCGGTGGAAAGCAGGGCTGCGCTAGCAGTCATGGACACGACAGTCATGGCAACGATTCTTTCTTTCAACACTGTTTTACTTACCCCCCTGATTACATTTAGGCTCTAACGAATTCTTCTAAACCGCTAATGCGGGTGTTCGAATCCTTTGAACCGAGAGATAATGGTGGAAACAACCACCAGGAAAAAGGTCTCGCGGAGGTATCGCGATATTGTGAAGGCATGTTACTGCAGCACTTATATATCAGACTTCAATGATTTCCTGAAACACCCATACTTATAATCAGCCAAAGACAACCCAGATCATGATCAAGTCCAAACGCATAGAACTGGTCGAATTAGCCCACAGACTGGCCGTCGAAGCGGGTGATAAAATCATGCCGTTCTATCGCCAAGATATCGCCATACAACATAAGCCCGATGCATCGCCGGTTACCGAAGCGGACGAACTGGCGGACGAATATATCGTCGCCGGGCTGATGCAAGGCGCGCCGGGCATTCCCGTTGTGTCAGAGGAGAGCGTGGCCCAGGGCCGCTTGCCCGATATTAGCGGCGGCCTCTTTTGGCTGGTGGATCCGCTCGACGGGACCAAGGAGTTTATCTCCGGCTCCGATGAATTTACCGTCAATATCGCGCTTATTGAAAATAGCATCCCGGTGCTCGGCGTCCTGCACGCGCCCGCATTGGATGATTGTTACCTAACCGACGGCAGCGCCGCTTTTCTCATCAATCGAAATGGCCGCAAAACACAGATTAGCGCGCGAGCGGTGTCGCCTGAGGGCGCGGTAGTCTTAGCCAGTCGTCATCATCATGATGCACAAACGGACGCTTTCATCGCCAAACACCACACGGCAAGCGTGACCAGCGCCGGTAGTGCGCTAAAGTTCGGCCTGCTGGCACGCGGCGCGGCGGACCTCTATCCACGCTTCAGCCGCACCATGGAATGGGATACTGCCGCCGGTCATGCCGTACTTTCCGCCGCCGGCGGCAGTGTGCGGCAGACCGACGGCAGACCGCTCCAATATGGTAAATCCTCCTTTGACAATCCTCACTTCATCGCACGCGGCCAGGAATGACGACGCTATCTCCTTGGGCGCGCCTGTTGCCTGCTACACCCGATAATATTAAGGTCGCCGCCGCTATCCTCCGCACCGGTGGTCTTGTCGCCTTCCCCACCGAAACCCTCTATGGGCTCGGCGCCGACGCGCGGAATGAAAGCGCTGTGTTGAACGTGTTTAAGGCCAAGGCGCGGCCCGCCGACAAAGCTCTGATTGTCCTTGTAAAAAACATTCAGGAAGCCGCTCTATATGGCGTGCTCGATGACAAAGCACGTCGCCTCGCTGCAGCCTTTTGGCCGGGCGCACTTACCCTCATCGTAAAACAATCCAGTACCAGTCTCCTTGCCCCAGCGCTTAACCTGGACGGAGGAAATATAGCGTTGCGCGCACCAGGCAGTGCCGCGGCAATGGAATTATTACGCGCCTTTTCAGGCCCAATCACAGCACCAAGCGCTAATCCCAGTGGTGCGGCTCCGCCACATACCGCCCAAGACGTCATAAATGGTCTCGGCAATGTGATTGACGCCGTGCTCGACGACGGCCCGTGCCCCGGCAGTGAATCAACAATTTTGGATTTGAGCGGCACCACGCCTCGGCTCCTCCGGAACGGCGCCATATCAAGCCGACAAGTCGAGAAAATTATCGGGCCGCTCGAGAGCAGCTGATTGCAATAATTGGCTAAAGTGGCTCAATTTATAGCCTGGCGCCGATAAGGCTTAGACTTAACGCCTCACACTAACCTGTCCAATTTTATTTGTGGATGGTCTGCCCCATGACAAATATTTTGGTAATTGAAAATAACGCACTTAATTAGGACAAAATCGTTACTGTTCTCAGATTTGGACACTGGTTTTATTTAGTCTGACAGCGCCTGCGTCGGCTTAATCCGCTTGTATCGCTCTAGTGCCCGGTTTCTGGCCATTTGGTGATCGACTATCGGCATCGGATAATTCCGACCTAGCGTGATCCCAGCATCCGACAACTCGATTGGTTTAGCCGTCCATGGCGCGTGGAGCAGTCGGTTCGGCAGCTTGGAGAGTTCCGGCACCCACTTTCTGACATAAAGACCATCCGGATCAAATTTTGATCCCTGAACGGTCGGGTTGAAGATGCGGAAATACGGAGCAGCGTCTGCGCCACATCCAGCAACCCATTGCCAACTCGTTGAATTGCTCGCGAGATCTGCATCGACAAGGGTATCCCAAAACCACTCTTTGCCAGTTCGCCAATCGATTAGCAGATCCTTGATCAAAAAGGAGGCTACTATCATACGGACCCTATTGTGCATCCAGCCAGTCGCCCATAATTCGCGCATGCCAGCATCGACAATCGGATATCCCGTCAATCCACGTTGCCATGCAGACAAGCCACTAGGGTCATCCTCCCATTGGAAATGAAAAAACTCTTTACGAAGGGGCTTTGAGGTCAAGTCTGGAAAATTATAAAGCAGGTGATAAGAAAACTCACGCCAGGCAATTTCAGAAAGATACGTATAGACACCCCGAGGCATTGGGCTTCCACTGTGCTTAAGTGCACTAGTAACAACCGCGTTCCATATCTGGCGCGGCCCTATTTCCCCAAAATGCAAGTAGGGCGAAAGACGTGATGTGCCGGAAACTCCTGGTAAGTTTCGCCTGTCCTGGTAGTCGAATACTGCACGGTCGATGAAGGCATGCAAACGCGAATGTGCTGCTCCTTCTCCCGGTGTCCATGTATCCTGAAATCCGCCTGCCCAGTTTGGTAGTGTGGGCAGCAGGCTCCATGAGTTCAGCCACTCACTCTGGGGAAAACTGCTTGGTGCCGGAATTCGTGAGGGTGCAAGTATGGGTTGATCGGGTTCACCAAGCATCAGCAATGTCTTCCAGAAAGGGGTGAAGACTTTGTAGGCGCCCCCTTTTTGTGTGGAAATTTCCCACGGTTCTCGGAGCAGGCTCGCGTTGAAACTGCGTACCTCTATCCCCTTATCTTTCAATGCTATTTTTACTTTTGTATCATGCTTCGTTGCCCAGGGCTCATAACGTCGATTCCAATAAACGCTCGTAGCCCCGGTTTCTGATATTAGTTTATCTATGACAGTTAGGGCTGAGCCTCTCCTAAGAATGAGCCGGTTTCCGACTGCTTCAATTAAAGATGAGAGCTCGGACAAAGATCCGTGCAGCCACCATCGTGAGGCAACTCCTGCAGACCATTTGCCAGCATCGGCGTCATCAAAAATATAGACAGGAATAATTGGCTGACCAAGCGCGACGGCAGCATCAAGAGCCGGGTTATCGCTGAGCCTGAGATCACGTCGGAACAAAAGTATTGTTGTCATATTACTAAACCGCTGCACTTAGCATAGATCACCGAGGCAGCGCCGTACAAATCGAAGAAGCTGCCGCTAATGTCTGTATTTAGCCCACCAGCAACGCGCAACATATTTGAAGGCTATCCAAAATAAGCACTGCACCATTGGTGAAGCGAATCTTCTAGTTATACGCTTGCTGGTGACCGCATGTTCAGAGAAATGAATAATAATTTTTCGGGAAATGATCAGCGAACGGAATTCACCCTAGACGGACTAATGCCCGTCAAACAAAGTGGTAACCGCGCAAACCGACTTGTATTTTCTTTATCGGCACTCAAAAGTTCTTATAGATATTTCATTTGTCTGACTCTACTTCTCCACCCGGCAAGACGAAGACGGGCGAAGTCGCTCGTGGAAATCAGGCTGACTGCTATAGGACGCGTTCGTTCTATGCCTACCTCGAGGTTTCTGAGCTTGCTCTCTATCGTTAGGTCTCATTGAGTAACCAGAGTGAGGCATTTAGGATTGTCGCGTAAGTGACCCATGCGGTATAGGGCACGAACATCAGCCCCGCTAGACGGTCTATGCGCCTGAACATGATCGCGTTGACAATGATCGCGACGAGCAGAATGACGATCTCGACTAACGCCAAATCAATTCGCTGTAACCCGAAAAACAGAAAAGACCAGGCGAGGTTGAGACAGAGTTGCACAACGAAGACCGCAAGGGCCTTGCGCGTCTCTTCGATTGGTCGAAGTCGCCATACCCGCCAAGCTGCAACGCCCATCATGATGAAAAGCGCCGTCCAAACGGGCGCAAAGACCCAATCAGGCGGATTGAACAGCGGTTTCTCGAGGGTTTGATACCAGGTATCGACGCTGGTCGCCGTGATAGCGCCGCCAATACCGGATACTGCAAGGCACAAAATTATAAATGCAAAAAAACCGAGCAGATCACTGCTTTTTCTTAGGTGAACCTTCGTGGGTTCTGACATTTGCGCCTCAAATAATCTCTCTCGAGCGTAGGTCGAAATACCGGAACGGCCTTTTATTCGGGGGGGGGGCTAGATGTTCACCCTCTGAGCCTCAACTGGATTTGGTCTGACAAAGCCCTCTGTTAGCCAATCTCTAGACAGACCTATCGAAGTTTTTCAGCCATTCGATTTGAAAAATCCCAGGAATGATAGCGAAGAACTTCAAGCCTTATCGCGACTTCATTGTCTGCTCGCGACAAAAGCCAATGGGCGAGTGATGACTTACGGTCCCCCAAGTAGCGATCAACGAGAGACTGAAGTACGGCCTTGCCACGATCTGGATGTAATGTGGCTCGCGCCTGACCGCGTACACCTCGATAGGGCATTTTCTCCGAAGCCACTTCAAACCCGCATTTCCCGTTTGCTTCGATGAGATTCACGATCTTCGCGGTTCGCGTCGATGCGCACCAGAGGACATCAATCTCAGGTAAGAACCAAAGAGATAAGACCGTTGGCCAACCACTGGGCGCAATTCCGGCAATGCGGGCCGGGATAAGTGCCTGAGCCAAAAAGACCCTTATGTCGTCATGAGACCATGGACCACTCAGTGTTTGTTTTGACACAGCGCTGACCTTTTCTGGTCATAGTATTTCAATGCGGAGAGCTCTGCCGGCAACACTGTCAGACCAACCCAGCTTAGATATGGGGAGGGATTTATCATACGCCAAGGCTAAACGCCGCCCCTGCCTCACACAAGCCCCTTGGGCCTGACAGCTCCACCGAAAACGCTGCTAATTCTCAGTTCCCTGTCGGCCATAATGACCAATTTCTGCTCAGCACAATGGGCATGAGCCGTCAAACTACACCATCGACTTACAGACGCCAGAAGACATCTCAAGCTCCTGGCATATTTCCATCAATTGACCAATACAGGAGATTTTTGGACATAGTCCCGATCATCAACTTGCCGAACAAGAAACTCTGCGACGTCCGCCCGTGAGATTATCCCGTTACGCCATAGGGCTGGTTCGTCGATGATTCTGTAATTGCCAGTCCTTCGCCCGCGCGTCAAAACTCCGGGGCGCGCAATAGTCCAATCAAGTGCACTGTTTTTGATAAGGCTCTCCTGCACGCTCTTGTCATTATAGGCACGGCCAAAAATCAATCGGAACGGAACGCGTTGAAGACGGCTGATGCTCGTTCGACTATCCCCTGCTCCGAAGCCGGTCACGCTGATGAGTCTCATGACTTCCTGCGCTTCCATCGCGGATATCAGGACACGGGTCGCGCGGGAGAATAGGTGGACTGGACGCAGTAAGTCACCGAGACCCACCCCGATAGTTTGGATAACAACCTCCACGCCGTTAAGGGCCGATTCAACATCTTGGCTTTTCAGCGCGTCGCCATTTACCCTCTCTAGTTTAGGGTTTGATAGTTCCATCCCGTTGGTGGATCGCGACATAGCTCTCACAGAGTGTCCGGCCGCAATTGCTTGACCGGTCGTCTCGAGTCCAATGCCCTTACTAGCGCCAATGATCAGAACTTGCGCCAAACCCTGCCTCCAAATAGAGGATCGCAATATCGAGCCAAAATTCTCACCGCCCCCATAGTTTCTATTCCCTATACAAAAAAACACCGTTTAGACCTACGTCCCGATTATCAGCGACTGCGGCCCCAGCCGCCAAATACATCAAATAAGTGGCCTTATCTAGTTTTACCTAAAAGAGACCTAGCCCCCCCAGTTATGTCATTTAACTTTTTCCATCGTAACTCATTTTTAACCCAAGCTATCACTAATATCCTTGAATGAATTCACATCGAGGACGAGCAAGGGTAGTTCCGCGTTTTTCACTCATGGCAAAGGCGATAAAGCTAGCTAGCTGATCATAAAACAAGATGCGGTTGGCAAGGCCGATCAGGGAATCATAACTGCTGCGGCCCACTGAGCTCGGTCTCCAATTTCATCAGCTGCGATCGGGATATATCGACAGCACCGTTCGCATATTGATTGCGAGAGGTTTCCATACGCCGGGTTCCGAATTTCTACCCACCACCAACAACACGACAAGTCATTTAGGAGCCTACCCAACCCCCATAGAATGGGCGTTCGGCTTAACACTCAGTTAGATTATGGAAAATACCTAACCGTTCGTTAAGCTCGGAGAAATTACTTTATCCCCGCAGCGCCGCCAATTGCTCGCCATAACCGGCCGGATCCACCGTCACATCGATTAACCCCGCTCCCTCATGGGCCAAAGCTGCGTCAATTACAGGGCCCAAAGGCTGGTCACGCCCAACTTTCCACGCGCCACAACCCATGCCAACAGCCGCTGCAGCAAAATCTATAGCCGGATAGCGTACGCCAACGGACCGTAGTTGGCGGCGCTGTTGCTTTATATCGATCAGGGACAATGCAGCATCATTGAAAACTACTACGGTCAAGCGACAGCCGAGGCGAGCTGCGGTCGAGAGTTCCGCCAAGCACATCATCAGACCGCCATCACCGGTAAATGCAATAACCCGCCGCCGAGGGGCCACCAATGATGCAGCAATGGCCGCCGGCAAGGCAAAGCCCATGGTCGAGAGGCCAGTTGATTTAAGCACCTGGCGCGCTTCTTGCACCTGGATTCGCGCCATCGCCGAGATCATGTGAGCACCGGCATCAATGGTGAATTTGGTATCGTCATCACACGAGTCGATGACCGCTTTGATAACACTCTCCGCCGTATGTTCCGTTTTACCACTCCCTGTTCGATCTGATGCCGTTTGACCAGGCTCTGATCGAGCAGGTAGCGACAAACGCTGCGCCAAGGCGTTGCGTAGCGCGCTAATTTCGTCATCCCCCCACGCCGAAGGAGAGGAAGCCGCAGCCAGCAAAACTATTTCCTGCGGCAGAAGTCCGAACAATTCAGTCTTTGGTGGAGCCGGATATTCCAGGCCGGGCCCCTCAATGAGAGCCAGTAACGGCGCTTTGTGGCGCCACGGTACCGCAATGAGCTCAACCGGATCTACGCCTGCCCAAATGATCAAATCAGCGCCCCGGATAGCCTCCGCTTCTCCGGCAACGCCGGTAAAATGGCCGATCATTTGCGGATGGTCATCGGCGATCACGCCTTTGGCCTTATAGCTGGTTAATATCGGACAGCCCAATCGCTCGGCAAATTGGCGCAATGCGGCGCCAACTCCGGGTGAGCATGTCTGTAGCCCAGCCAACAAGACAGGCCGCCGGCTTTGGCCGAGTAACGCGCAGGCCTTGTTAAGGTCGCCAGAAAGTTTTTTTACACTCTGCTCGCGCGGCGCTACAGGAGCAGTTGGCGCAACGGCCTGCGTAGCATTCACGGGCAGCGCAGCATCTGATGACGAAAGCTCGACCAAAGCTGGGCCATAAGGCTTGCGCAGCACCAGAGAAACGAGATCGTCAAACGGCGCCACCCCGGTTTCCGATGCCATACGATGGCATGCCTTGGCAATGGGCTGAAAAAGAGCTTTCAGGTCAAATACCTGGTGTGGCGGAATACCTTCTCCCAACGCCGGTGCATCGCAGATCAGGATTAGAGGCGCGCGCTCCAGATGAGCATATGCGACACCATTGACGGCACTCGCCGCGCCAGGGCCAATGGCGGTCAGGACGACCCCAGGCGTTCCAGTTAACTCGCCAACCACTGATGCAGCCAATGCCGCCGACGTCTCGCCTCTACAGAGAATAAATGCCATCCCGGCCTTGTCGGCCGCAGCGATCAAATCGAGGCTGGAGCCCCCGCCCGGCACTCCAAACAGGAATTTAACGCCATGCGCCTTCAGAGTGGCGATCATCGCCTCGGCGAGGGTCATTTGCACGCGTTAAAGCTCCAAAATAAATATGGCACAAAACCTCGCAATGGACAGAGTGTAAGCCTCAGCTGTAAAGGCTACTTCCCCGAATTTCTATTTATATTATTTATTGCGAATCTCCTTCGCTCGGGTGCGGCCCAATCGGTGATAGAGCTGAGCCAATTTAGTGAGGCTGTTGCTGACCTTACGCTGATCCAACCCGAGCTCCACCTCGCGCACCGCCAACGCGCGCTTATAATGAACCAACCCGCTACTCTCAAAACCCGATCTCCCGCGCGTAAATTACGATGCAGACCATCCGGCAATTACTCTAATTAGTGCCCGCTTACATCGCAATCGTGCTTCCACGTAATCATCTAGTAGCAGTATCATATTCGTCTCCCATATCGCCACGCTCTTGCTTGTTCCAATAATGATTTGCCAAGCTGGAACAGCCGCCTAATTTTGCTCCGCCGTTGACGTATGTCCCTACTCCAGAGCAAATGACATTGGCCACGCTCAATTTTTTTGCAGCACAATGGGTGCACTGGTTGTATAACCTCGAAGTTCAAAATTCACGACCAAGGGTACTAACCAAGTGAGCAAAAAAAGCAGCGGCACCAAAGAATCAAAATCAAAGGCCTCCTCCAGCCCCAAATCAACCGCGACGGAGAAAAAATCAGTAAAAGAAAGTGGTTCCAGTAATTCTAGTGACCCCGCGGCCAGTAAAACCGATGGTTCCGCCGATAAGTCACAGGATTCCAGTACGGAAACATCCACGCCAGAAACATCCAGTGGTTCCGAAGACAGAAAATCACAAAAAGAGACAATTTCTACCGGCGATGTGCATTACGGCTATTTTTCCAGCGTCCGCACTCCGGCCTACCGTAAGGGCTGGGACGATATTTTCGGCAACAATAAATCCGCCGGTTTACCAGAGGAAAAGACCGGCTCCAAAGCTCTGAAAAACAGCAAGCGCTCGCAGATCAAAGCACCGCTTAACCTCGAGCTTGATATCAACGAGCTACCTGAGACCATCCGCACCGCGCTTGCCGATGAAATTCGCCGCCAAACCAAGCGTCGGCGAATTAATTACGACAAGCTGGACGCTGCCGGCGCTGTATATTGGCAGATCAACTGCGAAATTAAACGATAAGCGCAAATTTGTCGCGCGAGTGCGGCGCCGCACGGGCTGTGCCGCGCAAAATAGCGGGTAAAACAAAAAATGAAATGGTGGGCGCAGCTGGGATTGAACCAGCGACCCCTACGATGTCAACGTAGTGCTCTCCCGCTGAGCTATGCGCCCTTTAACCTCCGATTAGCACCTGAGGGGCATGGGAAGCAAGCCTCTCTGCGCGACGGCAAAAACCCAATCGATTTCATCGACTAGGGAGCACAGATGGAACGGCTTGGACAGGACCTTGGCACTCTATTTCTAAGATTTGTGATCATTTAGCAAAACCGCCGTGAAGTCGGTAATAAATATCACTTTCGTATCTGGCGTCTCAACGCTGATTCGGCTCGTGAGCTCCAATCCGTCTATTCCGAGTATGACAATATAGATGACCACCAAATCAAATTCGCCGTCCTCAATATGGGTCAGGACCACAAAGCCATCGCTGACGGAACAGACTTCATGACTGACCCTAGTGAGAGAGCGGGCTAAGTAGGCACCCATGAATTCATACGTCTTTTGCAAGCAGAAGTTTTACCGTCTTTACTTCAACTTTTTAGTCCGCTGTCCCATTCGAACAGTGCGTCGTAGCTACTAATAACGAAGTGCCAAACCGAGGTTCAGGTTAGCAAAATAATCTTACCTATCACAGGGTCATTAAGCTTTCCGTCAATACCCGTGACAGCCGGTTTAATTTGCTCTACACCCGGCGTCCATGAAGGGACGGGAACAGGGGTTCGATTCGAACACCCACAGCAAAATCCTCCGCCGACGGGTCGGCGACGCAGTAGCCTTAGTGCTACCTGAGCGGCAAACAGCGCCGCTGGTTTTTTCTTCCCCCCATAGCGGCACGGATTATAAGGAAGAATTTCTCAAGTCCTCCCTTCTCAACGCTCAAGAGTTACGGCGATCAGAAGATAGTTACGTCGACGAATTGTTTGAGTTTGCGCCCTATCATGGTGCCCCTCTCCTGCATGCACTTTTTCCACGCGCCTATATCGACCCCAACCGCGAGCCCTATGAACTTGACCCAGAAATGTTTCACGACACTCTGCCAGATTTTGTAAAAACTCGCTCTGATCGGGTACGCGCGGGCTTCGGCACTATTGCCAGAGTGGTGGCGAACGGAGCCCAGATTTATCGCGAGAAAATGCTTTTTTCCGATGCGGATGCGCGCGTCCAAACCTATTATGCACCCTATCATGCTCAATTACGCCGCCTAGTAGAAGAAACACAGCAGCGTTTCGGTTTTGCCATTTTGCTCGATTGCCACTCTATGCCTTCTGTCGGCAGCGCTAATGATCGGGATACCGGGCAACAGCGCGCTGACATTGTTCTCGGTGACCGTTTCGGCACCGCCTGTGCGGCAATAGTGGTCGATGAAGCGGAAAAAGCGCTCACCGGACTGGGATTGCGCGTTGCCCGCAACGACCCCTATGCTGGCGCCCATACCACTACCCATTATGGCCGGCCAGCAAAAGGTGTTCATGCCCTTCAGATCGAAATCAATCGCGGCCTTTATATGCTGGAGGATCATTTTACGCGCTCTAGCGGCCATGCCGCGCTAACCAAGCGCATGGGTCAATTTTCGCACATTATGGCTGAAACTGACTGGCAATCTTTAACCTAAGGCCACGCCCGGCAATCCACTTCGGAACGGTCCCGCACCGCGCGATTTCAACCCGACCCAGGTTGCACGAATACTCAATCAGAGAGCCGAGAAAAGAATCCCGAGCTGGAGGAATCAATTGCATCATGGATTAACTTCAATGCATAGATGTTGGAACGCCTCGCATGAGCCCATACGAAATGCTCCAATATCCGTCGAGCCTAACTCTCTTCTTTGTTTGTCGCCTCAAGCCGGTCGCGAAGATCGCGCTTCATAACTTTACCGTAATTATTTTTAGGTAATGTCGTCTCGAAATAATATTCCTTCGGCCGTTTAAAGCGCGCGATATTATCCAAGCAGAGCTGATCTAAATCTGCCGCAGTTACTTTCCCGCCTTCAGCCCGGACCACAAAAGCTACAACATCCTCGCCCCATTCCGGATGTGGGCGGCCAATGACGGAGGCCTCGCGCACCTCATCGTGGCGCAACAAAACCTCTTCAATTTCGCGCGGATATATATTTGTGCCGCCGGAAATGATCATATCCGTGGAACGGTCCAGTAGTGTGAGGAAGCCATCCTCATCTACACTGCCAATATCACCGGTATGCAGCCATCCGCCGCGCAGCGTCGCTGCCGTCGCCACCGGGTCCTGCCAATAGCCAGTCATGACTATGTCACCGCGCACCACGACCTCCCCGGCCTCGCCCGGCGGCAATGTTTTATCATCCTCATCCACAACACGAAATTCACAGTCCGTGCGCGAAATTCCGGTCGATGCTATCCGTTCTGCATAGCGTGGATGGCTGCGATCTGCGTAAAATTCGCGCGACAAATAGCTAATATTCATGGGCGCTTCGCCTTGGCCATAAATTTGCACCAATTTCGGACCAAAAATCTCTAAAGCCCGTTCGACATCGGCCACATACATGGGCGCACCGCCATAATAAAGTAGCTTCAGATTGGTTGTATCGGCCTCCGCTATGGCCGGACTCGCCATCATTCGAACAATCATAGTAGGCGCGCCAAATATAGTCACGCCCGAATAGTGTGGAATCAGGTCCAGTATTTCCGTCGCTTCAAAACCACCACTCTCCGGGATAACATTGTTGGCCGCTTTCGCCACATGCGGCAGAGCATAGAGCCCCGATCCATGGGAAAGAGGGGCCGCATGAAAGACACTATCCTCGGAGCTTATGGGGTCCATATCAGCAAAATAACTTAACGTCATGATGAGCAAATTCCGGTGGCTCAGCGTTGCGCCCTTGGGCCGTCCTGTGGTGCCGCTGGTAAAGAACAACCAAGCTGGATCATCGGGCGCTCGCTCCGCAAATGGCATGGGTTTACCACTCCTGTGTGTGCGGTAGGTGTCACTATCGGCTGAGATGACAAATTCTAGGCCGTCTACTTCCGTACTTAACTTTTCGATCTCTGGCGTTAATTTAGAATCGGCAAAACATGCCCGCGAACCTGAATTCTCAAATATATAGGAAAATTCGCTTGGGTGGAGCTTGGCATTCACCGGCACCGCAACCAAACCAGCATACCATATGGCGAACAGGCATTCTAGAAATTCGGGCCTGTTAGACATGGTGATTGCTACCCGGTCACCGCTTTCCAAGCCGTAGCAATGACGTAGCGCATGCGCAATAGCACCTGATGATTGATGAAAATCGGCATAGTCCGACCATGTATTCACGCCCCACGCGATGGCCGGCCGATCCGGAAAGCTAAGAGCGGCCTTGGCCAGTAACGCTGCTATATTCATGCTTATGCCTGCCCTATTTATACCCTGCAGAATTCAATTCCACATACCGTTGCGCTCTTAATCTTCCTATTTTATAAAAAAAATAGTGCGGAGGGCCAACTCAATTCCTATCCGCGCTAAATATTTAGATTTGATGCGCCGGATTACGACGCACAGCAGATCTTAGAACTGGTCGTCCTGCACCCGATAAATATCCAGATTTTCCATATAGGATAAACGCATCGATTTTCCAGTAACAAGTTAGTAGCTGAAGCGATCAGGCACGTTGTTTTCTCGGGGTTGTTTTAGATGCCGAATTCCTTACTTACCGCCTTCATCACATCGTCTTCAGACATGCCAAAACACGTGGTCGAAAACCGTCCGTATTGGCCATTTAATCTCCCCGCAACAGAAAACCGGTGATTTGACGCCGCGCATGGCGGACTTCGTGGCTGATTCGGCTAGGCCTTTGGCAGCATCATAGTAAAATCCCTACACTCTGTTTTGGACGACTCCCAACGTCCGCAGTGCCCTGCGATAGCAAGCTACATTTATAATGGGATTAGATCTTAGAATATCATTAATTTCTCTCTGTTTAATTGCTGCAGAGCAGCACTCATAACGCTTTGGCGGCGTCCGGCTATAAATATTTTGTCGTGCGCCGCCCTTCGCGCTATCCTTGAGCGATAATTGCCGAAGTTAACGAAAAGAAATTTCCGCTGCGCATAGCACCAAACCCGCGCAGAACGGGAACCAGGGGAGAAAAGTATGCAGTCCGAGGCCAAGCACCGCGCCATTGCAGTCACCATGACCGTAAATGGACAAATCGTGCGCGAAGACATTGCCGCTAACACACTGCTATCGACCTTCCTGCGCGAACAGCTTGGCCTTACAGGCACCCATATCGGATGCGATACCAGCCAATGCGGCGCCTGCAATATCCATGTTAATGGGCGCTGCGTAAAATCCTGCACCATGCTGGCGGTGCACGCCGACGGCGCCGAGGTGGGCACGGTAGAGGGCCTCGGAAGCGAAGCGGAACTGCATCCCATGCAGGCAGCGTTCAAAGAACATCATGCCCTACAATGCGGATTCTGTACGCCAGGCATATTAATGGCTGCCATCGAATTGGCTACCACCACGCCAGAGGCCGATGAAAAGGAAATCAGAGCCCACTTGGAAGGCAACCTTTGCCGTTGCACAGGCTATCACAATATCGTCAAGGCTATCGCTGCTGGAACACGCAAAATGGCAGAGAATAGCTAACTACTGCGCGGATTTAGGATAGGCTTGCAAGACTTCCGAGAGGAAAGAGTTGCGCGAAATGTGAGAAACAGAGAAAGTGTAACAAAATATATTTTTGTCGATTAAGTGCGGGAGGTGCACGCTGTGTTGAAATCACTTCAAATCGATCCTGAGAAATGTACTGGTTGTTTGCAGTGCGAGTTGGCCTGTTCATACGAGAACGAGGGTATTTTCAATCCGTCAAAATCTCGTATCAAGGTGTTCAATTTCCACGAACAGGGGCGCATGGTTCCCTATACCTGCACACAGTGTGACGATGCATGGTGCATGTCGGCCTGTCCCGTGGACGCTATTTCCGTAGATGCCGAGACCGGCGCGAAAGTGGTGTCGGATGCAGCTTGCGTCGGCTGCAAAGTGTGCACCATCGCCTGCCCGTTCGGCACGGTTAATTACAACGCCTCGAGCGGTAAAGTGATCAAATGCGATCTCTGCGGCGGCGATCCGAAATGCGCCAGCGCCTGCCCGACTGATGCCATCACTTATGTCGACGCCAACTGGACCGGCATCGACAAGATGCGCAATTGGGCGGCGAAAACTGATTCCGGCTCGCAGGCCGAGGCATAGGGAGAATTTAGATCATGGCATGGGCAAGAAATATATTGCGGGTGAACCTGACCAAGGGAACCTGTGCGAACGAACCGCTGAATATGGACTGGGCGCAGAAATATCTCGGCCAGCGTGGCTTGGCGACCAAATATTTGGTTGAAGAAACTGACCCCAAGGTCGATCCGTTATCGCCCGATAACAAGATGATTATGGCAACCGGCCCGTTGACCGGCACATGCGCGTCAACAGCGGGGCGCTATTCAGTTATTACCAAGGGCGCACTCACGGGCGCCATCGCCTGTTCCAATTCGGGCGGCTATTTCGGTAATGAGATGAAGAATGCCGGCTATGACATGATCATCATCGAGGGCAAGTCGGAAAAACCTGTCTATCTGTTCGTCGAGGATGACAAAGCCGAGTTGCTCGACGCCTCAGCTTATTGGGGCACGTCGTGCTGGGACACTGAGGAAGGCATCAAAGCCAAACATCAAGACCCGCAGATTCGTGTTGCCTCTATTGGTATATCGGGCGAAGTGGGCGTTAAATTTTCTTGTATCGTCAATGATATGCACCGCGCGGCTGGACGCTCTGGTGTCGGCACGGTAATGGGCTCGAAGAATTTGAAGGCAGTCGCCATTCGCGGCTCGGTAGGGGTCAAGGTTGACGACCCCGAAAAATTCTTAGCCGCGACCGCTGCTGGCAAGGAGGTATTAAGCGAGAACCCAGTTACCGGCCAGGGGCTGCCGGCGTTCGGCACCCAGGTGCTGATGAACGTGATTAATGAATCGGGCGCCTTGCCAACGCGCAACCACAAAGAAGTGCAATTTGAGGGTGCTAACAATATTTCAGCTGAAGCGATGGCCGAGGCCCGCCCAGGTGACGGCAAAGCCAATTTGCTGACCACCGCCGCCTGCTTTGGCTGCACAATCGGCTGCGGACGTATCTCGACGGTCGAGCGCAGCCATTACACGGTCGCGGAAAGGCCAGAATATCAGATTGCCTCGGGCGGCCTTGAATATGAAGCGGCCTGGGCCTTGGGTGCGGCGACGGGCGTGGATGATATTAACGCTCTGACCTTCGCCAACTTTATATGCAACGAGCAGGGCTTTGACCCGATCTCGTTCGGCGCCACGGTTGGGGCGGCGATGGAAATGTATGAGACAGGCGTTATCAGCGACAAAGAGACCGGAGGGATTGAGCTCAAATTCGGCTCCGCCAAGGCACTTACCGATCTAGCCGAACTGACCGGCAAGGGCGAAGGCTTTGGCGCCGAGATCGGCCTTGGCTCAAAGCGTCTGTGCGAAAAATACGGTAAACCGGAACTGTCGATGGCAGTCAAGGGTCAGGAATTTCCTGCTTATGATGCGCGTAGCATCCAGGGCATGGGTCTAACCTACGCCACGTCAAACCGCGGTGCCTGTCATCTTCGTAGCTACACGGTATCATCCGAAATTCTTGGCGTTCCGGAAAAAACCGACCCGACAGCAATCGAAGGCAAGGCAGGATTGGTTATGGCATTCCAGGACGCGACGGGCGCAGTCGATTCCTCGGGCCTTTGCCTGTTTACCACCTTCGCCTGGTCGCTTGATGACATTGCGCCACAGATCGATGCAGCATGTGAGGGCGAGTGGACAGCCGAACGTCTGGTTGAAGTTGGCGAGCGAGTGTGGAACCTGGAGCGCATGTACAATATCCGTGCTGGCTTCACCGGCGCCGACGATACGTTGCCCAAACGGCTTCTGAAAGATGCGGCTAAAACTGGCCCGGCGGAAGGCAAGGTTAGCGGGCTTGGTAAGATGCTGCCGGAATATTACGAGCTGCGCGGCTGGACAGCCGACGGCGTTCCATCAAACGAAACGCTGGAGCGCATCGCGCTCTAAGAATTTACTAGTAACCAAGATGTTGTGACTTCTCCGCCGGCGGCAGGAAATGCCGTCGGCAGAAAGCGCAACGACCAGCTCGATAGCTGCGCGCTCAGAGCGGCCCGAGCCAACATTCAGCCGAGGGCATTGCTATGAAACACGTCATCATTGGCGCGGGGCCGGCAGGCGTTATCGCCGCAGAAACATTACGTAAAGGCGACAGCAACGC
>Ga0315339_1000610_pt1 | contig 41833 bp, 37 predicted proteins | sample ASW17metaG_FD_204514 | JGI IMG/M metagenome (GOLD analysis project Ga0315339, IMG submission 204514) | Ammonia-oxidizing marine archaeal communities from Pacific Ocean, United States - ASW #17 | ecosystem: Environmental > Aquatic > Marine > Oceanic | place: USA: California | collected 2016-12-05 | reverse complement strand
AATTACACCAATCCGATGTGCATGCTGACCTGGCTGCATTCGGTCGGCTCGTCGATTCAGAATGTGGGCCTGTGCCACAGTGTGCAGGGCACAACCAAGAAATTGGCGGAAGGCGTCGGCGTCGATTACGATGATGTCAGCTATCTGGTCGCGGGTATCAACCACCAGGCTTGGGTCTTGCGTCTGCGGCACGGCAACAAGGATCTCTATCCGAAATTGCGCGAGGCCGTCGAGACGCACGAGAGTTTCGCCGAAGACCGGGTCCGCGTCGAGATGATGCGGCAATTTGGCTATTTCGTGACGGAGAGTACGCGGCACAACGCCGAGTATCTGCCGTATTTTCAGCGGACCGAGGAATTGCGCGAGTATTATGGGGTGGGCGATCGAAAGGCGGTGTCGATGAAGAATACGCGCAAGCGCGACTGGATGAAGGATTCGGGCGTCGATGACGACGACAATGTAGCTATCCCGCCGATGAAGGCCTCGCACGAATACGCGTCGATGATCATCGAATCGCGCATGACGGGCGTGCCCTTCGCCTTCAACGGCAATGTGATGAACCACGGCTCGATCAGCAATCTGCCCGCGCGTTGTTGCGTCGAGGTGCCTTGTTTAGCCGATAGTGAGGGCGTGCATCCGACCTTCGTCGGCGAATTGCCACCGCAGTGCGCGGCGCTGAATATGACGAATGTCGCGGTGCAAGAATTGGCGGTGCGTGCCGCGCTCGACCGCGACAAGGAGGCGGCGTTTCACGCCTGTGCCTTGGATCCTTTGACTGCCGCGACGGTTACGCTGCCGGACATACGCAAGATGTTCGAGGAGTTATGGGTGGCTGAAGGCGATCGGCTGAGTTATTTCGACGCGTGAATTTTTGGGCATTTGCCCTGCTATAAGGCGATAGTCAGACCGCTAAATAGAAAGGTTTATTTATTTATATTGGGGTTGGTGTTGCGCGGCCCTGTTTTTGCATAGATTTCCGATAAAATAGAACCTACGCCAAAATACGAGGTCGCCCGTGAACAATAGTACGTCTATCCCCAGCCTAAGTTCCGAACAGGTCACCTTCTACGACGAAAACGGCTTCGTCATACTCGAACCTGCGTTTACCGAATCCGAACTCGACGCGCTACGTCGGGCCGCCGACGAGTTATTGGCGCAATCCGGCCCGGTTCTTCCGGATAACCCCCGCCTGCAGATCGAGTCGGAACAAATAAACGCACAGCCGGTTGTGCGCAAGATCGAACCGATCATCGATGTCGTGCCTGCGCTGAGGGATCTCGTCTACGATCGCCGCATGACCGGTCCCGTCGCGCAGATATTCGGCGAAGACGTCTTTCTCTTTGAGGACAAGCTAAACTACAAGCCGCCGTTGATCGGCTCTCACTATCCTTTGCACCAGGACTACGCCTATTGGCAGGAACATACGGATCGGTTAGTCACCGTGACGCTCTTGCTCGACGATGCGACGGCGGAAAATGGCTGCCTGCGCTTTGTGCCGGGTAGTCACAAGCAGGGTTTAATGCCGCGTGACAACGATCATCCGCGGCACATTCAAGAGGGAATTGACGATCCGAGCATCTCGGTGGATGCGCCGGGGCTTGCCGGTAGTCTGATAATTTTTAGCTGCTATACCGCGCATCATTCCTTCCCCAACCGGACCAACACCGGTCGCCGTGCGATTCTCTATACGTACAATCCGGCTGTTGGCGGCGACACTTATCCGATCTACATGAACCAGAATACGCAGCGTTGTCTCGATTGGCTCTCGGCGCAATAGTGGACTAACCGCAATGGCTGATGTTCGCGTTGCCGCGTCGGTCTTGTGGTTGTGTTTGGAGGCTTCTTCGTTTATAACAGGCCAGTCGATCGCCGTCGATGGCGGTTGGTCCACCCACTAATCGGGGAATTATGGCAGAACAAAATAAATCTACGGCCAAACGGCCAAAAATTGCCGCGTTGGTGACCGAATACCGCCGGTATTCGCACGGGCAGAATATCGTCGACCGGTTGATGGGCGGTTATGGCTGGGAAAGTTGTTGGCACTATCCGCAGTTGGACATTGTCTCGCTCTATGTCGATCAGTTTCCCGAGTCCGATCTCAGTCGCGAACGCGTCGAACGCCACCCGGACTTGAAGATGTGTTCGACGATCGCCGAGGCGCTGACCTTGGGCGGTGGTGAACTGGCCGTCGACGGCGTATTGCTGATCGCCGAACACGGGGATTACCCGGTCAACGAAAAGGGTCAGATGCTCTATCCGCGCTATGAGTTTTTTCAGCAGACCGTCGAGGTCTTTCGCAATAGTGGCCGCAGCGTGCCGGTCTTTTGCGACAAGCATCTTTCCTGGAATTGGGATTGCGCACGAGAAATGGTCGATACCAGCCGCGAGTTGGATTTTCCGTTTATGGCGGGTTCCTCGCTGCCGGTGTCTCGACGTATACCATCGGTCGATCTGCCTTGGCAAGCCGAAGTCGAAGAGATGCTCGTCGTCGGTGTGGGGAATATCGACAGCTATTGCATTCATTCACTGGAAGCCCTGCAATCATTGGCGGAGCGGCGCCGGGGCGGTGAAACGGGTGTGGTGTCGGTTAAGGGGTTGCGCGGAGACAGCGTATGGCGGGCGCTCGACGATGGCGCGTGGGATCCAGCACTCTTCGAGGCTTGTCTGTGTCGCAGCCTGAACCTGAAACCTGCTGACGAGAGCAATCGCCACACTTATCCGGAGCGGGAAGATTTGCCGGGCTTGCTGGATAGGGATCCGGTGGCCTATCAGGTCGAGTACGCCGATGGTTTGCGCGCCACCATGCTGCTAATGCCGGGGCTGGTAAAGGAGATGATGGTCGCGGCTCGGATTAAAGATCGGGTCGACCCGTTTTCGCTGCTTTTTTATCTTGGTGCTGGTCACGAAATGCAGCCCAATTTTTTCAATCCGTTGTGCCACCATATTGAGCGGATGATGTTGACGGGACAGCCGTCTTATCCCATCGAGCGCACATTGCTGACGACTGGGCTTACCGCCGCCGGGGTCGAGTCGTTGTGGCAGGACGAAAAAAAACTGGTTACGCCGCACTTGGATATTCAATACCAGGTCGATGAAGCGTCGACCTTTCGGAGGACGTGATGGCAGAGCAAAAACGCAAGAAAATTGCCCTGATCACGACGGTCTGGGGCTGGCGCAACCACGCCAACCACATGGGTGAGCGCTTTTTGAACGGCTATCCGTGCGACGGCAAGTGGCATCGTCCAGAGATGGATATAGTTGGCGTATATGTCGATCAGTCGCCTGCAGAGGGAGAAGACTTAAGTCTGCGCCGGGCAAAGAAACACGGTTTTACCATTTATCCGAGCATTGCCGAGGCGGTGTGTCTGGGCGGGAGCGAGTTGGCTGTTGACGCGGTATTGCTGATCGCCGAGCACGGTGAGTATCCGAACAACGAAAAAGGCCAAAAGCTCTACCCGCGCTACGAGTTTTTCACCGAGATCACCGACGTGTTCCGTGCCAGCGGGCGCAGCGTGCCGGTCTTTAACGACAAACATCTCTCCTATAGTTTCGGCAAGGCGCAACGGATGGTGGCGGTGGCCGAGGAGTTGCTTTTTCCGCTCTTGGCTGGCTCTTCGCTGCCGGTGACCTTTCGCTTGCCGCCCTTGGAACTGCCCTTGGAATGCGAGATAGAGGATGCGCTGATGATCGGCGTCGGCGGGTCGGACGCGATGGACTATCACGCCTTGGAGGCGATGCAGTGCATGCTCGAACGCCGGCGCGGCGGTGAGACGGGCATCGCCGCGGTGCAACTTATCGACGGTGACGAGGTATGGCGTGCGGGCGAGGATGGTCGTTGGTCACGGCGTTTGCTTGAAGGGGCGCTGGCGCGCTCCGATTCGCGCAGCGGTATCGCGCTGACGGACGGTCGGCCGCAGGACCTGGCGCATAATGACGAATTGCAAGAGTTGGTGGAGAATCCGTCGGCCTATTTTATCGAATACAACGACGGCACCCGGGCGACGCTATTGTTGCTCAATGGCGCGGTGAGCGATTGGACTTTCGCCGCCCGGGTAGGCGGCGAAGTGTGCTCGACGCAGTTCCTGTTGCCGCCACAACCCAATGTCACCTATTCGGCCTGCTTGATGGCCAAGGCCGAAGAAATGTTCGCCTCCGGCGTGGCGCCCTATCCGGTACAGCGGACGCTCTTGGTCTGCGGGATGCTCGAACGCTGTCTCGAATCGCGGGTCGGTGGCCATGTTCGTTTGGCGACGTCCGAACTCGATGTCTGTTATCGCGCGCAGGAGATATCGCAGTTCTGCGGCGCATCCTTTTTGCGTTAGGCGGCGGCTTCTCCCAATAGGACCGTACAGTGCGCGTTGTACTGGGCGAGCCATGTCCGCTCGCGATCGTCCAATAATTCGTCTTCAAGCATCTCCGTGTCGAATGGATGCACCGTCAATGTAGTGAAGCGCAAGAAACCCTCGTTTTCCGCCTCGGTAACCGCCACCATATTCTCGTTGCGGATGCCATGGCTTCCGGGCACGTAGTATCCCGGTTCGATGGTGATCAGCATGCCGGGTTGCAAGGCGATGTTTTTCGCCGCCGCCCCCCTACCGAAAGACTGTGGTCCCTCGTGCACGTTGAGCAAATAGCCGACGCCGTGGCCGGTGCCATGCCCGTAGTTGAGACCGTGTTTCCACAGCGGGTGTCGGGCGAGCACCTCGATCTGATTGCCGGTGGTGCCGCGCGGGAATTCCGCCTCGCTTAGTGCGATCAATCCTTGCAATACGAGTGTGTAGTGCGTGCGTTGTTCGGGCGTCGGTTCGCCGATGCAGATAGTGCGAGTGATATCGGTGGTGCCTTCGAGGTATTGTCCGCCAGAGTCGATGAGCAAGACGCCGGGTGCGACAGGGTCGCATTGCTCGGCGGTAGGGTGGTAATGCACGATGGCACCGTTTTGCCGCGAACCGACGATCGCCGCGAAGCTCGGCCCGATATAGTTGCCCTGCTGCGCCCGGTAGGTGTCGAGTTGTTCGACGCAATCCCATTCGCTTAGCGTCCGTTGTTCAGATTCGTTTTTCAGCCAGCGGTAAAAGGCCTGCAAAGCCCGCGCGTCTTTGAGCATCGCATGCTGTAAATTGGTCAACTCGGTCATGTTTTTGATGGCTTTCTGCAATGTGATCGGCGACGCTAGGTCGACCGCGTTTTGGCCGAGTTGCGCGGGCAGCAGGGCGCAGTTGCAGTGAACGGTCAGTGTTTCCCGGTCGAGCAACTCGGCGATGTCGGCATAGGGACGCAATGTGATGCCGTCGGCTGTCAGCGCATCGTGCACGTTTTGCGGCATGGGATTATCACAACATAGCGTGGCCTGCTTTTCTTCAATGAGCAACCAGGCGTAGAACACGGGGTTGAACTCCACGTCGCTGCCGCGCAAGTTGAGCAGCCAGGCGATCTCGTCCAAGGCGGTTACCAAGAAGGCGCGTCCGGCGAGTTCGGCGCGCAACGATTGCAGCTTGTCCTTGCGCTCGACACCACTGTAGGCGATGTCGAGTTCAAACAGGTCGGAGCCAGGTAAGGGGCGGCGATCGGGCCACAACTTGGCGAAGGGATCCTCGCATAGGTGTAATTCTATGTTGTTTTTCGCCAACCGCGCGCCAATGTCCGCGACGCCGTTGACGGAGCAAAGCCTGCTGTCGATGGCGACTACGGCGCCCGCCGACAATTCACTGGCGATCCAGTCGAGATGCTCCGTTGTATGGGCTATTTGCTGCTTGAGCACAGAGAATCCCGGGGCCAATTGTTTTTCGGCCTGGAGGAAATAGCGGGAGTCGACACTGACGATCGCCTGGTCTGTGGTGACTACCGCCGTACCGGCCGAGCCGCTGAAGCCTGAGAGCCATTGGCGGGCCTGCCAGTGCTCGGCGACATATTCCGAAAAATGCGGGTCGTTGGTGGGGATAATCAGGGCATCATAGTGCCGGGATTGCATCCAAGCCCTACATGCGGCCAAGCTTTCATTATTGTCCATATGCCTGCGGGTTTCTTTGGGTAATGGCGATAGGGCGTTGCCTGTGAATATAGAGATGGTCGGGGCGTGGTTCCAGTCCCGCGTTGATCCTTGTCTACTTGACCATGCCCGAGAAAAAAGGCTTAATATTTACTTGAGACTAATAACCTTTCGCGAATGGAGTCGATTATGGCCGAAGAATGTCTGATTTTTATTACCTCGTGCGCCGCAGGTGACGCAGGTGCTATTACCGCTTGTAGGCTGAACACTGGGACCGGTGCATTGCAGTCGTTACAGGAATATACCGATATCGAAAATCCGTTTTTTCTAGCACTTTCGCCCGACCGCAAGACGCTTTATTCGACGTACGTACCGGGAGATTTCGAGAGTGATCCCGGTTATGTCGCCGCCTTTGAAATCGTTGGTGACTCGGGTGAAATAAAAAAACGCAATGAGCAACTCGCCAATGGCACCACTACTTGCTATGTCGGCGTGGACTCTTCAGGTCAGGCGGCGGTCGTCGCTAATTATACGTCCGGCAGCGTTGGCTCGTATCCGCTGCAGGCGGACGGAGCGCTCGGTAAGATGGCTTCTTTTGTACAGCACGAAGGTGCCAGCATGGTCGACCCGAACCGCCAGCAGGCCGCACACGCGCATTGTGCGGTAATTAGCCCGAGCGGTAAAAGCATGTACGCCTGCGATCTCGGTATGGACCAGGTCGTCGGCTATGGTCTCGACGCCGGGTCGGCGACGTTGACACCGCTCGCCCAGCCCTATGTGCGCACCATCGGCGGCGGCGGCCCGCGCCACTTTACCTATCATCCGCAGGGCGGATATGTCTACGCCAACAACGAATTGGCCAACTCGGTCAATGTCTATCGCCATGACGAGGGCGCCGGTGTTTTGATCGAGCTGCAGGTGATTTCGACGCTGCCCGATGACTTTTGTGACACGAGTTATACGGCGGATATCAAGATTACTCCCGATGGACGTTTTCTGTATTGCTCGAATCGCCTGCACGATAGCATCGCGGTGTATGCGATTGGCGGAGACGGCTGTTTGACCTTGGTGGAGATCGCACCGAGCCTGGGGAATTTTGCGCAGAATATAGCGATTACCGCCGATGGGGGATTGCTGTTGTGTGCGAATATGGGATCGGATGGTAAGGGAGAGAATGTGGTGGTGTTTCGCATTGATGCGGCGAGCGGGAAGTTGAGTGCTGTGGGTGAGCCTGTGGAAATTGTGAAGCCCTCTTGTATTATGATCGTCTGACAGGCTGGCTTGGTGCGTACGGGCGGGGTGAGGGTATTTCCTTGCCCATTCTTGCACGCATCACTTCGCGATACGCACCCTCTCATCCGTAGGCGGGCTCCGAGGGCAGTCCCCGATTCGACAGGATAGTGGAATCGGGGACTGCAAAGCCGCTACGGCAATACCCTCGGCCAGCCTTCTGATGCTTTGGTGGCCTATGTTGAGACTGTTATAGGTATATCTTCAGCAGCCTAGTAATTGGGTGGTTTATGTGGAGACTGATGTTAGTATACTCTTAAGCAATAAGGTATTTGTGGGGCGTTCTATTTCCAGACTGCCCAGCAGTATTGGGTGTGCTATTTAAGGCTTATAAGATTTAGTGGAAACGCACCCCGCAACCGGACCGTCCGCACCCAGTTTAATCAGATCGCACCGCATTCATGCCATTTATAACGAAAAGTGCTGATCATGGAAAACGAGGATAGCGTGCCCGAAGCTGTTCTGCATAAAAAAGTGCTCCTGCCGGAAGAGTTTATCAGCATAGAGGGCGGACGGCGCGTCGGCGGCGATATTCGCATCGGCGATTTGAGCGGGGACGGGCGGATGGATTTTCTGGTGTATAAGTCGTTGGGGGGGATCAAACCGAGTTTCCTCGGGGCGTTTACGCTGGAGGGGGAGGTGCTGTGGTCGTTGGGGGATAAGGGATTTTGTGTGCAGGATGCGGATGGGGATGGCATGCTGGAGACGATTTCTCCCGACAGGCCAGGGCCGGTGGCTATTTATGATATCGATCAGGATGGGCGGCAGGAAGTTATTTGCTTTATGGTTGATCCGGCGGTCGAGCGGAGTAGTAAGTGGGATTTGGCCGGGGTGCGTCTGGTCATTTTAGACGGCGCGACGGGTGTGGTAAAACATTCGGCCGCGCCAGAGGAACTGGCGCGCTGTTCGGCCTATGTGGACGGGGAGCCGCATATTCCCAACTATGTGCACCAGCGGTTGATGATCGCCAATTTCTCGGGGCATGCAGCGGCGCAGGATTTCGTCGTCAAAGTAGGCAATGATATCTTGGCGTTTAATCATCGGCTCGCAGTGCTGTGGCACTATCGCAACAAGGAATACCGTTATCCAGCACATTCGGCGTATATCCCGGCGGTGGGGGATCTCGACGGGGACGGGCGCGACGAAGTCAATGGCGGGCATTATGGGTTGGATCACGACGGAAGCGTATTGTGGGAAACCTTCTTGGGAGATAATGCCGATAGCGTGCTGGTCGAGGAATGGGACGGCGGGCAGGCGGCCATTATATCGGGTAGTGGTCAGATTTTGAATGCCGAGGGCAAACACCTGCTGCACTTGGGCGAGGAATTCGTGCCGCACGGCCAGGAAGTGCGCTGCGGGAACTTTCGCCACGGTCTGCTTGGGCGCGAGTTGGCGATTCGCCACAATGGACACAATACCGAGGTGATGATTGTCTCTTGTGACGGAGAGGTGCTCTGTCGTTTCACGGTGGATGAATCGCCCAACAATACGGGGATGGAAACTATTCGTTGGCATGGGGCCGGGCAGGCGGATCTGCTCTATAGCCCGGCGGCGCTTTATGATGGTCTCGGCAATAAGGTGGTGAGCTTCTTCGAACTGCCGGCACCGACCGGCGGTCGGATGGGATGGTATCACTGTTTTGCCGCGGATCTCTGCGGCGAGGGGCGCGATGCGGTTGTGTTGTATGACCCCTATGGCGACGCGGTTTATGTGTATGCAGCCGTGCCATTGGATCCGGGGCAGCTTGATAACTATAGACATACTGCGCAGCAGTACAATGCGCGATTAATGGATTAATTAGGAGCGTAGATGTCGGTCGACAAATTTCTAGTTGTTTCAATTGACTGTTGGCGCTACGACGCGCTGAGCCGGACCAATGCGCTATTCAATACGCCCAAATTCGATTTGCTGACGCGGGATTACGCGTTGGCCGAGCGCTATTTCGTCACTGCGCCGGCGACTAGGCCTTCGCATTCTTCGTTATTTACGGGGCTCTATCCCTTTGAGCACGGGCTCTTAGGCCAGACCTATTTGAAGATGTTCGCCGGTATTGACAATCTCTTCGAGATTTTTACCAAGGCCGGATATAGCGTCAAGGGTTTTTCCGAACGGGCGGATGTCTTCCGCTTCCTGGACTTCGAACCCCATATCGGTCCGGTCGACGACGAAGTGGCGAGTCAGCATCTATGCTCGTTGGAGCGTTTGGCCACCGATCTTATCGAGCCGGATGACCGGCCGCAGTTCAAGCTTCTGCACTTCTGGTATACGCATGGCGGTTACGGTCTCAGCGGTATTCCCGGCGTGCCGAACCTGCGCGAGTTGGTTGAGTTGGGTGAGACAGAAGAAGCGTTGCGCTATTATTACGCGGCGGTGAACCACGTGCTCGAATTCTCCTTGGTCGAATTATTGAAGAAGGTTAACCTCGATGAGTGGGCGGTCTTTATCTGCGGCGATCACGGTGAGGGTTTTTGCGACGAAGTTATGGCGCACGGCGACCGGTTGCACCCGAATGTGGTGCATGTGCCGATGCTGGCCCACATGCCCGGTGGGTTTTCGTTCCCAGCGGGGCCGGTGTCTGCGATTGACTTGTTGCCCACGCTTACTGAATTGGCTGGTATAGATACGGGGTACAAGGGCTATGGACGAAGCTGGTCGGGCGGAGACGGGTCTTTTACCGACAGGTGGGTATTGTCTGAATTGGATAGCCTGTATGGCATCGGTTTTCTCAGTGCCAATAACCTGCAACTGGCTCATGATCGCGTTACTTCGCGCACTGCGGTAGACGATAACGAAATCGCCAAATACGACGAGGGCATTCGCGAATGGTGTTTGTGTGATGGTGAGTATTTCTACCGCGAGAACGAGCAGACGGCACAATTTGCGTTACGCGATTTGAATACTGGCGCTGATCTGGTCTGCGCGGACCCGCAGGACTATCGCACGCGCTATGGTGCGCTGCTCGACGATTCGGCGTATAAGAATATGCAGGGGCAGGAGACGTCGGCCGATGAGGCGGCGATTCTGCAGAAACGGCTTAGAGATTTGGGTTATATCCAATAAGCACCGGCACAGCGCCGATTCATCAGGAGACAAATATGGATAGAACACGGATTGGCATTATCGGTTGCGGCGGCATGGCCCGCTCCCACGCTTTGCGTTTTGCGGAAGTACTCGACCGTATCGAGGTGGCGGCTGTCGTCGACATTGAACAGGACAAGGCTGAGGCGGTGGCTGCAGTGCTGGACAATACCCCGATCGTCGAGACGGATTATCAGCGGGTATTCGAACATATCGACGCGGCGCTGGTGGTTCTGCCGCACCATCTGCACCACGAGGTGACGCTGGCCTGTTTGCGCGCTGGCAAACACGTGATGGTTGAAAAGCCGATGGCCAATAGCGAGGCGGAATGCATAGAAATGATCGCCGAGGCACAAGAGCGCGGATTGGTGCTGATGGTCGCCTATTGTATGCGCTATCATCCATTGGTGGTCAAGATGAAGGAGCTGATTGAGCACAAGGTCTATGGCGAGGTGTTCCAGCTTTCAATCTGGACCGAACAGCTCACGCGCTATGTCAAAGGGCATTGGGCGCATTCGGCTACAACATTGGGCGGAGGGCAGTTTTTCAGCCACGGCTGCCACTATATCGATTTGATGCTGTGGATGATGGGGCGGCCGGTGCGCGGTAACCACTACGGCACGAACCTCTGTACGCCCTGGATGGAGAAAGAGGGCACGAGCAATGCGACGATCGAATTCGAGAGCGGAGCACTCGGTTATCACTTCGGTACCTGGGGCGCCCAAGGTTCGCGGCTCGGTTATGCTTTCCACGCGCATTGCGAGCGGGGCATGCTCGAGATCGATTTGGCGCAGGGGAAATTGATGGCGCATACGCGGGCCGAAGAGCACGAGGCCGGTAAACTGGTCAGCCACCAGCGCGAAGAGATACTGATGGAGGCCAAAAATGCCAAACACACCGAGTTGGAGATGGCGCACTTTGTCGACTGCATCGAGACCGGGGTTACGCCTTTGACTGATTCGATCGGCAGTTTAGAGGGGTTGCAGGTGATTTGGAAGCTCTATGAGGCGGAGGAACGGCATGAGATGGCCGATTTGCGTGGGTTGGGGTTGGGGACTTGGGCGCTGGGGGACTGACCGCGCCGGGGATTTTTAATAGTCCCCGGGCCGTCGTCACGACCACTTTTCCGGCCGCACCCTGCGAGGCCCTTTTGCCCCGCACCACCCTTAAAAATCCCCGGCGTGGCCACCCCCTTCGCAGGTTAGCTGCTTGTGTCCTCGTGATACCGAAAAAACACTCGGCGCGATCAGTCCTCCACCGGGGCAATGTCCAGATTAATGAGATGGGTGTCGATTGGTAACATGCCTAGGAGCCGGAGATTTTAAGAGTGTTGTCTAGTCTAGGACGCGCTCTTGTCCTGATGAAACCTCATCCAATTGCGCCCTTTCTTCTGCCGTAATCGACCAACCCACCGCACCTACATTGTCTTCCATATGTGCGACGGTATCGCCGCCGGTGATCGCCATGTTCACCTCGGGGTGCGAGAGCACCCAGTTGATAGCGGTTTGCGCGGGGGTTTTGCTGTGTGCGGCGGCGATTTCACGCAATAATTCGAGTGTCGCCTGCGCGGTCGCGTTCATTTCTTTGGCGAGGTGGCCGGCGCGTACTGTGGCGTAGAGCGTGCCGGATGGGGCGGCTTGTCCAATGGTATAGGCTCCCGACAACAGACCGACGCCCAATGGGCTATAGGTCATCACGCCGAAACTCTGGTCGCGTTGCGCCGGCCACATCTCCCTTTCGAGTTCGCGGTTGAGCAGGTTATACGGGTTCTGGATGCAGATCAGTGGATCCAAACCCGCCCGGTCCTGTATCCAGCGCGCCTTGAGCACTTGCCAGGCTTGGAAGTTGGAGACGCCGATATAACGGGTTTTACCGGCTTTTATCAGGTCGTCCATGGCGCGCAGCGTTTCGTCGAGCGGGGTATCGGCGTCGTAGCTGTGTAGGATATAGACGTCGACGTGGTCGGTGTCGAGCCGGGTGAGGGTGCGGTCGATTTCGCGCATGATATGGTAGCGTGACAGCCCCGAGTCGTTAGGGCCGGTCCCGATGCGGCTACAGACTTTTGACGAGATGACGAGGTCGTCGCGGTGGCGTTTGAGCACGCGCCCGAGGATTTCTTCGCAGGTGCCCGCGTTTTTGTGGTCGTCTTCGAGCCCGTAGACATTGGCGCAGTCGATGAAGTTGATGCCTAGCTCGATGGCGCGTTCGATGACGCGTTCGGCTTCATCGGGGTCGGCTTGGCCACGGAAGCCGAGGCCGAAGGCGAGGCGGGACACTTTCAGGCCGGCAGTACCGAAATTGACGTAGTCCATGGGGCAGCTCCTTAATTCAATGTGGTGGAAACGACGAGGCCAACAAAGAGCAGAATAACGCTATGGAAAATGCACTTTACGCGTAGCGCGGATGGCGCGCGATAAACTCGGTATTGGCGCCTGCATCGCCGCGCATAAGGTAGATCGGACGGGTGGAAAAATGCGTTTGGTAGTGTGCCGAGCCGCTCTCCTTGCTCGTCGAGCGGTCCCACAGCGACGAGGCGGGCATAAAACGCAACACATAGGCTGCGCGGCGTTTGTCGGAGCGGTTGGGTTGGGAGCCGTGCACGAGGAATACGTCGTGCAGCGAGAATTCTCCGGCGCGCAACTCGTCGTCCTTCGCTGTGCCCGCGTCGAAATAGGCCTCTTCGGTCACCTGATTGAGCACCAGATCTTCGCGCTCGTCCTGTCGGTGCGGGAAGAGTTCGGCATTTTTGTGTGAACCGGGTACATAGCGCATACAGCCATTCTCGCTGGTGACATCGTCAATGGCGAGCCATACCGAGCAAGTCTTCAAGGGGGTGATCGGCCAGTATTCGCCGTCCTGGTGCCAGGGCACTTCGAGACCGGTGTATGCCGGTTTGCAGAAAAACTGCCCGCCCCAGAGGATGATGTCGGAACCCAGGACCGCGGCCACGCAGTCGACGATCTCAGGGGTGCCGGCGATGGCCAGCCACTCGTCGGTGATTGCTTCGGGCAAGCCGTTCCAGCCGGGCAGATAGGGGCAGACGATGCTCTCGGGCGGCTGGCCTTGGGTTGCGACCAGCGTGCTGTCGGTCAGAGCGCGCATGCGCCGCATGGTCTGCTCGGGCAGACGGCAATCGGGTTTGACCAGGCCTTCTTCGGCGAAGGTCTGCATTTCCTCCGGACTCAGTTTAGCCGTCATACTTTTTGCTCCCGGGCATAGGCCGCGATTTCATCCAACGAAATGAAGCCCAGCTGTATCATATTGATCTTCAGGTCGTCCAAAAGAATCTCAACTGCGTGGTTCCCGCCGTAGCGGCCTAAGGCCGCCGCGCCGTATATAAAGGCGCGACCGAGGAAGACGAAGTCCGCGCCGAGTGCCAGTGCCCGGACGATATCGAGACCGGAGCGAATACCGCTGTCGAAAAGGACGGGCGTGCGGCCGTTGACCTGGCGCACGATGGGCGGCAAAAGGTCTATTGCTGCCGGTGCGCCATCAAATTGCCGGCCGCCGTGGTTGGAGACCTGGATCGCGTCGATGCCGATCTCAATGGCCTTTTCTGCGTCCTCCGGGTGGTGGATGCCCTTGGCGACGATTGGCCCCTGCCATTCCTCGCGGACTTCCTTGAGATAGTCCCAGGAGAGGGTACCGCTCATTTTTTGTGCGACGAACATGGCGGTCGTGGCCATATTAGATGATTGCGCGTACTTCTCCATGATGCGTAGTTTCGGCAGGCCGGCTTTCAGTGTATGCAAGGTCCAGGTCGGGTTGCAGAAGGCTTCGTAGACGAAGCGGGCGGTGATTCGGGGCGGCATATGCAGGCCGGCGCGGGTCTGTCTTTCGCGACGACTTGGCGCCGGAGTGTCGACGGTTACTGCCAAGGTAGTGAAGCCGGAATCCCGCGCCCGCAGCAACAAATCCCGGCGTACTTCGCGGTCACGCGGTGGATAGAGCTGGAACCACCCCATATCGCCTACGAGTGGCCCGATGGTCTCCGGCGTCTGGGTGGCGACGGTGCTCAGGCAATAGGGGATCGAATAACGGGCGGCCGTCTCGGCGAGAATGCATTCGGCACGCGGCCACATCAGACCGGCCAGGCCGACCGGGGCGATGCCGAAGGGGGCATGGTATTGACGGTCGAACAAGCGCGTCGACATATTGGGCTTCAGCTCGCCTTTGAGCAGTCTTGGCACCAGGGTGACGTTCGCCATCCCCTCTATATTCCTTGCTACCGCGTGTTCATCTGTTGTGCCGCATTCGAGGTATTCGCGGGCCACATGCGGCATTCTTTTTAGCGCTCTTCGCCGTAGGTCGCTGATGGCCGGGTAGCGATTCACCAACTCGGACATATGTTTGTCGCTCATAAACCGTACTGCTCCATCCTCTCGGGTGTCGAACGGTTATATAGTACGCGCGGGCGGCAGTTGCGCGCAACTGCCGCCCGCCGGTTTCGCCGAGCGGCTATTTTACAATTTTACAGTGAAGTAATATGTTCAGCAGAACGCGTTTCGCCGATGCGGTGAGGCGATTATTTCATTTTTGCGATGGGAAACGATCTATGAGAATGCTGGTCGCGCTAGCATGCGCGTCGTCGTTGTTTTGTATGGGGTGCGGTGACGATACGGCCTTGGGCAACGGCAATACAAACGGCGATTGCGCAAGCAGTGTGCTGGCCGGCGATTATACTATTCGCTCGGCGGAGGAGGCCATCGCGTTGGAGCGCAAAGGCGGTTGTAATTATACCATCGCAGGAAATCTGGAGATCACCAGAATGCAATTGCGCATCTTTGAGCATTTGAACGAGCTCGGCGCGGTGGGTGGCGATATCAATATCTACGACAATGAAGAGCTGGAGAGCTTTGAGGGTTTGGGCGATCTGGCGATGGTGGGCGGCGATGTCAATATCTACGACAACGAAGTGCTGAAGAATCTGGAGGGTTTGTCTTTCCTGCAGAATGTTAGCGGCAATGTCAATGTCTTCCGCAACGAAAAGTTGGCCAATATTGACGGTTTGTTCAAGCTCGAGATGGTCGCGGGCGATGTGCGTGTCAACAACAACAATAAACTGCTCCAGATCGATGGCCTATTCGGCCTGGTCGCCGTCACTGGCAGCCTCGTTATCGAATTCAACCCGTCGATCGAACTGATCGAGGACCTGTCGAACCTGCGCACAGTCGGTGGCGATCTGACCATCGGCAACAATCTCCGCTTGGAGAAGATCGAGGATATGTCGGGTTTGCAGGAAGTCGGCGGTAATTTGGACATCGGCGAGAATGCGCGCTTGGATATGATTGAAGACATGTCGGGGCTTGGCGGCGTTGGCCAAGACTTGAATATTTTCAGCAATCAGCGCTTAACCAGCCTCGTCGGCCTGGCCAATTTGGCTTTGGTTGGAGGCAACCTCAATATCTACAACAACGAGAAATTGACCGACCTCGAAGGGCTGGAAAGCCTGGTGCAGATCGGCAAAGACCTCAATATCTACGACAACGAGAAATTGGCTGATCTAATCGGCCTAGCGAATCTCGTCACCATCGGCGCGAAGGTGTTTATCGTCGAAAACACCAACCTACCTACGAGTGAGGCCCTGGGCCTCGCCGATCGCGCCGCAGTCGGCGAGGTATCGATTCTCAACAACAAAAACTAATCCAACCAACACAGCACCCGCACCCACTGCTCTCACATCTATAAATAGCCGAAATCACTGAAGTTTCCGAGGTCTGGTCGTGGTGTGCGACGCAGGGTGTTTATCGGGGTGGTTGGGCGGTAAGAGGGCCTGGCCGGGTAAGGCGGGGGAGAGTGGGCGCGAAGGCGCCCCGAGGAGCGACGGCCCGGGGGACTAAAAACACTCGGAGACGCGCACCACGACCAAGCCATTCCCCCATCTTTCTAGCTTAATATTCGATACGGTAAGAAGGATAATAGAGCCGTATCACCCGCTGCCTTCGACGGTACTACTCCTCCATACCCGTAATAATTCGCTCCACTACCTCGACCGAAGTCTGCTTGGGATCGATATCGTCGGCGACGACGCGACCGTGGCGCAGCACGACAATACGGTCGACGACTTGGAAGACGTGGTGGATATTGTGGGCGATAAAAATACAGGAGTGCCCCGAATCGCGGGCGTTGCGCACGAAACGCAGCACACCCTGCGTCTCGGCGACACCGAGGTTGTTCGTCGGTTCGTCGAGGATGATCAGTTCGCTGTCGAAATACATTGCGCGGGCGATGGCTACCGATTGCCGCTCGCCGCCCGATAGTGAGCCGATTGGGGTGGTCGGGGGGATGTCTTTTTCGATGCCAACTTCCTTGAGCAGACTGCGGGCGACCTCGCCCATGGCGTCTTGGTCCATCCAACCGAGAAAGGCGGGGCCTTTCAGCGGTTCGCGGCCGAGAAAGAGATTGCGCGCGATAGACAATTCGGGCACGAGAGCGGAGTCCTGGTAGATCGTTTCTATGCCTTGGCTGATGGCGTCGGAGGTGCTGTTGATAGAGACTCGCTCGCCGCGTATTGCAATGGTGCCGCTGCTGGCCGGTACGGCGCCGGAGAGGATCTTGATCAGGGTCGACTTACCGGCGCCGTTGTCGCCGAGCAGGCCAATGATCTCGTGCTCGCCGACGGTCAGGTCGACTTCTTCGAGCGCGTGTACGGGGCCGTAGGACTTGCTGATGCCTTGCATCTGAATGAGCGCGGTCATCGCTCAGCTTCCTTCCTGGTGTCGGCGATCGAGCCATGAGTGCAGGGCCATCATGGCGAGGATGATGGTGCCGATGAAGATGTTGTAGGCCAGGCCCGGCACGCCGATCAATACGATGCCGTTGCGCATCAGGCGCAGGATGAAGATGCCGAGCACTGTGCCGACGATAGTGCCGCGGCCGCCGGTAAGGGCGGTGCCGCCGATTACGACCATGGCGATGACCTCAAGCTCGTAACCGGTGCCGCTATTCGGGTTGGCGGCGGCGGTGCGGATCGAGCTGATGATACCGGCGAAACCCGCCATCGCGGCGGAGAGCATAAATAGCTTGATTTTGGTGCGGTTGACGTCAACCCCGCGGGCGCGCGCCGCGTTGGCATTGCCGCCGGAAGCCTGGATCCAGTTGCCGGTCATGGTCCGCGTCAATAAAATGCCGAGTAACACGGCGGCGGCGATAAACCACAACAGCGACATGTGCAGTTTCAGGCCGGCGACGGTGAAATCGCCGACGAGCAGTTGGGCCAGGTGTAGGTCTTTGGCGTTCCAGGTGCGTTGCGGAAAGCCATTGGTGACGTACAGAGCGGTACCGCGCACGACCAATAACATGCCGAGCGTCACTAGAAAGGAGGGTATTTTCAAGCGGGTCACGAAGAGGCCGCTGATCAGCCCGATGCCCAATGCGGTGGCCAAGGTGATGGCGAAGCTGATTTCGATCGAAGCGACGCCGGTGTTATAGAGCGTCCACATCAGCACTGGGCTGAAGCCGAAGAGGGAGCCGACGGAAAGGTCGAACTCGCCCGAAGTCATCAGCAAGGTCATCGCAAGGGCGATCAGCCCCAACTCTACCGTAAAGGCCAAGGTATTGCTGATATTGCGCAGTGACAGGAAGGCCGGATTGAGTTCCCAGAAGATGAGGACCATCGCGAGTAAAAGCACGAATGGCCCGAATTCGGGTTTGGATACTATTCTTTTGGCGAAAGCCGGCATGCTTATTTGCCCGATAGGATGTCGTCGTAGATTTGTGCCTTGTCGGCTTCGTAAAGCGCGCCGGTGGTGATATCGAAGCCCGGCGGGATGCCGCTCGACGCCATGGCGGCCAGCGTCAATGCCATATAGCTGGTCGCTTGCGGGTCCTGCCACTGGGCCGCGTTGACATAACCGAGCAGCACTTCCTGGGTGGTGTCGAGGGAGTTGCCCCAACCGATGACGGGGATTTCGCCCGGGGCGATGCCGCACTGGTCGAAGACGCGTTTGATACTGCCGGTGACCAAGTCGCCGAGGCCGATGATCGCGTCGACCTTGTCGTAGTTGGCGGTCATATAGTCGACCATGCGGGTGATGACCTCGCCCTGGTCGAGTGTCGCGTCGGTGATCTCCCAGGTGATGCCGAGCGGTTCGAAGACGCTGGCGATGCCCTGTTCTTCGAGTACGCCATAGGACGCACCGATGACTTCGACCGGTAGCCAGACGAAGTCGCCGGTTTTGACCAGCTTCTTGTCGACTAAATACTGGGCCCATTGCCGCCCATAATCAATCAAGTCGCCGCCGACATAGGCGTCGAAGTTGGCGGTGGGGTCGGGAGTGTTCATGTTGACGATGGGGATGCCGAGCTCATTGGCTTCTTCGGTCACCTGGATCAAGCTGCCCGGGTCGGGGCTGCTGGTGACGATGCCGTCGGCGCCGGCGGCGATCGCGATGCGCAGGGTTTCTTGTTGCGCGGCGACGTCGCCGTTGTGGAAGGAGGTATTGACCCGATTGCCGGTGTCCGCGGCCCACTGCTGCGCGCCGGCGAGAAAGTAAGTCCATACCGGATCGGCGGGCGAGCCGTGCGCGACCCAGTAAAAGGTTTTGGCGGTTACTTCGGTCACAAAAAGAGTGGCGCCCAGCGTTAGAGCAATAACTAGAGCGGTTAATTTATTCAGCATCGGTGGTTCCTTTTTCGTTAGTGGCGAGCTGTTGCCGGACATCGGCGAGGATTTCCAGCGCGCGCAGGCCGGCGGCCGGGTCAAATATGCGCATATTGGCGATGAGTTCGTCGGCCTTGGTCTGTTCTATGAGATGGGCTAGCCCTTTGCGTACGGTTTCCGCCTGGCCGACAAAGGAGTAGGTCAGTTTGTGTTCGACGGCGGGGCGTTCGGCCGGGGTCCAGTATTGCTCGATATCGTCGATGGGCGGGCCTAAGGGCGCGCGTTTGCCTCGCACCATATCGACAGACTGCGTCTGTTGCGAAGTGAAGAGGTGGCGGGCTTCTTGGTCGGTGTCGGCGGCGACGACATTAACGCCGACCATCGCGTAGGGGCGGTCGAGGTGCTCGGACGGTCGGAATTCTTTGCGATAAGCGTCGAGCGCATGCAGCAGGTAGTCCGGTGCGAAGTGGGAGGCGAAGGCGTAGGGCAGACCGAGCATGCCGGCGAGTTGCGCGCTGAAAAGGCTCGATCCCAAAAGCCAGACAGGCACGTTTAGTCCGGCGCCCGGCACGGCGAGCACGGCTTGTTGTGCTTCGGGTGTTTTGAAGTAGGATTGCAATTCGACGACGTCTTGTGGAAAATCGTATTCGTTGCCCGAGTGCGCTCGGCGCAAGGCGCGTGTAGTGAGTTGGTCGGTACCCGGTGCGCGGCCGAGCCCTAGGTCGATGCGACCGGGGTAGAGTGATTCCAAGGTGCCGAATTGCTCGGCTATTACTAAGGGCGCGTGGTTCGGTAGCATGACGCCGCCCGAGCCGACGCGGATCGTTTGGGTCGCTCCGGCGACATGGCCGATGAGCACGCTGGTCGCTGAGGAGCCGACGCCACCCATATTGTGGTGTTCGGCGATCCAGTAGCGGTGGTAGCCGAGTTTTTCGGCGTGTTGGGCTTGTGTGCGCATCTGCTCGAAGGCATCTGCGGCGTTGGCGCCTTGGCGGATGGGTGCTAAGTCGAGGATGGAGAAGGGGATCATATGTTGTCCGTATGTCGGAGTTTGATGTAGACGGGCAGACCGAGGGTATTCCCCTTCGCTCATTCTCACCTCGCTCCTGCGAGGTTCCGGGGATTGTAAAGCCGTTCACGGGAATCCCCTCGGACGGCCCTCTGCTACTGTATAGGTATTAGTTAAATCCTATATGGATAATTTTGCTGCTTGACGCTCTAAATCCTTCATTCGTGTTCTTAAAAATGACCAGATCAATATAGGGGGCGGCTTCTTGCCTTCCAAGTAGGGATGAGAAAGCCATCCGGTTTGCGTTGTTTTTAAATGGGCTTGCCTACTTGACCATATTGATAAAATGGTTCTTTGTAATTATTTGAGTTTTTTTATGGGAGAATGGTGGATTGATTTGAAAATGATCAATTATGGATCCCAACGATAACCACCAAAGTTTCCGAGGTCCGGTCGAGGGGTGGCCTCGTAGTGGCTGCTATCCCAGATGGTACAGGAAGTGAAGTCTGGAATAGCTCTCGGGGGATCGCAGGATTGCGCCCCGAGCTGCCGCAGTCCGCTAATCCTAAGGATTCAGCGACATGAGCGAAGAGGCCCTTTCTCGAGCAAGCCGGTCACGCACGGTTTAAGTCGCTAATATTAGATCTTATTAAGGAAGACGGAATAGCATTGGAATTTATACCCGGTCAACGCTGGTACAGCCTTACAGAACCTGAACTTGGCCTCGGCCTAGTCGAAGCCGTCGAGGGCCGTCAGGTCGTTATGGCTTATCCGGCGCGCGATGTGGTGCGCCGTTACGCGACGGGAGATCCTCCGTTGGCCCGGGCGCAGTTGATGGCGGGTCAGCGCGCGCGCAGCCTGAGCGGGGTTGATTTCCGTATTGAGGAGGTCGCCGAAGAAGGGCCGCTATTGGTGTATCACGGCGAGGGCCAGCAGATGGGCGAGGCCGAGCTCGACGCCGAGTTGGATGTGGTCACGCCCGAGAATCGCTTGTATAATGGCCAGGTTGATGATTATCGGCTCTTTGACCTGAGGCATGACGCGCTGGCGATACGCCATCGGATGCTGGCGTCGCCGATACGCGGCTTCCTCGGGGGGCGGATTCGACTCTTTGACCATCAGCTGTCGATTGCCCGAGAAGTTTGCCAGCGCCATACTGTGCGGGTATTGCTCGCCGACGAGGTCGGTTTGGGCAAGACGATCGAGGCGTTGTTGGTTTTGCATCGGCTGTTGTTGACCGGCCGAGTCGAGAATGCGCTGATCCTGGTGCCGCCGGCGCTGGTGCACCAGTGGTTGGCCGAGGCCTATTTGCGTTTTAATCTGATTCTGCGGGTGATGGGGGAAGAGACGTATGAAGGCGGCACGATTGATGTCAAGAGCGAGGATTTGCCCGAGCAATTGCTCGACGCCCAGCTCTTTATCTGTCCGCTCGGCGTCGAGGTCGGTGAATCCTTCGTGCAAAGTCCGTGGGATATAGTCATCGTCGACGAGGCGCATCACCTGCAACCAGAGAGCGCCGAGTTTGCGTTGGTCGAGCAATTGGCAGCCAAGACAGAACATGTCATTTTCTTGAGCGCGACACCCGATCGCGACGGGGAGAAAGCACATTTTCAGCGACTGGCTTTGCTCGATCCGGCGCGTTTTCACGATTTCGACGTCTATAACAACGAGTCGGCGCATTATCGCGAGTTGGCGACGGTGGCGGAGCGTTTGGCGGAGGGTGAGCCGTTAGCGGCGGAAGACCATGTCTTGCTGGAAGAGCGGCTGACGGAGGTCGACTTCGATGCGTTGTCGACGATTCAGGGCAAAAGGAAATTGCTCGCGCGCCTGCTCGATTTGCACGGGGTCGGCCGAGTGATGTTCCGCAATGTGCGGGCGCGGATTCCCGGTTTCCCGCGTCGGTCGCTACAGGTGGCCGAATTGGCGGGCGGCAACGTTGAGCGGTTGCGGCGGGAGTTTCTCGCCGATATCGCTCGCGATGATTCTTTTCGTTTTGTCGGCGCGCAAGTGGATCCGCGCACGAGTTGGCTCGCTAATTTTCTGGCGGAGCATTCGGGTGAGAAAGTGCTGGTGTTGTGCGCCGACCGCGCCAAGGTCGAGGCTTTTTACGAGGCGCTGGTCACGCCAAAGCGCAAGATCGCGCGTTTTCACGAGGCGATGGGGACCATCGAGCGGGATCGTCAGGCGGCGTGGTTCCTTGAAGAAGACGGCCCGCAGGTCGTGATCAGTTCGGCTATTGGTGCCGAGGGGCGCAACTTTCAGGTGGCGCGGCATCTGGTATTGCTCGATTTGCCCTTGGACGCCGATCGCTTGGAGCAGTCGATCGGCCGGGTTGACCGCATTGGCCAAGGGGTTGAAGTGCATATCTACCCGCTGGTCGTGACGGGTACTCCGCAAGCTCGTTTGTGCTGTTGGTATACAGAGGCTCTGGCGGTGTTTGATCGACCTTGGCACGGCTCGCCGGTGATTGGCCGTGAATTCGGCGCTGTATTAGTGGAAGCATTGCTCGCTGCAGATGAACAGGCGATTGAGAGTCTGATCACAAAGGGGAGAAAGCGCAACGCAGAGATCGTCGCTGAGTTGGAGACCGGCCGCGATCGTTTGTTGGAGTTGACGTCTTTTGACCGGGACGCGGCCAGGCATTTACAAGGGCAGATTGCCGCGGTCGAAAAGGGTGATGATCTTGAGTCATTTATGGTGGTGGCTTTCGAGCGGGGCGGGCTCGATGTTGAAGATCTCGGCGAGCGTAGCTATATCGTGCGTGCCGGCATGGACTATCACCGTCCTTTTCCGGGCTTTGTCGGTGAGGAGATGCTCGTAACCTTTGACCGCAATATCGCTCTGTTACACCCCGATCGCGCGTTGCTGACCTGGGATCACCCGATGGTGCGCGACGGTGTCGACGGTTTGTTGGCGCATGAGATCGGCAATGCCGGTATCGCCAAGTTTATCGGTGGCGCGCCGGGCTTGTTGCTCGAAGCGCTCTATGTCGCCGAGCCGACGATCGCCCAACATCTGCGCGCCGATCGCTTTTTGCCGCCGACGCCGCTGCGGGTGATGGTCGATATGAGCGGCGATGAGGTGGCGCTTGATACAGGGGATGTACACCGTGGATTAGAGCCGGTCGACAGCGCGGTGCTCGCTTCGCCTCAGGTGGCAGAGCTTTTGCCGGGGTTGTTGGAGCAGGCTCGGAGCATTGCCGTCGAACGTGGGCCAGAGGTCGCGGCGGCGGCGCGGAAGGTTATGCACGAGGAGTTACAGCCGATCGTTGCGCGGTTGCGTGAGTTGTCTAAGGTTAATCCGTCCGTTGGCGAAGAGGAAATCGCCGCGGCCGAAGGGGAGTTGGCGGCGCTCGATGAGGGGTTGCAGGGGGTGAGGGTGCGACTCGACGGGTTGCGGTTGATTTTAGTCGAGTAATATGGTGTAACGTCTGCAAGAAAGTGCAATCGATGATCACACTTGATGATATACGGGCGGCGCAGAAACGACTGGACGGCGTCGTGGTCAAAACCGGGTTGGTGCCCTGGTCGGACAGCGCCGAAGGCGAACAGTGGTATCTCAAACCAGAGGGCTTGCAGCCGATCGGCGCGTTTAAATTGCGCGGTGGCTACAACAAGATCGCGACGCTCTCCGATGAGGAGCGGTCCCGTGGGGTGATCGCGTTGTCCAGCGGCAATCACGCGCAGGGCGTGGCCTATGCGGCGCGCTCGTTGGGAATCCGCGCGGTGATTGTGATGCCGGCCCGGGCGCCGGAAATTAAACGACTGAAGACCGAGGCGATGGGAGCCGAGGTGGTGTTGCTGAGCGAGGGTGGTGAGGAGGAGTGGCGCGCGCACGCCGAAGCGTTGGCGGCGGAGCAGGGGTTGGTGATGGTAGCGCCGTTTAACGACGAGACGGTTATCGCAGGTAATGGCACCTGCGGTTTGGAGATCCTCGCCGCGGTGCCGGATGTCGATATGGTATTGGTGCCCATTGGCGGCGGCGGGCTGATTAGCGGGGTCGGCGCCGCGCTAAAGATGAGTCGGCCGGAGATTAAGATCATCGGGGTTGAACCGGACTTGGCCAATGACGCACAGTTGAGTCTGCGACAGGGCAAGTTGGTGGCGTTGCCGATCGAACAGACCAAGCAGACGGCAGCCGATGGCATGCGGGCGACGCAATTGGGCGATATCACCTATCGCTATATACGCGAATATGTCGACGATATTATTACGGTCAACGAGCATGAGATTCGTGCCGCCGTACGGACTTTGGCGCTGGACAGTCGCCTGGTTGCCGAACCCAGCGGAGCGGTGCCGGTCGCCGCGCTGCTCAACCGGCGCGACGAACTGCCGGCGGCGAAGAAGATTGTCGCGGTTATCAGCGGTGGGAATATCGACCCGCAGTTATTGGCAGATATTCTGCAAGGGGCTTGATCCTTTACAAGATGAATTTATTCGTCTGATACCCCAGGAAGATATATAGAGAAGTCGCGATGAAGAGCATCGTCAACGCAAACTCCACCCGTGGACTTGTCGGACGGCGGAAGAGGTTAAATAGCAATAAAGGTGCTATGGCATAACGGGGTTCGACGACCCACGAAGGCATGAGGTAGAGCAGGGCAAGCGGGTAGGGCAGCAATAATTCCTGGCGATGCAGCTTAGTCACCGCGATGGACAGTGCGGCGTATATGACGCAGAGGCCGAAGCAGAGCGTGAGCCAAGCGGATGCGGTGAAATAGTGCAGGAGATTATTGCGGGCGAGCAGGCGATTGTCGTTGAAGGGGTAATCAACCTCAAAGGTGAAGAAGATTTAGGCGAGACAGAGTGCGAAAAAGGGAAGCAGCGAGCGCTTGTTATTTAACAGACCAAAGATCTTAGCAGCATTGGTGATGTTGAGCGGCAAAAAGAGCAAGAAGACGTAAAAGAGCGAGAAATACACATTGCTTAAGTGCAGCGTATAGGACGGGTGGGCGTGCTCGACAGCCATCGCGACTCCACCACTGATAATGACGAACGTCGTGAAGGCGATCCCGCCCAAGAGCACGACCACGTTGTCTTTTAGTGCTGTAGCGAGATGCATTCCCCGCAGGTCGAAGCGGTATCTTCTCCACAATACAAAGAGCCCGACGGAGACCACCCAGATAATGTTGTTTTGCCGGACATTGTATAGGCTAATACGTCTTGTTGCGATAAATTGCGAAAGGGAAAGCTGATCAGTTCGCCCTCGGTGACGCGGCCGGTATAGTGCCGTTGCGCGGTGAATTATTTGCTGATGTCCGCGTCGAAATATATGGCGTAGAAAATTGCCGCCAACGAAAATAAGAACGCCATATCGTATTTGTATCGCACGACTTTGGATAGGGCCCTAGCTAACCGAGGGCTTGGTATTGATTGGGGTCGGGGTCTACATCCGGCAGCCCCAGGCTGTCCCAGAAATTCGTATGCGTAAAAGGCGTTTGGCGAAAATCGGGAATGGGGACAGGCGCACCACCAAGGTTGGCCGATTTATTGGCCAGGATGCCAGGTAGGGTGTATTCGATGGCGCGATAGACGTCGATCGGGGCGGGGGCACCAGCGAGGATTGCGCGCGTGAAATGGCGGGCGGTTTTCAGGTCGGCGCCGCCGTGGCCGGCGGAGGTGTCATCGCCGTGCGCGCCCAGGCCGATGGGGATGACGTCCCAACCGTCTTTATGGTCGGCTTCGCGCGAAAAACGTCTGGCGGCCTTTTCGTAGCTGAACCATTCGACGCCACCTTCGATACCAAAGATCCGGTAGCGATGTTCGGACGGGCGCCGTGTGTTGAGTGTGACCATAATTTTGATCAGGGTGCCTTTGGCGGTCTCGAATAAGGCGATCTGGCCGTCGGAGCGCATCGGAGCGTCAGAGCTGTGGCAGGGGGCGCTGCGGCAGGAGACGGAGATGCATCGGTCGTCGAGGACTTCGAGCAAGGGGCCTAGGTCGTGGGTGAGGTATTGGATGGGCGGCTGGTCGGCACGCCAGATCGGTGTGGCATCGCGATGGCCGGCCGCACGCGCCGCGGTGGGCGATAGGCGGCTACCGTCTGGACGCATGAGCGTTGCGGGCAAGTGGTGGATGTACTCGCCTTCGGCGATGGAGATGGGGCCGAAGCGGTCGGCAGCGATCCATTTGCGAAAATAGCGGAAGAAATCCCAATAACAGGTGTTTTCGGCGAGCATATAGGTCTTGCCGGTGTATTCGACGGTTTCGCCCAGTCGCATGCATTCTTGTTGCGTATAGGCGCCGGGCACTTCGCTGAGCACATGGCAACCGGCGTTGAGTGCTAGGCAAGCGTGTTCGACCTGTAGTTTGCCATTTGTCGCGACCATGATGGCGTCGGGGCGCAGAGCGAGCAGTTCGTCGAATTCGTTGAGCACGGGCGTTGAAGCATCAGCAGCGGCGATGTGTTCTTGTGCGCGTTCGCGCAGCAGGGGGAAGCGATCGCAGGCGCCGATGACTTCGGCTTCTGGCAGGCTGAGGAAGTTTTTTAGGTGGGTGATGCCGCGGCCGAGGCCGAGAATACCGATGCGAAGTTTGTCCATTTTTGTTGGGTCCCCAGACTTAGGTGGGACGGGCTCTTCGAGGGAATTTCGTTCGCTCATTCTCGCCCGCCATACCTGGCGGGCTCGGAGGGGCGATCTGATCCGATTTTGCAATCCTGCAAAATCGGGACCGCAAGCCGCTCAGGGAATACGCTCGAAGAGCCCTCCGCTACTTCAGTGGTTTTCGCTATGAACTACAAAGTATATAGCTTTCATCGGTTTAGAGAAAAGCAGCAACTTGGTGGTGAGGAATTGCTTGAGTATGTTTTCTGCTGTCGTAGGAGAGAATACGGCAGCCATTTATAACATCCAGGTAAGATAAATTCTATGAACACAGTCGACCTGTCTTTTGAGATAGAAGATATTACGGCCTTCCACCTCGCCTTCACCGACCAGCCCGGTTATTGGGAAGACTATCGAGGGGGAGGGGCGGCAGCGGCGGAATCCGCGCGCTTTGAGTTTCGCGAGGGGTGGCAGACGGTGTATCCGCGTAGGGTCGAGGCGATGTTGTTGCGGGTAACTCTCAAAGATGGTACGGTAGGGTGGGGTGAGTCGAATACGCCGATTGGACCCGAGGTTACCGCGCTTGTCTGCGAGCGGCTGGTGTTGCCGATGGCCAAGGGGCGGCTTTTTGGGGATCCGCAGGTGCTGTGGAATTTTCTTTACGATGCGCAGCGTGGACGGGGGTATGCGGCTGGATTTTATTTGGACGCGCTAGCCGCGTTGGATATTGCGGTTTGGGACGCGTTGGGTAAGCGGGCGGATAAGCCGTTGGCCGCTTTGCTCAGCGATTCGCCGCGGCAATCCATTCCAGCTTATCTGTCCGGTTTGCGGCAGGCGAGTTTGGCGGGGCGAATAGAGGCGATGAATGATTGGGCGGATAGGGGGTTGCGGGGGATCAAGATCTTTCTCGACGGGGATCTCGACGCGGGGTTGGCAGAATTGGCGGCGTTGCAGGAAGCGGGTGGTGACAAAATCGAGCAGTGGATGGTGGATACGCTGTGGATGTGTGGTGGAGATACGGCAAGGCGCGCCAAATCCGATTTTGGCAAATTGGGTGCACGTTTTTTAGAGTGTCCCTTGCAACCTGAAAATTTGCAGGGGCATCGCGAATTGTTGGTTGAACCGGGCGCACCGATTGCTCTGGGCGAGCATTTCCGCACGCACTATCAAACCGCGGCGTGGTTCGACGAGCCGCGGGCTTTGGATATCTATCAGCCCGATGTGGGGCGCACGGGGTTGAGTGATGGGTTGCGGCAGATGGCTGCGGCCCGTGCGGCCGGTATTCCGTCAACCCCGCATATGGGCAGCGGTCTGGCGGTTTTTCAGGCAGCGACTTTGCACTTTGCGGCGGTGTGCGGGGACGAGTGTTTGCAGGAGTATCAGGCGGGGCTGGCCGAGCGCGCCGCTCTGGTCTCGGAGACGGCGTGGGTTTATGCCGATGGTGGTTTCCGCTTGCCAGACCGGCCGGGGCTCGGCGTTGAGATCGATGAAGAAGCGGTCGCTCGCTATGCCGTAATGGTGTAATCGCCGGCGCGAATTTTCAATAGGAGAACCCGATGCGCATTGATCGACTCGACGTCTATTATGTCGCCATGCCATTGATCTATCCCTGGCGTACCGCGTACGGGGTCGATTACAATATTCACTCGGTGCTGGTGAAGTTGACCGGCGGTGAAGACGAGGCGTGGTCGGAAAGCACTTGTTTTTTTGCGCCAACCTATCTCAGCGAGAGTGCCGGCTCCGTTTTTTACCATGTCAGCGAGGTCTTCGGACCGCATATCGTAGGCCGCGAATACGAGACGGCGGGGGAATTGCACGAACGTTTGCAGATGTTCAAGGGCAATAGCTTTGCCAAGGCTGCGCTTGAGATTGGCTGGTGGACCTTACAGAGTAGGATCACCTGTACGCCCTTGCATCGATTACTCGGTGGCGAGACACGGGATGTGGTCGCTGGGGCCGATTTTGGTATCCAGGATTCATATGATATGCTCTTGGGCAATATTCAGCAGGCGGTGGACGCGGGTTTTCCGCGGATCAAATTGAAGGTGGCACCGGGTTGGGATCTGGAAATGTTGCAGGTGGTCTGCAAGGCCTTTCCGGCGATGACCTTCCACATCGATTGCAACTCGGGCTATACGCTGGATGACCTGCCGTTTTTCAAGGCCATCGACGATCTTGGTCTGGCCTTTATCGAGCAGCCGCTGCACTACGCCGATGTGTTAGACCATGCCGAACTGGCGAAAAAGATCCAGACGCCGATTTGCCTCGACGAGAGTATCGTCGACATCAAGGTCGCCGAACAGGCGATTCGCGTCGGGGCGTGCAAATTTATCAATATCAAACCGGGAAGAATTGGCGGGCTGACGAACGCGTTAATAGTACATGATATGGCGAAGAACGCGGGTATACCGGTGTGGATCGGCGGGATGTTGGAAAGCGCGGTTGGGGCGGCGATCTGTGTCGAACTGGCGACATTAGATAATTTCACCTATCCGGGAGATCTATTTCCCTCGTCGCGGTTCTACGCAAAGGATTTGGCCGACCCGCCCTTAGAGTTTAGCGATGGGTACTTATTTTCACCGCTTACGAACGGATTGCCCACCCCCGATCCCGAAAGGCTGGCGGCGCAGACGGTGCGATCGAAGGTGGTATTGCCCGAAGCCTAAGTCTCAGTCGCAGCTTTGCATGATCTGCTGGTAAATATCTACAGCCTGCAGGACCTGTTGGCAATCGACCCACTCGACGGCCCCGTGCGCTTGGTCGATGCTGCCCGGCCCCAAGACGATGGTGGGCACGCCACGTTCAGAGAAAGGGCTGCCGTTGGTGGCATAGGGCACGCCGGATATGGTGGCCTCGCCGAGTACTGCGCGGCAGGCCTCGGCGGCGCTGGACACGATATGTGCTTCTTCGTCAGTGCCTAACGCGGCACAGACAAAGAAGGGGTCTTCGACGGCCGCCTCTAATGCATCGTCCTCTGCTGTAGCTCGGGTGATCACTTCCTTAAATCCTTCGACAACACCTTTGGGCGTCTGGCCCGGGATCAATCGGCAGTCGATCGCGATCCGGCATTGGTCCGGCACGAAGTTGACCTGGGCGCCCCCTTTGATCGTGCCGACATTGAAGGTCGGGTTGCCGAGCAGGGGATAACTCAGTTCGGCGTATTGTGGCGAGATCTCGTCTTCGATGCGGGTGATGAGCCTGGCCATCTTGGTGATGGCATTGATACCGAGGTGCGGTTTGGCGCTGTGCGCGGCTTTGCCAGTGGCTGTCAGGTAAAAACGCACGGCGCCTTTGTGCGCACGCACCACGTCGAGGTCGGTCGGTTCCGAGATGACAGCAGCTTCGACGTCGAGGTGTTCGGCTAGGTGGTTGGTTCCGGCGAAAAAGGCCTCCTCGTCGATGGTGCCGGCGTAGAGAACGGTGCGCGGCGGTGTGATATTCGCTTCGCGCAGACGCTTGATCGCGTGAATCATCGCTGCGCCGCCGGCCTTGGTGTCACAGGAGCCACGGCCGTAGAGCAGGCCATCGCGGATATGCGGCTCGAAGGGCGGGATTGTCATGACCTCTGCTGAGGCGGTATCCATATGGCATTCAAACAATAACTTGCGTTTGGGATTCTCACCTTCGATACGGGCGATGAAGTTATGGCGGCCCGGCCGTACTTCGCTGAGCTCGTAGGGGATGTCTAGGCCGGTGAAGAACGACGATAGGTATTCGACCATGCCGCTCTCGCCCTGCTGGCCGCCAGGCAATGCCGGGTTGACGCTGTCGATGGCTACGAGCTCTTGCAGGGTCGCGATAATTTCATTGTCGCTGCGAGTCCAGGTCATGGTGTATGCTTCCTGTTAAAGAGGTCTGTTGGCGCAGATGTCGTAGGTGCCCTGCCAAGGTCGCAATTGCTCGAAGACCGCGCTGGCCGCCAGCACATTTGCGTCGCCGTAGCGCGGGCCGATAAGTTGCATGCCGACGGGTAGTTTATTGTCTACCAGCCCGGCCGGGATCGAGGCCGAGGGGTGGCCGGAGAAATTGGTGAAGTAGGTTAGGCACCAGCCAATCAGGCGGTTGACCTTTTCGCCGTTGACCGTTTGTGGCCCCAACGTATTGCCGTCGGTGGCATTTTCAACGGGCATGCAGGCCAAGGTCGGTGTCACCAAGAGGTCGTAGTCGGCGAAGACGCCCTGAATCGCGTTGAATATTTCCGAGCGGATTTCCTGGTCGCGGAAAAAATCGAGCACGCTCATATCGAAGCAGCGATCCGCCCATTCGAGAAATTCCGGGGGGAAGTCGTCGCGGTGGTCCTTGAGTAGGTCGATGCCCTGGCTTTTGAAACTCTCTAAAAACGACAGGCCGACCGGCATAATCAGCCGGCACCACAGATCGGCCAGTTCAATCTGTGAGCGTTCGATGCCGAGTTTGACTTCTTCGACCACGGCCCCCGCCTCAGAAAATGCGCTGACGGCCTTTGCGACTGCGTTGGCGACGGCCGGTTCGACGGGAAAGACATCCAAGGCCGGGCTATAGGCGATTTTCCAGCCCTTGATCGATTGCGTCGTTGTGGCGGCGAAATCAACTTTCTCGTCGAGACTATAGGGGTCGCGTGCATCGTAACCGGAAAGCGCTTCTAACGCCAGGGCGGCATCAGAAACCGTGCGAGTGATCGACCCTTCCAAAATAAAGGGCGTATCGCCGGCAAAGGCGTTGGGGCTCAACAGGGGGACGCGGCCGAACGAGGCTTTGTAGCCGTAGGTGCCGGTCCAGGCCGCCGGGATGCGGATTGAGCCGCCGCCGTCGGTGCCTTCGGCTATGGGCACCAAGCCGTCGGCCACGGCACCGGCGCTGCCGCCGGACGAGCCGCCGGTGTTTTTGTCGAGGTCGAAGGGGTTGCGCGAGGGGCCGAAGAGGTAGTTGTCGCAGGTCCCGCGCAATCCCATGGTCGGGCTGTTGGTCTTGCCGATCAGGATGGCGCCGGCCTTTTCCATGCGTTCGGCGTAGGTGCAGTAGGCGTCGGCGACGAAGTTTTTGCAGGCTCGGATGCCGCCGCAAGTGGTCACCCAGCCCGGCTTGAAATCCAAGAGGTCTTTCATTGCGGTGGGCACCCCGAATAGCGGGCCGATATCGGTGCCGGTCATCAGTTTTTCTTCCGCTTCTTTCGCTTGCGCGCGGGCGTCGTCGTAGCCATGGTAGACAAAGGCGTTGAGGCTCGGGTTGCGCGCTTCGATGCGCTCGATGGTTGCGTCGACGACTTCTACTGGCGACAGATCGCTTCGTCGGATGCGCTCGGTTAATTCTGTCGCGGACATATAGGCGAGTTCGGCGGCGAGGCTCATGGGCAGGTCTTTCGCTAAGAGGGTGCAAGTTCGGCGTCTTAAACTAACAAAAGAGCTGCTTTTGGATCAACGGACTTGATATGGATTGACGACGGTGTTCATTTGGCGATAGCGCTCATAAGGAGCCAATATGTCCACAGAAAGGACTTAGTCCACCTTATAAACCTTCTTTCTGCCCGCCGATGCGGACGCCAGGCGAAGTTGTTCCGGTTGTTGGACGAGGGTAATTACGAACGCCTTGGTGGCGACGCGATCATGGTCGCCGACGTGCGGGTGATCGTCGCGAGCCACACCCAATCGAGCGCGTCTGGAAATGGAATAAGGTTGAGGAATCGAGTAGACAGCAGGCCGCCTTGGGGAGAATTACGGGCCGGTTTTTTTTAGAAGAGGATAATGTTCATTTTTGTGATGGCATTGGCGGTCTGCCGGTCTTTTATTTCGAGGATGAAGTTTTCGCGGATCGATATTGTACTGTCGGCGGCGATCGACATACTGGTAAGCGGTGTTGAGGGAATGTGCAAGGTGCCGTCATTACCGCGAAATCGAATGGCGACATTACTTTGCCAGTCGCGGTCGAAGTTGGTGTTGGCGAAGGTGATCTGGAAGCTACCGACAGTCTCTATCGAGTTGTTGAGCGCGGTCGAGGAAAGAAAACGCCAGCGGATATCGCGGGCGTTGAAATTACTTTTCCAGGTCTGGTCGGGTTCGAGGTGTATTTGCGTGTCGAGGGGGGGCTGGTTGGCATTGGGGTCGTTCGGGTCGAGCGGCAGGTTTTCGGCGCTGCAGCCGAAGAGCGAGACCAAGGCGAAAAACGTGGATATGAGGAAATTTCTTTCGCGTATGTGTCGTGTGTTTTTCATGGATTGGCTATACTGTTGTTGCAAAGGGGCGATTCTCCCAGTGCACGGATGTGTTTCGAGGCAAGGCGAGTGGGCTTGAAAACGGCATCCGATTTTGTGTAAACTTGCCTTGTGTCTAAGTGTGAAGTTAATCACAAAACTCATCGTCGCCAGTCAATTTCGTAGCACAGATGTCGAAAAAAAAGAAAAACGAGACACTGGCGCGCGCAATTCGAAGACCAATTCCGGAGAGAAAAATGAACCGACCGAATGTGCTGCTGATCCTCACTGATGACCAGGGCTGGGGCGATCTCAGCAGCAAGGGCAATCACAATTTCCATACGCCCCGCATCGACTAATTGGCCGCTGAAGGGGCAGACTTCGACTGGTTTTATGTCACGCCGTTGTGCGCGCCGACTAGGGCCGAGATCCTCACCGGGCGCTACTATCCGCGCACGGGAGTACGCGGGGTGACCCGGCGGGCCGAATGCCTCAACCTCGATGAGACGACGCTGGGTGACGTGTTCAAGCAAGCCGGTTATCGCACCGGTTATTTTGGCAAGTGGCACAGTGGCTCGGCCTATCCTTATCATCCCAATGGCCGCGGTTTCGACGAGTTTAAAGGGTTTTGTTGCGGGCACTGGGGGCACTATTTCGATAGCACGTTGGAGCATAATGGCGAAGAGTTTAAGTCGGAGGGGTATATCACCGATTATTTTGCTGAGGCGGCGACGGATTTTATTGGCGAAGAAAGCGGAGAGCCCTTTCTCTGTTATCTCTCCTTTAATGTACCGCACAGCCCGTTCCAGGTGCCCGATAAATGGTTTGACCGGGTCAAAGACCGCGAGATCGCCCAGCGTCACCGCGACCCCGGGGATGAAGACATCGATACGACCAAATCGGTGTTGGCGATGTGCGAAAACCTCGATTGGAATGTCGGCTGGGTGCTCGACGGGCTCGACGCGGCGGGTGTGGCGGATAATACCATCGTGCTGTATCTGACTGATAATGGGCCCAATACCCCGCGTTGGAACGGCGGGATGCGCGGACGTAAGGGCAGTGTCGACGAAGGTGGGGTGCGGACGATGTTCTTTGTGCGCTGGCCGGAAAAAATCCGCGCCGGTTTACAGGTCGAGCAGATCGGCGGGGCAGTCGATATTCTGCCGACCTTGGTGGATTTGGCGGGCATTGAGTCTACGAGTGACAAAGCACTCGATGGTGTCAGTCTGCAACCATTGCTTTTGCAACAAAAGGTTGATGGGCCGGACCGGGCGATTTATTCGCGCAGTCCCAATGGTCAAAACCACAGTGTGCGCACGCAGCGCTTTCGCGCCGGCGGCTATCAACAGGGGCTGTATGATATGGCGCTGGATATCGGCCAGAATGAGAATGTGGCCCAGCGTTACCCGGAGGAACATCGGCAATTGCTCGACGGCTTGCATGCGTGGCAAGTGGAAATGGACGCGCTTGTCGGCGACGAGGCTCGGCCGCTACCCGTGGGTTATCGGGAATTCCCGCGGACGTATCTCAATGCCTAGGACGGCTTGCCCGAAGGCGAGATTACTTGGAGTTCGATCCATCCCAACGCCTCGTATTTTGTCGATTGGAAAAATACGACCGACGGGATCGGCTGGGAGATTGACGTGCAACATGCGAGTGCATACGAAGTTTCAATGATGTATGCGTGCAAGCCGGAAGACGTGGGATCGCGGATTGCGATTGATGCTGGCGGGGAAAGGTTGTTGGGCACGATCGACGAGTCCTTTGTCTCGCAGATTAAAGACCAGCACGACCGGGTCGCGCGGACCGAATCGTATGAGAAGGCGTTCACGCCGCTGGCATTGGGAAAAATCAAGTTGGTGGTGGGGCGACAGGTGTTGCGGATCGCGGCACTGCATAAGGCGGGGGCGGAGGTGATGGAGTTGCGGGCGATTGGATTGCAGCTCGCAGTAGATTAGAAGGGGGTCGTTCTATAGCGCCTGCAGGCGGTCATTGAGTTCATCCGGTTTCAGGATTAGCTCAATGATCGTCGCGGCAAATGCCGGCTCCGCGGGATGCTTCATGCGGAGCGCCAATGGAACTCTGGCGCCCACCCGAGGACCTCTTTCGCGCGGCTATTGTCGACGAGTCCCTTGTAGGGGTCGGCTTCGTATTGGTCCCCGCCGCGCCATTCGATATCGGGCAAGAGTTTTTGTACTAACTCGCGGCTGGTGAGATGGGCTGATGAGACATCGTCGGCGACGACGAGCAGCGGTATGTGCCAAGGGTCGGGGCATGTCAGAGCGCAGAGCGTGGCCCGGGCCAGATCCTCGACGTGGATATAACAGCCGTATTCCCAGTAGGGCGTCCATTCGAATTCGGCGTCTTTTTCTCGTTCTTCTTTAACCGATTCAATCGCCTTATCCGTCCATACCGCCGGCGGACGGATGCAGACGGTGGGAATGCCGGTGCGGCGGGTGAAGAGGCGGCAGGTCTGTTCGCCGAGATACTTGCTCGTGCCGTAAGGGCGGCCCGGGCGACAGACGTGGGTCTCATCCAGGGGCAGGAAATCGGGCGTATCTTCGCCCATGAAAAGACCCATGGCGTTGACGCTGGAGTAGGAGACGATGCGCGTGACACCGTGCGCTTCGGCGGCTTGCAGCACATTAAAGGTGCCGACAGTACCGCTGGCATAGGATACGTCGGGTGCGTTTTTTTTGCCCATGGCCATCGCCAGATGTGCGACCCAGTCGCAACCTTCCATGGCCTTGTGCACCGCGGCAGGGTCCATGATGTCGTGTCCGTCGGCGATATCATAACCGACGACTTCGTGGCCCGCTTCGGTGAAGATTCGCTCGACGACGGAGCCGATGCGGCCATTGGAACCAGTGAGAAAAATGCGCATTAGTGCCCTCTTTTCATCTTATATAATATATGGCGGTGCAGGTGCTGATTTCTATCGGAGGTCGGGCAGTATAACAAAACGGGCCTTACTCCCAGGCCGAACGCAACGGGTGCACGGCAAGCGAGACGATATGCGCCACGCCGTCTTCCGCGTAAAAGACCAACGGGTTGTCGGCCGCTTCGGGCAAATAGCAGATCGACATTGATAGTTCGCCGCGGTGGCCGAAGATTTCCAGCGAAGTGCGGTCGACTAAGAGCTGCAATACCAGGCGGCCGTCGATCGGTGCGAGCGGGGCTTCTGTGCCCTGGAACGAAATATTTCCCCCTTCATAGCGCTGATCTATACCGCGAATCTTGACGCCGAAGCTCGTGGCGTCGTTTGGTTCTATTTCAAGCCGAATGTCGAAAAGTTGGCTCTTAGTGGCCGGAACCAGATCTGTGCCGGGGGCGAGCGTATAATTGTCCCACTGATAGGTTTCGTGGTGTAAAAGGCCGATCTCGGCGATGGGCTCGCGGCATAGGCGGATGCCGGCGGGGGTGGTGCGCAGGCTCAGTTCGACGGGGAAGGACATCTGTTGGTTAAAAGGCATCGCCGGGTATTTTCCGCCGCGCATCCACGAAATTTGCAGCAGGCGCCCATCGGGCGTGTCGGACCATGTTTGCGCGGCGTAACCATGGCGGCCGTGCTCGGCGTTCAGCACGTCGGTTTCTGCAGTGAAGTTCCGGCCATCAAATTGACCGAGCAGGTAACCGCCGTTGGCGCCCCAGTAGACCCAGCGGGTATTGGCGCGATCGCCGTCTACCGACAGTTCAAAAAGGTCGGGGCATTCGGTGACTCCGGACAGGGTCAGATCGCAAAGCTGTTCCCATGCCTTGAGGTCTTTTGAGCCGTAAATGGTATAATCGTTGGCATCTAGATATAGCGCCATGATCCACTGTTCGCTCGGTGCATGCCAGAAGACCTTAGGGTCGCGGTTTTGCGCGCGAATGTGCCCTATGACGGGGTTGTTTTCGTGCTTAGTCCAGGTGCGGCCCCGGTCGTTGCTGTAGGCGATGGACTGGGTAAAAGGGTACGGGCTCCTTGCCGGCGGAGGTGTAGAAGACGACCAGAGTCTTTTCGTCGCCGATCTGGAAACCGGCGCTATTGTGCAAATCGACGACTGCCGAACCAGAGAAGATGGTGCCCAGCTCGTCGGGGTGCAGCGCGTGTTTGAGTTGCGTCCAGTGTACAAGATCGGTGCTGATGGCGTGGCCCCAGGTCATATTGCCCCAGGTGATGCCGGTGGGGTTGTGTTGGAAGAAGAGATGGTATTCGCCCTCATAATAGACCAAGCCGTTGGGGTCGTTGGTCCAATTGTATTTGGGCGTGAAGTGGAATTGCGGGCGGTGGGTTTCTGTGTAGAGAATGTCGTCGGGCATTGGCTTAGTCCTTGAAGAGAATTGCGCGATGGAGGTAGAGGGCGGTCAGGGCCATGGCGAGACTGACCAGCACCAGGGTCAGGTGCTCAAATATAACGCCGGTCGATATTCCGAGCAGCAAAAAAGCGGCATGAAAAGACAGCGGGACCCAGGCGGCGAGCGGCTCGATTTTCGAGGGCAAGAGCCGGGGTTTGTTGTAGAGCACTAGGGCCAGCGCGGCTGACAACACTGAGACAATGACGGCCAGCGTGTAGGTCTCAGGAACATAGCTGACGATGACGCGGTTGGTGATCAGGACGCCGATGACGCCGAGCGGGATCGCGAAGATGGGCGCGAGTGCGACGTGGTATTTGATCGTGAGGCGATAACAGACCCGGTACGACAGCGAAAAACAGAAGATCACCCAGAACCACGCCCAGAAATTCTCGAAGGGCACGCCGAAGTAGTCGTGCTCGAGCCCCTCGCCCCAGTTCCACATCCCGGCGCGGATGGCGATGGCGTCCATGGCCAGGTCGATATTGAGGGCCAATAGCGCATCGGCGACCGGGCGCAGCCAGGGGTTGAGGTTTGTATGGTCGCTCAAGTACATCGCGCTATAGAGGATTACGCCCCAGCCTACGCCGATGGCGATGGGCACGGTGTCGACCATAAAGAAATATTGTGTTCCGTAGTGGTAGGCGTCGAGTTGTTCGATGGTAGCCCATTCCAAGAGAATGCCGAACACCACGCCCGCTGAAAGTTTGCAGAGCGCGGGAGCACCGAATGGTAGCGCGTGTCGGAAACAGAGGAACAATAGCCCGGCCATCAGTACTTCAAAGGGCAGAAAGGCGAGTGGGTGCTCGAGCATGGACTATTGTTGCTGCTGTTGTTGTTCGGCCAGTTGCTGGCGTCGGGCATCCATCGCCTGGCCGGCGTCGAGCCAGGCTTCGTCGTTTGCCGCGAAGCGGCGGACGCCGGTCTCGACGATGGTGCTGTCGGCGACTTTAGAAAGCGGCGTATAGTTCGGGTGGTGTGATGTTTTAAAGGGATCATTGGCGGCGGTGTTGTAGCAACAGATCAGCGACCAGCGGGGGTCGTCTGAGCGATTCTGGTCTGAACAATGCAGGGCGTTGCAGTGGAAAAAGAGTGCATCGCCCGGTTCCATTTCGCAATGGACCAACTCCAGGCGCGATCGGGCTGCTTCCACCACTTCCAGATCGGCGCCGGTCTGCTCGCCTTTGAGCACGTGCTCGACTCGGCCCATATGGTGCGAGCCTTTGAGGATCTGCATACATCCGTTTTCGCGGGTGGCCGGGTCGACGGCGATCGAGACGCTGGCCATCTGCGGATAGAGGCAGCCATTGTGGTACCAGTAGCCGTAATCCTGGTGCCAGGCCCAAGCTCCGCCGACGTTGGCTTCCTTGAGGATCATCTTGGAGTGGTAGTGGTAGACCTCGCCGCCGAGCAGGGCTTCCATCGAGTCGACGGTGCGTGCTGAGCGGGCGAACATGCCGTAGAGCGAGTCGCCGGGATGGTTCCATACGGCCAGGCGTACGGTGCCGCCCTCGCCGTCGTCGCGGCCGAAGGAGCGCTGGTCGATCTCGTTGTCTTCGAGCGCAGCGCGGCGCAACAGGCCGGTCTCTTCAGCGTCAAAAAATTGCCGGGCGATAATATAGCCGTCGCGGTGGTAGGCGGCGATCTGAGTCTGGTCGAGTGCAGGCATGGCTTCTGTTTCTCCTAGAACGTGCTTTCGGGGGTGGTGATCGGGCACCAGCGTGCGGGCATCAGGTGGCGAATCAGCGCATCTTTGGCCTCGGGCGTGCCGATGCGTTCGAGCGCGTAGAGCGCGTCGGCACGCACATAGCGGTTTTCGTCATTGAGCACATTTTCTAAAGGATCTATGGCCTCTGTGGCATGGGGACCGAGGCGGCACAGCGCGAGTGTTGCGACTTGGCGGACTTGGCCTTGTTCGTCGCTTAGGCATTCAATGAGGGCGGGCACACCGGCCGGCGTGCCCTGGGCGACGGTGCTTAGCGCTTCGGCGGCGCTGTGGCGGACGTCTTCGTTTGGATCTTTACTCGCGGTGATCAAAGTGGGTATGGCCGATGCAGCCCTTGGGCCGATATCGCCTAGGATGGTGGCGGCGTTGGCGCGGGTTATTGCTTCGGTGTGTCCCAGCGCCTCGGTGAGTGCCGTCACGGCGGGCTCGGCGATGGTGCTGAGCGCGTAGGCGGCGTGACGGCGGGTCATTTCGGATTTGTCGGTTAGGTAGTCGATGAGGTCTGGGACGACTTCAATGCCGAAGGCGGCTAGGTCGTAGGCGGCGGCGATTGCGGGTCTTTCTTGTTCCGCTGCGAGGATTTTTAATAGCGCTGCCGGTGCATGGCCGTTGCGCGGGAACAAGGCGCCAGAGCCTACGCCGCGGTGCCAATGCCAGGCGTGCGCGTACATTTTCTGCAGTTCCGGCCCGTCGCCGGCCAGGGTTGGTTCGGCGCCCGGCCAATCGGCTTGCTCGTTGTTCCAGGTGGGGGCCTGGGGCTCGCTCATGCGGGCGAAGAGGAATTTGATCATATAGCGGTTGTTTTCGCTGGTATTCGGCATGGCGCGGTGCCAGAGGTCGTAGTCGGCGATGGTCACCGTGCCGGCTGGCGTGGTCAGCGGCATTTCTTCTGAAATCCGCGCGCCTTCGGGCGTGTTGAAATAATGGCTGCCGGGCACTATGCCGGAGGGGCCGCGTTCTATGGGCGTGTCTTGCGGATAGTAGAAGGCGAGCAGGTAGCGGGTGCGGTGCGACCAGCGCTTGCCACCGTCCTGGTGCATGCTTTGGCCCTCGCTGTGGGCTTTGTTGAAATGTGGGTGGCGGTGCGGTTGCAGGTAGTAATCTTCGCCGGCGGTGCTTTTGAGCGCGCCAACTACGGCGGCATCTTCGAAGACTTGGCGGACTAGGGGGATTCTGGGTAACAGGTTGTTGCCGGGGTTACCCTCCTTTTCGAAGACTTCTTGGTGTTGGGCGAAGACTTCGGCGTGGAATGCTGGAGGTAGATCTGGCGTTATGGTGATATAGCCGTGGGCAATGAATTGGGCCATTTGTGGGTCGGTGAGGCGGAAGGCTAGTGCGTGCATGTTCGTTCTCTTCTAGGCTCGGGGGTCTTGGCTGTGAGGGATTTAAGGTCGTCTAGCAAATAATACGCCGTGAACCATCTACTATGCCAGTGGGTTTATGATTGTTCAATTAACAATGAGCTTGAATTTTACGGTCGTTCCGCCGGATACGGTTCGTCATTGACTTTTTCCTGCAGTCGGCGCAACTCCGTGCGCAACTCTTGCGCGATATCGGCGTAGGCTGGGTCGTGGTAGACGTTGTTGAGTTCGTTGGGGTCTTTGTCGAGATCGAATAGTTCCCATTCGGGGGGTTTGGTTTCGTCGATGGCGCCGGGTTGGCCCAAGGCGTCGGCGTAGTAGTAGATGAGTTTGTACCTCTTTGTGCGCACGCCATAGTGGGCGTAGACGTGGTGGTGGGCTAGGTGCATCCAGTAGCGATAGTACATCGATTGCTGCCAGTCTTTGGGGGTGGTACCCTCTATTAGGGTGTCGAAGCTGGTGCCCTGGAACTCGCTAGGTAGGTCGATACCGGCGTAATGCAGAAAGGTTGGGGCGAAATCGACATTGGTGATGATATCGTCATTGACCGATTCGGGCCGGATGGATTTTGGGTAGCGGATGATAAAAGGCATGCGCAGCGATTCTTCGTACATAAAGCGCTTGTCGTACCAGCCGTGGTCGCCGAGAAAGAAACCCTGGTCGGAGGTGTAGACGACGATCGTGTCTTCGGTCAGGCCCTCTTCGTCGAGATAGTCGAGCACGCGGCCGACATTGTCGTCGACGCTGGCGACGCAGCGCAGGTAGTCCTTTATATAGCGTTGGTATTTCCAGTGTTTTTCTTCTGCGGGCGATAGGCCTTCGGGCACGGGGTGCTTGAGGTCGCGTTCGGTGAGGTGTTCGGCGACGGTCATTTGCGCGGCGCCTGCCGCCGCAGCGCGGTTTTGATAGTCGTCGTCGAAGGTTGCCGGTGTCGGGATGTCGATATCCTCGTACATATCGGCGTGTTTGTCGTCGGGGTCCCAGGGCCGGTGCGGGGCTTTGTGGTGATACATCAGGAAGAAGGGTTTGTCCGGGCCGCGGCCTTTGAGCCAGCCGAGGGAGAGGTCGGTGACCAGGTCGGTGGTATATCCTTCGTATTGCACCTTCTCGCCATTGTTGACCATCTCCGGGTCGAAATAAGGCCCTTGGCCCTGGAGGATATTCCAGTAGTCGAAACCGGTGGGCCAGTGCGCCTCGCCCTGCCCGAGATGCCACTTGCCGACGACCGCGGTCTGGTAGCCGTTGCGCTGGAGGATCTTGGCGACGTTTTCCTGGGTGTTGTCGAGGTGGGCGCCGATGGTGGTGACTTCATTTATATGGTTGTAGGTGCCGGTGAGTATGGTCGCGCGGCTGGGTTCGCACAGCGCGTTGGTGCAGAAGCAATTATTGAAGCGCATGCCGCCGTGGGCGATGCGGTCGAGGTTCGGGGTTTTATTGATTATAGAGCCATAGCAACTCATCGCGTGTGCGGCGTGATCGTCGGTCATGATGAAGAGTATATTGGGACGAGGCATCGGTAAATCCCTGTAAATGACTGTGAATAATGGGTTTAGTAGCGAGAAATAAAATGTGAAAATATGAGAAATTTAACGCTGAGCTGAGCTAAGCACCAGCAATTCCCAATCCCTTGCTCGTCTCCGCACATTTTCCACGCTCGTGGAAAATCATAGAAAAACCCCTACGCTTCAGCCTTATCACCACTGGAAAACTTAATATAGGATCAAAACGTATTT
>Ga0315339_1000609_pt1 | contig 41851 bp, 33 predicted proteins | sample ASW17metaG_FD_204514 | JGI IMG/M metagenome (GOLD analysis project Ga0315339, IMG submission 204514) | Ammonia-oxidizing marine archaeal communities from Pacific Ocean, United States - ASW #17 | ecosystem: Environmental > Aquatic > Marine > Oceanic | place: USA: California | collected 2016-12-05 | reverse complement strand
ACACTCACAACAACATCTCGACGCGGTCGCTCGCCAACTCAACGGACGACCACGTCAGACGCTAGAGTTTGAAACGCCCGCGGAACGCTTTAGCGCTTGTGTTGCATCGACCGGTTGAGCTCGCAATGGATGTCGTATTGCTTGAGAACTTTGGTGGGATCGTGTAATGATGCCCATATCCCCGTTGAGGACAAGGCACGGTGGTACAACATCAGACGGAGTGCAGTAATGGCGAATGTAGAGCAGCTCAGTATCCTAAAAAAGGGCGTCGTGGCCTGGAATTTTTGGCGCGAGTCGCACCCAAAGAGCCGTCCCGACTTTATCCACAGCGAGTTGTCCTCGGCTGATCTGGACGGGGTTCACCTGGAACAGGCGGATCTAGGCGATTCCCACATGGATTCCGCGAAACTCAAGGGGGCGCATCTGAACCGTGCGGACCTGGAACGGGCGCATCTACATGGCGCGGACCTCGGCGAAGCCCATCTGGAAGAGGCGAATCTGAGTTCTGCTCACCTGGAAGGCGCGCGGCTCGACAAGGCCCACTTGGAACGGGCCGACCTCTGGGAGGCCGATCTAGAAGGCGCGAATCTTGAAGGGGCTTCCCTACAGGGGGCGGACTTGGGTGGAGCCTGTCTCGAAAGGGCTTTGTTGAATCGCGCTGAATTGAGCGGCGCCTGCTTACGCATGGCCAATCTGGAAGGGGCAGGCCTAGCCGGGGCGAATCTGGAAGGAACGTTGCTGATAGGCGCCCATGTTGAAGGGGCCGACTTCCGAGATGCCAGAGGGTTGACGCAGGAGCAGATCGAAGCGGCGCAAGGGGACCCGTTGACGCAGCTTCCTGATGGTTTGGAACGTCCGGCGCACTGGCGGGGATAGCTCGTGGCCGTGTCGTCAGCGCGTAAACAGTTCGTCCTTGACGAGAAGATTCACGATCTTCTCCAGGGCCTCGATGTCTCGCAGGTCTGAGACCTCGCCCGCAGTATGGGAATACCGCAAAGGCCAACTCAAGGGAATGTTGGCTGCGCCGTATGGTACGAAGCGGGAGCCGTCGTTGCCGCCGGAAGTGACTCCGTATTGAATCGGGATGTTGTTGGAGCGCGCGAGGCCGGCGACACGCTCGACCTCTGATCGATTCGAGATGCCGCTTGAATCGAGGGCACGAATGACGAACCCTTGGCCGAGCGGGGCGTCGGCTATCTTCCGGTTTTCAATGGGGGAGTCGGAGGTAACGAAGCTGTCGACGGCGTAGACCCTTTGCGGGGCGTACTCTTGCGCGAGGGCCTGCGCTCCGATAAGCCCGGTCTCCTCCTCGGCGCTGAAGACGATCCATGTGGGGTGCGCGCGGGCTAGTTTGCGAACGTCGGCCGCCGACAGCGCTTGCAAGGCACGGAGGAGGACGGCGCAGCCGACTCGATCGTCGAGGGCGCGGGCCGCGATGCGCCGGCCGAGCAGTTGACTCCAATTCTTGGGGACGGTGACGGTGTCGCCCAGCGCGACGCCGAGGGACTTTGCCTCGTCCGCCGAAGTTGCCCCGACGTCGAGTTCACCACGCGTCATCATGATCGCGTCGAGCGCTCCGGTCACGGTATGAACGACGGCGGCATGCCACTCGAACAGCTCGCTATTGAGGCCCCCGAGGGCTTCTATCGAGAGACGGCCGTTGGGTCCGATGCTCTTGACCTTGAATCCGATTTCGTCGGTGTGTGCAATGAAGATGGCGTCGGGCGAGCTGCCGGCTCCCAGGGGGACGATCAGGTTGCCGTGGTCATCGACGCGGGACCGTTGTTTGGCCCAGCCGGGGAGGTTGCTTTGTATCCGATCACGCACTGAGGATTCGGCGCCGCTGACGCCGGGAAGTTGGACGAGCTGTTGGATCAGCGAGGGCAGGGAATCGGCGGCGACCAGTGCGGCGGTGGGCTTGGCCGGAGGACCGTTTGGTTGGTCTTGGTTGTCCCGCAGTGTGACGCCGGCGAACGTGGCGAGCAAGCGGGTCGTATTCTCAATCTCGGTGCGCTTGATGGCTTCGATGGGTGTGCCGGCGTGTTCGACGCCGATGGTGATGATGGCGGCTTGGTCGGAGTCGGACCAGGGTTCTTTGGGATGGAATGGGCCGAACGAGACGTTGTATGAGCCGGCATCTTGGAAGTCGAGCCCCGCGTCGGTTGCGAGGCGAAGAAGCTCGTCCTGGAGCTTGGAAGACCAGCCGGAGGCGGGTGCGATCTGCGAGCGTGACTTTCCGCCGGGGGCGAGCCAGACTGTGCGGTCGGCGGGTATGCGCTGAAGAACTCGGAGTAGGCCAGCGTTGTAATAGAACTGCTGTGTGACGAATGCGAGGGTGACTGTTGATTCGGGTGGGTGTGCGGCAAGCGAGTCGGCTAGTCGAAGGAGAGAAGCGGCGCCGGCTCGGCTTAAGATCCAGGGAGCGCTGAGGCGGCGGTTGCCGGGGAACCGGATCAGCGTCTTGTTGAGAGTGACGGGATCGAGAATCTCAGCGCCCGCCGCGCGTGCCTCGGCCACGGTCGAGGCGCCGATATCCACATAGAGGTCTTTGTCAGTTTGCGCGGATGAATAGCCGCGTTGGTCGTCAAGGTGCACCGACGGTGCCGCTATGACGCCGGGGATCTTCTTCCCGTCCCTTGTGCTGACGGTGACATGCTGCGACTGGAACAAGCGCTCGAACTGATAGTGCGGCTTGGGTTCGGCCAGCCGCGTGAGACGAAGATATCCGTCGTTGGTGATCGCGGACACAACGAAGCCTGGCTCATCAAGGCCCGCGACGATCAACGTATGCGGTTGGCCTTTGCCGAACGTCTTGGTAATGGAGCCGGTGTTATCGACTTCGACCCCGGCTCCGAGTTGGGCCAGAATGTATTCGCGGACTTGGTCTTCGTAGCCGGCGACGCCGTCGAGGGTTGCGAGGTTGTCGATATGCGAGGTCTGCGCCGCACAGGTGAGGACAGCGCCGAGAAGCAGCGCTATCCCCCACCGCGCGGCCGCGATCTTACTTGAACGCAATGACGTCGATCTCAACCAGCGAATCTCCGGGCACGCCGCCGTAGGTCGCGACGGTGGTGCGGACAGGCGGATTGGCGCCGAAACGTCCTTTGAAGACCTCGTTCATGCCCTTGTAGTCGTTGAGGTCGTGCAGGTAGACATTGCACTTGAGGCACTGGTCCATCGACGAGCCGGCGCGCTCGAGCTCGCGCTGGACGGTGTTGAGAACTTCGTCGGTGTGCTTCTTGATGTCGCCTTCCTTGTGGTAGCCTTTGCCGGCCACGAAGACGAGGTTGCCGTAAGTGACGAGCCCGCTAAAGAGCGGGTTCTCGGGCGGCTTGTCTCCCCGCCAGATTACTTTGCGCTCGGGCTTGGACTGGGCGGCGGCTGTGCCGGCCGCGCCGGCGACCGCGGCTACAGCGGCGCCTTTGGTAAGGAAACGTCTGCGATTGGTCTTGTTCACTGTGTTTGAACCTTCCTGGATAGTGTTTTGAGAACGCGAGTAGCGATGAGGCTACCTTAGCGCGAAGAGCGGGTACAGTGCCAGGGAAGGTTGGAGCGTGGCTTCAGGTTCTGGGTTGGGCGGCGGGCCGGAGAGCTACGGCTTCACCTGCGCCTACGACCGGGCCTCAGATCATAAACAGAGGATGCGTCGGCTTCATCCCGAGCTGCACGCGCCCGGCCTGCTCCATCCAAAACGGCTGCAGTGCGATGTGCTGCGTCACCGCATGGATATCTCGATGCGCCCGCTCCAACGGGCTATCCGTATACAACGCTGACGTTCCGGCGGCGGCATAGAGCTCCGACACCGCCGCCCGACACTCTTGTGCCGTAGTAATCCCCGTCGCTAGAACCGCCCCGATCTCGGCGGGGTCGCGTTCCTTGCCGGACTCCGCCGTTTCCCACAGCCGATCGCATGTGGAGTGAAGTCGGTCGCGGAACGAACGGATCTTCGCGATCAGCAACTGTATCGGCGCCCGATCCCGCAAGCCGGGCCCGCCGTCCACCACGATCTTGTCGGCGAGATCCAACACCGCCTGCAGCGACGTCGCGGTGATGCCCAGACAAATCGACGCACAGCCGGATACTATGGCGGCGAATATCGGTACGCGACCCGTCGGCGAGTCCAACAAGCTAGGGTCTCCCATGGCGAACGACAGGCCGACCGGAACCGAGATGTCGGTGAGAACGCAATCGTGACTCCCCGTGCCGCGGAGCCCCCCAACATGCCACGTGTCGACAATCTCGTGCTTCTCTTTCGGAACGAACAGCATCCGCATGTGAGGCGCATCAGGCGCGAGCATCTCCACTTCCCTGTCTTTCTCGACCAGGCACATCACCGGTATCCAAGAAGCGTGCATGCAACCCGACACCAGACTCCAACGGCCATTCACAACGTAAGAGTCGCCCTCGACCCGCGCCCTGCCGGTCGGCCTCGTCGAACTCGCGAGCAGCGCCGCGGGACCGCCGAACACCTCCTGGCGCGCGTCAGCGGAAAGAAACCGCGCGAACCAGCAGGGTAGGGAGTTAACCCACACAATCCACGCCACCAAAGCTTCCGCTCGGGCCAGCGTTTCGTACACCTCAAGCGCCTCGCGCGGAGACGCCCCCCCCCAACCGGAATACTCCGCCGGCAGCACAAGGCGTCCGAGCCTCCGTTCGTTCAGTGCCTCGACGACCGGCTCGGCTATCTTCCGGTTTTTCTCCGTAGCGTCGCGATTCTCCAGGATCAAATCGCGCAACCCATCCACTTCCTTCACCGCGGCGCTTGTCTGTGAATGCATTGCTGAGCCTCCGGAAACTATTGGAATCAGGGCCGCGTTCTTCGCCACTTAGAATCCAGCAAGCCATCGACCAACACAAGGTCAAAGAATGCCTTTTCATGGTCGTAGGCGGACAACCTGCGCCTCCCCTCCACCGAATCTCCCTAAACCCAGCCCAGGGCGAAAGCCTTGGGGCCTACCGCGCACGCGACCCAGCTCCGTCGCAGAATCCTTCAAAAGGCCGGAATCGTCCCATGCCGTCGGTCAGCAGTCTCTTCCTCGTTGTCCATAGCCTCGGCGGCGCAACACCCCTCATGGATTTGGGAACTTCTCTTGTCGTCCGAGCTCCTACTCCTGGAGATCAAGCACTCGCCTACCCGCGGGACGCTCCAAGGACCTAGAATGCCTGTGATGGTCTTGGGTGGACAACCGGCGATTCAGCCCCTTGAGTTCGAGAGCAGCATCCACCCCGACCTCCCCGTTGAGGTGCTCGACCGCTCCGAACTCGTAGGCCGCTTCGACCTGTCTCCCCCACCCGTCAGGCCCTTCTTCCACGAATTGCACCTTGTCCGTTCCGGACAAGGCGTCCACGTCATTGATTTCGAAAGAGTCCCCCTCAAGCCAGGGCGTCTGCTCCGCATCCGTCCCGGCCAAGTCCAGCTCTGGGACGCGAAGTGCCATTGCGAAGCGGCCATCGTCTTCTCGCGACTCGCCAATGTCCCTGCAATAGGAGGGTGCCCGTTGGCAAGCGCCTATCGCGATCTCGACCCGCAATCCTTCGCAGCGGCCGAGGCCATCATCGGTGTCCTCCACCTGGAACAAGCCCGCTTCAGCGGAGACGAAGCCTCGACCCGCGTCATGTATGCTCTCTTCGAAGCCCTCTGCGGAATCTTCGACCGGGGCTCCGCCCAACGCACTGAGTCCCTGCCCGATGCCTACTCTGCCTTCCGCGAAGCCATCGAAAAGAACCTCAGCGTCGCCCACACCGTCCGTGAACTGGTCGGCCCCCTCGGCTACTCCGAACGCACCGTCTCCCGCGCCTGTCAGAAGGTCACCGGCCAAACCGCCCGCGACGTCCTGAACACCCGACTCATCCTCGAAGCTAGACGCCTCCGCGCTCACACCGATAAGCCCGCCGCGATCATCGCCGCCGAACTCGGCTTCTCAGAGCCCACCAACTTCCACAAGTTCTTCACCCGCCACACCAGCCAGCGTCCCAGCCAGTTTCGAGAAATGCACCGTCGGCGCGTTTGACGAGACTCACGAGAAACAGCCCATGCTGGGCACACTGGCGCAAGGCTCCAGCCTTGCCGAGAACCGAGTCCTCGGTTCTCAGGCCCACGGGCACCCCAACCTAGCCGAACAAACCCAATCCCGCCAGCTGCGCCCGCACGCGCGGATTCACATCCGCGCCTCCTGTCCTGCTGTCCGGATCACGAATCACGAGAGCCCAACCATAGATAATAGGCTCATGACAAAGGACGAGATCCTACTGGCTTCAGAGAAGTATCTGTTTCCGGCGGTGATGCACCTGTTCAAAGAGCGGCTGGTGCTTAGCCGAGCCAAGGACCAGTACGTCTGGGACGCGGACGGCAACCAGTATCTCGACTTCTTCGGCGGCATTGTGACGGTCAGTGTAGGTCACTTGAACGACGAGGTGCGGCGCAAGGTACACGAGCAGGTGGATACGCTGCATCATGTCTCGACGCTGTTTGCAACTGAGCCGCAAGCGGCGTTGGCCCAGACGGTGGCGTCGGTGACGCCCGAGGGCGCGCTGACGAAGTCGTTCTTCACCAACAGCGGCACGGAGGCGAATGAAACCGCGATCATGCTGGCGCGTTGCTACACGGGTCACAGCGAGATTGTGGCACTGCGGCACTCTTACCACGGGCGCAGCGCGCTGGGGAGGACGCTAACGGGGCAGGGAACTTGGCGAGGAACGGCCACACCGCAGGCAGGCGTCGTCCACGCGCATAACGCCTACTGCTATCGCTGCCCGTTCGGGTTGACGTATCCGTCATGCAACGTGAAGTGCGCCGAGGATGTCGAAGAGTTGATTCGGACGACAACGACGGGCCGGATCGCGGGTTTCATCGCGGAACCGATCCAAGGGGTCGGCGGTTTCATCACGCCGCCAAAGGAATACTTCCCGATCATTCAAGAGGTCGTAAAGAAACACGGCGGCGTGTTCATCAGCGATGAGGTACAGACGGGCTGGGGTCGGACCGGCGGTAAGTGGTTCGGCATTGAGCAGTTCGGTGTTGTCCCGGATATCATGACCGGCGCAAAGGGGATGGCGAACGGCTTCCCGATGGGATGGACCGTAGCGCGGCCGGAGGTCGCGGACTCGATGCAGTTCATGACGTTATCGACCTTTGGAGGAAACCCGGTGACATCAACGGCGGCGAAGGCCGTGATAGATTACGTGCGCGAGCAGGATCTACTCACGAACTGCACCGAGGTGGGCGGCTATCTGCGCGGAAAGCTGGAGGAGCTTCAGGAGAAACACGCGGTGATCGGTGATGTCCGCGGGATGGGATTGATGCAGGCGCTTGAGTTGGTCGAAGATCGCGAGACGAAGGAGCCCGCGGCGTACGCCACACGAGAGTTACTGGAGGCGGCGCGCCGCAACGGACTGCTGATCGGCAAGGGCGGATTGTACGGTAATGTGATTCGGATCAGCCCGCCGATGAATATCGCAAAGAGCGACGTGGATGAGTTCGTGCGGCTGCTGGATGTGAGTTTGGCGGAGGCAGCGAACGACTAGGAATAGCTTCACAGTTAGCCGCATTTAGGAACCGTTACGCCGGCTAAGCCCTGGTATAATACCGCCGCCAAGAGAGTAGGCTCCGTCCGAGAATGGAGTTGCACGATGTTCTGCCAAACCTGCGGGAAGCAAGTCGTTGAGGAGTCGGATTTCTGCGTACACTGCGGGGCCGGTGTTCGGGAGCGCACACAGGAGGCACCGGAGGCTGCCATCGAGTTACCTGCACCTTCGGGTAGCGATTCGCAATTATCGCTGAAGACACTGAGTGCGGGCACGGCGTTTCTTTTGTCACTCGTCATCCCGGGCGCGGGACAATTCTACTGTGGCAAGAAACGGCGCGCGCTCTACACCTTCTTGTTTTGGGCGGGCGGCTTGGTTGTAGTGTTCCTGGCCAGTAACTCTGACGTGTTGGTTGGGATCGGATTCTCGGTGTCCTACTTTCTGCACATCTTTGGCTTTCTAGATGCCTATTTCACAGCGAGAGAGAGGTCAATTCGGGCTTGGACATCATCATCGACGATAACCCGCACGTCGCAGCCGTCTTAAATGTACTCACGTTGGGGATTGGGTACTTCTACGTTGGTGACCGGAAGAAGGGACTCATCCTGTTCTTGTTGGGGCGTGTATTTGGAAGCTTGCAAGGTTGGACACTGCTTGTGGTTTTTGTCCTCCAGCTCGTGCTGGCGTGGGATGCGTACCGAATTGCGCAGGCTGAGATAGAGAGACGCATTGGGACTCTCTTGCCCGGGGAGGAACTTCGCCCGGAACCCAGTAGAGTGCCCGCGGTCGTTCCGCTCATCGCCGCGGGTTGCTTGGTGCTTGCCCTCACGGCACTGGTGGTAGCTGGAGTGATGATGGGAGACGGTATTGTCGTAACGGACGCTCTCGCGACCTAACGCTTTCTTACTCTAGGGAGCGGGTTGAGTCTGCATCGCGATAAGGCCCGTTCTGCCGTTCGGCTGTCTGCGTACGCGCCGGAGCCTCGGGGGCACTGGCTACTCGTCGATGCGACGAGGAACTAGCGGTTGGGTGGCTTCCATTTGGCGGATGTCGTCGAGGGTGATGCGCTTGCCTTCTTCGTGGTACTCCTGATCGACATTGACCTGCCAGAGATCGTACTTGGCCCCGAGGATGTTACGGGCGGCGAGCATGGCCGTCAGCATGGAATGGTCTTGGTTGTTGTACCGGTGCATTCCATTGCGCCCGGTGAGTTGCAGATTCGGCAGGCGCTTGAGGAACTCGCGCACCTTCTTCATCGCTGCGCTGTAGGCCCCGTCGTAGACCGGGTAGGCCTTCTTCATCCGCACGACGGCGCCGTCGAAGATGTCGTCGGGGTTGGCTAGGTTGAGGTGAGCGATTTCGCGTTTACCGTGTTCGATGAGTTCCCGGTCCGGTGCGGACCAGATATCGTCCCCTTCGAAGCAGAAGTATTCGAGCCCGAGGCAGGATGTTTCCGGGTCGGGTACCATCTCGGGGCTCCAGTTGCCGAAATTCTGGACGCGCCCCATGGCGACGCTCGAGTCGTGGATGTAGATCCAGTTGTCGGGGAACAGATCGGTGCCGCGGATCATCAAGGCCACGGTTAGGAAATCGCGATACTTGAGGGTCCGGGCGGCGGTGAGGACGTCCTCCGGCGGGGCGGGCGAGAGGCTTTCGATCAGGTCGCGTATGGCGATGCTGCTGATGAAGTACTCGGCCTCGTGGGTCTCGCCGCCGGCCTCAATACTAATGACGCGGCCTTTCTCCCAATAGATGCGTTCGACCGGTGTATCGAGGATGACCGAGCTGCCACGCTCCTGGATGAGGTCGCAGGCGCGTTCCCACATCATGCCGGGACCGTGCCGCGGATAGAGGAACTCGTCGATGAGGGTCTTGACGACGTCTTCCTTGCGCTTGGCGGTTTCGCCGATGAGGGCGTTCTTGACGGCGGTAAACAGCGACAGCCCCTTGATGCGCTGTGCGGCCCATTCGGCTTGGATCTCGGTGCAGGGGATGCCCCAGACCTTCTCGGTATAGGTCTTGAAGAAGGTGTTGAAGAGGCGCTTTCCGAAGCGGTTCGAGACCCACGTGGCGAAGTCGTCTTCGGGCTTGGCGGGAAACAACTGTGCCCATCCGTAGCTCGCCACGCAGCGGAATGTTTCGAACAGCCCGAGTCCCATGAGGGCGTTGAAGGGCTTCAGCGGATAGGCGAAGAACTTGCCGTTGTAGTAGATTCGCGACATGCGCGAGCGAGTGAGTAGATCGTCTGGTAGAATCTCTTTCCACAGCTCCTCGACGACGGAAACCTTAGTGAAAAAGCGGTGACCGCCGATGTCGAAGCGGTAGCCCTTATAGAAGCCGGTTTGCGAGAGTCCGCCGACGGCATCGGTGGCTTCGACGGTGAGGCTCGAGACACCGCCTTTGGCGAGCTCGTACGCGGCGGTTAGTCCGGCCGGGCCGGCCCCCATGATGACAACGGGATGCGATGACATGCGAAAGGTCTGATCTTATCAGAAGGCGTCGCAGCGGCTGTTTCACGATGGCGAGGGTAGGCGGGACGTGGGCGACGTTTCAGGGCGAAGTGGAACTCTGAGGTTGACGCCGTGGCGTGTGGCACGGAGAATAAGGCGTACTCTTGAGTGCGCCCGTAGCTCAGCTGGATAGAGTGTCTGCCTCCGGAGCAGAAGGTCGCGTGTTCGAATCACGCCGGGCGCGCCATTACTTTCCCATTCGTTCGATACAGTTGCTCTCGATTTCCTCGGAGTGCAGTGCATCGGTCGTCGCACTGCACCGCGTCACGCAGAAGGTCACCAGCCAGAGTCCTTAAGCAGAATGAGTCTGAACCGGCGGTCCGGCCGGTCAGGAGGCAGCTACTTGATTCTCGTCACAGGCGGCGCCGGCTATATCGGAGCCATCACAGCCCAAAAACTGCTTGATCGTGGCGAAGATGTACTCGTCTACGACAACCTTTCGCGTGGACATCGGAATGCCGTTCCCGGGGCGGCTACGTTCGTCGAAGGGGATATCGGTGATCGCGAGCAGCTCCAGGCGGTTTTCCGAGAGTATCGCGTGCGAGGCATCATGCACTTTGCCGCCTTCGCGCTAGTGAACGAATCCATGAGTGACTCCGGCCTGTATTTCCGCAATAATCTGGCGGCGCCGCTGGTGTTGCTGGATGAAGCACACGCCGCGGGCGTCGAGCGATTCGTCTTCTCGTCCACATGCGCCGTCTTTGGGGATCGCAACCCGTCGCCGATCGCCGAGACCGCACCGAAGCACCCCATCAACCCCTATGGGGAGAGCAAGCTTGCTTTCGAGCGGGCCTTGCACTGGCACCACGAGATCCACGGCATGGGGTACTTTGCCTTGCGCTATTTCAACGCCAGCGGTGCGACGCCCGAACGCGGTGAGAGACACGATCCGGAGACACATCTGATCCCGCTCGTGCTGGAAGTGGCGGCGGGGGAACGTGACGCGATTCAGGTATTCGGCGATGACTACCCTACTCCCGACGGTACCTGCGTCCGCGATTACATTCACGTTGAAGACTTGGCCGACGCCCATATCGCTGCGTTGGAAGCCAAGAAGGAGCTAAGTGGTTGCTATAATCTCGGGACCGGTCGAGGGCATTCGGTGCGCGAAGTGATCGACACCGCAAGACGAGTCACGGGCCGGGAGATTCCCGAGGTCGCCTCTCCTCGCCGTGCTGGGGATCCCCCTGAACTCGTTGCCGATCCAACGTTAATCCAGAGTAAACTCGGCTGGCGGCCCCGGCATGACCTGGAGTCCGCGATCCGTTCCGCCTGGCAATTCAAGCTGAATTCGTAGGTCCATAGCGCCGGGCATGGCGGGTTGAGGCTCTATCGGACGAACCACCGCATGGCGTAGCGGTCTTCACTCTTTCGAAACTTCAGAGTGTAGGGGTCAACCAGCCAACGAGCGACGAAGCCGTCGGTGCGCGGCATGAGGCACCCGAAGTCCCAGCCACGGCTGCCGTACGCCAGGGGAATGGAGGGCCGTACGCGCACGAGTGGATGCGTCTCGGCGAGAAACAGCTTGCGCTTGGTGTAGTAGTAGCCGGGGCCAACGTGCGCGAAGATCTCGTGGGCCGGTGCGGCGGCAGGATCGTCGGCGAGGTCGGCGCAAAGGCCTTGGATGCCCACCTTGAATTCGCGTCCGCGGGCGAACTGCTCGGCCAGGGCGTCGACGGAACCCGATACGATCTCGCCGTTGGCGGTGTGGCTGAGAACCTCTTCCCAGTCGTCGGAGACGTAGAAGCGGTAGGTTTCGAAGTCGTAGACAAAGTTGCTGCTCGGAGCGTTGGTGGCACCGTCCCAGTTATCGTGCTGGTGATACTTGGGCATCCGGCTGTGGTCACCGACCGGCGAGGGCCCAGGTATTCCGGTGGACGGAACACCGTCGAGGTGTGGCCGGGCGATGGCTTGTTGGCCGTTCTGGTTGTGGAGTAAAAACGACATCGACGGGCGGGGGCCGAAGGCGTCGGGCAGGTCCACCGGTTGGCGGAGGCTCATGATGCCGGCCGCCCAGCGGCGCTCCAGTAGATAGGTGACCCGGAAATCGGCAACTTCCTGGATGAGCTCGGGGTTATCTGATGTCGTATCGATGTGTTCGTTGTGGCGGAACTCGGTGTAGATCCGCAGGTCCGCGCCCCTCCCGATCGCCGCGGCGAGCGCGTCGGTGCTGCCGGAGACCGGCTCGCGCCCTTCGTCGAGTACGAGCGCAGTCTTCCAGTTGTTCTTCGAGTCGGCCACCGGGCCTCCTTTGAGTGACAGGGCCCCGGATCCAGCGAAGTACGTGCTCCCCGCGAGAGTGAGTAGTTGACGTCGGTCGAAATTCATTCGATTCTAGTGACCGGATGCCCGGGGCCTGGCCGGACTTACGGTAGCAAGACCGGCCTTGTGACTTCAGGATCTCGCCCCTTCCGGGCTTACCTGTCGCGCGATCCTTAGAAATCGACTTTCAATAAACCGTTGAAGCTTAGCTGGAACGGTTTGTTTTCTTTTTCACCCATGGGTGTTGATCTCCTCAGCGCCTTGAGTGCTTTCCAACCCTCATCAATAAAGGCGTCCGAGGCCACCCGATGGTTAGCAGAACCGAAACTAAAGTGGAAATCCGGGCTTAGTTCGTGAAGCGGCGCAACCGAACATTGTTCACCAACCCTAGCAACATGAACGTCGCGATGGTATTAGATCCACCATAGCTCATTAGGGGCAGGGGAATCCCGGTCACCGGCAACCGTCCGATGACCATACCAATATTCACGACCACATGGAAGAACAAAACCGCCGCCACACCCATGCACATATACATCCCGGCGTTGTCGGCGGCTGTTTGCGCGTTACTCACAATCTTCATCAGTAAACCGAAGTAGAGGATAAGTGCTACCACCACTCCGGCTAATCCACTCTCTTCCGCATACGCGGAAAAGATAAAGTCCGTGTGCGGCGTCGGCAGAAAGCTCAACTGCGTCTGCGTGCCGCGAGCGAAGCCTTTCCCCCAAAGTTCACCCGATCCGACGGCGATGCGCGATTGGATCGCCTGGTAGCCGGTGTCCCGCGGGTCGCTTTCAGGATCCATATAGGCGACGACTCGTTCCTTCTGGTAGGGCTTGAGGGAGTACCATCCGATCGGCGCCGCCAGCATCCCCAACAGCACGATTGCAGTCAAGTATTTCCAGCGGATTCCCGCCGTCCATACCCCGACCGCCAGGATCGGCAGATAGCTGAGCGCCGTGCTGAGGTCGGGCTGAGCCGCAACCACCAACATCATTACGGCGAATACTCCGGTGAGTCGCGCCAGCGTCGAAAGCGATATCCGTTCTCGCGGCAACTCCCCAAGGACGTACGCTACCACCAATACTAGCACCACCTTTACGAATTCCGAGATCTGCAGACTCGCCCCGCCCGGCAGCAGCAGCCAGCGGCGCGCCCCGCCCCCGATATGCCCGAATATCCCCACGAGCAATAACAGGACGAGCGAAGCAACGTAGAACGCGGGCACGTGCTCGACCCACCAGTTGTAGTCCACCGTCGAGACTATCCACATCAGCACGATGCCGATCACGATCCACGCCATTTGCCGTAGATGGGCGTTCTGCCATGCCGTGTTCTGGGTGGCGCTATGGATCTCGATCACACCCAGTGCGGAGATGGCGAGTGCGAGGCAAATTAGTACCCAATCGAAATCCCTGGCTAACTTCTGTCCCGTCATGGAGTCTGCCGTCCTATCGCGGCGGCGGTATGGGCAACCGGGCGGGTGGCTTCTCGCGGGGAGGGAGGCGTCGATTGCGTCCAGCGTGACCGGATCTTCTTGTCGAGATGGCTCTTCATCACGTCCCGCACCATGGGGCCGGCAAGGTGTCCGTGTTCGCCACCTTGGAACAGCGCCGCAACCACCAATTCGGGTGCCTCACAGGGAGCGAAACCGACGAACCACGCCGTGTCTTTCAGCTCCATATCCTCGTTGCGCTGTTTGAACTGTGTCGAAGCGACCTGGGCCGAGCCGGTCTTCCCGCAGATGTCATACCCTTCGATCCGGGCGCGCCCACCGGTGCCGCCATCATTGACTACGGCCCACATCCCCTGTCGAATCGATTCCACGTGCTGCTTGTTGAGTTCAGCCGCGATCGGGTCGGGTGTCTCGTACTCCGGACGGAGGGTTCTGCGATCCTCGTGAGCCACCAGATGAGGCCGGTGCCAGACGCCACCCATGGCGATGCCGCCGATCGCATAGGCAACTTGTAGTGGTGTTACCGTCAGCGCGCCTTGGCCGATGGATACCGAAATTGTTTCGCCGGGGTACCACTTTTCTACGTAGTGGCGTAGCTTCCATTTGGTCGAAGGCACCAGGCCTTCTTGCTCGTTGGGTAGGTCGATGCCCGTGGTGCGCCCGAAACCCGCGAGTTCCGCGTACTCTGCTATGCGATCGATGCCTAGCTTATTGCCGAGGGTATAGAAGTAGACGTTGCACGACTTTGCCAATGCGTTACGCAGCCCAACCGGACCGTGACCCGCCGCGGCGTGGCAGCGGAAATAGCGTGAGTAGAAGAGCGCCCCTCCTGAGCAGGAAACACCGAAGTTATCGTCCAGTAGCCCTGTCTCCGCGCCCGCCAGCGCCACGATCGGCTTGAAAATTGATCCCGGTGCAACCTGGGCCTGGATGGCCCGATTCATCATCGGATATTCCGGATCCTTCTGAATCTGTCGCCAATCCTCGGGACTGATCCCCCCGATGAACTTGTTAGGGTCATACGTCGGCCGGCTTGCCAGCGCCAGTACCTCCCCGTTGTGCGGATCCAGAGCGACAATTGCGCCCTTCTTCCCCTCCAGCGCCAACTCCGCCACGACCTGCAGATCGAGATCCAACGTGAGCCGCAAACTGTGTCCGGCTTTCGACTCGATCGTCCCAAACAGTTTTCGTTCGCGCCCCAGGCTATCGACTTCGACAAGTCGTCTTCCGTCGGTGCCGGTTAGGACATCGTTGTACTCCCGCTCCATGCCGGCCTTGCCGATCTCAGCGCCCGGTTCGTAGAACATGAAGGCGTCCTGGTCGAGCTCATCGTCGCTGATTTCTCCGACGTGCCCGATTACATGCGCCGCTAAACCGCCTTGTGGGTAAAGGCGCCGCTGCGATCGAATGAGCTTGAGTTCCGGTAACTGTGAGCGGTGCGCTTCCACGAAGGCCACTTCGGCCTGGCTCAGGGTCTCCTTGAGAATGGCCCCTTGATATTCCGGCGCGTTCGACGTTTCGAGACGTTTGAGATTCGCGATAAGGCGTTCAAATGGGATATTCAGCCCGTCCGCGATGAGCTGCAGGTGCTCGGGGTTGAGCGACGCCCGTGACAGCAAGGCTTTGTGGCTGGGGCTGTTGTTGACGATCACCCGCCCGTCGCGGTCGAGGATCTTGCCTCGCGCCGCCGGCACCGCCAATGATTTGATGCGATTCTGCTCGGCCCGCGCGGCGTACACATGCGCGCTCTGCACTTGAAGCTGCCAGAAACCGGACAGCAGCCAAAGAAAGGCCAACGCAACCACGTACTGAAAGACGGCGATCTGCACGTCGCTCGCCTTGCGTGTTCCGTTCGGATAGGCGCTCATCGCGGACTCTTCAGGCGATCGATCAGCCGAAACATCAACAGCGCCACGCCGGCGTGGGCCGCCGATAGTACCAACGTACGAGCGGGATCGAGAGCGGCGTCAGTCCCCAGTAGCACCCTTTGCATCACCCAGTAGAGAAACTGGTGGATCAGGTAGAACAGCGCCGCAAGCACGCTCCGGACGCCGGGGTAATCAATCTCGATGACTTGACTCACCGAGGCGGCCAGATAGCCGATGACGGTCTTGATAATACCAAACACCCCCAGCGGGCCATGGGTCAGAGCGTCCTGCGCCAACCCCACTCCCGCGCCGATCAGGGTGCCTCGCGGTACGTGTCTTTCCGTCATCGCGAGATACACGGTAATCAAGAGCGGCAGGTCGAACATGCCCGCTCCGCTTATGTATCTCGGCAACAGACCTTGAGCCACCAGGGCAGCGACCACGATGCAAATTGAGCCGACGGGTCCGAGCCGCTCAAGGGGGCGTCGGCGCAAAGGCGGATTGCCGAGCGATAGCGAGCGGATGCTGCTAGTCTGCATAGCTCACCATCTGACGGCCGGAGCGCGCACGAAGGCCGCCATATGCCGAGATCGGTAGGCTATGGGTTCCGGTCCGCGCCATTCGCGCCCCCTCCGGGGCCTTGCCCGGTGCTTTCCACGGTATCTTCCGGCCTGTTTTCCTGTGGCTGGTTGGACACGGGCGGGGAAGTCGTCCCCGAACTCGCTTGGCCACCCTGGGGTGGTCTGAGCGTCGCCGCCGAGGGGAGTCCGAGGTTGAAATCAGGCGGCGGTGTTTGCAAGTCGCCCTCGCCGTAGCGATGCTGTTGGGCAGCTCCGAGCGCGCGGTAGCGTGCCAGCAACCTGTCTGCTTCGGTTAACGAAGGGATTTCCCCGAACGGTGGTTGCCCGCCGGCCGTCTCTGACGCCGCATTGTTAGGCGCGGTCCCGATCCGGTCTCTCAATCCGTTCGACGACACGGCATCTGGCACTCCCGGCGGCATCGGCATCATGACTTCCGGTGGTTGCGGTGTTGCGAAACGTGGTAGGTTTTCGTGCAGGCCCGCCGTGACGACGAGTACCTCATCGAGCCGGTTGAGCGCGGCGTACGGCCGCACGTAGATCTCCTGGTAGTCAGAGACCGCTCCCACGCGCGTGACTTCGCCAACCGGTAGTCCTCTCGGGAATACGCGATCTTCGCCCGAAGTGTAGACTGTCTCGCCTATCGCGACCTCGACCTCGGTGTCAATGTATTCGAGACGGCACTCGACTCGCCCTGTGCCTTTCAGCACGCCGCGGGCCCGCGAGTTCTTGAGTAGCACGCCCACTCCCGAATCCGCATCGTTCATCAGCAACACGAGTGAATAGCTGCCGTGGGCCGCCTGCACCTTGCCGACGACGCCGTCCGGCGTGATGACCGCCATCCCCGGCTTGATACCCTCGCGGCGTCCCTTGTCGACCGTTACCTCGCGAGCGTTGGGGTTCGAGCCCACGCCCGTCACTTGAGCCAGTACCGTCTCGGACAGGATTTCTTGCTGATAGGCGAGAATCTCTTCCTCGCGCGAAAATCGTGCCAATGCCCGGCGCAGTTGTTGTGTCTCAAGTTTGAGCCGCTCGTTCGCCGCCTGTAGCGTTTTGTTCTCCGCGCGGTTTCCTCGCAGCCACACGTATTCGTTCCACAAGGATCCGAACACGCCAGTGCCGCTGCCCAGGAGCTTTTCCACGGGCGAGATCAGCGCGGTGGTCCACACTCGGACCAGCCGCACATCTTCACCCGTTTTGACCTGATAGCCCAGCAGGACGAATTGTACAAACAGCACGGCCACCAGCAGGGAGGCGTTTCGGTAGCGTGTGACGAAATCTTCCACGGCGCGGCCCTATTCCAGTGAGATACGGCGCAGTAGTCGGAAGTCACTCAGCATCCGCCCGGTCCCCAGCACCACCGACGCCAGAGGATCCTCGGCGATGGATACCGGCAGTCCCGTTTCTTCTCGGATGCGCATGTCAAGATTCCGCAACAGTGCGCCGCCGCCCGAAAGCACGATGCCGCGGTCGCTGATATCGGCGCTCAGTTCGGGCGGCGTTCTCTCAAGCGCCACGCGGATCGCGTTCATGATCGTATCGACGCAATCGGAAAGCGCCGCGCGGATCTCGCTGTCATCCACTGATACCGTTCGCGGCACGCCTTCAATTAGGTTGCGCCCCTTGATCTCCATGCTGATCGGCTGATCGAGCTTGTAGGCTGAGCCGATCTGGATCTTCACCTGCTCGGCGGTGCGCTCACCGATCAGTAGATTGTATTTGCGCTTGAGGTAGCCGATGATGGCCTCATCCATTTCGTTGCCCGCGACGCGGACCGAGCGCGAATAGACAATGCCCGACATCGAGATGACCGCAACGTCCGTCGTGCCACCGCCGATATCCACGATCATGTTCCCCGAAGGTTCCGTAATCGGCATACCCGCGCCGATGGCTGCTACCATCGCTTGCTCCACTAGGTGTACCTCGCTCGCGTGGGCGCGGTAGGCGGAATCCATCACCGCCCGGTTTTCTACCGGCGTAATCTCACTGGGAACACCAATGACAATCCGCGGATGCACCAGCATCTTGCGGTTGTGCGACTTCTGGATGAAGTACGTCAGCATCTTCTCGGTGTAACGAAAGTCCGCGATCACGCCATCTTTCATCGGGCGGATCGCGACGATGTTGCCCGGCGTGCGGCCGATCATTTCCTTCGCTTCCTTGCCGACCGCCTCGACATCGTTCGTCGTCTTATTCATGGCGACGATCGAAGGTTCGTTCACCACGATGCCCTTGCCGCGGACATAGACCAGCGTGTTGGCGGTTCCCAAATCGATCGCCAAGTCACGCGAAAACAGGCTGAAAATGGACCTGAAATTCATCGAGCTGCTACTTCCGTTCTATTCAATTAGTGCAGGGTTGCTGCACGGCGCGAATGCGCCGCTCGGCAGGTCAGGGTCGGATGGGTGCGGGGAACCCCGCCCTTATGCTAGCGGCTACCGCTACTCCAGTGTAGCCGGAAGTGAGTCGCCGTGGGGCTCGAAACTGTTGAAAAAGAGACATTTCCGCCAAACCCCTGGTCGAAATGTAAGGCACGACACGTTCCGCCCGCAGTCAGCCACCCTTACTCCGGCGGCTTCCAATTCAGCTCTGCATCCGGCCTTCGGACGTAGTTGGCGTCAAGTTCCTCCGGATCGCGTGCCTCACCGGACCGCATGGTCTGCTCCGCCAAACGGGCCACGCCGGCTGCGAGAGGCGAATCCAGGGTCTTATGACCAGCCGTCCCGGTCCCGTTTCCCTCCGAATCGAGAGGGGCCGTTCCATCCGCGCCAAACAGGCCCGTTTCGGTTGAAATAAAAGTGACATCGCGCCCACCGACCAGATCAACAAACGCCGGCCATGGGGTTACGACTTCATCCACCACAGCTTGTCCGCCCTCATCGAACACCGCCGCGAAGACTTCTCCTCGCCGAGCGTCCATCACCGGCGCGCGGAAGCGTCCCTCGCCCAGTTCAGCCATCGCCCGCAGGTTCGATATCCCGACGGCCTTCTTGCCGTTTATCTCGGCGAGCGATTTCGCCGCCGTCAGCCCAATGCGAATTCCCGTAAACGATCCCGGACCCGCCGCCGCCGCGAAGCAGTCAACATCGGTGAGCGCCACGCTGTTGCGTTCCAGTAATCCGCGAATCTCGGCATACAGTTTGCCTGCGAACCCCTCCGGCGCCTCAACCGTCCGTACTTCCAGTAGCGTCCCATCGCGCAGAAGGGCGACACTACCCCGCCGGTTCGTCGTATCTAAAGCAAGAATAGTCATCTAGAAAAACGCTACTACCCAACCCACGTGCACTTATCGTGGGCTCTCTCCTTCGCGGCATGCCGTGCCCTACATCGTCCACAAGTGGTTCACGGGCGGACTCGTCTTGGGGGCGCTGTCACTCTTTCGGTCCCAGTAGCTTATACGTTCCGATTGCTTCGTAAAGCCGCCGCAGCCCGTCGACCCCGATCAGCCGCACCTGCAAAGTCGTTGGATAGCGATTCGTAAACTTTGTGGGGATCCGAAACTTCCCGAACTGCCCCGAACCCAGTATCCGATAGCCCGTCTTTGATCCCGGCACTTCCGCCGCCCACACCCAGCGCGTGCGCTTCGCGACAACCGAGTCTTTCGTCAGGGTCGCGTTGAACTCATACTCTTCCCCGGCGACCAACTCCCGTGCCTCCGGCAACTGGATCTCGAATGGAACCTCCGACGGCCGGTTCTCGATCTCCTTCGGCTTCGGACGCCGCGACTCAAGATAGTAGGATTTGTTCATCCCCTCTTTCTTGCCCTCGCGCCGGACGTAGAGTACCCAGTCGTGTGAGGAGTCCGGCGGGCTTGACACCGTGAACCGCTCACCCTTGAACTTGTCTTTCTCGTGAATCCACGTGCCGTCGATGGGGTTGAACCAGCTCACGTCGTACTTGCCCTTCGCCACGAGCAACTCGATACTGCGCGGCCCTTCGACGTAGACGATGTACTCGATGCCCTTCATCAACTCGCTACGGAAACGGCTCAGCTCCAGTGACATCGCCGGACCACCCGCCACCCGAGGATACGTTTCGAGATCCCAGTAGCGCGTCTGCGTGAAGAAGTTATACAGGTGGGTCATCTGCCGCGCCCCCGGCGAATCAGCGAACCGCGCATCCACATCGAACTTGCGTCCGCCATACGTGCCCGTGTTTCCGAACGTCACGTACTGCCCGTTCATCGCCGCCCGCCACATTCGATGCCGGAACTCCGTTGTGTCGACGTGATGCCTGTGCGACTTGCCCGCGCCGCTGTCTTCGTAGCCGAACTCAGCGTTTACGTGCGGCACCGGATACATCTCGTACTCCACGGCCGCCAGATCCGGACTCGACGACTGCTGGACGACATAGTCCATCCAACCCTCTTCAAACAAGGCCCCGGAAGTGGTCACCGCATGCGTCGACCGCGGATGTTTGTAGGGGTCCATCGCGGCAAGGTAGTCGTTGATCTCCTTGAGCAGGCGCACGCCGTCGTCGTACTCTTCCCACTCCTGTACGCCCTGCCAGGTGATATTCATGGCCCCGTACCGCGCCACCAGATAGCGCACGTAACGCTCGCGCTGCCAGCGCTTTGGCAGCAGGTCCGCTAGCTGATTGCGGTCACCGGCGAGAAGCAAGTCATACGTGATGCCCTTGCTGTTCATGTAGGCCACGCGCCGATCGACTTCGCGAAAATACTCCGGCGGGGGGCGGTCCGGATCGGACAGCACTTTTTCCGCGCTCTCGCCGGGGCCGAGCACCAGCCCGCGCAGGTGATTGAACTTCTGTTCGGCGCGCGCATCGATCAACGCGCGAAACGTCTCGAAGGGAATCGTGGCGAACTTGTAGCACGTGTCGCCCATCCAGAAGTGCGCCGTCTCAGGCTGGTCGTAGCGGAAGTAGCGTAGATTGAAGATGCGCACGAAGCCCGGCGTCCTCGGCGGCGAGGCGTTGAAGCTCGCCACCTTCTTGTTGAGGCTGTCGAGGTTAGAGATCAGCCGAAAGTCCCAGCGGCCCGGATCGAGCGGCGAGAACCGGATACGGAATGTCGCGCCGCCGTCCCAGAACGCCGGCATCACATACGTCGTCCCCTTGTTCGGCGAACGAAACTCCGCCCGCAACTCGACGCTCACATACGGGTTCGGATGAGCCTCGACCTCCGCCGCCGACAGCTCCATCGAGATTTCGCAAGGCTCATAAACCGCTACGCTCTCGCAAACCTCAAGGGCCAAAGCCGGTCCCGCGAGCAGCAACAAGGCGAGCACTAACATTGCAGAGCGCATCAGAAGCTAATGATAACTAGACGCACCAGCCGCTTGCCCGTTTCACACCTGAAATGACGAACCCGTCGCCCGGATGTCGGTTTTGACGTCCGCGGCCTTTCCTTCCACTCCCAGGAAGTTCCGACAAGAGGCACTCAGAGCCGCGCCCGTCAGGGTGCGCTTACCAAACTCGTTGATCTCAAGAAATCATTTAACGGTCAAGCTGTTCAATCAAGCTCAGCTCGACCTCCTCCGTACTCTCTTTCTTGACCTCAATCTCGTGCCCATGTGACTTAACTGTGCGCAATAGCTCGGGTGTGATCTGCGCTCCTGATGTGCCTTGCGGGAATGCGAACAGCATCCGTTCACCGGGTATCACACCATGTATTCGAAAGCGACCCTCGCCGTTTGCCAAGGCAGTCACGGGGTCAGAGAAATCACCTTGCGAAGCCGACAGCACGACGATGGCCCCTGGAATCGGCTCCAAATCCTGACCGAGAACCACCCCTCGTAGCGAGACGGTGCGCGCGACTCGAACTTCGATGCCCTGTATCCCTGTCCCTTCACTCACCAGCAGCCCTTCTTCGGCAATGGGCTTGGCGTCGACGAAGACAGCGTCAGTGTAGTAGTTGACTCCAGCGGCCCCATAAACCGCGACAGAAAATCGATACGTACCAGGGAGTACACCGTGAATCGCAAAGCTGCCATCCAAGTCTGCCTGCTCGCCGCGCTTTGTGACAGACTCCAAGGCGCCTTCCTGCCGAACGCTTACATAAATCATCAATTCATCCGGTTTCACGTCGCGATCATCGAACGACACGCGGCCACGAACGGTGACTCCGTGACGGGGCCGCAATTCGATGCCGCGCAAGGGCGTGTCCGTCAACTCGAATCTCAACGAGTCGACAACACGCGCTCCGCCGTCCTTGTACTCCGCTATTAGCACGTACTCGCCAGGTGCCAGACCGTCGAACGCGAAACCCCCTTCCCGATCTTGATGCGACTGGTTGTGGCTGTCTTGATATTCACCGTTCGACAAGGATTGCAGCGAAACATTCGTGTGTGCGTTCTTTGGTTTGGAAGGAGTAATGACCTGACCCGAAACGCCAAGCGTCTTGACGACGTCAAGACGGATTTCAATGCCGCTGGTCTTGGAGCCGCTATGCACGTCAACCAGACCGGCTTGACTGCGGTCAAAACCATACGGGCAGTAGGTCTTGAGGTATCCCATATCGAGCAGACGTCCGTCGGGATCGTTCAATGAAGGCTGGTGGTGCAGTATCCCGGAGTTTCGCGATTGCGGCTTCGCCGAAATGACGTAGCGTCCCGGCCTGAGATTGTAGATGCGAAAAACGCCCCAGTCGTCGGCTTTGGTCTGCCCGGCTGTGCTGCAGGAGAACTCATCCTCGATAGGCGCAACGCAGCGAACTTCAACTTGAGAATCGGCGAAAGGCTCGCCGTTCTCATCGGTAACACGCCCGGTCAAGACCCCCGGCCGCCGCATCTCCAGCCGTAGGTCTTCCACGGGGAAACCGCGCTTTACGCTGAGGTAAGCTCGGCTCCATGCACCGGGCAATGAGCCATAGCTATATCTGAGGTGCCCGCGCTTCTCGATGCCCAGAGAGTAATCTCCAGCTTCTAACCCACGGATACGGAAACGCCCGGAAGGGTCGGTCCGGGTCAGGACAGACTCGGAACTCCCCACCAGACTTACCGTAACTAGCGCTCTTGGAATGGGGGCCTTGCTTGCCTGATCAACCACTACCCCTTCGATGTACGAGAGCTGCTCTTCCTCCGCCTCCTGAGCTGGGAGCCCAGCGGCGAAAACCGCCATCAAAGCGATGAGCAAGCTCTTGACCATAGTGGTCTCGTCAACTTCCGGCGCTTACCGCGCCAAAGGGAAGACGCCCGCGAGACCGCACCGGTTGCGCTACCCTCCTACCCCTTAATCACCTTCCGCAGCGCCTCGCCCTTCTCCTGCCAACTCCGGTACAACAGCATGACGTCCGTCGAAATGCAGAAGTGCTTCACTCCTAGGTCGAGATAGTACTTCGCCTGGTCAGGTGATTCGATCTCGGCCCGCGGCGCGATGCCGTTCTTCAATGCCGCCGCAATGACCTTCTTCTCGATCTCCTTGATGTCCGGTTCGAACCATTCCCCCGGACGTCCGATGCTCATCACATAGTCCGCCGGACCCCACTGCACCATGTCGATCCCCGGCACTGACAGCACTTCGTCGAGATTCTCGACCGCCGTCTTCTTCTCGATCATTAGCGCCACCACGACGTTACGCAAAGCATCCACGTATTCCTGCGTGCCGCCGTACAGCATGTACGTGAACCGTCGCGTCCCCACGCCGTGCGTGCCCTGGTCCTCTGGAGTTTCGGGCCGTACCGCCTTTACACACTCCTCCGCGTCAGCCGCTGTCCGACAATCGGCAAACAGGACGCTCTGAAAGCCCGCCCCGATCGCACGCTGCGACAGGAACTTGCGCGGCTCTTGATCCACCTTGATCATTGACGACATGTTGTGCAGCTCGGCCGCCCGGCAGATGTTCTCAAGCCCATGCAGATCGAACGGTGCATACTCTGACACGAACTCGATGTAGTCGAACATGCCGGTGTGGCCGGCGATCTCCACCACCGACGGCCAACTGCTGTGAATGTGTGTCGCTACCGAAGGCTTATCGGCCTTGAGTAGTTCCCGGATCTTATTCGGTCTCATCTTTGCTTATGCTTCCTTCCACTGGAACACGACGCCCAGCATGTCTTTCTCGCGCCGATAGGCCATTTCATATGCCTCGGCCATATCCGTATAGGGGAACCGATGGGTAACCAAACGCTTCGGTTCAAGCCCGCCGTCTTGCATGAGCGACAGCACGTGCTCGCATGAACGATCTCCGTCGAATCGCTCCGTACCCCGTGGCGGATACAAGTAGCCGTCTTCCTCGCACACCGCGATCAGCGAGATTCCTTTGATGTAGAAGTACTCCATTGCCAGCGGATTGAAGTCCAACGGTTTCTCGCCGCGCCCGGAGAGCGCCACGATGGATACCCGCCCGTTGTGCCGCACCGTCTCGACAGCCGTGCGATAAGCCGGCCATGGGTTCGCCGTCAGGATCACCAAGTCGACGCCCGCCCCGTTCGTGAACTCGTCGAGCTTGCTTTGCAAGTCCGGATCACTCGAAAGGAACGTCGCGTGTGCACCCATCCGCTTCGCCATCTCAAGCCGCACCGGACTGTTCCCCAGCCCGATGACCAGCGCCCCGAACAGCCGCCCCAGCGCCACCGCGCCCAGCCCCAGTACACCCAGCCCGACCACGGCGACGTTCTCGCCTGGTGTGAAGTGCGCCTTGCGGTAACACTTCGAGCTCAACGCATATAGGTGCGCGTAGACGGCATCCTCGGCATCCACGCCGTCCGGCACGCGCACGATTGACTCCGACTCCGAAGCGACATACTCCGACTGGTGATGATACCGGGATATCACCCGGTCACCCACCGCGAACCGTGTTACGGCTGAACCGACGCCGCGCACCGTCCCGAGATTGCTGTCGCCGACCCAGCGCGGATAGTCCGGCGCACCCGGCACATTCTCGGCCCCCTCATAGTTGCCCCGATCCGTGCCGATCTTCAGCGCGCTGATCTCGGTCTCGACCCAAATTTGATCCGGCTTTAGATTGCTCGTATTGAGAGGATGCTCTTCAATCCGCAGGTCGCGCGGTCCATGCAATATCGCGATCTTCATCGTTAGCTAAGAGTGTCACACAACGAGGAACCCGTAGCGCGACCGGCGCCGCACGGACTGCTAGCCTGCTTCTCCGGGGGGCGCTTGCTCGGTGTGAAACGGGTTGAAGTCGACACCTTCGTCGTACACGTCAATCCGCTCGGCCTTCTTGAGCGTGTTCACGACGAGGTAGGTTAGCGGAGTGGCGGCCGCCTCATAGAGGACCTTCGCGAAGTAGCCCGTGAAGATCATGTTGAACATCGTGCTCAGGTCCTGTACCCCAGCGAAGATGATGAAGATGACGACGAACGTGTCCACGAACTGGCCTACTACTGTGGACCCGATCGTCCTCGACCAAAGGTGTTTGCCCTTGGTGAGAATCTTCATCTTCGCCATCACGAAGGCATTGGCGAACTCACCGCACCAGTACGCCACGAGGCTCCCGACGAGCACGCGCGGCACAAAACCGAACACCTTCTCGAACGCCTCTTGGTTCTGGAACTCCGGAGCCGCCGGCAGATACGTCGTGAACACGGCCATCGCCGCCAGCAGTGCCGCCGAGAAGAACCCAATCCAGATCGCCCGGCGCGACGCGGCGTAGCCGTATACCTCGACGAAGATGTCGCCGAAGATGTATGTGATCGGGAACAGTATCTGTGCGCCGCTTAACAGGAACGGCCCAAACGTCATCCCGCCGATTTCAAACGGGCCGATCGAGCAGATCTTCTGCGCGACTAGGTTCGATACCAGCAGAATGACTACAAAGGCATGAACCGCCAGGTCGTAGTAGCGAAAATGGCGCGTGCCGGCAGCCGCTGGTTGGTGGGTCTCGTTAGCCATAAGCCCTACAGTCTATACGCCCTGTAATGCGCTCTAAGTAGAACCGTACAGGTTGAGCTACTTGGATTTGGAGTATGCCGCCTGAAGCTGATCCAACTGGTCGCGCGTCAGCTCGCCCTTGTGAACGATCAGCCGATACCGGAACGTTAACGGCTTATCCGTTGGCAGGCGGACGGCATGGCGTCCCGGGTATGCCGGATTCTGCATGCTGTGGGCGGCGCGCAGAATCCATGGCTGCGGGAACGCAGGAACGGAGGGGTGCATCAAGACGGCGAGCCCGCTGCCCGGCTTCCCGCCGAACGAACCCGCGAAGTCGACCCACGGTCCGGCCTTCACGGCGGTCTCCTGGGGCGTGACCGGGCCGTTGTGTCCGAGAAAGCGAATGTCCTTCGGTAACCGGATGCGGGTGGAGAAGCCGCTATATCCTTTGACGTCCTCCGAGCCGCCAATGCGGACATCGTCTTCCAACGCAGTGAGCTGAATCGTGAAATCGATTTTGCGAATGTTGCCCTCGCGAGGGTACGCGCGGATCGTCGTTACTTCTTTGACGAATCCCTTCTGTTTGCCATCGTCACCGAGCCATTGGGGCGACTTCCAATGGAACTTTACGCGTACGGCCGCCGACCCTTTCTCACTGGCCAATGTCTCACGGTGCTGGACCTCCCAGGCCGAGTCGATCGTGGCCCATTGATCGCCAACCCGCTTGCCATTCACGAGGACTTGATGCCACGCCCAGAAGATGCCGCGCTGATGGAAGTGATCCTTGGGAAAATCCTCCGTTAGGACGTTGCCCTCGAGGTCATAGAACGGGTGGAGGTAGTTCGAGCGCTCAAACTTTCCGTCAATCGATTTCGTCGCAAGCTGGTAGAAGAAAACCTCGTCCGGCCCTTCCTGGAATAGGTAGCCGTCGTCCTGCTCAGTGACTTTGACCGACCCGCCCGTAACGGGCTCTCCCGCTGCAAGGGGGGCGAGGGCGAGAAACACCGTCAGGAAGAGAAAAACTGGGAATCGTCGCATACGAAGCTCCGTCTGCCTGAGTATAACGCCGCAACTCGCAACGTTGGCGTGCTCGGTGAAACGTGCGAGGATAGATAGGATCTGATCGAGGGCCCCGAACGTGACCGCGTTAGTTTTTCGTTTTATACCGCTCCTGCTCGCCTTACCGCTGCTTTCAATCGCGCAGCAGAAACCGTCCTATGACATACACCGAACATCCGAGCCAATCATGATCGACGGTCGCCTGGATGAGGCGGCGTGGAAGGCGGCGAAACCTGTCGGCGACTTCCATTTCAATTGGTGGACGAGCGGTGAGAAGGAGCAGACCGTCGCCAAGATTCTATGGGACGATGCGAATTTTTACATTGGCTACTACTGTCGTGATAAGAATATCTCGGCCAACGTCACACGGCGTCACGGCCCCGTCTCACTCGATGATTGCGTCGAAGCGTTTATCAGCCCGAACCCCGAGAAGGTGCGCAACTACTACGGTTTCGAGATGAACGTGCTCGGAACGATGCTCAACTTCACGCGCACGGACTGGTGGCGCAGCGGACGGTTTTCCGAACCTGTCGGCGTGCGTCTCTGGACGACCCACTATCACCAGTCGCTCAAGACTGACACGCTGGGCGAGGACCATTGGATTCTCGAAGTCGCCATCCCGTTTGAGAACTTTGAAAAGGATGCGGCCCATACCCCGCCCCACGACGGGGACCGCTGGCGGCTGAACCTCAACCGCTCCGGCGGAACGACGAACTCGCAGTACAGCACCTGGTCACCCGTCACGACCGAGCGCCCCAGCTTCCACGTGCCCGAGGATTTCGGCTGGGTGCGTTTCGTGAAACGACTGGTAGGAACCGACTAGCGGTCGGAGGAGACACGCAATGAAAAACAGAACGGCCGGCGCCCTGATCTTGCTGTTGGCGCTGTTCTCCGGCTTGGCCTTCTCCGCCGAACCCGCCCACGACTTTCGACTGCATCAGTATCGCTTTGGAGAGATCTCGATCCCACCCGCGTCAGCCGATGAGCCTGTGGCGGACCGGCTCTCGCTCGCAAAGGCCGGCGCTTATCTCGATGACGGTGCGAAAGCCTGGGCGGCCGATCGCGGCTGCGTTGCCTGTCACACGACCGGTTGGTACGGCATTCTTCGCCCGCAACTCAGCTCTACCTTTGGCCCACCGGCCCCGACCTTCCGGAGCTTCCTCGAACGCGTCCTGCATGAGACGTTCGCCGAGGAACGCAATAAGACCGAGCGCGGCACCGGACCCGCTCAAGTCATCTACCTAGCCGCATCTCTTGCATCGTGGGATGCACAAGTTACGAAGCAACTCTCTACCGAGACAGAGAATGCATTGGAACTCATGTTTAGCTTGCAGCAGGAGAACGGAGCGTGGTATTCCGTCCAAACTTGGCCGCCGTTCGAATCCGACACGTACCAGCTTGCGACCGTCGCTGCGATGGCGGTGGGGTTAGCGCCGGGCTGGATCGAGCAGCACCAATCCGACGAACTGGGAGAGGGCGTCGCCCGGTTGCGGAGCTACCTGAAGACGACCGCCCCCCCGCACGATTACGCCCGCGTCGCACTGCTTTGGGCCTCACGGCATCTGTCCGGACTGTTGAGTCGCAACGAGAAGGACGCCATCACGAAACTGATCCTCGACCGGCAGCGGCCCGACGGTGGATGGTCGCTGCGCTCGTTCGGAAAGCCGGAACAATGGGGCGTCGGCAACCGCAGCGAGCGCCTACGCGCCGAGGCTGATTTCGGTGACGCGGCCAGCGACGGCCACCAGACAGGCCTTGCGATCATCGTGCTGTCCCAGGCCGGCATGGCGCCGTCGCACCCGGCCATCCAGCGAGGACTTACCTGGCTGAAGCAGAATCAACGGCAGTCGGGCCGATGGTGGACGAAGTCTCTCAACACCGACAAGTGGAACTTCATTACGTACACGGGCACGCTCTATCCCGTGATGGCGCTGACGATGACCGACTCAGCAACTGATAGTCCCGGTCCCACTCAATGACGTCGAGGAGTTCCCCGCGAGCTGTTCTCGCATGTGCGGTTCTCTGCTGTTGCCTGACAGCCACCGCCGCGGACTGGAATCGTTTCCGCGGCCCCAACGGTTCGGGCGTCGCCGAAACCACTGGCCTGTCTCTCGCGTTCGGACCTGACACCAACGTTGTCTGGAAGACCACGGTACCGTCCGGCTATTCTTCACCTGTCTTGAGCGACGACAGTGTATTCCTCACCGCCGTCGAGGACGATAAGCTCTATACCTTTTGTCTCTCGCGCAAGACCGGCGAAGTTCTTTGGAAGCGCGAATGCCCGCGGACGCGCACCGAGAAACTCGATCGCCGCAACCACCCCGCCGCCGCCACGCCTGCTCTTGACGGCGACAACCTCGTCGTTTTCTTCGGGGACTTCGGTCTTATCTCTTACGACCTCGACGGGAAGGAACGCTGGCGCAGACTGCTCGGCCCTTTCAATAACTCCTACGGTGTGGGCGCGTCTCCGATCATCGTCGATGATCTCGTCATCCTCGTCTGCGATCAGCGCACCGACTCCTTCATCATTGCCCTTGACAAGAGTACCGGTGAAGCGCGCTGGCAGCGCCCGCGCACCGACGCCGTCAGCGGACACTCCACTCCCGTTGTCTATCAGGTTGCCGGCGACGCCAAGAAGATCCTTGCTCCCGGCTCGTTCCGCATGGACGCCTACTCGCCCGAAACCGGCGAAAGCGAGTGGTGGGTCTACGGGCTTCCGTCGGAGATGAAATCCGTTCCGATCATCAATGGGGACACCGTCTACGTGGCCGGATACAACGTCCTTATCAACGATGCCGGACAGCAGGTTACCGTCCCGCCATTCACGCAAGCGCTCGGCGATTACGACGCGGACGGCAACGGCAAGCTATCCCGAGACGAAATGCCGAAAGGGCGTCTGCGGCAGCTTGTTGGTTTCAGTGACCGCAACCGAGACGGCGGTTTGGACGCCGATGAGTGGCGCATCTACGCCGGTGCGCACGCCGCCGAGAACGGCCTGCGAGCGATCAAGCTCGGAGGCAAAGGCGACACAACCACAACGAGCCTGCAATGGAAGTATCCCAGGTCTATTCCGCAACTGCCGTCGCCGCTGCTCTACCAGGGTGTCCTCTATATGGTGAACGACGGCGGCATCCTCACGATGCTGCACCCGAAGAGCGGCGAGGTGATCAAACAAATGCGCCTACGCGGCGCGGTCGATCACTACTATGCGTCACCGGTCGCGGCCGACGGGAAAGTGTTCTTCGTGAGCCAGGCGGGGGCTGTCACTGTGTTGCGCGCGGGCGACGATCCCGAGATCCTCAGTGTCAACGAGTTGAACGAAGAGAGCTACGCTACACCGGCTATCGCCGATGGGCGTGTTTACATCCGCACCGCCAGTACTCTCTATTGCTTCGGGAAAGACCTCTAGCCGGTGCTAAACTACGCCCGCCAATTCCTGTAGCAGATTCCAGTTTTCCAGCCGATCTTGCTGGGCCAGGAGAATCTCGGGCGAGGGGTTGCCGTCTTTGTCGAAATGCTTGGAGAAGCGGCCCTCAGAACGGGCGAAGGTGATGAAGTCGATCTGCTCACCGGTCTTCGGGTTCACGTACCAGTCTTCTTTCTGGTTCGGATTGCCGGTCAGCTTGAGGCGATCCTTGATGCGCGGTCCCTTGCGCGGGTCATAGATGAAGACCGGGAATGTCCGCGAATCCGCCGCCAGCTTAGCCTGGTGATAGGCCATGTCGTCGGCGACGCCGTGCTCGGGCTGGCAGGTCGTGAAGGTGTTGATGATCGCCGGTCCGGGGAACTCATTGGCGTCAAGGATCGCGCGATACAGATGGTTCGTGTGAGCCGCCGTGGTCTGGGCGACATACACGTCCTTGTGCATCATGCAGATGTTGGCCAACTCTTTGCGGTTTTCCTTCTTGCCATGAATCGCCGAGCCGTGCGTCGACATTTTGGCGTTCTGCCCCATGTAGGAGCCGGTCGAGGCCTGTCCGCCGGTGTTGGAGTATACCTGGGTATCGAGGACGAGGACCTTGATGTCCATCCCTGAAGCCATCATGCGCGACAGCGACTGGAAGCCGATGTCGAGCATCGCTCCGTCACCACCGATCACCCACAGCCGCTTGTTCTTCCAACCCATCTGGTCTCAGCGAGAGCGAACGCCCATGGCATCGGCCGGAGCGTTTTCGAAAAGCGAATTGGTCCAGGAAACCAGATAAGGGTTGTAGGGATACGTCGAGGTGTAGACCGTGTTGCATCCGGTCGCTGCAACGATGCCGATGTTTTCCGGGCCGTAAACAAAGCCGGTCGCGGCCAGCATCATACGGAGTACGGTTGCTTCGCCGCAGCCCATACATGATCCCGCACCGCCCACATAAAGCAGAGAGTCGTCCGACAGCATCATGTCGGCAAGCGCCTTCTCGTTGATAAACTTCTTCGGCGTCGGGGGCGCTTCGTTGAAAAACGAGAACGCCGCCTTATACCACTCGATGTTCTCGTCGTCTTTGCGGATCATCTTCAGCGCGTCGTGATCGCCACAGGCGTCGACGCACTCGGCGCAACCCTTACACTTGGTGGGGTCGATGAAGATTCCGAACTTGCCGCCGCCGGTCCCCTTCTTCTCGCGAACCTTCCAGTACTTATTGGTCTCGGTCCACTGTTCGCTTATTTTCTCGCGCTCGTCTTCCGCGATCCCTTCGAGCTTCTCGTCGAGGGATTCGGGTTCGATTACTTTGGCGAGGATGGCCGTGTCGGGGCACTGCGTCACGCAATCCATGCAGCCGACGCATTGATCGGATAGAAACTCGGGAATGTCCGGCGCGATGTAGCTGAAGTCGCGCAACGCGCCCGTGCCGGCGGGGATCACGCTGCGGGAGACTTGATTGTCCGCCTCGAGCCCGATCTCGGCCGTGCCGTTGTTGTACGCGCCGACGACACGCTCATTAAAGTCAGCGACGTCGACGACGTTCGCCTGGAAGTCCGCCATCTTGGCCTGTTGTGTGGGATCGAGCTGTGTGCTCATTGAATCACCCTTAGATTTCCTTCAGCTTTGTCGGACTTGGCCGTTGCTTGCATGACTTCCGTCGGCACTTCGATGACTTCCGTGAAGCCGCGGCGCACGCAAGTCAGGTTGTCTTGAACGACCTGCTCGCCGCGCTTCCCGAAATACTTTCGCAGAGACTTTTCCGCGCCCTGGAACAGATCTTCGTCGCTAATCTTCGACTCTTCGCGGAACGGTGTCACATTCAGGAAGACGCCGAGCAATACGATGCCCTGCATGCGCTGTTGCAGGTCGGCGACCGAAGCGACCTCGCGCGCGATCGAGACCGTATCAAGCGCGAAGAATCGCGCCTTCTTTTCGCGAATTCGGTTCCGCGCCCACGCCGGCACGGATTGCCAAATCTCAGCGGGGTCCGTGTCATGGCTCTGCGCGAAAACGATACCGTTGTCCGCCAAGCCGCTCATCGGATCGCCGACGTTAAAGGCGTTGACGTCATTCAGCGGAATAAACTCGACGTGGTCCAGCTCCGAGTGAGCGCGAATGTGCTCTTTTGCAATGGTCAGATAGTAGGTAGTCGGCAGGCCCTTCTTTTCAGAACCGTATTTCGGATAGGCCTGCACGTCCATGCCGAACACTTCACCCGCGATCGTCGCGATCACCTTGTTCGTTGTGACCGACCCGTAGCCGCCTACGGAATGACCGCGCATCGAGAACGATCCCGGCGAACGTACATCGGGATCAATCCTGGGAACGAGCGCCGTCTCATGCTTGATACCCAAGCTGAAGTAGTACCTTGGGCTGTCGCTCACCATGTTCTCCGTGACTGCGAGAAAATCGCCCGCTCGCACGTCGCGGCTGCCGAGCCCGGCGGACCCGCCATAGAATTTCGGCAATTGCTCAATCGAGGGATAGCCCGGCGTGCCGCTTAGCGCGTCGGCAAATGCGCTCTTCAGCTCGCAAAGCTGCGGGTTTGATTGCTGCATCGGGATATCAAGGCGCTCGAGGACCGAGATCCCCTTGACGTGCTTCAGCGCGTCGACGATGTCGTAAGAAGGCCACGGGCGGAAGAGACTGATGTGAAGCAGCCCGACCTTGATTCCCGTCTCTTCGCGAATCCAATCGACGGCGGCCTCGGCGGTTTCCATCATGCAGCCGGACCCGACGATGGCGTATTCCGCGTCGTCGAGGCGATAAGGCATCACCGGATCGTAGCGGCGGCCGGTCAGCTCGAAAAACTCATCCATCGCGTGCCGGACCGAACTCATCACCTTGTCGTAGTACATCCGTTGGGCGATCTTGCCCTTCATGTAGGCGTCCTGGTTCTGGACGACTCCCGACATGACGGGCATCGTGGGGTCCATCAGATTCCGCAGCCGCCGGCTGGGGTCACCCACAAACAGCTTCATCATTTCCGGCTCAGGCAGGCGGACGTTCTCAATCGTGTGGGTCGTCAGAAAGCCATCCTGCACATTGAGAAACGGCGTCTCTGAATCTTCCGCGGCGCGCCGGCAAATCAGCGCCAAGTCCCCCGACTCCTGGGCATTTCGCCCATAAATCACACCCCAGCCGCAATCGGCTACGCCGTACACATCGTCGTGGCCGCAGTGAACGTTGAGCGACTGAGAGGTCAACGCGCGGGCGCCGATGTGGAAGACGATTGGCAGGCGCTTGCCCGAAATCGTATAGAGAACTTCCTTCATCAGGATCAAGCCCTGACCGGAAGTGAAGTTCGTGACGCGGCCGCCGCTGACCGTAAACCCCTCACAGGTGGTGGCGGCACTGTGTTCCGATTCCAGCTCGATGAAGACGAGATCGTCGCCCCAAAGGTTCTTCTTGCCATTGGCGACAGCCGATTCGAAGCCGCTGCCCATCGTAGTGGACGACGTAATGGGATACGCGCACGCCCCCTGGCAGATGTGGGTTTCTACCCACACGACCGTGCCGGCACCGTCTGATGTAGTGGGTATTCCTGGGAAGGGGTACTTGATTTCTTGAGCTTGCTCAAGATCAGAAACGTGCGGCGGAGTCCTGGTGACTGTACTCATCAACGACTACCTTTCGCTAAATGTCACAGGTTCACTATGGCTGACAAGCAGCTCGCTACGGAGCGGCGGCCGTGATCCCGGTGGGTGATGGACCTGAAGGGGGGCTTCCCAGATCTCCACAAGTGCATTCTGTGGTCGCAGCCAACGCCACCTGATCATTGGCAAAGGAATTGCTAAGATCTTGGGTTAGACAATTTCCGAACTGATGCGAGTCCATCCTGATTCCGATAAACGACACCAACCCGGCGGCCGGGGCCGACGGGAGTTTTTGCGCCACGGCTTGGTCGGCATGGGGGTTTTGGCCACCGGTTCGGCGCTCTCGCGTTGCCGCGAGGCGACCCCGATCGAGCCGCGCTCGCCACTCAACGAACGCCTCGGAAGCCATCTGGGCAAGCTTGGTCCTCTGCGTCCGCCCGACGAGAATAGCGTGCGGCTTCCTGAAGGTTTCACATCGCGGGTTTTGGCTCGATCCAGCGAGGAGCCGGTTCGCGGCTGCGGCTATCGCTGGCACGCCGCGCCCGACGGAGCGGCCGTTTTCCCGACAGACGATGGCTGGATCTATGTCTCCAACTGCGAAGTCGGAGGCAATAAAGGTGGCGCTGGCGCTCTGCGTTTCAATTCCCAGGGCGAGGTGATCGACGCCTACTCGGTTCTCGGCGGTACGACGAACAATTGCGCCGGCGGCCCTACCCCCTGGGGCACATGGCTCTCTTGTGAAGAGACTGACCAGGGGTGTGTTTGGGAATGCGATCCCCTCGGTGAGAAACAGGCAATCGTCCGCCCGGCCATGGGCGTGTTCAAACACGAAGCGGCGGCGGTTGACCCGGTTCGGCACGATATCTACCTGACCGAGGACCGTGGCGACGGACTCTTCTACCGCTTTCGCCCGCAAAGCACCGGGGGCGAGATCCCTGACCTTTCAGGGGGACGGCTCGAAGCGGCCGAAGTCACCGATGGCGGCAAAGTCGTTTGGCATCAGATCAAAAACCCAGGCGGGCAGGTGCAGGTGACACGCATGCAGGTCCCCCAGGCCACGCCATTCAAGGGCGGCGAAGGCGCTTGGTACCACGACGAGGTGATCTACTTTACGACCAAGGGCGACGAACGTGTCTGGGCGTATGACATCACCGACAGCACGATCACCGTTATCTACGATGACGACGACCACGACGACGCCGAACTCACGGGCGTCGACAACGTCACGGTCTCGGCCGGCGGCGATGTCATCGTGGCTGAAGACGGTGGCGACAACCAGATCGTCGCCGTGCTGCCCGGCCGCAAGACGGCACCCGTGCTCCAAGTCATCGGCCACGACCTGTCCGAGATCGCCGGACCCGTTTTCGACCCTTCCGGGACACGGCTCTACTTCAGCTCGCAACGCGGCGCGACAGGTCACTCCGAAGACGGCATGACCTTCGAGATCACCGGCCCCTTCCTCGCCTAGTTGTGATCTATCAATAGGTCGCTCATTAGGTCCCGGACCAGGGAAGCTGGATTTGTCCCACAACACCTGTTCGGAGACATGCATTACCACTAGCAATCGCCCAGCGTGGTGGCGCCGGACGGTGGTCCCGACGGACGCGAGCCGGCGGCTCAGACACCTGAGCCCCAAAACCTGCCATGGTTCATGACATCGTTGTTAGCAACACACTTGTCAATCGCGATAGAATCGGACGTGTATTGATTGGCCAAATCTTCTCTCTCCATCGCATGATCGAAAGATTCGACAAGGGATAGTGCTCACAACGCCAGCGCATTGGTATTGCTCGGTGAGCAAGTTGTTCGGCAGGTAACAAAGGGGCTCCGCAGAAGAATGTCGTCGCCAACGCGAGTCTTTTTGCCGGCCATGGCGGTGCTGTTCGCGACGCCCACGCTCTGGGGGCAAGGGAAGGAAGTCAGCTTCCAGAGAGACGTCCTTCCTTTGCTGCAGCAGCGTTGCGGAGTCTGCCATCAGGGCGAGACTGCCCAGAAAGGGTTCCTCGTGACGAGCGCCGCCTCTTTGCTGAAGGGCGGCGAGAGCGGGCCGGCGGTTGTTGCGGGTGCACCGAGCGACAGCCTACTGCTGGAGAAGGTCTCGGGCGATAAGTCCGCTATGCCGCCCGCAGGGGAGAAGCTAGCGCCGAGGGAAGTCGAAGTTATTCGTCAGTGGATCGCCACAGGTGCGATCGACGACTCTGAGGGCGGTCCCGTAAGTGGGAGTATCTGGTGGTCCTTGCAGCCCTGGCAGACGGTCGACGTGCCCGAAGTCGAAAGCGAATGGGCTCGGTCGGAGATTGACAAGTTCATCCTGGCACGCCTTGAGGACAAGCAGCACGCACCGGCCCCCGCCGCCGACCGCCGCACTCTCATCCGGCGGCTCTCTTTCGACCTGCTCGGGTTGCCGCCGACACCCGAAGCAACGGAAGCGTTCGTTGCCGACCCTGCTCCCGACGCCTACAGGAAACTCGTTAACCGGCTGCTGGACGATCCTGCGTACGGGGAGCGCTGGGGCCGTCACTGGCTCGATGTCGTGCGGTTCGGCGAAAGCAGCGGTTACGAGCAGAACCACCTCCGTGAAAGCGCTTGGCCCTACCGGGACTGGGTGATCGGCTCATTGAACGAAGATAAGCCGTTTAACCAAATGATCATCGAGCAGCTCGCCGGCGACCAGACCGGCGGAGGCAATCCGGCCATCGGAGCAGCGACCGGCTTTCTGGTAGCGGGCCCACACGACACGGTAGGAATCAAGAATCCCGAGGGAGAGGCCCAGAAACGCGCTAATCACCTCGACGACATGATTGCGGCGACGGCGTCAGCGTTTCTAGGGCTGAGTATCCACTGTGCGCGCTGCCACGATCACAAGTTCGACCCCATCCAACAGAAAGACTACTACCGTATGCAGTCCACCTTTGCGGGAGTCTGGCACGCCGAGCGGGTGTGGTCCAATGCGAACGACGTCACGGCCTACGAGGAGGCCACTGCACCCCTGCGCGAGGAGCTTCGCATGGCGAACGAAGGCCTCGAAGCCCTTCGAGAAGCTGCCGAGGCTCGGGTCGAGGCTCAGCGCGAGAGAGTCCTTGGCCGCCGCCGGCCGAGTGTCGATGCCGCCGGGACGGAGGAGCGCTTCAATCCCGTACAGGCTCGCTGGGTTCGGTTGACAATTGAAGCGTCGACGAGACGGCGCAACGTGGTTGATCTCGACGAACTCGAAGCGTGGACCAGCGGGCCGGATTCACGCAATGCCGCGTTGCAGGGAACCGCCTACGCCTCGTCCATGCGCATCGACGAGGCCAGCCCGGACACCTACTCCGCCGCCAATTTCATCGATGGCAAGTTCGACAAGCGCTGGATCTCGGGCGGCGGCATGCCTCAGTGGGTGATGGTTGAGCTGCCCGAGACTGTTTCCATTGAGCGGGTCAAGTGGTCGTCCGACCGTCTCATGGGCTTTGGCGGACGCTTCGAACGTTCCATCCCCGAGCACTACAGGGTCGAGCTCTCTCTGGACGGCAAGCTGTGGCAAACCGTGGCCGGCTCCGAAGGCCGTCTGCCTTATTCGGAAGAGGCGCGTGAACGGCTTCTCCTTTTCGCTGTTTTCTCAAGAGACGAAATGAGCCGATGGGAGTCGTTGGAGGAGCGGAAGGATGCCGCGCAGCGCAAGCTAGATGGTCTGGAGAAACCACCTGAGGCATTTCTTGGCCGCTTCGAGCAGCCAGAAGAACCCAGTTTCGTGATGATTCGGGGCAACCCGATGGATCACGGCGATCCAGTCTCGCCGCGAAGCCTTAGTGTTCTCGACGAAATGCTCGACGGCTTTGAGCTTGACCCTGAGGCGCCCGAAGGCGAACGTCGTCTTGCACTGGCGCGCTGGATTGCTTCTGACGATAACGCCCTGACCGCCCGCGTTATCGTCAACCGTGTCTGGATGTACCACTTCGGGAGGCCGTTCGTCCGGACCCCGAGCGATTTTGGGGTCAATGGTGGCAAGCCGACACATCCTAAGTTGCTCGAGTGGCTGGCTGACCGGTTCGTCCGCAAGCACGGCTGGCGGCTCAAGCCCTTGCATCGCGATATCGTGCTCTCGGCGGCCTATCGGCAGTCGAGTGCGTTCCGCGAAGAGGCTGCCGCTCTGGATCGCGACGCCGATTACCTCTGGCGTTTTCCGCCCCGGCGGCTAACGGCAGAGGAAGTCCGTGACGCTGTCTTGGCCGCGAGCGGCAAGCTGGATCGCACGATGGGCGGTCCCGGCTTTCGGCTCTATCGCTACACAGTTGACAACGTCGCCACCTACTATCCAATTGAGGAGTTTGGGCCGGAGACCTTCCGGCGCTCGGTCTACCATCAGCATGCGCGCTCGGTGAAGCCGGAGTTGCTGGGGCAGTTCGACTGCCCGGATACGGCTTTGCCCGCACCCAAGCGGATCTCCACCACCACACCCCTGCAGGCGCTCAGCCTGCTGAACAACGACTTCCTACTGGACCAGGCGCGGTTTCTGGCCGAGCGCACATTCGAAGAGGCCGGCCCCGATTCCATCGCTCGCATTGAACGGACCTGGCGTCTTGCTTTCGGTCGCGCCCCGGACGCCGACGAGTCCCGCGCCGCCCGGCAGTTCGTCGATGAGCAGGGCTGGATGCTGTTCGCCCGCGCCATCCTCAACGCTAACGAGTTTGTTTATGTCTTCTGAACGCCGCGGAGATTGCCGGGAGGTGGGCAACCTCACGCGCCGCGACTGGTTCTCCGACATTGCGACCGGCCTGGGAGGCGTAGCCCTGGCTTCGATGCTGCCGCGCGAGGCCGGAGCCGCTGTGGGTACCCACTTTGCGCCCAAGGCGAAGCGCGTCCTGCAGATCTTCTGCCCTGGGGCCGCCTCACATATCGACCTGTGGGATTACAAACCGGAGTTACAGAAGCGCTCCGGCGAACCTCCGCCGCCAGGCGCACAGATGGTCACGTTTCAAGGTGAGAACGGGGCGCTGATGGGTTCGCCTTGGGACTTCCAGCGACGAGGTGAGTCCGGCAAGCCGATCACAGAGTTACTCCCTCACCTTGGCGGCTGGGTAGACGAGATCGCGTTCGTCCACTCGATGACCTCGAAGACGAACACGCATGGTCCCGGATGCGTATACATGAACACCGGTTTCGTGCTCGAGGGCTTTCCGTCTGCCGGCTCATGGATCAGCTATGCCCTGGGCTCCGACAACGACAACCTACCCACCTATGTGGCTATTCCCGACATCCGTGGCGAGCCCCCTGCCGGCCCTTCCAACTGGGGCGCCGGCTTCCTGCCCGCCGAGCATCAGGCGACCGTCTTCAACGCGCAAAACCAGATCCGCAACCTCGAGAGACCCTCGTCGATTAGTGCCCCTCAGGACCAAGCGACGCGTGATTTCCTTGGGTTTCTGAATCACCGTCACGCTAAGCAGCATCCTGGCGACAGCGATCTGCAGGCTCGCATCGCAGCCTACGAGCTCGCCGCGCGCATGCAGCTATCCGCCCCCGAGGCCTCCGACATTTCCAAGGAGTCGAAGGCCACACGGGATCTCTACGGCGCCGACGACTCAAACCCGCTCAAGGCCGCCTATGCCCGCAACTGTCTACTCGCGAGGCGTCTGCTCGAACGCGGCGTGCGCTTCGTGAATCTCTTCTGTGCTTCGCGTGCCTCCGGCGTTGATGGCCTGCTGAACTGGGACGCCCACAAGACGCTCAAGGCTGACTATGAGCGCCACTGTCCGGTGCTCGACCAACCTACCGCGGGACTCTTGCAGGATATGAAGGCTCTCGGCCTGCTGGAAGATACTCTCGTTGTGTGGGCGACGGAGTTCGGCCGCATGCCGACCCACCAGAAGGGTACGGTCGGCCGCGACCACAATCCCAACGCCTTCACAGTTTGGTTTGCGGGAGCTGGAGTGAAGGGCGGCGTCAGCTACGGCGCAACGGACGAATTCGGCGGCAAATCAGTGGAGAACGTCGCCACGCCTTACGATTTCCACGCCACCATGCTGCACCTACTGGGCCTCGACCACGAGCGCCTGACGTGGTACCACAACGGGATCAACCGGCGACTCACTGATGCCCATGGACATGTGATTAGCGAAATCCTGGCATGAAGAGCCGAGCGCGTTCAGGACCAAGCTGCTCGAAACAAGCCGCATAGATCCGAACCGCCGATAGCTGTCGATAAATCAGAGTGTTGTACCGCTGGTGACGTGACTAAAAGAGCCCGGCCCAACGGGGGCCTGACGCAAGCGGTACAACGATATGAAGGAAGCGGCCTATTTGGAAGGGTAATTGCTTGTATGGGGTTTGTATCCCAACTTGTTCGGCGCGATGCGGTGTCGTGGCTCCGCGAAGGTGGAGAGGGGTACGGTAGCCGCTCCAAGTTTGATCGACCGCATCAGCAGTTGCCCTGCCAAATCCTACCACGCGAAGCGTCTGCCGTCAGGCTTCGTTCATATCCGGATCGCACTCCGAATCCCACTCTTCGTTACGCTCAACGGCCTACCGCTGGCCCCCGACCCGGGATGGTCGGACAAAATACAGCGATCTCATCCGGACGCCGCTAGCCTGGGATCTGGTGGGAAAGAATCCAGTCTAGAAGCCGACAGCCCGTCCACTGGGGGAACCCGGATAATCCACGCTCTCGACGTCAAGCGTCGACGTGCTTGGCGAATTTGCGGTCGAGAGCCATCTTGTAGCGGGCGGCCGCGCGGTGGGAGAACTCTTTCATCTCTGCCGGGGGCATCGGTGTGAAGGATCGCGCCGTGGCGACATTCTCCTTCAAGTAGGCGTGCTTGGGAACGCCGACCGTGACGACGGAAACCGGCAGCGAAAGCGAATAGCGCAGCAGCTTGTCGGGCGGCGTCTCGGGGCTGATGATGTCCTCTTGGGCAAAGGCCTTCATCGCGATCACGCCGAGGTTCTTCTTCTTGGCGACCGGCAAGGCCACCTGCTCGAAACTGGTCGAAAGAACAGGATTGATGACCATCTTGCCCTTCCCGTTCCTCATCCCTTGGAGCGCTGCGTTCAACGCCATCTGCGTGCAGTCGACGTCATAGCGATCGAGTGCCTTCGCCAGTGTCTCCGGGTCGGTGTGCGAACTGATTCCGATGAACCGCGTGATCCCGTGATGCGCAGTTTGTAGAGCGCCTCCATGGCCTTGTTCTTCTCGACGGCTTCCAGATCGTCGGGGCACTTGAGGCTATGCAGATGCAGGAGGTCAAGTTGATCGACGCCCAGCCGCTTCAGGCTTTCATCGGCTTCGCGGAACACTTCGTCCGCCGTGCGGGCCGAGGTCTTGGTCGCGACGAACAAGCCCTTCCGGCGGCCCTTGATCGCCTTGCCCACCCAGGTCTCGCTCTTGCCGCCGCCGTAGGCCTGCGCGGTGTCCATGTACGTGACTCCGGACCGGATGGCCATGTCGAGCGCTTCGACGCCTTTTTCCTCGTCGCCATACATCGTCAGGCGGCTGCCGCAACCGATGGCGAGTATCGAAACCTTGGCTCCGGTGCGCCCGAGGACTCGGGTGGGCAGCCCGGCCGAGTGCGGGGCGGCAGTGCCCGTCGTCACGGTGGAGGCGAAAGCCGTCCCGAGGAACGCGCGGCGAGAGATATTGTTGTTCGTCATGGGGAAACCCTCTTTCTGGAAACAACGATCGCATATCCGGCGGAAGCAGTAAAGTGCGATTCGAGGCGGCACGGAGGCCAAGGGTGGAGGAACTCCTTGCGATCGATCTGGGCCCTTGCTGGCGAAACCAACAGGCTGGTGATACGATCCGCATTGATGAAACGGAGTCCGAATT